>OGDG01000453.1_pt1 | contig 22621 bp, 14 predicted proteins | sample 1570391 | NCBI WGS metagenome assembly OGDG01 (sample SAMEA2582186, study PRJEB24529) | metagenome | biome: Human gut stool | place: China | collected 2011 | reverse complement strand
CGCCATCGCCACCTTCGGATGCTGATAAGGGGCAAACAGGGTGTAGAAGATATGGTCGCGCAGACGCACCGGGATCATTTTGGCGTTATAGGTCTGGTTTTGCTTCAGGCTAAAGACCTGCGAGGTCCCGGACTTCGCCGCGATCTGATACGGCGCAGTATGAAACAGCTTATAGCCGGTGCCGTTGGGCTGATTCGCCATCCCATACATGCCGTTGCGCACAATGCCCCAGTACGGGGATTTCGGGTCACCCCCCTGCGGCAGGTTCGCCGGCTGCTGATAACGTTCCACATGGTTGCCCTGCTTCATCGAATAGAGCAGATGCGGATCCTGTACTTTACCATTGTTCAGCAGGGTGGTGAGCGCCTTCACCATCTGAATTGGCGTGGCGATCCAGTACCCCTGGCCGATGCCGACCGAGATGGTGTCCCCCTGATACCAGGGCTTTTTATGCACCCGCTGTTTCCACTCCCGGCTGGGCAGCACCCCGGCATACTCCTCATTAAGGTCGATGCCGGTGGACTGGCCGTAACCAAACTTGCTCAGCCACTCATGGATCCGGTCAATGCCCATCTCGAAAGCGACCTGATAGAAAAAGGTGTCCGCCGACTCTTCGATGGCTTTAGTCACGTTGAGCATGCCGTGGCCGGTCTTCAGCCAGTCGCGGTAGCGGCGTTGCGTGCCCGGCAGCGTCCACGTCGGCGCCCCGAAGAAGGTGGTGTTCGGGGTGATGACCCCTGCGGAGAGCGCCGACAGCGCCATATAGGGCTTCACCGTCGAGGCCGGGGGATACAGCCCCTGGGTGACGCGGTTGATCAGCGGCCGGTCCGGATTATCGAGCAGCGATTTATAGGCCTGATAGCCAATGCCTTTGACGAACGGATTAGGATCGTAGCTGGGGCTGGAGACCATCGCCAGCACGCCGCCATCCCGGGGATCGACCACCACCACCGCCGCGCGCTGCCCCTTCAGCACCGACTCAATATACTGCTGCAGGTGCAGGTCGAGGGTCAGATAGAGGTTTTTCCCGGCCACCGGCGGCACCTCTTTCAGTAGACGCACCACCCGGCCGTGGTTATCGACCTCCACTTCCTGATAGCCGGTGGTGCCGTGGAGCGCTCTTTCGTAATAGCCCTCGATCCCCTGCTTGCCGATATTGTGGTCGGCAGCATAGTTCTCCTCTTCGCCGTCTTTCGCCAGCCGCTGCAGGTCGTTGTCGTTGATTTTCGACACATAGCCCACCACGTGCGCCAGCTCGGCGCCGTACGGGTATTCGCGCTGCTGATAGCTCTCCACCGTCACGCCGGGGAAACGGAATTCGTTAACCGCGAAGCGCGCCACCTCCACGTCGCTGAGGTCGGACTTCAGCGTCACCGCTTTGTAGCGGCTGGTGTGGTGCATATCGTCGCGAAAGCTGGCGATGTCATCCGGCGTCAGGTCGACGATAGGCGTCAGCTGCTGCAACAGCGCGGCCATATCGGGAATTTTGCTCGGGATCACCTGCAGGCGATACAGGGTGATATTCTGCACCAGCGGAATGCCGTTGCGATCGAATATCAGCCCGCGGCTGGGGGCGATGGGCAGCATTTTGATGTCGTTCTGGTTTGACCGGGTCTGGTAAAAATCGTGCTGCTCCACCTGCAGATGGTAGAGGTTAACGATCAGCACGCCAAAGCAGACCACCACCAGCAGAAAAGCAATTGCGGCCCGGCGGATAAACAGCATCTCTTCCGCGGAGTGGTCGCGAATTTCGTCTCTCAAAAGGGGCATTAGCGGTACATCACCTGAATCACTGGAAAAGCCAACGGCGTAACGGCCGGGAAGCATAGCCTTATCGCAGCGTCAGCCCTACTGAAAGGTTGCTAATGATCTGGCAGAAATGTTTCAGCATGTTAGAGCGTGGGAAGCCTTTCTGTGCAGGAGAAAGGCATCAGAGTGCGAGGTTAGCCAGCAACGGGGACGGCTGGCATCTGTTTACACGATCAACCCGCTTATTTTCTGGCCTCAAAAGCGATCTTAACCGCCATTCCCGCCAGTACCGTCGCCATCAGCCAGCGTTGAAATTGTTGCCAGCCCGGCCGCCGACCAAGAAATAACGCCACCTGCCCGGCCAGCAAGATAATCATGCCGTTCACCGCCACGCTGATCATCACCTGGGTACAGCCTAATATTAACGACTGACTGAGCACGCTGCCGAGTCCAGGGGTGATAAACTGCGGCAGCAGGGACAGATACAGGATGGCAACTTTGGGGTTCGCCAGGCTGGTGAGGAATCCCATCAGAAACAGCTTACGCCCACTGTCCGCGGTTAAGTCGCGCACCGCAAATATCGGCCGCCCTCCCGGTTTGATCGCCTGCCACGCCAGATAGAGCAAATAAGCGACCCCGCATAAACGCAAGGCATCGTAGGCGTATGGGACCGCGAAAACCAACGCGGTGATGCCGAAAGCGGCACACAACATATAGAAGAAAAAACCCACGGCCACGCCGGCAAGGGAGATAAAGCCAGCGCGTTTTCCCTGGCAAATCGAACGCGAAGTGAGATACATCATGTTGGGGCCTGGGGTTAACACCAACCCCAGCGCCACCGCGGCAAAGGCCATTAATGAAGCGAATTCAGGCATAACTTATCTCCAGCTATCGGTAATGCCCAGGCGCGCGGCGACGTCGACCATGCTCCCCGACAGTATTCTGTCTTCAGCGCCAGTCACATGGTGCCTAAGTATTAGCTTATTCTGTGTCCGCCAACAACCCCCGTACCGAACATTCGTTACGCTCGCGCAACGGACAGCTCTCATCCTTTTCTCGCAGGAAAATTGTCATATCTCAAACAATTAGCATTCCTTCGCCCAGCTTGACGCGGATCGTTTCCTTTGCCGCCTCGTTACGGCTATGGTTACTAATGAGGTTAATCTCAATCTCCAGGCCGACACGGTCCCACCAGGGGGTTGCCTAACCCTTCATTGAACGGAAATAGCTATTAAATCCGTAGATTCATTCAAATATCGCTTATTGGTAGCAGTGTATATCGTAACGGCATTCACAAAAGCAAACGGAGCCTGATATGAGCACGTCTAACGACCCATCCAACAATGCATCCGCCGGGAAGTGCCCTTTCCACGCCGAGACGCCAAAACAGAGCGCCGGTAGCGGCACCGCCAACCGCGACTGGTGGCCGAACCAGCTGCGTGTCGATCTGTTAAACCAGCACTCCAATCGCTCCAACCCGTTGGGTGAGAATTTTAACTACAGGGAAGAGTTTAAAAAGCTCGATTACTCCGCGCTGAAGGCTGATCTCAGAGCGCTGCTGACCGATTCGCAAGAGTGGTGGCCGGCAGACTGGGGTAGCTATATTGGCTTGTTTATTCGTATGGCCTGGCACGGCGCCGGCACCTACCGCACCGTTGACGGTCGCGGCGGTGCAGGTCGTGGACAGCAGCGCTTTGCTCCCCTGAACTCCTGGCCTGACAACGTCAGCCTCGATAAGGCCCGCCGTCTGCTGTGGCCGGTGAAACAGAAATATGGCCAGAAAATCTCCTGGGCCGACCTTTACATGCTGGCGGGTAACGTCGCTCTGGAAAACGCCGGCTTCCGCACCTTTGGCTTTGGCGCCGGTCGCGAAGACGTCTGGGAACCGGATCTCGACGTCGACTGGGGCGATGAGAAAGAGTGGCTGGCCCACCGTCATCCGGAAAGCCTGGCGAAACAGGCCATCGGCGCCACCGAAATGGGTCTGATTTATGTCAACCCGGAAGGTCCGAACGCCAGCGGCGAGCCGCTGTCCGCCGCGGCGGCCATTCGCGCCACCTTCGGCAATATGGCGATGGACGATGAAGAGATCGTCGCGCTGATCGCCGGCGGCCATACGCTGGGCAAACCCCCCGGCGCCGCAGAACCCAGCCACGTCGGCGCCGAGCCAGAAGCCGCGCCGCTGGAAGCGCAGGGTCTGGGCTGGCACTCCAGCTACGGCAGCGGCGCAGGCGCGGACGCCATCACCTCCGGTCTGGAAGTGGTCTGGACGCAGACGCCCACCCAGTGGAGCAACTACTTTTTCGAAAACCTGTTCAAATACGAATGGGTGCAGACCCGCAGCCCGGCTGGCGCGATCCAGTTCGAAGCCAAAGACGCGCCGGAGATTATCCCGGATCCGTTTAACCCGGAGAAAAAGCGCAAACCGACCATGCTGGTCACCGACCTGACCCTGCGCTTCGACCCGGAGTTTGAAAAAATCTCCCGCCGCTTCCTCAACGATCCGCAGGCCTTTAACGAGGCGTTCGCCCGGGCGTGGTTCAAGCTGACCCACCGTGATATGGGGCCAAAATCCCGTTACCTCGGGCCGGAAGTGCCGAAAGAAGATCTGATTTGGCAGGATCCGCTGCCAGCAGCGACCCATCAGCCGAGCGCGGAAGATATCGCCAGCCTGAAAACCGCCATCGCCGGCGCCGGCCTGTCGGTCAGTGAGCTGGTCTCGGTCGCCTGGGCGTCCGCCTCCACCTTCCGCGGCGGCGATAAACGCGGCGGCGCTAACGGCGCGCGTCTGGCGCTGGCCCCGCAGAAAGACTGGCCGGTTAACGCCATCGCCAGCCGGGTGCTGCCGACCCTGCAGGCGATCCAGCGCGCCTCCGGCAAAGCGTCGCTGGCCGATATTATCGTGCTGGCCGGCGTGGTCGGCGTTGAGCAGGCGGCCGCTGCCGCCGGCGTCAGCGTCAATGTGCCGTTTACCCCAGGCCGCGTCGACGCTCTGCCTGAGCAGACCGACGTCGAGTCGTTTGATCTGCTGCAGCCGCTGGCGGATGGCTTCCGCAACTATCGCCGTATCGAAGGCGGTGTCTCGACGGAAACCCTGCTGATCGATAAAGCGCAGCAGCTGACGCTAACCGCCCCGGAAATGACCGTGCTGGTCGGTGGCTTGCGCGTACTGGGCGCGAACTACGACGGCAGCAAACACGGGGTGTTTACCGACCGCGTCGGCGTGCTCAGCAATGACTTCTTCGTTAATCTGCTTGATATGGCTACCGTCTGGAAAGCGGCCGATGATAACGCGGAGCTGTTTACCGGCAGCGACCGTAAAACCGGCGAAGCGAAGTACAGCGCCACCCGCGTGGATCTGGTGTTTGGCTCCAACTCGGTACTGCGCGCCCTGGCGGAAGTGTACGCCTGCGCCGACGGGCAGCAGAAGCTGGTGCATGACTTCGTTGCCGCCTGGACCAAGGTGATGAACCTCGACCGCTTCGACCTGTAATCCCCTCGCCCCGGCTCCCGCCGGGGCGTTTTTCTTATACCGCCCGCGGCAGCTGTTGCAGGCGACTCCGCGTTCGTTGAATATCCTCCAGTTCCACCCCTGCCACCAGCGTCTCCAGGTCGCAGCGGGTCACCAGCAGCAGGCGGATCTGCTTTTCATACAGCACATCAATCACATTGATAAAGCGCTGCTGGGCCGCCGGCCCCACCGTAGCCAATGGCGGCACCTCGTCCAGTAGCCAGACGGCATAGCTTTCGCAGAGCGTCAGATAGTCCATCACCGCCGTGGCGGCCTGACAAAGCTGGGTAAAGGTGAAGTGCAGCAACGCGGGCGACGCCGCGGCCGCCAGCAGCGTGCGATAGCCTACCGTCAGCGAAACCGGTTCGCCAGGCAGCGACGGCAGGTCATACAGCTGACGCTGTTGTGCATTCGGATTAACCCACATCCGCCCGCTGCAGAAGGCGTTATCCTGGCTCAGATGCCGTTCGCGATAATCCTCCTCGCCGTTCAGCGCCACCACCGTTAGATGGGCGCGGATCAGCGCGATCGACGGTAAAAAGCGATCGTGATACAGCGGATTGGGCAGCAGCATCTCCGGCGGGTAGTTTGAGGTGGCCAGCAGCACGATACCGTGTTGAAAGAGGTGTTCCAGCAAGGCTTTAATCAGCATGGCGTCGCCGGGGTCATGCAGATGAAATTCGTCGAAGCATAGCAGGCGGCAACCGGATGTCATCTGCCTCATCACCGTCTGCAGGTCGGGCGCTCCGGGGGCATTCAGCCGCTGGTGCAGTTCGCGGAAGAAGTGATGAAAATGGACCCGCCGCCTGGCGGCGAGCGGCAGGCTGGCGAAAAAGTGGTCGAGGATAAAGCTTTTCCCTCGCCCGGTACGTCCCCAGACGTATACCCCCTGCGGCCTGCCTGTCGTGGACACCAACTGCTGACCGAGGGCGTCAAGGCGGGCGATGAGTGACAGCTGATCGTCGTCCAGCGTCAGACGCGCCCGCGCCGCCTGCTCGGCCATCACGCGGGTAAAACGAAAATCAGCCGTCACCTCTGTGGGACCAGATTCCGAGGGTACACATCCATTATTTAACATTCTTATAACCTCCTGCGAGGAGGCCATTCTAGCCGCTTTCCCGCGGGATGGCGAATCGCGCGACGAGCGGCCGTTTCCGCTGCTCCGCCGCCAGCCCCTACGCCTCTCCGACACGCCAGTGCACCGATGTGACGTTCTGCTGAACGCCCATCTGCGCCATAATTTGCGCCAGCGTTTTTTGGTGCTGCTTATGGCTAATCAGCTGCGCGCAAATCTCCAGATGGTCCGCGGTGTCCGCCGCCGCCGACTGCAATCCCTGCAGGGTAAACCGCTGCTGCTGCGCAATATTCAGCAACAGCTGACGCACGGCATTTTCATGTTCGCGCAGACAGGTGACGCGTAAGACATAGCGTTTCTCTTCGTCACCGGCCCCCGGCAAGGCATGAATGCGCTGCGCCGCCTCGCGCAGCAGGATATTGGCGCACAGAATAATCAGCGTAGCCGCCGTCGCGTTCCAGAACTGTCCCAGGCCGCAGAGTACGCCGATCCCGGCCGAACACCACAGCGTGGCGGCGGTATTGAGGCCGCGGACGTTCATGCCATCACGCATAATCACCCCTGCCCCAAGGAAGCCGATACCGGAGACGATCTGCGCTGCAATACGCCCCGGGCTGTCCGGCGAGGCCGACATCGCGCTGAGAATAAACACCGCCGCGCCGGTGGCCACCAGGGCATTGGTGCGTAAACCGGCCATACGTTGCCTCCACTGTCGTTCCGCGCCGATCAGCGCCCCTAACAACATTGCCGCGAGTAAATGAGTCATATAAGGAAATACCATCGCGCCTTCCTCCAGAAAACAGAAAGCCAAAAATTACAGATGTAGCGCTCAGCCGCGCCGGGCGGTTAGCCGGTGGATGATGGTGGAGGAAATAAGGGTCTGGAAAAAATAAACATAACGCTGCCTCTCGCGCTCAATGGCGCATAAATTATTGAGGGAGGCAATCCGGAACTGAGAGATTGCTGCCCGCCGGCACGGCAAGCAGCGAAATGATCGCGTTAGCTTGCCGGAAAATCGCAATAAGGGTGACTGTCCAACGTATGACTCCTGAATAAAAGTGGGCACATTATAGCCCTGGGTAATGATGGGTAAAGCACGAAAACGCCGCCGGTGACGATTCGTTTAGTTTGTCTTTCGCGGGTCCTGCGTAGCGTGACATCGCCAGGCGACTAAAATGCCCTCAGCGGTGATTTACTTCAATTCCGTCGCTGGGATGCGGCGAAAACCAGCATGAATATCAACTTTATGTCTCCCCAGCGCGATCTTACGCTAAAGAATGTCGCTAAGGCTAAGGATTAAAAATTTAAAACTATTAACAATCAATTAACATTAGCAGGCAAACCATTCTTCCTGAGGAACACAACACCATGTCTACCACCCAGGTTCTCGGCGAAACGCCCTATGCTTCGCCAGGACAACCGCACGCCAGCTTAACCGGACGCATTGATGCGCTGCCCGCCTCATTTGGGTTATGGTCGTTTATTACCCTGCTCTCACTTGGCGGCTTCTTTGAGCTCTACGATCTCTTCCAGACCGGGTATATCAGCGCGGGCCTGCTGGCGGAGGGCATTTTCCACACCGGACAGGCGGGCATCTTCGGCATCGCCGACCAGGCGGCCTTCGCCTCCGCCACCTTTATGGGGCTGTTTATCGGCGCCAGTCTGCTGGCGCCGCTGGCGGACAAACTGGGCCGCCGCCTGACCTTTATGGTGGCGCTCGCCTGGTACGGTCTTTTTTCGCTGCTGATGGCGACGCAGAGTAGCGCGGAAGGGGTGATCTTCTTCCGCTTTCTGGTTGGGATCGGCCTCGGCATTGAGCTGGTGACCATTGATACCTATCTCAGCGAATGGGTGCCAACCCATCTGCGCAATAAAGCCTTTGCCTTTGCCTTCTTCATCCAGTTCCTCTCGGTTCCGGCGGTGGCGCTGATGTCCTGGATGCTGGTGCCGACCACCCTGTTCGGCCTCAGCGGCTGGCGCTGGGTGATCATCTTTGGCGCACTGTTCTCGCTGGCGATCTGGTTTATCCGCAAAAAGCTACCGGAGTCAGCCCGCTGGCTGGAAAGCAAAGGGCGGCATGATGACGCGCATACGGTGATGTGTGAGATGGAAGCCCGCTGCGGCCTGACGCCGTCGCCAAAGCATGCGCATGCGGCACAGAGCGTCGTCAAACGCGGCACCTTCCGCGAAATCTGGGCGCCGCAGTATCGGCAGCGCACCCAGATTTCGCGGAAGGGCGCCAGCATAACCCATAGCATGCTGTACGCCTTCTTTATCACCCTCGCCTATCCGCTGGGCTGCCTGTTCTGCACCCGCTTCGTGCATCGCTTTGAAAACAAGTGGCAGATTGTCCTCTCCGCGCTGATGACCGTTATCTTCGGCACCCTGTTCGCCCTGCAAAACAACCCGATTCTGCTGGTGATTTGCGGGTTTATGATCACCTGGTCCAACGCCTGGCTGACCATCAGCTATCACGCCTACCAGGCCGAGGTCTTCCCGACCCATATTCGCGCCCGCGCCGTCGGCTTCTGCTACTCGTTCAGCCGGCTCTCGACCGCGGTGACCAGCATCCTGATCGGCATTATTCTGCAATACGCCGGCACGCCGGGAGTAATTAGCTTTATCGTCGTCAGTATGCTGATGGTGATGCTGTCGGTAGGGATCTTCGGCCCGAGAACGCGGGGCATTCGTCTGGAGAATATCTGATGGCGGTCGCCGCCGAGGGTGCCGGCGGCGACATATTTTATCAGTTGCGATGTTGCAGCTGGCGCTGAACCTCAATAAGCTCCGCGATCAACTCCCGCGCGAGCATAGAGGTCATTATATGATCCTGGGCATGTACCAGAATAAGATTAACCGGTACTTTGCCACAGCCCTCATCCATACCAATAAGCATGGTTTGTACATCATGCGCGCGTTTTGCGGCATCTGCGGCGTCCTGCATCAGCCTATCAACGTCCTGCCACACTCCTTTTCTGGCGGCTTGCAGCGCCTGCATCGCCAGACTGCGGGACTCACCGGCGTTAATGATGAGTTCCATGACGGTTGCTTCCATATCCATACGGTTTCCCTACTTGTTAAGTGAAGGTTCATCCAGCAGCGCCAGCGCCGCAGCAAGAATTTTATCGCCACGCATCATGCCGTAATCCATGCTATCGATAACGGCGACTCTCTTACCCACCGCAGCAGCCTTTTTGTTAAATTCTTCGAATTTATATTTAATCTGCGGCCCTAAAAGACAGCAATCGTAATTTGGTAACGTGCGATCAAAATCATCCATTGAAACAGCAATAATATCGACAGCAATGCCTTGCGCCGCGGCCGCTTGTTTCATTTTATTCATTACCATGCTCGTTGACATGCCGGCAGCGCAGCACAAAAATATTTTTTTCATCTTATTTACCTGTTCCTGTAACGTATTATTGATGCTTATCTTTGAGATTTTGGTCTAAAAAATTAATAATAATTTTTGATACTTCAGGCTGATACCACATCAAACCTGCGTGATCCGCCCCTTTCACCACGTAATGGGTGGACGGTATTTTTTTCGCTACCAGCGCCTCGTGTAAAAGCGTTGACTGGCTGGGTGAAACCACATTGTCGGCATCGCCGTTCATTAGCAGAAAAGGCGGCGTTTTATTCGAAATCCAGGTGATGGGATTAGCCCGTTTCGCCTTTTCGGGATAGGCGGAGATCGCGCCACCGCCTTGCCAGGGAATACCATTAACCAGCATCGCCTCTGGTATGGCCGGTGACTGATGCGCTTTTTGAATGTCCGCAGAAAAGTCAGCCCCGACTTTCGTCAGATCGGACAGGCCATAGAGATCAACCACCGCCTGCACATCGCTGCTTTGATTTGAATACTCTCCCTGGTCGAATTCCTTATGGCCGCTGGTGGTACCCACCATGGCGGCTAAATACCCACCCGCCGACTCGCCCATCACAGCGATATGGTTGGGATCGATGCCTAATTTTTCAGCATTGGCGCGTAAAAATCTGACCGCCGTTTTCGCATCTTCAACCATGCCCGGGAAAGTCACATTGGGTACGACCCGATAGGTAATGCTGGCGACGACGTAACCGGCCCGGGCAATATCGACCCGCTGACCGATAAATTTTGATTTGGGCGCATCGAGAAAGCCGCCGCCGGTAATAAATACTACTGCGGGTAACGGTTTATCAGCATAAGGCTTGAGCAAATCCATCGTTAACTGGAGCGGTCGTCCCATGATATTTTGCGTAAATGAATAGGCAATATCAGGCACCATCTCGACGGCCAGAGCGCTAGGTTTAATAACGATAGTTTTGCTGTCTGTTAAAGGTGTTTGCGCAAAAGCAGACGGAATAATAAGCATCGTCAGCATAGCAGCGACGTGTTTGTTCATAGGGTAATATCCTGTAGTGATGTAGTAATGATTCAGAACCAGACTTCCATTCGATACCCGACTCGCCACTCCGAGTCTTCCGGCAATAACGTGACCTCTTTGTCCCCGCCTGCGTAGGTAACCGTCAAACTGAGAATCGGCGCGACATACGGTAAAACATCCAGTTGCAGGGCCGGGCCGGCGGCAATTTTGTAGCCGACGCCGCTGGCACCTTCGACGCCATTTTTATTGATAGTGTTATTCACCATGACTTCATACAACATGGAGAGATTTTGGTGATGAATATTTTGTTTAACGTTTACGCCGGTAAAGATCCCGGTTTCATTTGCGGAACCATAGGTCATGTCCCCCCCTGAATAACCTGTATCAGGTATAAAGGTGGTTCGGTCAGCAGTTTTTTCACGCTTGGTATATTCATAGATGAAAGCCGGCGAGACGGCAAAATCATCAAATAACGTCAAGTTTCCGTCGGTGGAAAAACGCATTGAACAATCGCCCTCTTCGCTAAGGACGGTAATACGACTGGTGTTCAGATAAGGAGCAATAACCCCTTTACCATACTGTAATTTGACTGTCGATTGTCCCTTTGCCACTCCCCAAAAAGACGGCATGCTGTATTTCGCGGAAAAACTAATTGCTTTCTGCTTGCCAGTGCCCAATGGGTCATCAATTTCTTTAACATAGGTCATACCCAGCTCTGTCTGATCGATACGATAAGCCATATCAACGATGCGCCGCGAGCCTTCTATCGCCTGCGGCGCGGTATCGCTGGACCAGTCGATCTGGTCGGTACCAACGTTCAAATCAAAATTCTTACTGTTATAACCGAGGCCGGAATCAATATGTACTTCTTTGGTATTGTAAGCGAAGATATTAATACGTTGATCGAGGTAACGACGCCCAGCCCAAATGTTTGCGCCCTCGGGAAGAAAAGAGAGCCCACCAAAGCGCCCATAATTCTGTGCCGTTTCTACCGTTTTATCGCCGTAACCCACCATTTCATAGGTGTAATCAGCCCATTGCTCGGGAGAAGCCAGCCCCTGCCATTTTTTAGTGATAGCCAGCGATGTCCAGTAATCGTGCCAGAAACTGTTTCCCAAATCGCCCATTTTGCCACGAGGATCCTGATTAGGTCCGGTGGGATCGGTATGCAACGACATGTTTTTGGGACGGTTTAGTTCGCTCTGAAAATCTCCAGCCACCATGCCATATCCATTTAACTGGAAGCTGCCGTCGTCGCTTAGATTGGCCGCATGGCATAAGGTCGCAGGCAGAAAACATGAGATAACACCTGAAATAATAATTCTGGGGTTCATTCTTCAGACTCCATCGGGTAAGAGATATAAAATAAATAAAATTATTATTTTTATTGCTTATCTGATTTTATTTAAAGAATGCCACCCGTGTTATAACCCAGCTTGCCTTTTTATATATCGGTTGTTGCCGATTTTACTTATTACAAAAACATGCAATAGCATGAACGCTGTGAGCCAATTTACTATTCAGGAGTTCAGATCACGATACTCCTTAATACTCATATTATATTTCTCTTTAAATACCTTATAACAATGCGAGGCGTTTTCATAACCCGTCATATTAATAACATCAATAATAGAGTGATTAGTATGCTTAAGGAGATGGATCAACACATCCAGGCGTTTTTCAACCAACAAATCGCTAAAGTTCTTACCAGTGAAGTCTTTTATCAGTTTACTCACCTTATAATTAGGCTGATTTAAACGACAGGAGATCTCTTTCAGGCTGGCAGTTTTATAATCGGTATCAATATATCTCAACACGGCCATGGCAAGTGATTCATTGTAACTGCCGTTGATATGGTAATCGCTGGCTTGCACATTCGAGAGCAGTTCGGTCATCAACAGTCCCACCAGGAAATTGACGCGTATCTCTTTTAAGTGGTTATTACTGTAGATCTCGCTAATGATGACATGCATAATGTTTTGAATTGCGTCGATTTCCCCCACTTTAAAGTGAATATGCTCTCCATGTTTTTTTCTGCCATTAATTGCTGAAAGGATAAAACGGGAAATGATGTTATTTTCGTCAAAAAGGGACATGAGTCGACCGAAAAATTCGGTCTTAATAATAAAATTGATGATAATATCATTCTGCCCTGCGGCTTCAATTTCGTGTCTGGCAAACTGGTTGATAAGCAGGATCTCCCCCTTACCTAAAGTGAGACTTTCTTCATTAATCTTCTGATGCATTTTACCCTGATATATATAAATAAGCTCGATAAAGCCATGAGAATGCAACGGAATTTTAGTAAATCGGGTCTGCTTTTCAATATGAATGTAGTTGTCTTTGAAAAACCTTCGCTCCATATGGCTTTTGAATTTATGACACAGTTGATAGTTAGCGCGAAGCAGTTCGAGCTCTCTATCGGTATAAGCCAGTAGCTTTTCATGAATATCATGGTGTAACATAAAAGTACCTAACTGGAGCGATCGTTTGGGTATGCACTATCATTACAATAGTACTTTTATCTCACCTGCATCGGTAATGTCATAAAAGTGATGATAGGTATCACAGTCTATCGGCGCAGGTAATTGTTTATTAAGTTGATACACTTTTGGTAATTTAAGAGTGCATTTTTTGAGGTTAAATGGCACTTTGATGACTAATTCTATGCCTTTTTTATAGCGCCGCCAGCGACACTCAATACGCCCTCTGATGGTTTGATGCCAGCAATCCACAAAGTTAATCGTGTCAGTAAAGGATGGACTGATTAAAATAACATTAGCACCAACCGCCTCCTCAGCGACGGTAATGCCGCCCAAAGCCTGAAACAGCCAACTGGAATAAGAACTGAACATCGCATGATTATTCGAACCATTCAGGTTATCACCGAAAAATTCCTTCAATGTGCTGGCATCATTTTTAAGCATTTTCTTGAATCCGGCTTCGACTCTTAACCATTCAAGGATTAATTCATTATGACCATAGCGATGAAATATTTCATAGGCAAAACTTTGGCCAAAAATCCCACAAGTGATAACATTTTGCTCTTTTTTGATGAGATCGATCAATGCATTCAATGAACTCTCGATATCATCACACAAATCGAAGTAGATTGCAAAAACAAAGCTGGTCTGACTGCGATCGGCAAAGCTGCCATCCGTATTCTTATAGAGTGATAAAATTTTCTCTCTAATTTTATTGGCCTTGCCAATATATTTTAGCCATTTTTCTTTAAAGCCAAGATCATCACATATTTTTGCGATAATTAACAAATGATAATAATAGAAACAAGCACTGGTGAAATGGAGAGCTGGCGAGCCATTTTTGTAATTACGCATATCATGAACGCGGCTTCCCCAGTCACCCAGGCAGCAGGTCACCAGGTCATCAAAGTCGCGCATTTCCAGGGAGAGGATCTGCTTCTCAAGAAATGGCAAGCTTTCGGCCAGCAGATTGACATTGCCATAATGTCGATAGTGAATGGCTATCAAATAAGGTAATACCAGTTGCCAGCCCAGGGGGCCCGTTTCCCCGCCGACTCCATTAGTCTTAATTCCCATAAATGGCGCAGTTTCCGTCACACCACCACAGGGACGAATATCATTGATAAAATCAAAGATAGTTTTCTTATAAATAGCGGCAGAGTCAAACTGATACACTTGCGACCGGGCCAACGCGACAATGTCTCCGCCATAGGCGAAACGTTCGCGGGCACAATCCCCGAAGACCGAATGAATGTTATTCAGTTTGGTTCTTTTAGCAACCTCAAAGAGCTTATTTATGTAAGGATCTGAGCAGTAAAAGCCCCCGTTTTCCCTTAGTACAGTATGTACTGAAAGCGCCTGAACGTTGTTTAATTGTTCAATATTAATACCGCTTAACTGCACATAGCGAAACGAATGACAGGTAAAGGCATTGATAAAATGATTCTTCCCACTGCGGCATTCAAAGGCATCCTTCTGCTCCGCCCTCGCCGGTGCTCCAATTCCGCCGTCAATAATCACACCTTCAGTAACCTGTTTGCCGACAAATCCCGCAAGGGTGGAGTCAGTGTTTAGTTCGTAGTTTTCATCAACGTCTTCGCTATAGAGCAGTTCCACACGTTGATTCTCAGACGCGGTAATGGATAAATCGATAAATCCGGTGACGATGGCACCGAAATCAATAATGAATGTCTCTTCGTCTACGACGTGGATATGCTCTGCCCCGAGGGACAACGTATGGTTAATTTTCGGAATAAAACTCGAGACCAGACGGCCTTCAGGCCCGTTGCTCAGCACCACATTTTTCCAGTCAGGCATCAGCAAATCGGTGGTGTTGTCTCCGCGAAACAGTTTCATATCCAGGCGCTCGCCCAAATAGATATTATTGAAGGTATAAGCGCCTTCGCAATATTGCCAGTCGGCATCACTACCGATGATCATTTCGCGATCTGCAAACCTCATATAAATGTCAGCGATGACCTGTGGTTCACCGATGGTTAAGGTCTCTCTCAGGTTATATTTACCAAATAATTTAAGCGGTGCTGGATTAAACCAGCCATCGGCTAGCTCAACAATGACTTCATTTTTCGGCTGATTAATAAACGGCTTTATATTGTAAGTATCATAATAAATAATTTTAGCATAATTTGTCCAGTCAGTATTGAGCTCACCGCGTGTGACCTCTTTACCGTTGATATACAATTTATAAAAACCAAGACCAACAATACTGATATAGGCATCGAGGAGGTCTTCGTCGAGATAAATTGTTTTTCTCATCACCACATTACGTTTACCGCGATAGTAATGAATATCATTAGTGAAGTGATGCCCACCGCTCACCCAGCGGCCAGAAAAATGGCCAAGATTACTGGTTGTAAAACTGTTTCTAAAAACGTTGTTCTCACCATTGTCACCGTGGGTAAGGACTTCTATGGTATAAGAAGTAAAGCTTTGTAACGATATTGCATCGAGAGTGACAATTGTATTATTACCCTCTCTTGCGATAAGAGATACCAGTTCGGCACCTTTATACACTTTTATCGAAAATGACTTTTGAGGATAATTGGTAGACCAGCACACCATAATTGGCAGATGATCGACAATAATGTTTTCCGTTTGGTAATTAATACTTAACATCTTCCCCACCATGGCTAAATTGGCGTTGCTGGCATTTTTTTAAGGAGCATTCAAATGGTATCCGTCTGATTTTCTTCCCGGCAAGCGACAAGATCGGCAGTCTTGAAGAAGAAATACCATCCTGCAAATCGCGCAAAAAGTCCTATAAATTGGAATGCGGCAATTTTCCAGCTCCCCTGCATAAAACCAGAAATAATGATCGGCATGCCGGCCGGGGTACTCACCCCAGCGACGCGAGGCAATACGCCAATGACCGTTAGATACCATGCAATGCCGAGCATGATGCCATTGATAAAAATATAAGGAATCGCCAGAGTAAAATTCATTACCAGCGGCACGCCATAAGCCATCGGTTCGCCAATGGTGAAGATAGCTGGCGGCAAGGCGATCTTACCGAGCGTTTTATAGCGTGCGCTCTTCGCGAAAAAAGCGAGCATTATAGCCAGCGGCAATAAATCTCCAGCAGCGCCATAAGTCATAAAGAACGCAAAGCCGGTGATGTTGGGTAAGTCGACGCCTGCAGCATACGCAGCTAGCTGCTGGGCATCCATGGCAAACCAGATCGGCGCTACGATACCGAGGGTGATAGCGTGGCCATGCAGCCCAAAAAACCATAGCAATTGCGCAACAACAGCAACAAAGATGAGTGACCAGATTCCGGATCCAAGTGATGTTAGCGGAACCTGGATTAATTTATAAATAATTTCGTGAATGCTCCCATAACCAACGCTGGTAATGACTGCGGAGATAATTGTAAACAGCGTCAGGATGGCGATTCCTGGAATCAATGAAGAGAACGATTTGGAGATAAATTCCGGAACGTTTTCTGGCATTTTGATAATCAACCCCTTGCGAGTTATCGCCACGAATATTCGTGTTGAAATTATCGCCACCAGAATGGCGGTAAACAGCCCCATGGGCCCCAGCCATTGGCCAGGAATTGAAAATGATTGTCCTAACGGCCCTATTTCACCGAGATCATACGGCGTTAAAATAAAGAAAGAGATCATTGAAATCAGGCCTGACATGAAGCCATCAACATCGAAATTTTTCGCTAGCGTATAGGCAACGGAGAAAGCGACAATCACGGCTAAAAAATTATTCGTGAAGGTAAACGGGATATCAAAGAAGCGAGTTAAGTTGTGTCGTAACAAAAAATCCTGATATGGAGCAAACGGAAACACTTTAACCAAAGTCGCCACAGAACTCATGATCGTTACTGGCAATATGAGCATCATACCGCTCATGATTGACTTAAGGTAGGTATTTTGACCAATGCTTTGCATCAGTTGCAAAGCCTTTTCTTGTACAATGTTGGTATGAGATGACATGTAAACAGTCCGTGATATTATTAGTTTTTAGACATATTCATTTAAGAATTCATATGCCGGCATGACATTAATGCATCATAATCTAACCAGGAAGTCAGCCTAATATATCATTATGGAGTAATACATATCGGTTGTTGTTAACTTAAATGACGGCTGTTGCCATAGTTAATATTTGTGATGTGTACTGCAGGAGGGATAAAAAATTGTCATTAAGGCTTGTAACTTCTGGACAGCATTAAGCGGCGCCGCAATACCACTTTTACCAACGGTCCAGCATCACCGGGGCTATATTGACACTCTCCCATCAGAGGGGCGTTTAGGCATTTTAGTGACAAGCCGCCAGGTCGGCGGCCCGGCCTCAGCCAAATATCCCCTGCGTCTCGGCGAAGCATTTTTCCGCCAGGGTCGAGACTGGTTCCTGCTGGCGCATAATCAGCGCCAGCTGTGAATCAACATGGGTTTCGGCGATCGGCAGAATTTCAAGATTATCGCTTAGCGCTTCGAGGCCGTTGTTAAGCGGCATAATGGCGCAGCAGATCCCCGCCTGCACCGCCTGGATAATCTGAAACGTCGAATCACTTTCAAAGACATACCTTGGCGTTAGCCCTTTGGCCTTAAAGCTGATTTCAATCGATTCCCGGTAATACATCCCCTTGGTCAGAAAGCCGAGGGGCAGCGTCGCCAGCGTCTCCCATCCCGGCGTCCCGGCGCTGAAGTCGAAATGGCGTTTATCGTGCAGCAGTCCCATCCGGGTTTGCGGCAAGCGAGCAATCTTGAACTGACCTTCATCCAGATGCTGCAGATAACAGATCCCCAGATCCAGCTGATTACGGCTGACGCCATCGATAATCTGCTCCGAGGTCATCGACAACAGGCTGAACTGCAGCGCCGGGTATTTATCCGCCAGCGGTTTAATCAACTGCATCGGATTGAGGCTCGCCAGCGGCACCATACCGACCCGCAGCTGGCCGACCATCTGCCCGCGACAGATGGCCGCCTCTGCCGCCAGGCCGTCATGAGCGGCCAGCACCGCCCGCGCCCAGGCCAGGATCCGCTCTCCCTCCGGGGTAAAACCTTCAAAACGTTGGCCGCGCTGGATCAGCGTCAGGTTCAGCTCCTCTTCCAGGTTACGAATGCGCATGGAGAGCGTCGGCTGGGTAATATGACAGGCCGCCGCCGCCTGGCCAAAATGGCGCGTCTGATCGAGCGCGATCAAATACTTGAGTTGCTTAATATCCATTCTCTTTCCCGTTTGAACCCCGCCGTTCACCCCCGGGGCCGCGCACAGGTTACCAGAATGTTAGTTTCGCTAGCGATAAATTCAAGCGAGGACACCACGAGGTGCTGCGGGGCGCAGGACGGCGCGACGCCGCTCTGCGCTATACCTTTTTAGCGCCCGCCGGCCAGCGGACGGATCTCTTTCGAGCGCAGCGTCAGGCGAACGGGAACCGACTTATACGAAGGGGTGCCGCTCTCTTCATCGAGATAGTTCAGCGGCACCAGCACGTTGGCTTCCGGATAATAGGCGCCGACGGTGCCCGGCGCGATGCCGTAGGCCACCACCGTGATATCTTCCAGCGTCAGCGCGCTGTCTGGCAGCGCGGTATGGATATCCACCCGATCGCCATGCTCCAGCCCCTGGGCGGCCATATCCTGCTCGTTCATAAACAGCACGTCGCGGCGGCCAAAGACGCCACGGTAGCGGTCATCCATCGCGTAGATGGTGGTGTTGTACTGGTCATGACTGCGCAGCGTCACCAGGCGCATCACGTCCTCACCCTCCACCACCACGTTCTCATGCACCCCTTTAAATACCGAGAACATGGCTTTACCGGTGGCGGTAGGCCAGATGCGCTCGGTCGGCGGCAGCGGCATGCGGAAGCCTCCAGGATGGCGAATGCGCTGGTTATAATCCTCGAACCCTGGAATGGTCTGTTCGATCAGATCGCGAATGCGATCGTAGTCTTCCACGAGGTACTGCCAGTCCACTTTGCTGGCGGGCAAGGTGGCCTTCGCCAGACCGGCGACAATCGCCGGCTCCGAGCGCAGCATCGGCGAGGCGGGCTTAAGCTTGCCCGACGAAGCATGCACCATCGACATCGAATCCTCGACGGTGATCGACTGCCGGCCGCTGGCCTGCAGGTCAAGCTCGGTGCGGCCCAGACACGGCAGAATAAAGGTCTCTTTCGCCGTCAGTAGATGTGAGCGGTTGAGCTTGGTGCCGACGTGAACGCTGAGCTCAAGGCCGCGCATCGCCGGGAAGGCGCGTTCGTGGTCCGGCATCGCCACGGCGAAGTTGCCCCCAAGGCAGATCAGCGCTTTGGCATCGCCGGCGATCATGGCCTCCAGGGCCTTTACCGCATCGTGGCCATGATGCCGCGGCGGCGTAATCCCCATCACCCGCTGCAGGCTGTCGAGGAAAGCCGCGGAGGGTTTTTCGCTGATCCCGACAGTGCGGTTACCCTGGACGTTCGAGTGACCGCGCAAAGGACAGATCCCGGCCCCCGGCTTGCCGATATTGCCGCGCATCAGCAGCAGGTCGGCAATCAGACGCACGTTGGAGGTGCCTTTGTTATGCTGGGTGATGCCCATACCGTAGGTGACGATGGTGGCCCTGGATTTGGCGTAAGCCGCCGCAACCTGGGTCAGGGATTCGCGCGTCAGGCCAGACTCCTGTTCGATGTCCTGCCAGCGGGTGGCGTGGAGGTCATCGGCGAAGGCGGTGAATCCCTGGGTATGTTGGGCAATAAACGCGTGGTCGAGCACATTGCCCTGCTCCTCCTCCAGCTGCAGCAGCGCTTTGGCGATCCCTTTCAACGCCGCCGCGTCGCCGCCGGCCCGTACCTGGTAGTAGGTCGAGGCGATCGGCGTCGAGCGCCGGGTCGCCATCTCCATTACGTTCTGCGGATCGGCAAAACGCTCCAGCGCCCGTTCACGCAGCGGATTGAAAACGATAATCGGCACGCCGCGGCGGGATAGCTCATGCAGGGTGCCCATCATCCGCGGGTGGTTGGTGCCCGGATTATGGCCGATGGAGATCACCAGCTCGGTCTGGTCAAAATCGTCGAGGGAGACGGTGCCTTTACCAATGCCGATCGACTGTGGCAGGCCCACGCTGGTGGATTCATGACACATGTTGGAGCAATCGGGGAAGTTGTTAGTGCCATACTCGCGGGCAAACAGCTGGAACAGCCACGCCGCTTCGTTGGAGGCTCGGCCAGAGGTGTAGAATTCAACCTCATCCGGCTGCAGGCCGCGGAGGATCTCGCCGATACGGGCGAAGGCTTGCTCCCACGCCACCGGGCGCAGGGTATCGCTGTCCCGGTCGTAAACCAAAGGATGGGTTAAGCGGCCGTAGCCCTCCAGTTCAAAATCGCTTTTTGCCAGCAGGGAAGATACGGTATTTGCCGCGAGGAATGCGGGCGTCACCCGTTTGGTGGTCGCCTCCCAGGTCACGGCTTTGGCGCCGTTTTCGCAAAACTGGAAGGTCGATTTATGTTCTTTATCCGGCCAGGCGCAGCCCGGGCAGTCAAAACCGTCCGGCTGGTTGGTACGCAGCAGCGTGGCGGGCGCCTCAAAGGCATCCATCTGGGTGCGCACGGCGATGGCCGTGGCCTTCAACGCGCCCCACCCGCCTGCCGGACCGTCATAGGGGTGAACACCGGGAACCGCGCGTCTTTTATTGGTCATCTCTTTACTCCTGCTGCTCTGTTCTGGCTGTCGCTAGCCGAAAAAGGCGTACAACAACCCCGGCGACGAAGCGTGAATCGCATGGCGTCACCTGAAAAGAATGCTGTTTCTCAAGGATAGTACGATGGGAAAGCGTAGGTACTGCGTTTGTTAACTGAATAATAACATACACCACAATTCTGTATAATTGATGTTATCTATCAGGTGTTAAATTTAACTTATTTGCAAATTTTGCGGTTTTCACCGCGGTGCTGTGACGGATAAATTGCTACGGAAAGTGATGACCGGGCAGCGAAACCGCCCGGTGGGCCAGGCTCAGGTCAGATTGAAGTAACGGTCCGGACGCAGCGTCTCCGGCAGCGGATGCTGACCGGTCATGTCGAGCAGATTGCGCTCGATGGTATTGCACATCGCGTTCAGCGGCAGGTCATTGGCTGCGGTGCCGAACGGATCTTCCAGCTCTTCCGCCAGCGAATCCCACGATAAAAAGGTGTAAGAGATAAAGACCGAGACAAACGGCGTCATGTAGTGCAGATCGCCGACCAGGGCGAACGGCAGCAGCGTACAGAACAGGTAGACGGTACGCTGCAGGATCAGGGTATAGGCGAAAGGCACCGGGGTGGTGGCCAGCCTTTCACAACCGCCCAGCACGTGCGCCAGCTCGTCGAGTTTGTTGTCCATCAGCCCGTAAGTGATGTCGCTGAGCTTGCCCGCCTCCCGCAGCTGGCCAATTTCGTTGCCGGCCAGCAGCAGGATCCGGTTGGTGGGCATTGAGCTGGCGAGGATCTCCGTCACCCTCTCCTCCGGTAGCAACCGCCGCAGGTCAGCCGTCGGATCGGTTTTGCGCAGCTGGTGCTTCAGGCTCCAGCTAAAGGCCACCAGATAGCTGACGATGCGGCGATGGGCATCGTGTTCCGCCGGCAGGATATTGCGCAGCTGACGCACCAGCGTGCGTTCGGCGATAAGCACCGTCCCCCACAGATTGCGCGCCTCGACGAAGCGGCTGTAGCTGGCGCTGTTGCGAAAGCCGAGGAAAATCGCAATCGCAATCCCCAGCAGGCTGAACGGCGCCACGGTTAAGTGGATCCCCAGCTGTTCGTACCATTGATAGCTGATAATGGCGATGATCGACATCAGCACATTTAGCAGCAGGCGAAAGATGATTTTCGACAGCACGGAGCCGTGCCAGTCAAATAGGCGAAGAAACCAGTGTTGTTCTGGCCGAATGATCATTGTCTGACTTCCTGAATTACCGCTCTGGTCATTATCTCTGAATACAGAATAGAGATTATCTATGAGCCGATTGGTTTATTTTATCGTTAACTGCGATGGGCAGATCTGCGCCATTATTTAGCGATGGTAATGGCGTTTTTAGTATGGGCCTTTTTTATATTTCAGGCAATCAATGCGCCAGCAATAATGGCTCAGAAGAAAAAATAACCGCTGAGCCAATTCATTTTTCCGCTTATGCTACCGGGTGTATCAGACCGCTTTCGTCAACCCCTGCGCTTCGCAGGGATCGAGATGCACCATCACATTAAGCACCGGATGCTGCGCCAGCACCCGCTCCCGCGCGTGACGGGCAATCTGATGCCCTTCGGCTACCGACATCTCGCCAGCCACCTCGAGATGGACATCCACCAGCACCAGATCCCCCGCCTTACGGGTTTTCAGATCGTGGAGGCCCGCCACGCCCGGCGTGGTTCGCAGCGTATCGGCGATCGCCTGCTGCATCTCTTCATCAACCGCACGGTCCATTAAATCATGCAGCGCGCTGA
>OGDG01000435.1_pt1 | contig 23649 bp, 19 predicted proteins | sample 1570391 | NCBI WGS metagenome assembly OGDG01 (sample SAMEA2582186, study PRJEB24529) | metagenome | biome: Human gut stool | place: China | collected 2011 | reverse complement strand
ATCCGCAGCCCCTCGTTCGGGCGGCCTGTGCAGCCGTACAGCTCTTTGATGCGGTAGAGTCGCCCTTCCTCATCCGCCGCGTACCACCCCACCGAGAACGGCTTCGAAAACCCGAAGTCGAACCCGCGGTAGATCTTCCAGTGCTTTGGGATGGGGAAGGGTGCGATCACATGGGTCCAGCGCTGGTCCTGATAGTGGGCGGGGTCGTTTCGCCACTCGGTGAACACCTGACCGGAGAAGCTGTCCCAGCTGCCATAGAGCAGGGCCTGTTTTTCCGCTTCGGGCAGAGAGGCCAGACTTGCAAGGTAATCCGGGTCGTTTTCCAGCAGGGCCGGGTTGTCGAAGACGCTGGATGGGATAAACACCCGCGCCCGCTGCAGCACCTTTTCCGTCCCGTCCGGCATCCGCACCGGGAACGCTTCCACGATGGGAGTGCCGGGCGGGGCCGGGGTGATGAACCGGGCCTTGACCCAGCCGTGGCCGACGCCGCCGGGGTTGGTGGTGGCCCGCAGGTACACCCGCGTGCCGGGCCCGGTGGGGCGGTTGCGGCTCATCATGTAGCTGTACTCCTCCCATTCGAAGTGGGTCAGCTCATCGAAGCCGATGAAATCAAAGGCCTTGCCCTGATAATTCGTGCGGTCCTTGGTGTACTGCATCGAGCCGAAGTAGATCTTTGCCCCGCTGGGGAAGACCCACACATGGCTCGTGGCGTTGTACTGCGCCTCCGGGAAGGCCCGGCGGTAGTAGACCAGACTCTTGTCCACAAGGTCGCTCAGCTGGGGGAAGGTCTTGCGCAGGATGAGCCCCCGGTAGTGCGGGATCTGCACCTGCCGCAGCGCCTCGATGATGAGCGCATCGCTCTTGCCACCGCCTGCCGCGCCGCCGTAGAGAGCCTCCGGCTCCGGTCTGCGCATGAACTCCCTCTGCCGGGGCTGGGGCCGCCAGACGACTGGCGCATTCGTTCCTGTCTTCATACATCCTCCACCGGCGGCAGCAGCACCACGCCGCATTCCCGGCCCTCCGCATCCGCGCCCTGTTCGTTCAGCGCCTTGGCCACAGCGGCCAGGTCTTTGAGCACCGCAGTGGCTTCCTTCAGGCCCTTCATGGTCCCGGCCGCCTCTGCACCGTCGCGGCGAGCCGCTTTCTGACGGGTGTTCAGCTCCTTCACCTCCTGCGCCAGCATCGTGCTCAGCGTGTCCGTGGCGCGGTGCAGGTTGTCCAGCCCCTTGCCCGCCGAAGGTCGTATCTTCTGCGCCATTCGGTTCATTTCACATCCTTTCGTTTTGGTTTGTCAACATAATACCACCAATTATCTTTTCGCAACAGTGCAACCTTTTGCAGGCCCGCTCTGTAGTTTTTTGCGAGCATTTTCCTTTATGTACAATTTTGCTGCATAAAAATCCCCCTGTCCGCGTTCTTTTTCCGCAAACAGGGGGATCTACCCTCAATTTTTTAAGGAAACGCATAAAAATGGGCTGGCGTATCGTTTTCAAATGGTTTATACTATATCCAAACTTCGTTCCATTCCGACCTTCGGAGGTTTTTTATGGTACACCCCGATCAGCTGCCTGCGCAGCTTGCCCGCAGGTTCCGGCCCGAATGGCGGCTCGTGTTTTTCTCCGCCTTCGGGTTCGGCCTGCTCGCGCACTTTTATAAAATGGCCAACTGGCTCCCCAACTGGGATTCCCTCGTCTTCCGGTACGATGCCCAGCAGATGCTGCAATATGGCCGCTATTTTCTCTCGCTGGCCTGCGGGCTCAGCTCCTATTACGACCTGCCATGGCTGAACCTGCTGCTGGGCTTGTTGTTCCTGGCTGGTTCGGCGGTCTGCGTGGCGGCGCTGCTGCACCTGAAAAAGCCGGTGGCGCTGGTGCTGACCGGGGCTTTGATCGCGGTCTTCCCCACCGTCACCTCCACCTTTGCCTATGAATACGTCGCCGACGGCTACTGTCTGGCCATGCTGGCCGCCTGCCTCAGTGCGCTTCTGCTCATCCGGCCGGGTCGGCGTTCCTTCTTCGCGGGGGCAGCCTGCCTGTGGTTCTCCGTGGGCATCTATCAGGCTTATCTGACCGTCACCATCACCCTGCTTCTGGTCTGGCTGCTGGACGATCTGCTCTTTCACCGCCGCAGCGCTGCCGCGTCCCTCCGCAGTGCGGGGCGGTTTCTGGCAGGCGGTGTGCTGGCCGGAGCGGTCTATGCTGTGGCCCTGCAGCTGGTTCTGGCCTTTTCCGGCACCGCCCTGTCCGACTATCAGGGCATCGACACTGTCGGTTCGCTCCATCTCTGGTCGGCTCTGCACAGCTGCTTCACCCGCTTCTTCCGCTTCTTCTTTGACCTGCACAACGGCCTCACGGTCTGGTTTGTGCTCAACGTTCTGGTCTTTGCCCTGCTGGCCGTTTTCCTGCTGACCGCCCTCGTACAGCAGACCCTTTGGCACGACCCGGCCCGCTTTTGGCTCCTGCTCGTCTATCTGGCCGCACTGCCGCTGGGGGCCGCAGCCCTCTATTTCCTCAACCCCTGCGTCGATTACCACAACCTGATGACCATGGGCTACGCCGCCTTTTATCTGAGCTTCGTGCTGTTCTACGAGCGGCTGGACGGTCTCTCGCCGCGCGCTTCCGCGCTCCGGAGCTGGGCCATCCTCCTCGTGGGCGGGGCCGTCGTCTTCTACTGCATCGTGCTAGCCAATGTCTGCTATCACCTGTCCCAGATGAGCTATGAGCGCTCCTACGGCACCCTTCTGCGCATTGCAGACCGCATCGAGCAGCTGGACGGCGCGGACGCCTGCACCCAAATCGCCGTCATCGGCCACCTGCCCGATTCCAGGGCTTACTCCGCCGACCTCTCCCCGGAAATGACCGGTTACACGGCCGGCCTCATCCTCCGCGCTGACAAGCAGTCTATGGGCCAGAGCGTCCTCACGGCTGCATTGAACGACTACTGCTCCACCGACTACACCTTTGCCACCCGTGCAGAAAAGCAGCAGCTCCTCGCGCTGGACGAAGTCCGTCAGATGCCCCTTTGGCCGCAGACCGGTTCGGTCGCAGTCGTGGACGATACCATCGTCATCCGGGCGGGAGAGGGGATCGATGCAGATGACTGAACTTCCCATCCTCTATTTTCACGCCGATGACTACGGCATGACCGCCCACGGCGACGCCCTCATCCGGGACTGCCAGACCCACGGCTGCCTGAACAGCGTCAGCATCGTGCCCAACGGTTCGCTGGAAGAAGCCGTCGCCGCGCTGCGCCCTTCCGGGCTGAAGCTGGCCGTCCACCTCAACCTGGTGGAGGGCAAAGCCCTTTCCCCCGCTGCGGAGATTCCGCTGCTCGTCCGGCCGGACGGCAGCTTCTGCAACTCCTTCACCGGGCTGCTGCGGCTCTCGCTGACGCCCCGGCGCAGGGCCTTTGCCGCCCAGCTCTACCGGGAACTGGAGCGCCAACTTCTCGCCTATGCCGCCCTCTTCCCCGCCGGGACGCCCCTGCGCATCGACAGCCACCAGCACACCCACATGATCCCGCTGGTCTTCCGGACGCTGCTGCAGATCCTCGCCGACCACCATCTCCCGGTCGAGCATCTGCGCATCCCGGCCGAGCCGCTGTCGCCCTTTGTCGGCTGTCCCCGGCTCTGGGGCAGCTATTCCGCCGTCAATGCCATCAAGCAGGCCGTGCTGAACGGCTGCTGGCTGCTGGACCGCCCCGCATTCCGCCGCAGCGGCATCCCCACGGCCCTGTTCTGCGGCATCCTCTTCTCCGGCCACATGGACGCCGACCGCGTCCGGGCCGTGCTGCCGCAGTACCTCCGTCTGGCGCAGAAACGCGGCCAGCCGGTCGAGCTGCTCTTCCACCCCGGCGGCGTGGAGCCGGGCGGGGCATTCTTTGACCCGCAAAAGACCGATTTTCACCCCTTCTACCTGTCCGAGGGCCGGGCGGTCGAGGCCCATGCCCTGCACACCCTCAGCCGAAAGGAGGTCGAACACCTTGGCCGCTGAACCGCTTCTCTCCGTCATCCTCCCCGCCCACAACGAGGCGGAGAACATCCCCAAAATGGCCCGGCGGCTGGCCGAGGTCCTCCCCGCCGCCCACATCCGCTACGAGGTGCTCTTCGTCAACGATGGTTCCACCGACAACAGCTGGGACGTCATCCGCCAGACGGCGCAGGCGTACCCGCAGGTGCGCGGCATCCGCTTCTCCCGCGCTTTCGGCAAGGAGGCAGCCCTGTACGCCGGGCTGCAGGCCGCCCGCGGCGACTGCTGCGTCACGCTGGACTGTGACTTGCAGCACCCCGTGGAAACGATCCCCGAAATGTACCGGCTCTGGGCTCAGGGCATCGAGGTCGTGGAGGGCGTCAAGCGCGAGCGCGGCACCGAAAGCGCCGCCCACCGCACCGCCGCCCGCTGGTTCTATGGGCTCATCAGCAAAGCGGCCAAGACCGACCTGCGCAGCAGCTCCGACTTCAAACTGCTGGACCGCAAGGCCGTGCTCGTCCTGCTGAATCTGCCGGAGCGGGACACCTTCTACCGCGCCCTCTCGGCGTGGGTGGGCTTCCGCACGGCGCGGGTGGAGTTCGACGTCCAGCCACGCACTTCCGGGCAGAGCAGCTGGTCTACCTTCAGCCTCATCCGCTACGCCATTTCCAGCCTGGCGTCCTTCACGTCGGCCCCGCTCTACCTCGTCATCCTGATGGGCTTTCTGATGTTGATCGCCACCCTTCTGGTGGGCGGTGAGGCGTTGTTCCGCTATCTAGCAGGCGAAGCGCTCGAAGGCTTCACCACGGTCATCCTGCTGCAGCTCTTCACCGGCACACTGCTCATGTTCAGCCTCGGCATCATCGGCTACTACCTCGCCAAGATCTACGACGAAGTCAAGCGCCGCCCCCGCTATGTCATCGCCGAAACGCTGGACGACGCTTCGTAAAAAGCAAAAATCCCCCGGTCAGCCGGGCCGCTCTCCGTTCAGAGCGTTCCAGCCGCCGGGGGATCTCTTATTTATCTCGTGTTACAGCGTCTCGATGCGGTCGAACAGGCCCTTTGCGCCTTCCACAGCCTCCTTGCTGCCAAAAGCCACGCGGGTGCCGTGCTGCATCGCGGTGCCCAGCTCTGCGGCCATGGCCTTCAGCGCGGCAGCGTCTACGCTGCACAGGGCCTTGCGGTCTGCGGCCAGCATCGCGTCGGTGATGCCGCAGAAGTACCGGCGGTCAAGGTCCCGCGCCTCTGCGCTGGGCTTCATGGGCTTGTCCATCTCGGAGACGGTGCCCACGATGGAATCCGTCAGGTCCTTTTCGGTGTACGCGCGGGCGGCCAGTTCCGCCGGGCCCTTTGCAAAGGTCTCGTAGCTCTCGGCCAGATGCGGGTCACGGTAGGTATACAGATACTCCGTCTCGGCGCGGGTCACCATGCCGGTGCCGTACGCGCCGCCCACCTCGCGGATGTGGTGCCACAGATACTCGTAGCTCATCACGCGGGCCAGCACCCGGCGCTCCGGCTTCCGCTCCTGCGGCCAGGTCAGGATGTCGTAGTTCACCCCGCCGTCGATGATGAAGGCTTCGTTCACCGGAGCCGTCAGCGCCTGGGTGTAGGGCCGGGCGGGCGAACGCATCCCCTCGGCAAAGGCACTGCCGGGCAGCAGGGCTTCCAGCTGCTTCCGGGCATCCTCGCTGCCGTGCAGACTGATGGTCAGGGCTGCGTGGTGCAGCACCTTTTCCCGCACGGCTTCCAGCTTCCGGCCCAGGTCGGCCCAGTCAGCCTGTTCCAGCAGCGCGCACAGGAAGTGATACCCTGTCACGCCGCTGCATGCCTCGCTCAGCGCATACTCCACCGAATAGTGGCTCCCGGCACGCACGGCGGCGTACTGGTTGCCCATCTGGAGGAACTGCTGCTCCATGTTCAGCTTCTGCTGGCTCAGCACACGGGCGAAGGCCGCTTCGGCCTTTGCGCCGGTCAGCCGGGTCTCATACAGCCACTCGCCGCCGAGTTCCACAGCCTTTTCCAGACTACGCTCCAGCAGACTCATGTTCAGGGTGAGCTTTGCGTGGCAGGGGTTCCCCGCCTGCCGCCCGGTCCAGAAGCTGATGCAGGCCTGGCTGTCGCCCAGCCAGGTGCTGCGCAGGGTGTTCAGCTCGCGGGCCGTGTGACGCGGAGTGTCCAGCTCGTCCAGCACATCGGTCAGCAGGTCGAGATACTGCACTTCTTCGGTGGTCAGCCCGCCGAGGTCGTAGTAGATGTTCAGATACAAACTGCCCTTGGAGGGATGGTGCAGCAGCTCCGCACCGGCCACGCTGCCCACGACGCCCTCGGCGCTGGGGCTGCCCTCGCCCAGGTCTGCCACCGTCAGCGGATGGTCCAGTGCCAGCTTGCCGTCGGTGCGGGCCGGGGCTGCATCGGGTTCTTCCGCCTTGGGCAGGGTCGGCACCTGAATGACCTGCACCGGCGCAGCCGCGAACAGCTCCCGCAGCAGGTCGTTGAACCAGCCGGAGGCCATCTTCTCCCGCAGGGCAGCAAAGAGCTGGTTCGTGTGGAGCAGCAGGGTCGGGTCCCCGGCGTGGAGCCAGCCGGTCGCTGCATGGATGGCGTCCAGCACACCGTCGGGCAGGCTGCCCGGCCGCTCCAGCGAGGCGAACTCTGCCGCGTTCAGGCTGGCCAGCAGCAGGTCTTCCGGGATGCCCTCGGCCAGGATGTCGTCCACGGCGCTCCGGACCCCGGCCGCAAACCGGCCTGCGGTCTCCTCGGTGGCACCGCGCAGCACCAGTTCCAGCGTGGGCTGCAACGTGCTGTCATCAAAGCCGATGTCGATGTCAGCCCCCAGCTGCTGTTCCAGCAGCGCAGCCTTCAGCGGCGACTGGTTCGACCCCAGCAGCGCATCCAGCAGGATCTCCACGCCCAGCTGGCGTTCCCGGTCGGCAAATGCGCCGGTGTACCAGGCCAGCGCACACTGCACCTGGTCGGCCTCCGGCTTTTCGGTGTAGTACGGGATGTTCACGCAGACGCCCGGCTGCTCATCCTGCAGCGTCAATCTGGGCTGGCTGGTGCCCTTGGGCATCCTGCTCAGGTAGTGTTCATCCAAGAAGGCCAGTTTTTCGGCCATATCCATCCTGCCGTACAAGGTCACACAGCAGTTGTCGGCGCTGTAATGGCGGCGGTACACCCGCTGGTACTTCTCATAGGTCAGCGCCGGGATGGAGGCCGGGTCGCCGCCGGACACAAAGCCGTAGGCCGTATCCGGGAACATCGCCCGTTCCAGCGCATCCTGCAATTGTGCATCCGGGGAGGCCAGCGCGCCCTGCATCTCGTTGTAGACGACGCCGCTCACCGTGCCGTCTTCGTCCCGGTGCCAGCCCTCCTGCTCGAACACGCCCTTGTCCACCATGGCCAGCGGGCAGAACACCGCGTTGAGATAGACGTCCATCAGGTTCTTGAAGTCCGTCTCGTTGGGGGTAGCGAAGGGATACACCGTCTTGTCCGGGAAGGTCATGGCGTTCAGGAAGGACGCCATGCTGCTCTTGAGCAGCTGCAAAAACGGCGAGGTCACCGGGTACTTTTCGCTGCCCGCCAGCACCGAGTGCTCCAGAATGTGGAACACGCCGGTGTCATCGGAGGGGAAGGTGCCGAAGCCGATGCCGAACGCCTTGTTCACATCTTCGTTCTCCACCAGCAGGATGGTCGCACCGCTGACATCGTGGGTCAGCACGGTCAGGGTACCGTGCTGTTCGGGGCAGTCCTCGTGCTTGACGAGGGTGTAGCCGGGATATTGTTTCATGGTCTTGCTCCTTTATATTTTCTGGATTTTGATTCTATTGTATCATCCTGCCCGCCAAAACACAATGAATGGTTTGTGAATCATAACTCGCTGGTAAACAAAAAACTCTGCCCTGTCCGAAGACAAAGCAGAGGTCAAAACGATTTACACTGTCTCACCCTGACGGCACGACACCCTGAACAGCACGAATCCCACGATGAACAGCACGATGAGGGAGCCGACACCCACATTGGCGCTGCCGGTGAGCTGGCTTCCCACGCTGACGATCATGGTGCCAAGGAAGGACGCGCCCTTGCCGCAGATGTCGAAGAGGCCAAAGTATTCGCCCGACTTTTCCGGCGGGATGATCTTTGCAAAGTGGGAGCGGCTGAGCGCCTGCACGCCGCCCTGGAACATGCCCACGATGACAGCCAGCACCCAGAACTGCCACTGCTGGGTCAGGAAAAACGCAAACACCGCGATGCCCGCGTAGGCCGCAATGCACACCGGGATGAGCTTTGCCGAGGGGTACTTGTTCGACAACCGCCCAAAGATGAGCGCAGACGGGAACGCCACGATCTGGGTCACAAGGAGTGCCAGCAAAAGACCGGTGGTGTCCAGACCCAGCGCCGTGCCGTAGGCCGTCGCCATGTCGATAATGGTGTACACGCCGTCGATGTAGCAGAAGAACGCCAGCAAAAACCAGAACACCTGCTTATCCTCCGGCAGATGCCGCAGGGTATGGCCGATGCGGGCAAAACTCTGCCGGACAGCGTGCTTTTCCACCTCTACATAGTGGAGCTGTTTATAACTTTTCAGCAGCGGCAGGGTCGTGAGCAGCCACCACGCCGCCGTCAGCAGAAGTGCCAGGTTCAGCGCCGTCATCTGGCTGATGCCGATGCTCCCCGCCCCCAGCACAAGGCCGAGACAGACCACGAAGGGCACGCAGCTGCCGATGTATCCCCACGCATAGCCCCGGCTGGACACTTCGTCCATCCGCTCGGGAGTGGTCACGTCGCTGAGCATCGAGTCGTAGAACACCAGGCTGCCCGAAAAGCCCACCTTCGCAATGACGAAGATGACCAGAAACGGCAGCCACGCCGATGCCGCGCCCATGGCGCAGCAGCCCACGATGCCCACGAAGACGCAGAGTATGAAGATAGGCTTTTTGAAGCCCTTCGTGTCGGCCACTGTTCCCAAAATCGGGCTCAAAACAGCCGTGATGATGGTAACAGCCGAGCTGGCATAGCCCCAGTAGGCCAGATACTCCACCGAACTCAGGCCGCCGCTCTCTGCCAGCGCGTTGAAGAAAATAGGGATAAGGGTGGCCACCATCAGCACAAAGGCCGAGTTGCCCACGTCGTACAGGATCCAGTTCCGCTCCAAGCTCGTCAGGCGGAATTTGCCGCTCTTTTCCATCCGGTGCTCCTCTCAGTTCTCCCCAAACGTATGCTGATACTCCGCCCCAAGCGGCTTGTTCTCTGCATACTCTTCGATGAGCCTTACCGCCAGCGGCACAGCCGTTTTATACAGCTCTTCGAGCTTCTGGCTGCTCTGGACGCATTTGGGGTTCGGCTGCGGATTCGCCACAAGGCCGTGCATGAACTCATACTTGCCCGCGACGCGCATCCCGGTCAGCACCACCCAGCGCTTGACGGGGTTCGCCGCCTGCAAAAGATGATGCACCGTTATCATCCCCTTTATCGCCGCCAGCGTCTCGTCCACCGTGACGCCTTCGTAGAAGGGCGCGATGACCTCGGCCCGCTCCCGGCTGGGTTTGATGTGGCTGGCCGTGAAGAACTTTATGGGGTCGAGGCCGTCTTCCCGCATCAGGGCGTTGTCAAACTCCGTCTCGATCTCGCAGTGGCCCACACCGCTCTCCCGGACATAGGCCTCCACATAAGGGTGGCAGGTGCTGTCCAGTGCGAAGTGGCAGACAAAGCCCAGCGCATAGGCCAGAGCAGCATCTTTGTCCGGCGCATTTTCCACCACGGTGCGGGCGCGGGTGAAAAACACCTCGCCCTTCTGCTCGTGCATGGCGTTGCCCAGACGGTTCACCGGGTTCGACTGCAGGGCCTTGTAATAAAACATCAGGTCCGGCCCGTGGAGACCCATGTCGTAAAGCTCCCGGTGCTGTTCCAGCGTCGCGCGCAGACCGTCCGGCAGCAGGGCCAGAACATCCGCACCAAAGCGGCGGTGTGCGTAGGTAGAAGGCATGATACCGCCCCTTTTCGTTTATTTTTCGTAGCCCTGCGGCAGTTCATTCTTGAGGCCGCGCTCCATCAGGGACTTGACAGCCTCTGCCGCACTCATGCCCTTGTTGACGATGGCGTTGACGGTCTGGACGATGGGCATTTCCACCTGATACCGCTCGGCCAGTTCCAGCGCAGCGGGCAGGGCGTTCATGCCCTCGACCACCATGCCGACTTCCTTGACGGCATTTTCCGGGGTCTCGCCCTTGCCGATGAGGATACCGGCGCGGTTGTTGCGGCTGTGCATACTGGTGGCGGTCACGATGAGGTCGCCGATACCGGCCAGACCTGCGAAAGTGTGGACATTGCAGCCCATCGCCACGCCCAGACGGGCGATCTCGGCGATGCCGCGGGTGATGAGGGCAGCGCGGGCATTATCGCCGTAGCCGAGGCCGGTGGAGATGCCGACGCCCAGCGCGATGACGTTCTTCATGGCGCCGCTCAGCTCTACACCCTTGATGTCCTCGTTGGTGTAGACGCGCATGACATTGTTGGTGAAGACCTCCTGCACGAAGGCAGCGGCCTCCATATCCTTGCTGGCCGACACGATGGTGGTGGGCAGGTCGATGGCCACTTCCTCGGCGTGAGTGGGGCCGGACAGGGCCACAAGACGCACGCTCTTCGGGCCGCCTTCCTTGCCCAGCTCATCGGCCAAGATCTCGGTCATGGTGTACAGGGTGTCGGGCTCGATGCCCTTTGCCACGTCCACGATGATCTGGCCGTCGGCCACATAGGGCCGGGCCTTTGCCGCCGTGGAGCGGACGAACACCGACGGCACTGCGAACAGCAGGATGTCCTTGTCTTTGCAGACTTCCTCGATGCTCTTGGTGAACCGCAGCTCGTCGGGGATCTTCATCTGCGGCAGGTTGGGGTGCTTGCGGGTGGTGGAAAGGCTGTCGATCTCCTTCTCGATGGCCGACCACACCAGCACATCATTCCCGCTCACAGTCAGCATCCGTGCAAGGGCCATGCCCCAGGTGCCAGCGCCCAGAATACCAATACGTTTCATCACGTTTGTCCTCCGTATCCGCCGCGCTCCCGTCTGGCGGGGCGTGCGGCCTGTTTGTACCTTTACAGGTCTATACAGTTCTATTGTACCCGAAAGCTTCTGCCGCGTCAACCACTCTGCCGTTCTGCACAAAGTCAGCACCTGTTTTTCGTCCATTTCGTCTATACCATGCAATTTTTCGAAACCATTTGCGTTCATTTCCAAATCATGTTATAGTATTCTGGTAGGTTTTGTAGGATTTTCATTTTTTTCTCTTGACTTTGACCCTGCTTTAAGGTATATAATGTATCCACCCACTTGCCCTGTCTGTTTATTCAAATTTTGAAAAAGGAGTATCCATGCTGGAAACGCTCTTATCCAACCGCACCGTCAGCGTGCTCTGGGAGGCTCTTCCCCGCATCCTCTCGGCGGGCCTCACCATGACCATTCCCCTCACCCTCGTCTCGTTCACCTTGGCGATGGTGCTGGCGGTGGCCGTGGCGCTGGTGCAGTACGCCCGGGTGCCGGTGCTGAGCCAGCTGGCCCGGTTCTACATCTGGGTCATCCGCGGCACGCCGCTGCTGGTGCAGCTTTTCATCATCTTTTACGGCCTGCCCAGCGTGGGCATCATGCTGGACGCTTTCCCGGCGGCAGTCATCGCCTTCGCCTTCAACGAGGGTGCATACTGCGCCGAGACCATGCGCGGCGCACTCGAGAGTGTGCCGCAGGGCCAGCTGGAAGCCGGCTACTGCGTCGGCATGAGCTGGTGGCAGATCATGCACCGCATCGTGCTGCCGCAGGCCCTGCGCACCGCCGTGCCTGCCCTCTCTAACTCCCTCATCGGCATGATAAAGGACACCTCTCTGGCCTCCAACATCACGGTAGCGGAGCTGTTCATGGCCGGCCAGCGCGTCGCCGCCCGCACCTACATCTTCCTGCCCATCTACTGTGAGGTGGCTGTGGTGTATCTGCTGTTCTGTACCGTCATCACCAAGCTGCAAGGGCTGCTGGAGCGCCAGCTCAACGCCCACGGCTTCCAGTAAGAAAGGAGTGTGGCTGTTATGGCAATGTTAGAGATACGCGGCGTCCACAAATCCTTCCATACTTACGCAAAGCCCGGCGTCCATCCCGGCATCTTTGGCCGCGCCCCCAAGCCGACCAGTAGTCTGGACGTACTGCGCGGTGTCGATTTGACGGTGGAAAAGGGCGATGTCGTGGCCATCCTCGGCCCTTCCGGCTCAGGCAAGACCACCCTGCTGCGATGTCTCAACTTCCTCGAGACGGCGGACGCAGGCAAGCTCACCTTCGACGGCGAGACATTCGACCTTGCCCACGCCGATCGCGCCAGCATCGCGCGGCTGCGCCGCAAGACGGCTTTCGTCTTCCAGAACTACAACCTCTTCCGCAACAAAACGGCCCTGCAGAACGTCACCGAGGGCCTCATCGTCGCCCGGAGGACGCCCAAAGCGGAGGCTGATGCCGTCGGCATGAAGATGCTGGAAAAAGTCGGCCTCGCCGACCGGGCCGACTACTACCCTCGTCAGCTGTCGGGCGGTCAGCAGCAGCGCGTGGCCATCGCCCGTGCTCTTGCCTCCGGCCCGGAGATCATCTATTTCGACGAACCCACCAGCGCCCTCGACCCGGAATTGACCGGCGAGGTGCTGGCCGTCATGCGGCAGCTGGCACAGGAGGGCATGACCATGCTGGTCGTCACCCATGAGATGGGCTTTGCCCGCAACGTCTCGTCCCGCACCGTCTTCATGGAAAACGGTGTCGTGGTCGAGGAAGCCCCCTCGCAGGAGTTCTTTGCCCATCCCAAAGAGGCAAGGACCTGTGAGTTCCTTCAGAAAATTTCCCATACTGAATAAGAAAGGATCATCACCTATGAAACGCAGAACCTTTATTTCTCTCATGAGCGTCATGGCCGCTGCCGGTGTTCTCTCGCTGGCTGGCTGCTCTTCCAACACTTCCGCCTCCACTGCTTCCAGCACCGCAGCTTCTGCTTCTGCTGCTGCCACCAACAAGCTGGAGACCATCCAGTCCAACGGCAAGCTGGTCATCGCGCTGGAAGGCGCATGGCAGCCCTGGAGCTTCCACGATGAGAGCGACACCCTCGTGGGCTACGACGTCGAAGTCTCCCGCGCCATTGCCGAGAAGCTGGGCGTCGAGCCCGAGTACGTCGAGAGCGACTGGGACAGCCTGTTTGCCGGTCTGGATGCAGGCCGCTACGACCTCGTCTGCAACGGCGTCGAAGTCACCGAAGAGCGCGCCAAGACCTACGACTTCACCACTCCCTACGGCTACATCCACACCGTCCTCGCCGTCCGCAAGGATAACGACGACATCAAGAGCTTCGAGGACCTTGCCGGCAAGACCACGGCCAACAGCCTCGCTTCCACCTACATGGAGCTGGCCGAGAGCTACGGCGCTACCGTGCAGGGCATCGACACGCTGGAAGAGACCATCCAGCTGCTGACCGCTGGCCGCATCGACGCCACCCTGAACGCCAACGTCTCCTTCTACGACTACCTGAACGTCCATCCGGACGCCGACTTCAAGCTGGTCGCCCAGACCGAAGATGCTTCTCACGTTGCGATCCCTATCGTCAAGAGCGATGATTCTTCCTTCCTCGACGCCCTCAACAGCGCCATCGACGAGCTGCGCGCTGACGGCACCCTCAAGGAGCTGAGTGAGAAGTATTTCGGTCAGGATATTTCTTCCGAGAATTAACTTTTTGTTTGGCTGCTGTCTGAGCATCGGAGGTGCATCATGGTCTATCCCGTAAGCGAAACTGCAAAGCTTCCGGGAGTCGTCAAAAATATCCGGGAAGAAGATGTTCCCGAGCGCTTCCGTGCCATCCGTGCCGAACTGCTCGGCGTACCAGAAAGCAAATAAGAATATTGACGAAGGGGGCAGATGCCATGCGGCACCTGCCCCCTTTTTGTTATAAATATCTTCCGGTAATACTCTCTGGGTTTCCCTGGATTTCCTCCGGCGTGCCTGTTGCCACGACACGGCCGCCGCTCTCGCCGCCGCCCGGCCCCATGTCGATGACATAGTCCGCGTTGCGGATGACATCAAGGTCGTGTTCGATGACAACGACCGTTGCGCCGTTGTCCAGCAGGGCTTGGAACACCCGCAGCAGCACCTGCACGTCCAGCGGGTGGAGGCCGATGCTTGGCTCATCGAAAACGAACACCGAGTCGGTCTGGGTGCGGCCGATCTCGCTGGCCAGCTTGAGGCGCTGGGCCTCGCCGCCGGAGAGGCTGGGCGTTTCCTCGCCCAGTGTCAGGTAGCCCAGACCCAGCTGCTGCAATGTCTGCAGGCGCTGGCTCACTGTCTTTATCCCGTCGCAGAACGCAAGAGCGGAGTTGACGTCCATATCCATCAGCTGCGGCAACGAGGCTGTCTTCTCCGCCTCGTTGGTCAGCTTCACGCCGTAAGCCGCCCGCGTGTAGCGGGAACCCCGGCAGTCGGGGCAGACGATGTTCACATCCGGCAGGAACTGCACGTCCAGGCTCACCTCACCGGTGCCGTCGCAGCCGGGGCAGCGCAGACTGCCAGTATTGTAGGAAAAATCGCTGGCCTTGAAGCCCTTTTGCCTGGCGTCCGGAGATTTGGCATAGAGCTTCCGCAGCTCGTCGTGGACGCCCGCGTAGGTCGCCACGGTAGAGCGCACATTGATGCCGATGGGCGTTGCGTCGATGAGCTTGACGTGCGCGATGCCCTCGGCGCGAATCTCCCGGATATGTGCCGGGAGGGCGCTGCCGTTTATCTTTGCTTCCAGCGCCGGTACGAGGCTTTCCAGCACCATCGTCGTTTTGCCGGAGCCGGACACGCCCGTTACCACGGTGAGCCGCCCCTTGGGAATGTCCAGCTCCAAAGGCTTGACCGTGTGGATGTTGCCGGTAGAGAGATGGATAGCCCCCTCTGCGAACATCTCTCCTTCCCTGGCACACCGGCGCAATTTCGTCTCAGCTTTTCCGGAGAGGAACGGCCCGATCTGGGACTCCGGCTTTGCCTCCAGATCAGCTATCGTCCCTTCGGCAATGACATGTCCACCCTTGACTCCCGCTTCCGGCCCCATCTCGATCACCCAGTCGGCCTCTTTCAGGATCTGGGTGTCGTGGTCCACCAGAATGACCGAGTTGCCGTCGGCCACGAGGTCGTGCATCACGCCGGTCAGGCCCACGATGTTCGACGGATGCAGGCCGATGGACGGCTCATCCAGCACATAGAGCACGCCGGTGGTGCGGTTGCGGACGGCCCGGGCCAGCTGCATCCGCTGGCGCTCACCGGTGGAAAGGGTCGAGGCCGAGCGGTCAAGCGTCAGATAACTCAGACCTAAGTCCATCAGCCGCTTGGCGGTACTTTCGAATGCCTCGCAGATGCTCTCCGCCATCGGACGCATCTCTTCCGGCAGGCTGCCCGGCACGCCCTTCACCCACTCCACGAGGGCTTCCAGCGTCATCTGGCAGGCTTCGTCCAGCGAGATGCCCCGCAGCTTCGGCGCACGCGCCGCCGCTGAGAGCCGTGAGCCGTGACACTCGGGGCAGACATCTTCCCGCAGGAACTTTTCCACCCGCTTCATGCCCTTGTCATCCTTGACCTTTGCAAGAGCATTTTCTACAGTGTAGACGGCATTGTAATAGGTAAAGTCCAGCTCGCCGGCCTGATTCGAGTTCCTGGCGTGGTAGAAGATATGCTTTTTCTCTGCTGGACCGTGGTAGACGATGTCCTTTTCCTGTTCGGTCAGGTCGCGGAACGGCACATCCGTCCTCACGCCCATCTCCCGGCAGACGTCTGTCATCAGCGACCACATCAGGCTGTTCCACGGGGCCACTGCGCCGCCGTCGATGGTCAGCGAGTCGTCCGGCACCAGCGACGCGATGTCCACCGTCCGGACGCTGCCTGTGCCGCTGCACTTCTGGCAGGCCCCTTGAGAGTTGAAAGCCAGCTCCTCCGCCGACGGCGCATAGAAATGCGCACCGCACTCCGGGCAGACCAGCTCCTTGCCCGACGCAACAGCCAGCGTCGGCGGGATGTAATGCCCGTTCGGGCAGCGGTGGCTTGCGAGGCGGGAGTACATGAGCCGCAGGCTGTTCAGCAATTCCGTGCCGGTGCCGAAGGTGCTGCGGATGCCCGGCACGCCCGGCCGCTGGTGCAGCGCCAGCGCCGCCGGGACATACAGCACCTCTTCCACCGAGGCTTTCGAAGCCTGGGTCATCCGGCGGCGGGTGTAGGTGGACAGCGCCTCCAGATACCGGCGGGAGCCTTCGGCGTACAGCACCCCCAGCGCCAGCGAGGATTTACCCGACCCCGACACGCCCGCAATGCCCACGATCTTGTTCAGCGGGATGTCCACGTCGATGTTTTTCAGGTTGTGTACCTTTGCCCCGCGCACGAGCATTTTGTCTATCATTCTGGTTTCCCTTCCCTTTGGCTTTTTTGCGCCAGTTGAATTCCATGTTCTCTGTTTTAGTATAGCGTATCCTGATGTGTATTTCCACAATGGTCACCAATAAAATGCTATTTGCACCGGCAGACACAGAAGAGTATACTATAATCAGTAAGGATCTCAAGTTCCTGTACACATGTATCTGACGAGATAAAAGGAGAACGAACATGGCAGTATTTCCAAAAGAATTTGTATGGGGCGCTGCGACTGCAGCCTATCAAATCGAGGGCGGTGCCGTCGAGGATGGAAAAGGCCGGAGCATCTGGGATGTTTTCTCCCACACACCGGGCTGCACCTATCGGGGCGAGACCGGTGATACCGCCTGCGACAGCTATCACCGCTGGCGGGAAGACATCGAACTGCTGAAGTCGATGCACCTGAAAGCCTATCGCTTCTCTGTGGCGTGGACGCGCATCGCCCCCACCGGCGGCACGGACTGGAACGAAAAAGGCTTTGCCTATTACGATGGTCTTGTGAATACTTTGCTGGAAGCGGGCATCGAGCCGTATATTACGCTGTATCACTGGGATTTGCCGCAGGCGCTGGAAGAAAAGGGCGGCTGGCAGAATGAGGACACCGCCCGGGCGTTTGCAGTCTACACGGCAAAAATGGCAGAACATTTCAAAGGCAGGGTCCACCAGTGGTTCACCTTCAATGAGCCTGCCTGTATCGTGAAAATGGGCTATGGGACAGGTGAGCATGCGCCGGGGCTGAAACTCCCGCTGGAAGGGCAGTTCACCTGCTGGCAGAATATCATCTATGCGCACTGCCTTGCCGCGCAGGAACTCCGCCATACGGACGCCGAAAACAGAGTGGGCTTCGTCTCCACAGGCCGCATCTGCTACCCCGTATCTGAGGCAAAAGCAGATGTGGACGCCGCCCGGGCTCTGACCTTTGCCTGCCCGGACGAGGACTGGGCCTTCACCCACACGATGTCGCTCGACCCTCTGTGCCTTGGCCGCTGGCCCAGCCCGGACCTCTGTGGGCCGCAGCTTTCCGCCTGCATCGGTGCTGTGCCGCAATACATCAACGACGCCCTGTCTCTGGGCAGACCGGATATGCTCGGGCTGAACATCTACAATGCCGCGCCTGTACAGATGGGAACGAATGGCCCCTGTTATGTGGAGCGCCCTGCGGGATACGCTCACACAGCCATGAACTGGCCGGTAGAGCCGGAAAGCCTGAACTGGGGTCCCCGTTACATCCAGGAGCGGTATGGACTGTCCATGTTCATCGCGGAGAACGGCTTATCCTGCACCGACAAAATCTATCGGGACGGCAAGGTGCATGACGTGGAGCGAATTGATTTTCTGGCGCGCTATCTGGAAAAACTTTCCGAGGGCATTCAGGCCGGTGCCGACGTGCGAGGGTACTTCCATTGGAGCCTGTTGGACAACTACGAGTGGCACAGCGGATACAGAGAGCGTTTTGGTCTGGTGTACGTCGATTACGCTTCCGGGCGGCGCATCCCGAAAGACAGTGCCTTCTGGTATGGCGAAGTCGCGGCGACCAATGGCGGGTCCATCTGACCTGTAAAATAAAAGGGCGGCAGTTTCTCCAATACAGAACGAATATTGCAGCCATATCCAAGATACGTCTTACCCATCCTGAAAATTCTTTTATAATAGCACTGCTGCCTGAAAGCGCTGCAACAAATTCCCATATCAAAAGGGAAGCTTTCCGGTATGGGACAACGACAAATCATATCGGCTGTATTTTATTGAGATATGGAAGAAACTCCCTCCGCCTGCTTCGGCGCTGCCGGATGGCCCGGCTCCGCTTTTGTCAACATCTGCCGGAACTTCCGGGCCGCCGTGTTCAGCGGGCGGTGATGGTCGTAGACGAGGCAGATAGAGCGGGATGGAATGATCTCCTGCAGATGCAGCTCGACAAGCTCGCCGCGGGCCAGAAGCTCTTTCGTCATCGGTTCCGGCACGAAGGCAAGGCCCAGCTCACTTTTCACCAGCGTGAGCATCTGGTCGGTGGTGGCGGCCTCGGTGTCGGGCCGGAGCACGGCGTCGTGGTCGAGGAAGAACTGCCGGTAGAAGCTCCGGGTCATGCTCTCATCGCTGAGAGAGATGAGCGGATAGCAGCTCAGTTCCTTCAGCGTCAGGCGCTGGCTGGCCAGTGCAGTGAAGGTCTTTCCACCCACCAGCACTTCATAAAACGGTCTCAGTTCCACCATCTTCAGGCCCTGTTCTACTTCCGCCGGGGTGGAGATGATGGCAAAATCCACTTCTCCGTTCTTCACAGCCTGCACCGCCTGGGGCGTAGAGTGGTTCGAGATGCGCAGCCGGATGCTGGGATACTCGGTGTGGAACGTCCGCAGCTTCTCGGCCAGATAGATGTTCAGCGCCGTCTCCGTCGCACTGATGCTGATGGAGCCGTGCTCGAGGGTAGCGCTGGCGCTCAGTTCTTCCTCCGCGTCCTGTATCTGCACCGCTGCCGAGGCGATGCGGGAGTAGAGCATCTCGCCCTCCGGCGTCAGGGTGACGCCCCGGTTGGAGCGGGTAAAGAGCACACAGTTCAGCTGGCTTTCCAGCCGGTTCATCGAGTGGGTGATGTTGGGCTGGTTGTTGCCCAGCACCCGCGCCGCTTTCGTAAAGTTCTGATACTTCGCCACATAATAGAAAATTTTGTAGTATTCCCAATCGACATACATGGGAGCCGCCCCTCTTTCATACCAGAATCACATTTTTACTTCTCCCCCACCAGCGCCACGGCAACATCATTGACATTCGTGCCAGTAGCGCCGGTCATGATAAGGCCGTCCACAGCTTTCAGTGCATGGTAGGCGTCGTTGTTTTGCAGGGTGTCGAACACATTCCAGCCCTTGGCGGTCAGTGCGGAGAGGGTGTCACCATCCACATAGCCGCCGGCAGCATCGGTGGGGCCGTCGGTGCCGTCACTGCCCACCGAGAACACTGCTGCATCCAGCCCGGCCAGCGCCGGAGCCGCTGCAAGGGCAAGCTCCTGATTCCGTCCGCCGAGGCCCTTGCCGGTCAGGTAGACGACCGTCTCGCCGCCTGCGATGTAGGCCAGCTTTTTTCCCTGCCCCGCGTGGGTCCGGACGATGGAGCCAAGGAAGCTGCCCGCCTCCCGGGCTTCACAGCAGAGCTGGTCGGTCAGCAGGACGGGCTCATAGCCAAGCTCCCGGCAGGCGGCAGCGGCAGCGGTGCAAAGCTCCCGCACACTGCCGGTGATCCGGGTCGTCACGTTGTCCAGCATCTTGGGCGTTTCCTGCGCCAGAAGAGCTTTCGCCTGTTCCGAGAGCTTCAGGTGATACTTCTCCGCAATGGCAAGCGCCTGTGCGCAAGTAGAGGTGTCCGGCACCGCCGGGCCGCTGGCTATCATATCCAGCGGGTCGCCCAGAATATCGCTCAGCACAATGCTGAATACCTGAGCCGGAGCGCACGCCTGCGCGAACCGCCCGCCCTTGACGCCCGAAAGCCGTTTGCGGATGGTGTTCATCTCCACGATGTCAGCGCCACTGGCAAGGAGCTGGCCGGTGATGTCCTGCAATTCTATGCCGGGGAGCAGCGGTTTTTCAAACAATGCACTTCCTCCGCCGGAGAGCAGAAACAGCACGGTGTCCTCCGCCGCCAGGCCGCGCACCAGCTCCAATGCCTTCTCGGTGGCCGCAAAACTGTTCTCGTCCGGCACCGGATGGCCTGCTTCACAACAATTTGCTCCCAGAATTTCGCCCCTGACGTGCTTGTATTTGGTCACGACCACGCCGCCGTCCACACGGCCCAGCGCTTCCACCGCCGCGTGTGCCATCTGCCATGCGGCCTTGCCCGCTGCGACCAGCAGCACCCTGCCGCCCTTGGGCGCAAAGGCTTTCAATGCGCGGCGGACAGCTTCGTCCGGCAGGACAGCGTTCAGGCTGGATGCGATGATGGCATCGGCATCCTTTCGCAGCGTCGGATTCATGAAACAGACCTCCTTGTGTGATATGATTTACAGCAGACCAGCTTCGGTCATGGTTTTTACAAAGCCCTGCCTGGCCGGGCCGTCCGGAATCATTATACAGCAAGACCGGCGTTTCGGGAATACTTTCGGCAATGGTTTTGAAATTGCTGTACAGCTCGACATCACGGACTGTACCTTCCTTAGTTGGGTCTTGTATCTGATTTTTATACTCGCTCTCTACGAAATACCAGGATCTTGTTTACAAACATCCCCCATGCAGCCGCCGGATCACCTTAAATGCGACCTCATGTTCTGTTGTCAGCGGTTTTTTCAAAGCGAAGAAAACAACACCGCTGGTCGGACAGGTGATCTCTGCCTCCACCTCCGCAGTAAACGGATCAAGGATCACGCCCATTTTCTGACCATACTCCACTTCCTGTCCCGGCTCCACGAAGCGGCGGAAAATCCCGCCCGCCGGGGTGAGTACATTTGCCATCTCGTTTTCCTGCACGACGGTGGACAGATACCCGCTGTGGCAGTGGTATCGCAGTAAACCGACCCGGCTGAGATACCGCAGCACGGCAGCAACGGCTTCCTGTGCGCTCTGCTCGTCAACTTCGTCCGTTTCCTTGGTATAAATGCTGAACGCATTGGTCTCCCAGATCTGCCAATTATAGTTCAGCGTCGTCGTATCAATGGGGGCCGGTTTACGCATGACCACATAAGGCAGGCCGAACAGATTGCCCAGGCTGCTCAAGACGGAACTGTTCTATTTAGAAAAATTTGATTCTATTGACTATCTGGAAAAAGCCATTGTCGAGTACATCGACTATTACAACAATCGCCGAATCAAATTAAAACTAAACGGCCTGAGCCCTGTGCAGTACAGGATTCAGACCGTTGGAACCGCTTAATTCGATTTTTGTCTAACTTTTGGGGTTCATTTCAATTCAGGGGCGCACCCTGTTTTTGTTTTATCTGAATCTGCCTGCGGACTATTCTTCTGGCGAATCATCCGCTTCAACACGCAGCATCCGGTAGCCGACCCCCACATGGGTCTGAACCAGATGCAGAGAATGTGCGCCTGATTCCAGCTTTTTGCGCAAAGATGCCATGTAGACACGCAGGGATGCAATGTCGTTTTCTTGCGAGCTTCCCCAGACTTTTTGCGTAATCGCCGTATGGGTCAGAACCTTTCCTACATTGTGCGCAAGAACACAAAGCAGCTTATATTCGATTGGGGTCAGATGTAGTTCTTCATCGTTCAGCCAGACACAGCCGGCAGCAAAATCAATTTTCAGCGGGCCATTTACAAAAACTGAGCTGCTGACCTCACCGGATGCCTGCAAATTCAGCCGCCTTTGCGTCACACGCAGGCGAGCAAGAAGCTCATCCACTGAGAAAGGCTTCGTCAGATAATCGTCTGCGCCCTGATCCAGTGCTTCGATCTTATCGGAATCCTCACTGCGGGCACTCAAAACGATGATGGGTAGATTCGACCACTCCCGGATGCGGCGGATCACCTCAACGCCATCAATATCCGGCAGTCCGAGATCCAGCAGCATAATATCCGGGTTATGGCTGGACGCCATCATCACAGCCATCTCTCCGTTGGCCGCTGTCAGGAATTTATATCCATGTGCTTTCAGGGTAGTTGTGATCAGACTCCGTACCGATGAATCGTCCTCAACAACCAGAATCGTTGGTTTATTCATGAATACTTACCTCGCTTTTGGGAAGTTCAAAAGAGAATATGCAGCCGTGCGGTTCGTTATCCCGGAGAGTCAGGGTACCTTTATGAGCTGCAAGGATCGTTCGGCAGAGCGCAAGTCCCAGCCCCAGACTGCGGTGGCTGTCTGCAATCTGATTCTGCCCGGTAAAGAACATTTCAAAGACCTGCGCTTTATTCTGATCCGGGATACCGGGGCCATCATCGGATACATCTACCACGATATTACTGTTTTTTGCATACGTAGAAATATTGATCCGGGAGCCTTTCTGCGTGTATTTGATGGCGTTGTCCACCAGATTGATAATGACCTGCATGATAAGCCGCGCGTCCATGTCGGCAAGAAGAATTTCATCCGAATAAGTCGTTATGATGATATGCTCCTTGCTTTTTCGGCTGATATGCCGCAGAGATTCCTCGACCACCTCATCCATGAGCTGCGGAGAGATTTGAAGATTCATCCGCCCATCCTCAATACGGGTGATAGAAAGCAAATTTTCCACCAGACCGATCAACCACTGTGCATCATCGAAAATATCCGTACAGATCTTTGTCCGTGTTTCTGCATCCAGCGTTTCCGCATTGGAGAGCAGATTACTTGCATTGCCTGAGATGGAGGTCAGCGGTGTCCGAAGATCATGGGAAATGGTCCGCAGCAGATTTGCCCGAAGCTGTTCATTCTGTGCCTGCATGGTAGCTCGTTCTTTTTCCAGTGCGTTTCTGCGGTTTTCGATCGCCAGCGCACCTTCGCCCAGAATGGAAAGCAGCACACTGTTTTCAGCGTTTTTTCAGACAGGTCGATTCCAACCACTCCGAACACACCGCCTCCGGTCCGAAGTGCAAGATAAAGCCCCTTTGCATCCGGGTAGCTGTCCGTGCTTGCGCCGGAGCGCTTTTTGTTGGCAAAGCACCACTCAGCGGCACTGCGTTCCGGCGCAGAATCAAAACTGAGTCGGCTGCTTTCTTTCACTGTGTTAAAAATTTGCCCCTGTCCAAGAGAACCATCCTGCTCTGGATACACGATCAGGTTCCGGTTTAGCAGTTTGGTAAGCTGCGCTGCCGTCAGGGATAATATTTCGTCTTCGTTGGTCGCTTTCTGCAAAAGCTGGCTGGTATCAAACAGCACCTTCGTCCGAAACGCCGCCTGTGCAGACATTTTTGCCTGATCTTTCAACCGGGTCGTCAGCGTACAGGTGACGATGGCAGAAGTCAGCATCAGCACAAAGGTGATTTGATACCCCGGATCATAGGCATGGAATGTCAGTCTTGGCTCCGTCAGGAAGAAGTTATAGAGCGCAACGCTGGCGATCGAACCAAAAACGCCGCAGGAATAGCCAGATGTTGTAAGAGCCGTGAGCAAAACGCCCAACATATAGAACATAATGATATTGTAGCGCGCAAAGTCCAGTTGCAGGAACAAAAAGCCAATCACCGTGATGCAGGCTAGAATCCCTGCCGTAATCAGCAGATCACGGCACGATGGGACGATGGAACGGGCAAACAGCCTTCTGCCAGAGCCGTAATCCTGCTCAACTGCTGCATCCGGGATGATATAAATATCCAGATTAGGCGCAGT
>OGDG01000412.1_pt1 | contig 24668 bp, 20 predicted proteins | sample 1570391 | NCBI WGS metagenome assembly OGDG01 (sample SAMEA2582186, study PRJEB24529) | metagenome | biome: Human gut stool | place: China | collected 2011 | reverse complement strand
GAACTGGCAGTGGTCGAATCCTTCCCAACGAAGATCGAAGGCCGCCAGATGATCATGGTGCTCGCTCCTAAGAAGAAACAGTAAGGCCATCAAGAAACATTTCCGGTGGGCTTCGGCTCACTGGTTTTGTTCGCCTTTGTTTCGTTTATTAACAATGCGAAGTGGAAGTTATTAAAATGCCAAAAATTAAGACCGTACGCGGTGCTGCTAAGCGCTTCAAAAAAACCGGTAAAGGTGGTTTTAAGCACAAGCACGCTAACCTGCGTCACATTCTGACTAAAAAAGCTACCAAGCGTAAACGTCACCTGCGTCCGAAAGCCATGGTTTCCAAAGGCGATCTGGGCCTGGTTATCGCGTGCCTGCCGTACGCATAAGTCGTTAACGTTTAACTTTTTTAACTTAGAATAGATACAGGAGAGCACACATGGCTCGCGTAAAACGTGGTGTAATTGCACGTGCACGTCACAAGAAAATTTTGAAACAAGCTAAAGGCTACTACGGTGCGCGTTCTCGCGTATACCGCGTTGCCTTCCAGGCTGTTATCAAAGCTGGTCAGTACGCTTACCGTGACCGTCGTCAACGTAAACGTCAGTTCCGTCAACTGTGGATTGCACGTATCAACGCAGCAGCACGTCAGAACGGTATTTCTTACAGCAAATTCATCAATGGCCTGAAAAAAGCCTCTGTTGAAATCGACCGTAAGATCCTGGCTGACATCGCTGTATTCGACAAAGTAGCGTTCACCGCTCTGGTCGAAAAAGCGAAAGCAGCTCTGGCATAAGCCAGTTGAAAGAGGGAGCTTGTCTCCCTCTTTTCGTTTCAACACCATCAATACATTGACTTTTATCGGCGCAGGCTTTTCAATACAGCTCTGACGTTTCTTACCAGACAAGGTAATGCAAGCATGAATGCTGCTATTTTCCGCTTCTTTTTTTACTTTAGCACCTGAACTCAGGGGGCTTGCGCGTGAAAGAAGAAACGGAAAACAGCGCCAGAAAGCCTCCCCTGTGGAGGCTTTTTTCGTATATGGATTCGGAATATTAATTTCACTATAACCGGTGTCTGCACCGACATAATGAGGAAAACCATGTCACATCTCGCAGAGCTGGTTGCCAGTGCCAAGGCAGCCATTAACGAGGCATCAGATGTTGCTGCGCTGGACAACGTCCGCGTGGAATACCTGGGTAAAAAAGGGCATCTGACCCTGCAAATGACCACCCTGCGTGAGCTGCCGCCGGAAGAGCGTCCGGCAGCCGGTGCGGTCATCAACGAGGCGAAAGAGCAGGTGCAGCAGGCGCTGAACGCGCGTAAAGCTGAACTGGAAGGCGCAGCGCTGAATGCGCGTCTGGCCGCAGAGACCATTGACGTCTCGCTGCCGGGTCGCCGCATTGAAAACGGCGGCCTGCATCCGGTTACTCGCACTATCGACCGTATTGAAAGTTTCTTCGGTGAGCTCGGCTTTACCGTGGCGACGGGCCCGGAAATCGAAGACGATTACCACAACTTCGATGCGCTGAATATTCCGGGTCACCATCCGGCGCGCGCTGACCACGACACTTTCTGGTTCGATGCCACTCGCCTGCTGCGTACGCAGACCTCCGGCGTGCAGATCCGCACCATGGAAAACCAGCAGCCGCCTATCCGTATTATCGCGCCGGGCCGCGTCTATCGTAACGACTACGATCAGACCCACACCCCGATGTTCCATCAGATGGAAGGTCTGATCGTTGATAAAAATATCAGCTTCACCAACCTGAAAGGGACGCTGCACGACTTCCTGAACAACTTCTTTGAAGAAGATCTGCAGGTCCGCTTCCGTCCGTCCTACTTCCCGTTCACCGAACCGTCTGCGGAAGTTGACGTGATGGGTAAAAACGGCAAATGGCTGGAAGTGCTGGGCTGCGGGATGGTGCACCCGAACGTGCTGCGTAACGTGGGTATCGATCCGGAAGTCTACTCCGGCTTCGCCTTCGGCATGGGCATGGAGCGTCTGACCATGCTGCGCTATGGCGTCACCGATCTGCGCGCGTTCTTCGAAAACGATCTGCGTTTCCTCAAACAGTTTAAATAAGGGCAGGACAGAACAATGAAATTCAGTGAACTGTGGTTACGCGAATGGGTTAACCCGGCGATCGACAGCGAAGCGCTTTCCGATCAGATCACCATGGCGGGCCTCGAAGTAGATGGCGTTGAGCCGGTTGCCGGCAGCTTCAACGGCGTCGTTGTCGGGGAAGTGGTGGAGTGTGGTCAGCACCCGAACGCCGACAAACTGCGCGTCACCAAAGTCAACGTCGGCGGCGAACGCCTGCTGGACATCGTCTGCGGCGCGCCAAACTGCCGTCAGGGGCTAAAGGTCGCGGTAGCCACCATCGGCGCCGTGCTGCCGGGCGATTTCAAAATCAAGGCCGCGAAGCTGCGCGGCGAGCCGTCTGAGGGGATGCTGTGCTCCTTCTCCGAGCTGGGTATTTCCGACGACCATAGCGGTATCATCGAGCTGCCGGCAGATGCGCCCATCGGCACCGATATTCGCGAATACCTCAAGCTTGACGATAACACCATCGAAATCAGCGTCACGCCAAACCGCGCCGACTGCCTGGGCATCATTGGCGTGGCGCGCGATGTCGCTGTCCTGAACAAAGCGCCGCTGAACGCGCCGGAAATCACGCCGGTTGCCGCGACGATTGACGACGTGCTGCCGATTCAGGTTGACGCGCCGCAGGCTTGCCCGCGCTATCTGGGGCGCGTGGTGAAAGGTATCAACGTCAAAGCGCCGACGCCGCTGTGGATGAAAGAGAAGCTGCGCCGCTGCGGGATCCGCTCCATCGACGCGGTGGTTGACGTGACCAACTATGTGCTGCTTGAGCTGGGCCAGCCGATGCACGCCTTTGACCGCGACCGTATTGAAGGCGGGATCGTGGTCCGCATGGCGAAAGAAGGGGAAACCCTGGTCCTGCTCGATGGCTCTGAAGCAAAGCTCGACAGCGACACGCTGGTCATTGCAGACCATAACAAAGCGCTGGCGATGGGGGGGATCTTCGGCGGGGAACACTCCGGCGTTAACGACGAAACCCAGAACGTGCTGCTGGAATGCGCGTTCTTCAGCCCGCTGTCCATTACCGGCCGCGCGCGCCGTCATGGCCTGCACACCGATGCCTCTCACCGCTATGAGCGCGGCGTCGATCCGGCCCTGCAGTATAAAGCGCTGGAGCGTGCCACCCGTCTGCTGATCGACCTCTGCGGCGGTGAAGCCGGCCCGGTCATTGACGTTACCAGCAAAGAGAATCTACCAACACGCGCCACCATTACGCTGCGTCGCAGCAAGCTGGATCGCCTGATTGGCCACCATATCGACGACGCGCAGGTCACCGACATTCTGCAGCGCCTCGGCTGCGAAGTGACGGTTGGCGAGGGCGAATGGCAGGCGGTTGCGCCGAGCTGGCGTTTCGACATGGAGATCGAAGAAGATCTGGTTGAAGAAGTGGCTCGCGTTTACGGCTACAACAACATTCCTGACGAGCCGGTGCAGGCGGGTCTGATCATGGGAACCCACCGCGAAGCGGACCTGTCGCTGAAGCGCGTGAAAACGCTGCTGAACGACAAAGGCTATCAGGAAGTGATCACCTACAGCTTCGTCGACCCGAAAGTCCAGCAGCTGATCCACGCCGGGGAAGAGGCGCTGATCCTGCCAAGCCCGATCTCCAGCGAAATGTCGGCGATGCGCCTGTCGCTGTGGACCGGCCTGCTGGGCACCGTGGTCTACAACCAGAACCGTCAGCAGAGCCGGGTGCGCATCTTTGAGAGCGGCCTGCGCTTTGTGCCGGACACCAATGCGCCGCTGGGCATTCGTCAGGATGTGATGCTGGCCGGGGCGATCTGCGGCAACCGCTACGAAGAGCACTGGACACTGGCGAAAGAGACGGTCGATTTCTATGATCTGAAAGGCGATCTGGAAGCCGTTCTGGATTTAACTGGAAAATTAGCGGATATCGAATTCCGTGCTGAAGCGACCACCGCGCTGCATCCGGGACAATCCGCAGCGATTTATCTTAAAGGTGAACGTATTGGTTTCATTGGGGTTGTTCATCCTGAGCTGGAACGTAAACTGGATCTGAACGGTCGCACTCTGGTGTTCGAACTGGAGTGGAACAAGCTCGCAGACCGCGTGGTGCCTCAGGCGCGCGATATTTCCCGCTTCCCGGCGAACCGTCGCGACATCGCGGTGCTGGTCGCGGAAAACGTGGCTGCCGCCGATGTTTTAGCCGAATGTAAGAAAGTTGGCGTAAATCAGGTAGTTGGCGTAAACTTATTTGACGTGTACCGTGGTAAGGGTGTGGCGGAAGGGTATAAGAGCCTTGCGATTAGCCTGATCCTGCAGGATACCAGCCGTACACTCGAAGAAGAGGAGATTGCCGCTACCGTTGCCAGATGTGTAGAGGCATTAAAAGAGCGATTCCAGGCATCATTGAGGGATTGAACCTATGGCGCTTACAAAAGCTGAAATGTCAGAATATCTGTTTGATAAGCTTGGGCTTAGCAAGCGGGATGCCAAAGAACTGGTCGAGTTGTTTTTCGAAGAGATCCGTCGTGCTCTGGAAAACGGAGAACAGGTCAAACTCTCCGGGTTCGGCAACTTCGATTTGCGGGATAAAAACCAACGCCCGGGACGTAACCCGAAGACGGGGGAGGATATTCCCATTACAGCTCGGCGCGTGGTGACCTTCAGACCCGGTCAGAAGCTGAAAAGCCGTGTCGAAAACGCGTCGCCGAAAGACAAATAATCTGAACTAATTAAAAAGGCCGCATTGCGGCCTTTTTCTTTTCTGTCAATCTTTACGCTTTGACGGCGGTGAGCATGATCTCCACCAGGATTTCTGGTCGCGCCATCTCCGCCTGCACGGCCGCTCGCGCCGGGCTATAGCCTTCCGGCATCCATTGCACCCACACCTCATTGAATGCGGCAAAGTCACGCTCGATATTTTTCAACCAGATCTGCGCGGAGAGAATGTGCTGCTTATCGCTCCCGGCCGCGGCCAGCAGCGCGTCGATCTTCTCCAGTACTTCACGGGTTTGTAAAACGATATCGTCTTCATTGCTTTTTGGCGTCTGCCCGGAGAGGAACAGCAGATCGCCATACGCAACGCTGGCGGCAAGACGAGGTTGTGGATTATTGCGAATAATTGTCATGCGGTTTGTTTCCATGTGAGACCTTCTAAAGAAATGTCTGGCATCTGATTGTCGATTAACGCGCCCAGCACCACCGCGCTGCCGGCGGCGAGAGTAAAGCCGAGGCTACCCTGGCCGAGGTTCATCCACAGGTTGGGGTAGCCGGCGCGCCCCAGCATCGGCGGGCCGGCTGGCGTTGACGGGCGCATGCCGGTCCAGACTTCGGCCTCGTCCAGCCCCTCCAGTTCAGGAAAGCTGCGGGCGACGATGTTTTTCAGCGCCTGAATGCGGCTTTCGCGCAGTTCGTCGCCGTCGTAGCCGATGTCCACCATCGCCGCGATACGCAGCTGTTGGCCAAGGCGGGCATAAACGATTTTGTGCCCGTAGTCGGTGACGCTGATGTCAGGGGCAATATCTGCTTTTTCAGGATAGGGCAGGGTCAGGCTGTACCCCTTCAGGGCGCACAGCGGCACGCGCACCCCCAGATGCCCAAGCAGAGAACCACTGCCGTTACCGGCGGCGACGACATACTCATCGCCGGTGAGGGTCCCCTGACTGGTCTCCAGGCTGCTGATGCGTCCCCCGAGCTTATTGAGTCGCCGCACCTCACACTGGGTCAGCAGGCTAAAGTCGCTGCTGGCATTGAGCTTGTCGAGCAGGGCAAGGCAGAACTGATGACAATCTGCCGTTTCATCGCCTGGCGAATAGATTCCGCCCTGTAGAGAAGGACTAATATGTTTGAGCGCCGGCTCCAGCTGCAGGCAGGCTTCAGCATTCAGCGCCTGCTGATACTGAGGATCAATTCCTTTTGCTGCTTTATTAAAATCATATTCGCGACGATGGATAATTAATTTTCCGCTGCGCCGCCAGTGGAAATCGGCAAGATTATCCTCATCCCGCCACGCCTGCATGACCTGACGGCTAAGCAGCGACAGGCGTAAAATATGGTCGCCATTCATTTTATTGGTCTGGTTATTACAGGCGCGCAGAAACTGCAGCAGCCAGCGCCACTGCTGGAGAGACATCCTGAGACGCATATTCAGCGGCGAATCGGCTTTGCCCATCCATTTCATTCCCTGCAGAGGAACGCCGCTGTCGGCAAGGGGGGCGACGTAGCGGTAACTTAATTGTCCGCCGTTGGCAAAACTGGTGGCGCTGCCCGGTTCGGCATTGCGCTCCAGTAATTGCACCTGATGGCCGCGCTTGATCAGTTCCCAGGCCGTGGCCAGACCGACCACGCCGCCGCCGATAATGACAATGCGTTTGTTCATAACCCGATATATCCACCGCTGATAAATTTATCGGGTTATGTCAAAGCATTTACCCCAGCGGCGCAATTGACTTTTTATGGTCAGGGTATAACCGCAGGTTAATGTCCTTGAGCTGCTGGCGCAGACGCTGGCAGAGAAAATCGACGAACTTTTGCGCCATCGGGCTCAGGGAAACGTCGGCCCGGCGTAACAGACAGAGGTTAATCGCCATCGGCGGCGTAATGGGATGGATCATCTCCGGGGCCAGGTTGTGCTGGGCGGAAAAGATATCAGTGATGCTGCAGCCCATGCCGCGCTTCACGAACTCGGTGGCCATATAGTAGGTCTGGACGTTTAGCCGGGTGGTGGAAAAGTCGCGACGGGTGGCGATGGCGGCAGAGAGCGAGTGCGGTCCCGGCGAGATCCAGCGCTGCTGGTCGATCTGGTCGATCTCCACCGCCCCCTGACGATAATGACGGTCGATGTACACCAGCGGTACTTCGGCAATCAGGGTGGTCAGGATCTCCCCCTGCTGCACCGGCTGTAGCGTCAGCGCCAAATCTATCTCGCGCAAATCCAGTTTTTTGACCAGCGTCTCGGTGTGCTCGGTAGTGAGCGTCATCACCAGGTTGCTGTTTTGCTGATAAAAGTCGGTCACCAGCTCCGGCACCAGGCTTAACCCCAGGCTTGGCAGACAGCCTAAAGTGATCTTGGCGCGCGGATCGCGAGCCAGGTTGTCGGCCAGTAGGCGCAGGTTGTCCAGGTCCTGATAAATGCTCTGCGCTTTTTCGAAAAGTGTGATCGCCTCGCTGGTCGGCAGCAGCTTGCCGCGCACCCGCTGAAACAGGGTAAAACCCAGCTTCATTTCGGCGCTTTTTAACGCTTTGCTGGCCGCGGGCTGGGAGATATTGAGCGCTTCCGCCGCTCGCGATAAAGAGCCGCAGGTCATGACGGCATAGAAGATTTCCAGATGACGCAGTTTCATGAACAGTTAACTCAGGGTTATAGCCTACCGATAAAAAGTCATTTTCTACTAACACTAAGTTAACATAGATTTAATCACCAATCAGCGCATCGGTTACATCTTGTGCTGTAGACCCCGCCCAATGGCGGCATATTACGCTCTCAGAATCGTTTCCTTTGTACCCAAACAAACCCTCAGGCCGCGGCCAATCAATAATGAAAAAGAGGGAGGATATTTTCTGAGCAGGCCCCCATACACCACCTGACCATCATGGTCGGATTGATTGGCATTAAGGAGTGTTATGAGTGACTCAACGCTCACAGGCAATGCGCCTGTCAGACAAAATATCACGCGGAAAAACGTTATTATTGGTCTGTTATTGCTGCTGTTCGTGTTGATCGCGCTGTGGTGCCACGGTCGACCAGGCAGCGAGCTTGGTCTGCTGGGATTTACGCCGCTGGTGGCGCTAGCGATATTATCGCTGATCGGCGTTGATATTGTGCTGGCGGTCATCTCCTCGATTATTATCGCCATGATAATGACCTCGACCGGCCTGCCGGAAATGGGCACGATGCTGGCGAAATCCACCGGGTCATTTATTGCCACCGTTGGGCTTATCATTATGCTCGGCGCCGGCGTGGGGGAAGTGGCCACCCGCACCGGCGCAGCGGTTGAGCTGGTAAAATTTGTCGTCCATCGCATCGGGTTGTCGAGTCAGACGCGGGTGAAATTCGGCATTGTGGCGTCATCGATTTTAATTTGCGGTTCGTTGGGCACTATGGCCGGTGGCAATGCCATTATCGTGGCAGTAATCATTCCGGTGGCGGCAGCGGTACGCTTAACCCCGCCAACGGTCGCCGCGCTGATGATGACCGCCGGTTCCGTTGGGCTGTTTACCGGGCCTTTCACCCCCAGTACCGTGACGATCCTCAGCCTCGGTGGGTTGAGCTACCCGGATTATCTGCTGTACGTTGGTCTGCCGATGAGCGCGGTCACGCTGCTGGCCGGCTGGGTAATGGCGGGACGGATCCAGAAGATGACCGAAGGCAAACTGCGCTATGACGTCGATCTCGCGGAAAAGCCGCAAGAGGATCTCAGCGCCGCGCAGCAGCGTCGGCGTAAATTAAGCGCGCTGGCCTTCGCGGCGACCATCATCGTGATGGCGATCGTTGGCGTGGTGATTAAAGCCGGCTTCAGCTTCGCGATAATCGTGATGTTGCTGGTGGCCCTGATGACCGGCCTGGTAGGCGGCCTGCGACCGACGCAGATCCTTCAGGCCCTGTATCACGGCTGCGGCCGTCTGGTGTGGATGTTTATTCTCTACTGGCTGTACAACCCGATCCTTGAGCTGATGGATGGCCTGCACGCCTATCAGGGGCTGCTGGAGTATACCCAACCGCTGCTGGAGGGGATCTCCCCGGCCTGGCTGTGCTTTAGCATCTTCGCGTTCAATATTATCGGCCATGTGCCCGGTGCGGCGGTGGCCCAGATGACCTTTACTCATAAAATCTTTGGCCCGATGCTGATGGCCGCCGGCGTGCCGCCCCAGGGGACCACCGCCGTGCTGCTGGCCTCATCCCAGGTGGACTGGTTCGGGCCGTTTCCCTCATCAGATATGTTCGGCCAGATGGGGCTGGCGCAGTCTACTCATCTGAAATATATGCTCTATAACGGCTGGGCAATCGTGGTGGCGAACATCATTCTCTTTGCGCTGCTGTTTCAGATTCTGGTGTAAAGCGGGATGGTCGACGCGGGGGAGCCTCCTCCGCGTCGACGTTTGGTCGTGAGGTTTTCCTTTTCTCACCGCGACAGCCACCGTAAAATCAGCCTCTTGTTCCCACTGCGTAATGGAATCTATGCTGACTCTCGCCCATCTTCAACAGCGCCGCAGCCGGCGTTGGCTCTTCGGATTAACGCTGTTGCTGCTGGTCACCCTGCTGATCAGCCTGTGCGCGGGGGAGCAATGGATCCCGCCCGGCGAGTGGCTCAGCGCCAAAGGTCAGCTGTTTATCTGGCAGATCCGCCTGCCGCGAACCCTGGCGGTGCTGCTGGTGGGGGCGGCGCTGGCGCTCTCCGGGGCGATTATGCAGGCGTTGTTTGAAAATCCGCTGGCGGAGCCGGGGCTGCTGGGGGTCTCCAACGGCGCGGGCGTCGGGCTGATTGCCGCCGTCCTGCTGGGCAAAGGAGTCTTGCCCGGCTGGGCGCTCGGCCTGTGTGCCATCTTTGGCGCGCTGCTGATCACTTTTATTCTGCTGCGTTTCGCCCGCCGCCATCTGTCTACCAGCCGTCTGCTGCTGGCGGGGGTGGCGCTGGGGATCATCTGCAGCGCCCTGATGACCTGGGCAGTCTACTTCTCCACCTCTTTTGACCTGCGTCAGCTAATGTACTGGATGATGGGCGGGTTTGGCGGCGTCGACTGGCAACAGCTGTGGCTGATGATAGCCCTCCTGCCGGTGCTCTGCTGGGTCTGTCTGCAGTCGCAACCCCTGAATTTACTGGCGCTGGGCGAAGTCTCCGCTCGTCAGCTTGGGCTGCCGCTGTGGCTGTGGCGCAAATTACTGGTGGTGGCGACCGGCTGGATGGTCGGCGTTAGCGTGGCGCTGGCGGGGGCGATTGGCTTTATCGGTCTGGTGATCCCGCATATTCTGCGGCTATGCGGCTTGAGCGATCACCGGGTGTTGCTCCCGGCCTGTATGCTGGCCGGGGCAAGCGCCTTGCTGGGGGCGGATATCATTGCCCGGCTGGCGCTTTCCGCCGCAGAGCTGCCGATTGGCGTGGTGACGGCGACCCTGGGCGCGCCGGTCTTTATCTGGTTGCTGCTGCGTTCGCGGGGGCGGGGATAGCGCGGCGCCGTCGGCAGGGACGGCGCCGGTTCAGGCTTACCAGCCTTTGATCGCGTCGCCTTTGTAGACTTCCTTCGCTTTTTCCGCGACTTCGCTGGTCTGGAAGGCGGCTTTTAATTCCTGAATTTTCTTGCTGTCCTTATTATCCTCGCGGGCGACTATCGCATTCACGTATGGGGAATCCGGCCCCTCCATAAACAGACCGTCGCGGGCGGCCGACAGGCCCGCCTGGGCGGAGAAGTTGGTGTTAATGATTGACAGGCTGACGTTCGGATCGTCAAGGGTACGGGTCAGCTGCGGGGTATCCACTTCAACAATTTTCAGCTGTTTCGGATTGTCGATGATATCCAGCGTGGTGGGTAAATAGCCGACGCCCGGTTTCAGCTTGAGTAACCCCTGCGCCTGAAGCAGCAGCAGGCTGCGGCCCAGGGTGGTGGTTTCATTAGAGATGGTCACCGTCGCCCCTTCGGGCAGTTCGCTGATATTTTTGATCCGGTGAGAATAGGCGGCGATAGGGAAGACAAAGGTTTTACCGACCACCGCAAATTTATAGCCGCGTTCTTTCGACTGCGCCTCAAGGTACGGCAGGGTCTGGAAGGCGTTGGCATCGACATCTTTGTTGTTCAGCGCTTCGTTGGGCAGCACATAATCATTGAAGGAGACCACTTCGACGTCGAGGTGGTATTTATCCTTCGCCACCTGCTCCACCACTTTCCAGATGGCTTCGTCCGGCCCGGTATTGATAGCGACTTTTACTTTATTATCTTCATCCGGGGAGCAGGCGCTCAGCAGGGCGACAGAGGTGGCGATTAACGCCAGGCTAAACAACTTCTTCATCACTAAAACTCTCTTAAATTAACAATTAACGAAACCATATTACATTCATGGAACACTGTACACGGAAATGGTCGACGGCCCAATTGAGAGGATTTCATGTTGCCGGCGGCCAGCGAAGCGCTGTTACATCATGCGACAACTCGGGGGGAATGGCAGTAGAATGGCGGGCGCTGAATCCGCTACAGTAGAAAGGGATCACCTTCACCGGAAACCGGTTTATCCATTGAGGACAGGCTATGCAACATGACATTCTGAATACCGAAGTGACGACCATTGATGGCGAGAAAACCACCCTGGCATCCTTTGCCGGCAAGGTGCTGCTGATCGTCAATGTAGCCTCGAAATGCGGCCTGACGCCGCAGTATGAGCAACTCGAGGATCTGCAAAAGCAGTTTGCCGCCGAGGGCTTCAGCGTGCTGGGGTTCCCCTGCAACCAGTTCCTCGGCCAGGAGCCGGGCAGTGAAGAGGAGATTAAGACCTTCTGCAGCACTACCTACGGCGTCACCTTCCCGCTGTTTAGCAAAATTGACGTCAACGGCGAACATCGCGCGCCGCTCTATCAAAAACTGATTGCCGCCGCGCCGAAAGCGGTGGCCCCGGAAGGCAGCGGTTTTTATGAGCGGATGGCCAGCAAAGGCCGGGCGCCGCTGTATGTGGACGACATTCTGTGGAATTTCGAAAAATTCCTCATCGATCGCCAGGGCAACGTCATTCAGCGCTTCTCGCCGGATATGACGCCGGACGATCCGCAGCTGGTGGCGGCGATTAAAGGAGCGCTGGCGCAATAATGTCGTTTCTGATGCAGCTACAGGATGTAGAGACGGCGGGGCGCCTGGCCCCGTTTTCTGCGGCTTTTCGCGCCGGGGAGATTGTCCATCTGGTGGGGCCGAACGGCGCAGGGAAGAGCACGCTGCTGACCCGCATGGCGGGGCTGTCCGACGGCCCCGGCACGGTTCATTTTAACGGCCGGCTGCTTGACGAGTGGCCGGCGAGGGAGCTGGCGCGCCGTCGCGGATATCTGAGTCAACACCAGACCCCGCCGTTCGCCATGCCGGTATGGCACTACCTGGCGCTGCATATGCAGCAGCAGGGTGATAGCGCCCGTCTGAGCGATATCGCGGCCAGGCTTGGTCTGGACAATAAGCTGGGCCGTCCGGTCAATCAGCTGTCGGGCGGCGAGTGGCAGCGCGTGCGGCTGGCGGCAGTGATCCTGCAGATCGATCCCTTGAGTAATTCCGCGGGTCAGCTGCTGCTGCTGGATGAGCCGATGAACAGTCTGGATGTGGCCCAGCAGGCGGCGCTGGATCGGCTGTTACACGAGCTGAGCGCGGCGGGGATTGCGGTGGTGATGAGCAGCCACGATCTCAACCATACCCTGCGCCACGCCGGTCAGAGCTGGCTGCTCTGCCAGGGGGAAGCCATCGCCTGCGGGGAGACCGCCGAGGTGCTGAATGAGGAAAATTTAACCGCCGCCTATGCGATCCCGTTCCAGCGCGTTGAGGTGGCCGGTCATATTATGCTCATCGCGTCACAGTAGCACGCAGTTATCTTGTCACTATATTGATAAACAAGCTAAATTATTGCGATAAAGAGACTAGGGACAGAGGGATCATCTGAAATGCGCTTCTGGTTCATGTTGGCGGCGGCGTTAATTTTAGCCGGCTGCAGCAGCCATCGGGCACCGCCGCCGAATCCTCGGCTGGCAGACTCCATTACGGTGGTGGCGAATCTGAACGAGCAGCTGCGCAGCTGGCGCGGCGCGCCGTATCGCTACGGCGGCATGACGCCGCGCGGCGTTGACTGCTCCGGCTTCGTGGTGCGCACGTTTCGCGATAAATTTGCCCTCCAGCTGCCGCGTGAAACCCGCGAGCAGGCGGAAATCGGCACCCGCATCGATAAGCGCGATCTGCTGCCCGGCGATCTGGTGTTCTTCAAAACCGGCTCAGGGGAGAGCGGTCTGCACGTTGGCATCTACGATACCGACAACCAGTTTATTCACGCCTCCACCAGCCAGGGCGTCACCCGTTCCTCGCTGGATAACGTCTACTGGAACAAAAAGTTCTGGCAGGCGCGGCGAATCTGACGTCATTCAGAAGCAAGAGGGAAGCGAACGCTTCCCTTTTTTATGCCGATAACCCTGCACTCCGCCCGTGTTAATCCGCTGTTCCAGGCACTACACTGGAGAGAGGAGGAACCATGACCCTTTCTTTTACCACCCACTGGCGGGATGAACTGCCGGACTTTTACACTTCCCTGTCACCAACGCCGTTGGATAACGCCCGACTCATCTGGCGCAACGCCCCGCTGGCGCAACAGCTGGGGGTGCCCGACGCCCTGTTTGCGCCTGAAAGCGGGGCCGGTGTCTGGGGCGGCGAAGCGCTGCTTCCGGGCATGTCGCCGCTGGCGCAGGTATACAGCGGCCATCAGTTTGGCGCCTGGGCCGGCCAGCTGGGCGACGGACGCGGGATCCTGCTTGGCGAGCAGCAGCTGGCGGATGGCCGCCGTTACGACTGGCATCTGAAAGGCGCCGGCCTGACTCCTTATTCGCGGATGGGGGACGGCCGCGCCGTGCTGCGCTCGACGATCCGGGAAAGTCTGGCGTCGGAGGCGATGCACGCTCTGGGGATCCCGACGACGCGCGCCCTGGCGATGGTGACCAGCGATACCCCGGTCTACCGCGAGCGCGTGGAGCCCGGCGCGATGCTGATGCGGGTGGCCGAGAGCCATGTCCGCTTCGGCCATTTCGAACATTTTTACTATCGCCGTGAGCCGCAGAAGGTCGAGCAACTGGCCGACTATGTTATTCGCCACCACTGGCCGCAGCTGCAGGATGAGGCGGATAAGTACCTGTTATGGTTCCGTGACATTGTCATGCGTACCGCGCAGACTATCGCCAGCTGGCAAACCGTGGGCTTTGCCCATGGGGTGATGAATACCGACAACATGTCGATTCTCGGTCTGACCATCGACTACGGCCCGTATGGCTTCCTTGACGATTTTCAACCGGACTTCATCTGCAACCACTCCGATTATCAGGGGCGCTACAGTTTTGAAAACCAGCCGGCGGTGGGGCTGTGGAATCTGCAGCGTCTCGCCCAATCGCTGTCGCCGTTTATCAGCGCTGAAGCGTTAAACGCGGCGCTGGATGAGTATCAGCACGCCTTGCTGACCGCTTATGGCCAGCGGATGCGCGATAAACTCGGCCTGTTCAGCCAGCAGAAAGGGGATAACGACCTGCTGGACGGGCTGTTTGCCCTGATGATCCGCGAGAAGAGCGACTATACCCGGACGTTCCGCCTGCTGAGCCACAGCGAACAGCTCAGCGCCGCTTCGCCGCTGCGCGATGAGTTTATCGACCGCGCGGCCTTTGACAGCTGGTTTGCCGGGTATCGTGCGCGGCTGCGGGATGAACAGGTGGACGACGCGCAGCGCCAGCAGAGGATGCAGGGCGTGAATCCGGCGCTGGTGTTACGTAACTGGTTGGCGCAGCGGGCGATCGAGCAGGCTGAGGCGGGCGATATGGGCGAGCTGGAGCGCCTGCATGCCGCGCTGGCAGACCCCTTTACCGATCGCGAGGACGACTACGTCCGCCGCCCGCCGGACTGGGGGAAACGTCTGGAAGTCAGCTGCTCGAGCTAACTTGCCTCGCCCCGCGTTCAGCGGGGCGCTTACTTGGTCAGAATTAACTTCCCGGCGTGGGTCTGGCGCAGCAGATAGCGCTGGCCGCCATGCTCAATCACTACTCGTCCTTCGCTGCCTAACAGAACCCGACTGCTGATCTCTCTGTCCGTCGCCACGGGATAAGGGGCATTGTCTTTTGGTTTTTCAGCTGTGGCAGTGTTATCCATACGCGTCATAGCTCTCAAAATAAAAATCAAGGCAACAATGATAATCATTATCAATAATGTTGTTTTTGACGGCAAGCGTTATTTATCGTGTTACCGGATTTGGTAGGGGAGTCAGCGAAGAGAATTGCCCGCCGCAGGCGCGGCGGGGGGGGGGGGTACAGGCGGGTGGCGGTGGCCGCAGCCAGCTCGCTCAATAATCTTTCGCTGTCTTCCCAGCTCAGGCAGGGGTCGGTGATCGACTGGCCCCAGGTCAGCGGCTGGCCGGGGACCACTTTCTGAGTGCCTTCCTGCAGGAAGCTTTCGGCCATAATCCCGGCGATGGCGGTGGAGCCCGCGCGAATTTGCTGACAGATATCGGCGCACACCTCCAGCTGACGGCAGTGCTGCTTCTGGCAGTTGCCATGGCTGAAATCAACGACCAGCTGTTCCGGCAGATCGAATTCACGCAGCGCCTCGCCGGCGGCGGCGATATCCTCGGCGTGATAGTTTGGCCGTTTGCCGCCGCGCATAATGATGTGCCCGTACGGGTTGCCGCTGGTCTGGTAAATCGTCATCTGCCCCTGCTTGTCCGGAGAGAGGAACATATGGCTGGCGCGGGAGGCGCGGATGGCGTCCACCGCGATGCGCGTATTGCCGTCGGTGCCGTTTTTAAATCCAACCGGGCAGGAGAGCGCTGAGGCCATTTCACGGTGGATCTGGCTTTCAGTGGTGCGCGCCCCGATGGCCCCCCAGCTGATGAGATCGGCGATAAACTGACCGGTCACCATATCGAGAAACTCGGTGGCCGTCGGTACCCCCAGCTCATTAACCTGCAGCAGCAGGCGCCGCGCCAGCTCAATTCCGTGGTTGACCCGGTAGCTGCCGTTGAGGTCGGGATCGGAGATTAAGCCTTTCCAGCCCACCACGGTACGCGGTTTTTCAAAGTAGGTGCGCATCACGATCTCCAGCTGCGGCTGGTAGCGCTCGCGCATGCCCTGCAGGCGGCGGGCATACTCCAGCGCCGCGTCGGTGTCGTGAATGGAGCAGGGGCCGATAATCACCAGCAGTCGGCGGTCTTCGCCGTTGAGGATTTTTTCAATTCGGCGGCGGGAGGCCGAGACGTGGGCAGCCACGTCGGCCGTCACGGGATGGCGCTGGGCCAGCTCCGCGGGCGTTACCAGGCTCTCAATGCGCGCGGTACGCAATTCGTCTGTTTTATTCATTGGGGTCTCAAAAATCTGTTTCTTCCGCGGCGAAAATGCCGGGAAGTGATGCGCATCACGATAAACCAATCCCTGCTTATTGCAAGAGCAGGGCATGATCCTGTATAGGCCACGGGTGATAGCATAAACAAATTTTTAATAATGTACTAGTGTGTTAGTACATCCTGCGATTCAGCCCCATGATGTCCATGATTTTTGTCGCTATTTCCTCAACGGAATAGTTGGTGCTGTTCAGGCAGGGGATTTTATTCTTGCGATACAGGGCCTCCACTTCGGTCACTTCCATCCGACACTGGCGCAGGGAGGCGTAGCGGCTGTTCTCCCGGCGCTCCTCGCGGATCGCCGCCAGACGCTCCGGATTGATGGTCAGGCCGAACATCTTATGCTGCAGTGGTTTCAGCGAGGCCGGCAGCACCAGATTGTCCATATCGTCGGCGATAAACGGATAGTTGGCGGCGCGAATACCGTACTGCATGGCGAGATACAGACTGGTGGGTGTTTTGCCGCAGCGCGAGACGCCGAGGAGGATCACCTGCGCCTGGTCAAGGTTGCGCAGCGAGATGCCATCGTCATGGGCGAGGGTATAATCGATGGCGGCGATACGCGCATCGTATTTAATCAGGTTGCCGGGGTTGAGGCCGTGGGTGCGGTGGGCCACCGGCGTCGGGTCGAGGTTGAGCTCCTGCTGCAGCGGGGCCACCAGCGCCTGTACGATATCCTGACAAAAGCCTTCGCTTTGCAGAATAATGTCGCGTATTTCCGGGATGACGATGGAGTAGAACACCAGCGGGCGAATACCCGTTTGCTGATAAATGGCGTCGATCTGCTCCTTTACCGCCCGCGCGCGGCTGATATTTTCCACAAACGGCAGGGTTACGCTGCTGATGGCGACCGGGAATTGCGACATCACGGCATGCCCCAGCACCTCCGCCGTAATGGCGGTACCGTCAGAAATATAAAATACGTGGCGATCTACAGCACTTTCCATTTTGACCATCCGGTATAATGAGTTTAATTGCCTGAAAGCGGATATTAAATTTAAGCATATCCCTGTTTGATTTGTCTCTTGTTAAAATTGAAACGCTATTTTTGTTTTTTATGAAAAGGGTGGTTCATTTTCTTTTTGTCGCCGTTATTTCCAGCGTTTTCCACCAGAATTCCTAAAAATCATCAAGTTAGCAATATCGGGGGAACAGTCCGAAAAATGAAAAAATAATTTGCTTGAACGATTCACCGTTTTTTTCAGCTTCATAAATATGTCAGGATAATCCTGCAGTCGATCGTGAAATTTTTTTCACTGGTATTAAATCACAAAAGGATTGTCTCGATGTCCAACAATGGCTCGTCACCGCTGGTGCTTTGGTATAACCAACTCGGCATGAATGATGTAGACAGAGTTGGGGGCAAAAATGCCTCCCTTGGTGAAATGATTACGAATCTGTCCGGTATGGGTGTTTCCGTACCTAACGGGTTTGCCACCACCGCTGATGCTTTCAATCAGTTCCTGGACCAAAGCGGTGTTAACCAGCGCATCTATGCGCTGCTGGATGAAACCGACATTGACGACGTTTCCGCATTAGCGAAAGCGGGCGCGCAGATCCGACAGTGGATCATCGATACCCCCTTCCAGAGCGAACTGGAAAACGCGATTCGCGATGCTTATGACCTGCTGTCCGCCGATGACGCCGAGGCCTCATTCGCCGTGCGCTCTTCCGCCACCGCGGAAGATATGCCGGACGCCTCCTTCGCCGGGCAGCAAGAGACATTCCTCAACGTGCAGGGCTTTGACGCCGTGCTCGTTGCCGTGAAGCACGTGTTTGCTTCGCTGTTTAACGATCGCGCAATCTCCTACCGCGTGCATCAGGGTTACGATCACCGCGGCGTGGCGCTCTCCGCCGGGGTGCAGAGGATGGTCCGCTCCGATCTGGCCTCCTCCGGCGTCATGTTCTCCATCGATACCGAATCCGGCTTTGACCAGGTGGTGTTTATCACCTCGGCGTGGGGTTTGGGCGAGATGGTGGTGCAGGGCGCGGTGAACCCGGACGAATTCTACGTCCACAAACCGACGCTGGCCGCTGGCCGTCCGGCGATCGTGCGCCGCACCATGGGGTCGAAAAAGATCCGTATGGTTTACGCGCCGACCCAGGAGCACGGTAAACAGGTGCGTATCGAAGATGTGCCGCAGGCGCAGCGCGATATTTTCTCGTTAAGCAACGAGGAGGTGCAGGAGCTGGCGAAGCAGGCGGTGCAGATCGAGAAGCACTACGGCCGTCCGATGGATATCGAGTGGGCGAAAGATGGCCACACCGGTAAGCTGTTTATCGTCCAGGCGCGTCCTGAAACCGTGCGTTCCCGCGGCCAGGTGATGGAGCGTTATACCCTCCACGCTCAGGGGCAGATCATCGCTGAAGGGCGCGCCATCGGCCACCGCATTGGCGCCGGTCCGGTCAAGGTGATCCACGATATCAGCGAGATGAATCGCATTGAGCCAGGCGACGTACTGGTTACCGATATGACCGACCCGGACTGGGAACCGATCATGAAAAAAGCCTCGGCGATTGTCACCAACCGCGGCGGGCGTACCTGTCACGCGGCGATTATCGCCCGTGAGCTGGGGATCCCGGCAGTGGTCGGCTGCGGCGATGCTACCGATCGCATTCAGGAAAATCAGAATGTCACCGTCTCCTGCGCCGAAGGCGACACCGGCTATGTCTACGCCGAGCTGCTCGACTTCAGCGTCAAGAGCTCCAGCGTCGGCGACATGCCGGATCTGCCGCTTAAGGTGATGATGAACGTCGGCAACCCGGATCGCGCGTTCGACTTCGCCTGCCTGCCGAACGAAGGCGTCGGTCTGGCGCGGCTGGAATTTATCATCAACCGCATGATTGGCGTTCATCCGCGCGCGCTGCTGGAGTTTGACGACCAGGAGCCGGGCCTGCAGAACGAAATCCGCGAGCTGATGAAAGGCTACGATTCGCCGAGAGAGTTCTACGTTGGCCGCCTGACCGAAGGGATCGCCACCCTCGGCGCCGCTTTCTATCCGAAACGGGTGATCGTGCGTCTGTCGGACTTCAAATCGAACGAATACGCCAACCTGGTGGGCGGCGAGCGCTATGAGCCGGAAGAAGAGAACCCGATGCTCGGCTTCCGCGGCGCCGGACGCTACGTTTCCGAAAGCTTCCGCGACTGCTTCGCCCTTGAGTGCGAAGCGATGAAGCGCGTACGTAACGATATGGGACTGACCAACGTTGAAGTGATGGTCCCGTTCGTCCGTACCGTCGCCCAGGCGAAAGCGGTGGTCGAAGAGCTGGAGCGTCAGGGGCTGAAGCGCGGCGAGAACGGGCTGAAGATCATTATGATGTGCGAGATCCCATCGAACGCCTTGCTGGCGGAGCAGTTCCTCGAGTACTTCGACGGCTTCTCCATCGGTTCGAACGACATGACCCAGCTGGCGCTCGGTCTGGACCGCGATTCCGGTGTGGTTTCTGAGCTGTTTGATGAACGCAACGACGCGGTGAAAGCCCTGCTGTCGATGGCCATCCGCGCGGCGAAAAAACAGGGTAAATACGTCGGCATCTGCGGCCAGGGGCCGTCTGACCATGAGGATTTCGCCGCCTGGCTGATGGAAGAGGGGATTGATAGCTTGTCCCTGAACCCGGATACCGTGGTACAAACCTGGTTAGGTCTGGCGGAACTGAAAAAATAAGTTCGCCCTGACAGGAGCGATCCCCGGCAGCGATGCCGGGGATTTTTTTTACCGGTGTCAGGCTATCTGGTGTCGTGATGCGCAGGGCAAAAAAAAGCCCATCGTGGGAGATGGGCAAAGACTACACACAGCAATTCGTTGTTTCACTCAGGGGATTTCCATGCTTATAAATCAAGGTGTTGATTTATAACCGTGAGCTAATAGTAGGCAGCGGGGCCTTTGCCGTAGATCAGATTCCTCTCAATAGTTAAATTGTTGTGAAGGACCGGGGGAGGAAAGCGAGGTGAAGGGCGCGCGGGGCCAGCGCATTGCCGGCGATCAATAAATTTTGCTTAACAATATGCGGGCAAAGAAACAGGCGGGTCTCCCCGCCTGCCAGGCATTACTTGCGACCGGCCTCCAGCTCACTGAGCTCTTCAAGGACGACGTCAGGGTCTTTCGGCGGCGGCGGCACCTCATGCACCCAGGCGTCATACAGCCGCCAGGAGACGGCGAGCAGCACCGGACCGATAAACAGGCCGATCATGCCGAAGGCGATCAGGCCGCCAATGACGCCGGTGAGGATAAGGATCATTGGCAGGTCGGCGCCCATGCGGATGAGCACCGGACGAATAACGTTGTCCATGGTGCCGACTACGCAGCTCCACACCAGCAGCACGGTGCCCCAGGTGGTGTCCCCGCTCCAGTAAAGCCAGATAATCGACGGCACCAAAACCAGTAAAGGGCCGAGCTGGACCAGACAGGTAAAGATCATCACCACGGTCAGCAGAGCGGCGTAGGGCACGCCGGAGACGGCAAGGCCAATCCCGCCCAGTACCGCCTGAGTGAGGGCCGTGACCACCACGCCCAGCGCCACGGCGCGCACGGCCTGGCCGGCCAGCAGCACCGCGGCGTCGCCGCGTTTGGCCGCGAGGCGCGTGGCGAAGTAGCGGAAACCGTAGGCCACCTGCTCGCCGCGCCAGTAGAGCAGCGCGCTGAACAGCAGCATCAAACCGCAGTAGACCAGCAGCTTGCCGATGTGCGCCGCCTGACCGACAAACCAGCTGGTGGTGGTGCCAATATAGGGACGAACCTTGGCCATAATCGCCGAGCCGCCCATATCCAGCAGACCGTGCCAGGCGGAGTACAGTTTATCGCCGACCAGCGGTACGCTGTTGAGCCAGGCGAAATCCGGCAGCGTCACATTTCCGCTGCTGATGAGTTTGATCAGCGGAACGCTGTTATCCACCAGGCTGTTGACCAGCAGAGCGATAGGAATAACGAATAGCAGAAACAGCAACAGGGTCATCGCCAGCACCGCCAGCAGTCGTTTGCCGAACAGCACACGCTGCAGACGCAGCAGCACCGGCCAGGTGGCGATCACCACCGTACCGGCCCAGGCGAAGGACAGAATAAACGGCTGCACAACCCACAGGCAGGATATGATAATCAGGGCCAGGAACAGCACCGACAGCAGTATTTGCGGAATGTCCCGAGGCTGATGGGGATTAATCATAGAGAAATTTTACCTTTCCAGTCGCGCCAAACAGCTGGCGCCGCGTAAATCCATATACTGATAATAATATCAATAATTTTGCCGGGCTGATTTTGCACAGAAAACACGTGGGCGCATATGAAAAAAATGTGATAAAAAGTTGAATGCGCTACGCAAACGTTTAGTTAGCACCAACACAATATTTTCAAACACAACATAGTCAGGCAGGGTCAAGCGTGATGATCCCACAAATTTCTCAGGCGCCAGGGGTAGTTCAACTGGTGCTGAATTTTTTGCAGGTACTGGTTCAACAGGGTTTTACCGGCGATACCGCCACCAGCTATGCCGACAGGCTAACGATGGCCACCGACAACAGCGTCTATCAGCTGCTGCCGGATGCGGTCATTTTTCCTCGATCCACGGCGGACGTGGCGCTGCTGGCGCGCGTCGCCGCCGAACCGCGTTTTAAATCGCTGATCTTCACACCGCGTGGCGGCGGCACCGGCACTAACGGCCAGGCGCTGAACGGCGGGATTATCGTCGATATGTCCCGCTATATGAACCGCATTATCGAAATCAACCCCGAAGAGGGCTGGGTGCGCGTTGAAGCCGGGGTCATCAAAGATCAGCTGAACCAGTTTCTTAAACCCTATGGTTACTTCTTTGCGCCTGAGCTATCCACCAGCAACCGCGCCACGCTGGGGGGGATGATTAACACCGACGCGTCCGGCCAGGGATCGCTGGTGTACGGCAAAACGTCGGATCACGTGCTCGGCCTGCGGGCGGTGCTGATGGGCGGGGATATCCTCGATACCCAGGCGGTGCCGGTGGCGCTGGCGGAGACGCTGGGCAATACCCCCTCGACGGTTGGCCGGATCTACAACACGGTCTACCAGCGCTGCAAGGCGCAGCGTGACCTGATCATTGATAAGTTTCCCAAACTCAACCGCTTCCTCACCGGATACGATCTGCGTCACGTCTTTAACGATGAGATGAGCGAGTTCGACCTGACCCGTATTTTAACCGGTTCGGAAGGGACGCTGGCGTTTATTACCGAAGCGCGGCTGGATATCACCCGCCTGCCGAAGGTGCGCCGTCTGGTCAACGTCAAATATGACTCCTTCGACTCTGCGCTGCGCAATGCGCCCTTTATGGTCGAAGCGAAAGCCCTGTCGGTGGAGACCGTCGATTCTAAAGTTCTCAATCTGGCGCGCGAGGATATCGTCTGGCACTCGGTAAGCGAACTGATCACCGACGTACCGGATAAAGAGATGCTCGGGCTCAATATCGTCGAATTCGCCGGCGATGACGCGGCGCTGATTGACCAGCAGGTTACTACCCTGTGCCAGCGGCTGGACGAGCTGATGGCCGCCAGCGAGGCGGGCGTCATTGGCTGGCAGGTCTGTCACGATCTTGAAGGCGTGGAGCGCATCTATGCCATGCGCAAGAAGGCCGTCGGCCTGTTGGGCAATGCCAAAGGCGCCGCCAAGCCTATTCCTTTCGCCGAGGACACCTGCGTACCGCCCGAACATCTGGCGGATTACATCGTCGAGTTCCGCGCGCTGCTCGACAGCCACGGCCTGAGCTACGGCATGTTTGGCCACGTTGATGCCGGGGTGCTGCACGTGCGCCCGGCGCTGGACATGTGCGATCCGCAGCAGGAGGTGCTGATGAAGCAGATCTCCGACGATGTGGTGGCGCTGACGGCGAAGTATGGCGGCCTGCTGTGGGGCGAACATGGCAAAGGGTTCCGCGCGGAGTACAGCCCGGCCTTCTTTGGCGAGACGCTGTATGCCGAGCTGCGCAAGATCAAAGCGGTCTTCGATCCCGATAACCGCCTGAATCCGGGGAAAATCTGTCCTCCGGAAGGTATCGACGCGCCGATGATGAAAGTCGATGCGGCGAAGCGCGGCACCTGGGATCGGCAGATCCCCATCGCGGTGCGCAGCAGCTGGCGTGGGGCGATGGAGTGTAATGGCAACGGGCTGTGCTTCAACTTTGACGTCAAGAGCCCGATGTGTCCGTCGATGAAAGTCAGCAACCAGCGCATCCACTCGCCGAAAGGGCGGGCGACGCTGGTGCGGGAATGGCTGCGCCTGCTGGCCGACCGCGGCGTCGATCCCAACCAGCTGGAGAAGGCGCTGCCGGAGCAGGGCGTCAGCCTGCGCTCGCTGGTTGCGCGCACGCGCAACAGCTGGCATGCGCGCAAAGGCGAATATGACTTCTCGCATGAGGTCAAAGAGGCGATGTCCGGCTGTCTGGCCTGTAAAGCCTGTTCGACCCAGTGCCCGATCAAAATCGATGTTCCCGAGTTCCGCTCGCGCTTCCTGCAGCTGTACCACAGCCGCTATCTGCGGCCGGTGCGCGATCATCTGGTGGCCTCGGTCGAATCTTATGCGCCGCTGATGGCGCAGGCGCCGAAGACCTTTAACTTTTTTATTAACCAGCCGTGGCTGAAAAAGCTGTCGGAGAAGCATATCGGGATGGTCGATCTGCCGCTGCTCTCGGCGCCGTCGCTGAAGCAGCAGATGGCCGGCCACCGTTCCGCCAATATGACCCTTGAGCAGCTCGAAGCGCTGAGCGCCGAGCAGAAAGCGAAGATGGTGCTGGTGGTGCAGGATCCCTTCACCAGCTACTACGACGCCCAGGTGGTGGCCGACTTTATCCGTCTGGTCGAGGCCTTAGGCTATCAGCCGGTGCTCCTGCCGTTCTCGCCGAACGGCAAGGCGCAGCATATCAAAGGCTTCCTCACCCGCTTCGCGCGCACCGCGCAGAAGACGGCGGACTTCCTCAACCGCGTGGCGCAGCTGGGCATGCCGCTGGTGGGCGTCGATCCGGCGCTGGTGCTCTGCTACCGCGATGAGTACAAGCAGACGCTCGGCGACAAGCGCGGCGATTTCCAGGTGCTGTTAGTCCATGAGTGGTTGCCGAAGGCCCTAACCAGCGACGCCCGTCCCGATCTGGGCGGTGAGCCCTGGTACCTGTTCGGTCACTGTACCGAAGTGACCGCGCTACCGGCGGCGACAAAGCAGTGGGCAGATATTTTTGCCCACTTCGGCGCGAAGCTGGAAAACGTCAGCGTTGGGTGTTGCGGGATGGCTGGCACCTATGGTCATGAAGTGAAAAACCACGCCAACTCGTTGGCCATTTACGCGCTCTCCTGGCAGCAGGCGATGCAGCGGCTGCCGCGAAACCGCTGTCTGGTGACGGGCTACTCCTGCCGCAGTCAGGTGAAGCGTATTGAAGGCAGCGGCGTTCGCCACCCGCTGCAGGCGTTACTGGAGATAATCGGATGATTTGGAAACGTCAGGCCACGCTGGAGCAGCTCAACCGGCTCGGTGAGGGGAACATGGTAGGGCTGCTCGATATTCGCTTTGAGAC
>OGDG01000389.1_pt1 | contig 25767 bp, 27 predicted proteins | sample 1570391 | NCBI WGS metagenome assembly OGDG01 (sample SAMEA2582186, study PRJEB24529) | metagenome | biome: Human gut stool | place: China | collected 2011 | reverse complement strand
AGGTTTGGTAGCCCCGGTAAGCGCAGCGCCACCGGGGAGGGGCGGGTTTAACGGAGGATCTTTTTCTCGGCCAGATCGAGGGCGAAATAGCTGAAGATCAGGTCGGCGCCTGCGCGTTTGATAGCGCCGAGACTTTCCAGAACCACTTTCTCTTCATCGATAGCGCCCGCCTGGGCAGCGAATTTGATCATCGCGTACTCCCCGCTGACCTGATAGGCGCCGAGCGGCAGATCGCTGCGTTCGCGGATATCGCGCAGAATATCCAGGTAGGCGCCAGCCGGTTTCACCATCAGGCAGTCGGCGCCCTGGGCTTCATCGAGCAGCGACTCGCGAATGGCCTCCCGGCGATTCATCGGGCTCATCTGATAGGTTTTCCGATCGCCCTTCAGCGCGGTACCGGCCGCTTCGCGGAACGGACCGTAGAAGGAAGAAGCGAACTTCGTCGAGTAGGACATGATCGCCGTATTGGTGAAGCCGGCGGCGTCCAGCGAGCGGCGAATCGCCTGCACTTGACCGTCCATCGCGGCGGAAGGAGCGATGAAATCCGCCCCCGCGGCGGCGGCGACAACGGCCTGTTTGCCAAGGTTTTCCAGGGTCGCGTCGTTATCCACCCCGTGGTCGCACAGCACGCCGCAGTGGCCGTGGGAGGTATATTCGCAGAAGCAGGTATCGGACATGACGATCATCTCCGGCACCGTGGACTTACAAATCCGCGACATACGCGCCACCAGACCATTTTCATTCCAGGTATCGCTGCCGGTGGCATCGGTGTGATGAGAAATACCAAAGGTCATCACCGAGCGGATCCCGGCGTTGGCGATGCGTTCGATCTCGCGCGCCAGATATTTTTCCGGAATGCGCATCACGCCGGGCATGGCCTCTATCGCTTTGTAATCATCAATTTCTTCTTCAACAAAGATCGGCAACACCAGGTCGTTCAAACTCAGTGTTGTCTCTTCAAACAGGGCGCGCAGCGCAGCGGATTGACGCAGGCGGCGGGGGCGAGTGATTAAATCTGTCATGGTTTGCCTGATTTTGTGAAATGAAAGACGATAGTGTAACTGAAATGGCAGCGGGATGTTTCGCCAAAACGATCGTTATGGCGCATCGGCGAAACCTTCCCCGGGATTACTGGCTGGCCGTCTGCATGTTGGGCTGTGCGCCGCTCAGCTCGCTGACCAGGTCGTTGATGCCATCGCTCATATTGTTGAAGCGGGTTAACGGCGAGCGGGTTACCACCACAAAGGCGCCAACGTTAGCCTGCGGATTCATCGCCATATAGGTGATAAACCCGCCGCCGCCGCCGGTTTTCTGAATAATCCCCGGATGGCCGTTCTTCGGCTTCATATACACCCAGCCGAGGCCCAGCGCGTCGGCGCGGCCCGGCACGTCCATACCAATCACCCGGGTCAGCTGGTTACGCTGATAAATCAGCGTCTGCATCCGATCGGCCTGCTGGCTGCGGGTATAGAAATCGGATGACAGGAACTGCTGCATCCAGCGCATCATATCCCCCGGCGTCGAGTAGACTCCGCCGCTGCCGATCGCCGCCAGGGTGTTGTTGCACGGGCTGGCGCCTTTTTCCGGGATCATCAGCCGCTGGCACTGATCCGGTGACGGGGTAAAGGTGGTGTCCTTCATCCCCAGCGGCCGGGTGATCTGCTCTTCAAACAGCTGCGGATACGGTTTGCCGGCGGCGGTGGCGAGCGCGTCCGCCAGTAAATCGAAGGCCAGGTTGGAGTAGGCCGCCTGTGACCCCGGCGCGGTCTTCAGGGTCGCGGTAGAGAGCCAGTTCCAGCGCTGCTGGCGGGTCGGCCAGACAAACACCGGACGATGAGCGGCGCCGCCAGGCTGCTCGCGCGGCAGGGCGCTGGTATGGGTCGCGAGGTTAACCAGGGTGATTGGTTTTCCCTGCCAGTCAGGCACCCGGGCGCCCGGCGGGGCGTATTTGCTCAGCGGATCGTTGAGTTTCACCACCCCCTGGTCGAGCAGCTTCACCAGCATCTCGCTGGTCATCAGTTTGCTGAGGGAGGCGATACGGATCACCGAGTCGAGCTGCGGGTGCTGATTATTCCCCGGGCGGGTTTCGCCAAAGCTGCGAAAAACACGCTGATTGCCATCGATAACCACCAGCGCCATGCCGGTGGCGCCGCTGCCGTAGTAGATATGATTGGCGTAACGATCGACCACATCCGAGGCGAAAACCGGGTCAACGGTAGGCTGTGCGGCCTGCACCGAGGTCCACGACGCCGCGCACAGCGCAGCAAAAATGAGCAAACTACGTTTCAACGGAGATCATCCATTAAATAAATAAAAAAGAAGAGGGTATTTATACTACGAAGTGGCGCAGAACAAAGCGGGATTCACGACATTCCTGCAGGAAAAAGGTAACGGTGCGTAAAAAAGACTTTTTTACGCTTTCGGATACCGGCTTTTTTCGCCGGCGCGTATGATGACCGTTTGGCTGAAGGTTCGTGGGAGAGAACAATGACGGCTCAACGGGTAGTGATGGTCGTGGATATGCAAAACGGCGTGTTCGCCACGCCGCGTCTGGCGCGCGAGCGCTGCGTCGCGCAAATTAATCGTCTGGTGCGCGCGGCGGACAAGGTTATTTTCATTCAGCATGATGAAGCCGGCGGCCTCGAAGCCGGCAGCGAAGGCTTCGCCCTGCTTCCTGAGCTGGAGCAGCCGGCTGGCGCGCTGTATGTCACCAAAACCGCCTGCGATGCCTTCTATCACACCTCGCTGGCGCAGGTGCTGGACGAACACGACATTCAGCAGTTCGTCATCTGCGGCTGCGCCACCGACTACTGCCTCGATACCACCATTAAAAATGGCGCCAGCCGCGGGTACGGTATTGTTATCGCGGAAGATGCCCACACCACCGCCGACCGCCCCGCCGCGCAGGCCGCGACGCTTATCGCCCACTACAATGAGGTGTGGCGTACGCTGATCATTCCTGGCAATCCTTTACAGGTGAAACCCACAGAAACAATTCTGCACGCATGGCAGCAGAACTAAGCTGTTGATATCCGGTCTTATCATTCGTCTGTCCCGCGAGGGCTCATCCACGCGGCGGCCGACGTATGCGTCGTACACAGCAATAGCAGAACGATAAGAAGTTAGCAGGAGACAATGATGTTTAAATCTTTTTTCCCCAAACCGGGGCCGTTTTTTATTTCTGCCTTTATCTGGTCGCTGCTGGCCGTGATCTTTTGGCAGGCGGGCGGCGGCGACTGGCTGCTGCGGGTCACCGGGGCATCGCAAAATGTGGCGATCAGCGCGGCGCGCTTCTGGTCGCTCAACTATCTGGTGTTCTACGCTTACTATCTGTTTTGCGTCGGCGTGTTCGCGCTGTTCTGGTTTGTCTACTGCCCGCACCGCTGGCAGTACTGGTCGATTCTCGGCACCTCGCTCATCATCTTCGTCACCTGGTTTCTGGTAGAAGTCGGGGTGGCGATCAACGCCTGGTATGCGCCGTTCTACGACCTGATCCAGAGCGCGCTGGCCACCCCGCATAAGGTCAGCATCAACCAGTTTTATCAGGAAATCGGCGTCTTTCTCGGCATCGCGATCATCGCGGTGATTATTGGCGTGATGAACAACTTCTTCGTCAGCCACTACGTCTTCCGCTGGCGCACGGCGATGAACGAGCACTATATGGCCCACTGGCAGCATCTGCGCCATATCGAAGGCGCCGCGCAGCGTGTGCAGGAAGATACCATGCGTTTTGCTTCCACCCTCGAAGATATGGGCGTGAGCTTTATCAACGCGGTGATGACCCTGATCGCCTTCCTGCCGGTGCTGGTGACGCTCTCCGAACATGTTCCCGACCTGCCTATCGTCGGCCATCTGCCGTATGGCCTGGTGATTGCCGCTATCGTCTGGTCGCTGATGGGTACCGGCCTGCTGGCGGTGGTGGGGATTAAGCTGCCGGGCCTGGAGTTTAAAAACCAGCGTGTGGAAGCGGCCTATCGTAAAGAGCTGGTTTACGGCGAGGACGATGAAACTCGCGCCACGCCGCCGACGGTGCGCGAGCTATTCCGCGCGGTGCGTCGCAACTATTTCCGTCTCTATTTCCACTATATGTATTTCAATATCGCCCGCATCCTCTATCTGCAGGTGGATAACGTTTTCGGCCTTTTCCTGCTGTTTCCGTCGATCGTTGCCGGTACGATTACCCTCGGGCTGATGACGCAAATTACTAACGTCTTCGGCCAGGTGCGCGGCTCGTTCCAGTACCTGATCAGCTCGTGGACAACGCTGGTGGAACTGATGTCCATCTACAAACGTCTGCGCAGTTTTGAACGCGAGCTGGACGGCAAACCGCTGCAGGAAGCGATCCCGACATTACGTTAATCAAGACAAGGAAGCATAATGGCCGCACGTTTATCGCGCATTATTCCCGTTTCATTGACGCTGCTGGCGGCCATGGCGCTGAGCGCCTGTACCAGCCAGCAGGCTCCGGCGCTGAAAGAGGGCGAGAAGCCTGTTGACGTGGCGTCGGTGGTGCGGCAGAAAATGCCGGCCAGCGTCAAGGATCGGGAGGCCTGGGCGCAAGCCATCGCCACCGCGTTTGACAGCCAGAAGCTGGCGCCGACGGAAGAAAACGTCTGCTCGGTGCTGGCGGTCGCGCAGCAAGAGTCTAACTATCAGTCCGATCCGGTGGTGCCGGGGCTGAATAAAATCGCCTGGCAGGAAATTGACCGCCGGGCGTAAAAAATGCACATTCCGCCGTTTCTGGTCCATACCGCGCTGAAGATCACCTCGCCAAACGGTAAAAGCTATAGCGACCGTCTGGACAATGTGAAGACGGAAAAGCAGTTGAGCGCCATTTTTGATGACTTTATCGGGATGGTGCCGATGGGGCAGAAGCTGTTCGGTTCCCTTAACCCGGTGCACACCGGGGGGCCGATGCAGGTCAGCATTGCTTTTGCCGAGCAGCATACCTCCGGCTACCCGTGGAAAATGAACGGCACGGTGCGCCAGGAGGTCTTCAGTCTGCGCGGTGGCCTGTGGTTTGGCACCTATCATCTGCTGAACTATCCGGCCAGTTATAGTGCGCCATTGTACCGCTTTGCCGACTTCAACGCCGGCTGGTACGCCAGCCGTAACGCCGCCTTCCAGAACGCGGTGGTGAAAGCCAGCGGGGTAAAACTGGCGCTCGACGGCGACCTTATCCGCTACGACAGCGAGGAGCCGGGCAGCACCGAGCTGGCGGTGCGTCGCCTGGCGAGCCAGCTGGGGATGAGCGACAGCGAGATCCATCGTCAGCTGAAAAAGGGCGACAGCCTGGCGTTTGAGAAGACCGATCTCTATCAGCAGGTTTTCCGTCTCGCCGAGAAAAAGGCGGGCAAAACCCTGCCGCGGGAGATGTTGCCAGGGATCCAGCTGGAGAGTCCAAAAATCACCCGAAATCTGACGACGGCGTGGTTTGCGAAACGGGTTGATGAGCGGCGGGCAAACTGTATGGCGCGGCGTTAACGGCGCTGACGCCAGCGCACGATAAGGGCCAGTACCCCGATGAACGTGCAGCCGATCAGGAAAGGGATCAGACCAAAGAGGGTACCCACGGCGAGGCTGATGTCGACTTGCGGACGGCTGGCGTCCTGGGCTTGCATCAGGCGTTCAAATACCCCGGGGGCGTGGATCAGCATGCTGAGCATCTGCGCGCCGGCCCAGCAGCAAATCAACACGAACAGCCCGTAGGCGACATGGCTGCCGGTCAGCGCGCCCCTTTTTTTATTTCCCAAAAGCGATTTTGAAAAACTGAATTCAGCCATAGGCCCTCCCACATCTGCGCTGCTGGTTTTTTCTCCAGCTCTATGTCAGGTATTCTGGCAGTCAGGGGCCATCATCAGTATCAGATTGCTGGTAATTGCCGTCCAGGAATAATCCTGTTTTCGCCGTTGTGTTAACCGCGCCACAGGAGCACAAAAGGGAGAGCGGCGTCGCAATCCAGCAACATTCTCCATATCGCTACAGACCGCCGCGGGCGGCTATGCGAAGATGCGTTTTTTGCTGTTGGAGGCCGCATGAAGCTCACTGATAAAATTCGCCGCGATTGGCACTACTACGCCGTGGCGCTGGGGTTGATTTTTATTCTTAATGGCGTGGTGGGGCTGCTGGGGTTTGAAACTCAGGGGTGGCAATCCTACGCCGTCGGTCTGATCACCTGGGTCATTAGCTTCTGGATTGCGGGCTTTGTGATCCGCCGCCGCCCGGCAGAAGAGGCCTGAGGCCGCCGCTGCCAGGCGGGGTAAAACGCGTTTTAGTTCATGGAGGTTTTCAGCGCCCGGTCCGCGGCATGGCGCTCCAGCGCCAGCTCAATCAGGCGGGTGATCAGGCTGGTGTAGTCGAGACCGCTGGCCTGCCACAGCTTCGGATACATGCTGATGTTGGTAAAGCCCGGCAGGGTGTTGATCTCGTTGATCACCACCTCGTTGTCGGCGGTGAGGAACACGTCGACACGAGCCATGCCGCTGCAGCCCAGGGTCTGGTAGGCCTGCACCGCGATAGCGCGAATTTTGTCGTTGATCTCAGGGGCGATAGCGGCCGGGACTACCACCTGCGCGCCCTGATCGTCGATATACTTGGTGTCGTAGGCGTAAAACTCGCTGTTGAGGACGATTTCACCGCAGGTGCTGGCCTGCGGGTGGTCGTTACCCAGCACCGCACACTCAATTTCCCGCCCTTTAATGCCTTGCTCCACCACCACTTTATGGTCAAATTCGAAGGCCAGGGCCACCGCCTGATGGTACTGCTCTTCGTTTTTAACTTTGCTGACGCCAACCGACGAGCCCTGATTAGCCGGCTTAACGAACAGCGGCAGGCCAAGCTTCGCTTCGACATCGGCAAAGCTGAACTGCGCGCGGTTGGCGCGGGTGAGTGTGATAAACGGGGCGACGGCGAGCCCGGCGTCGCGCAGCAGACGTTTGGTCACGTCTTTGTCCATACAGGCCGCAGAGCCCAGCACATCGGAGCCGACGAACGGCAGATTCGCCATGCGCAGCATCCCCTGCAGGGAGCCATCTTCACCCAGCGTGCCGTGGACGATCGGGAAAATCACATCGATGGCCGCCAGCGGTTGGCCGCTTTCGGCGTTAATCAGCTGCTGCGCTTCGCGGCCCGGGATCTGCGCCAGAGTCACCGTGGAAGGGCGCAGGGCAATGCGGGCAGGATCCTGTGCGTTGAGCAGGTAGTTGCCGGCGTCGTTGATATGCCACAGCCCCTGTTTATCAATACCCAACAGAACCACATCGAAGCGCGATTTATCAATCGCTTCCACGATATTCTTCGCTGACTGCAGCGACACTTCATGCTCCGCCGACTTGCCGCCAAAAACGATCCCAACCCTCATCTTTGCCATTTCAACTTCCATCCAGATAACATCAAAGGGCATAACATACCATGTGAAACCGCTGCCTGGCTGCCATAATATTTACCTGATCAATTGACGGGAGTGGGCGTGAGAGGAAAGACGCTGCTGGTGCTGGCCGGGCTGCTCGGCGCGGGCCTGTTGGGATACCGCAATCTGCCGCCGCACCTGAATCCGCTGGCGCCGCTGGCGCTGGACGATCCCCCGGGCTGGCTGACGTCGTTTAAGCTGCGCAGGCTGACGGCAGACCAGTGCGCCTCCCTGCTGGCGGAAGCCAATCGCCGGCGGCTTATCGCCAGCCGGCCGGTGGCCGACAGCGAGGGAAGCTGCCCTCTGCGTAACGTGGTGCGGGTGGCGAATTTTGGCTCGGTGCAGCTGAGCAGTAGTTTTCTCGCCAGCTGCCCGCTGGCGCTGAGCAGTGCGCTGTACATCGAGCAGCAGGCGAAGCCGCTGACCCGGCAGCTGATGGCGAGCGATCTGCGTCAGATCGATCATCTCGGCAGCTTTGCCTGCCGCAATATTTACCATCGTCAACAGGCGCGGCGCAGTGAACACGCCACGGCGGACGCGCTGGACGTCAGCGGTTTCCGTCTGGCGGACGGTAGACGCGTTAGCGTCCTGCAGGGCTGGCGGAGCGAGACTTCGCGCCCCTGGCTGGCGGCGCTGTTGAGCAGCAGTTGCCATTACTTCGGTAACGCGCTGGGGCCAGAGTACAACGCGGCTCACGCCAACCATTTTCATTTCGGCATGCGCGGGCAGGGCTTCTGCTTTTGAGCATAAAGCGCTATGAGCAGCCTAAATGACCAGAAAATGCTTCGTCAGGCTCTCATCCGCAGCCATAAAACACCAAACTCACCGCCAGCGCATCTATGGTAGTACACCAGTGGGATGAAATTGCTAAGCTAGATAATAATTGGCAAATCATTAATGAATACGCGTAGTTATGGAATCCTGGAAGGTTAATCTCATCTCCGTCTGGTTTGGTTGCTTTTTTACCGGCCTGGCGATCAGTCAAATTCTCCCCTTTTTACCCCTCTACGTCTCCCAGCTCGGCGTCACCTCGCATGAAGCGCTATCGATGTGGTCGGGGCTGACCTTCAGCGTCACTTTTCTTGTCTCGGCGATCGTCTCGCCAATGTGGGGAAGCCTGGCGGACCGTAAAGGCCGCAAGCTCATGCTGCTGCGCGCCTCGTTGGGGATGGCGATTGCCATTTTACTGCAGGCCTTCGCCACCAACGTCTGGCAGCTGTTTATCCTGCGGGCGATCATGGGCTTAACCTCCGGTTATATTCCCAACGCCATGGCGCTGGTGGCCTCCCAGGTGCCGCGCGAGCGCAGCGGCTGGGCGCTAAGCACGCTGTCGACGGCGCAAATTAGCGGGGTGATCGGTGGTCCGCTGCTGGGCGGTTTCCTGGCGGACCACGTCGGGCTGCGGATGGTCTTTTTTATTACGGCGATCCTGCTGACCATCAGTTTTCTGGTGACCCTGTTTCTGATTAAAGAGGGCGTTCGCCCGCAGGTCAGCAAAAGCGAGCGTCTCACCGGGAAACAAGTCTTTGCCTCTTTGCCCTATCCGGGGCTGGTGATCAGCCTGTTCTTCACCACCCTGGTGATCCAATTGTGCAACGGCTCAATCGGCCCGATTCTGGCGCTGTTTATTAAGTCGATGGCGCCGGACAGCAACAATATCGCTTTTCTGGCCGGGATGATCGCCGCGGTGCCCGGCGTGTCGGCACTGATTTCTGCGCCACGGTTGGGTAAGCTTGGCGACCGCATCGGCACCTCGCGGATCCTGCTGGCGACGCTCTGCTGCGCGGTGGTGATGTTCTTCGCCATGTCCTTTGTCACCACCCCGCTGCAATTGGGTACGCTGCGTTTTCTGCTCGGCTTTGCCGATGGCGCGATGCTCCCGGCGGTGCAGACCTTATTGCTGAAGTACAGCAGCGACAGCGTCACCGGGCGTATCTTTGGCTATAACCAGTCGTTTATGTATCTGGGCAACGTCGCCGGGCCGCTAATTGGCGCCTCTGTGTCAGCCATGGCCGGCTTCCGCTGGGTGTTTATTGCCACCGCCATTATCGTTTTCATTAACCTCTGGCAGCTGGCGTGGATGCTGCGCCAAACCCGCCGGGCTAACGCCTGAACCTCTGCTGACGGTATTTATTGCGATACCGTCAGCATTATTCGCCTCAGCGGATTTACTATTACTTTTTGTTATCGTCATGGCGTGAACGCTATTCCATTTTATTATTTTCCAGGCAATCTGGTTATAAGCAACCCTGGCCATGATTAAACAATACTATTTATAGTGGTATTTTATTGTGGTAAAACGTTTCGCTGTATATTGGGTGTTGCGATGATTCTTAATTTAAGTAATTCTGAGGTCCGTCATCGCGTATGACATCCCAATCAAAACAGGCCTCGCATAAGGAACTGGTGCTATGAAGAATCTCATTGCTGAGTTACTGGTTAAACTGGCGCAAAAGGAAGAAGAAGCAAAGGAACTGACGGTGCAGGTTGAAGCGCTGGAGATCGTGGTCACCGCATTATTGCGCCATATGGAGCATGATGCCCAGCAGGCATTGATTCAGGATATTGAACAGGCGATTGACCAGGTGACCCCCTGTCCACCGGTCAACGACCATGATGCGATGCTGTTGCAGCAATATCTAAAGAAGCTGTTGCGGCATCCTCGTAGCTAGTCTTTGTGACACGACAAGGATGCCGTCATTTTTCTGTCATCTCCCTTTTATAAAGTCTCCCTCGTTTTGTTTTTTTAAGTATTTTTTACATGGAGATGACAAAAGTGAAATTAAGCGCCCTGTTTATTGCCCTGATTCCTCTACTGGGCTCGCCGGTTATTCATGCAGAAACTACTGCTGCGCCGGTTCTGGAAAATCGCGCTGCGCAGGGAGATATCACCACTCCTGGCGGCGCGCGTCGTTTAACAGGCGATCAAACCGAAGCGCTGCGCGCCTCGTTAATCAATAAGCCAGCTAAAAACGTTATTTTGCTGATTGGCGATGGCATGGGTGATTCGGAAATTACCGCTGCGCGAAACTATGCCGAGGGGGCGGGCGGTTTCTTTAAAGGAATTGATGCTCTGCCGTTAACCGGGCAGTACACGCATTATTCGCTGGATAAAAAAACCGGGAAACCGGACTACGTGACCGACTCGGCGGCCTCCGCCACCGCCTGGACCACCGGCGTGAAGACTTATAACGGCGCGCTGGGCGTCGATATTCATGAGAATTCGCATCAGACCATCCTCGAGCTGGCGAAAGCGGCGGGGCTGGCCACCGGCAACGTTTCCACCGCCGAGCTGCAGGACGCCACCCCCGCGGCGTTGGTGGCGCATGTGACATCGCGTAAATGCTACGGCCCGACGGTTACCAGCGAAAAATGCCCCAGCAATGCGCTGGAAAAAGGGGGCAAAGGCTCCATTACGGAACAGCTGCTGAACGCCCGACCGGATGTCACCCTGGGCGGCGGCGCGAAGACCTTTACCGAAACGGCGACGGCGGGCGAGTGGCAGGGCAAAACCCTGCGCGAGCAGGCGCAAGCGCGCGGCTACCAGATTGTGACCGACGCGGATTCTCTTGCCGCCGCGACGGAAGCCAGTCAGGATAAACCGCTGCTGGGACTCTTTGCCGATGGCAATATGCCGGTACGCTGGGAAGGGCCGAAGGCGTCTTATCACGGCAATATCGATAAGCCGCCGGTGACCTGTACGCCAAACCCGAAGCGTGACGCCTCGGTGCCGACGCTGGCGCAGATGACCGAGAAAGCGATTGACCTGCTGAGTCGCAACGAGAAAGGTTTCTTCCTGCAAGTCGAAGGCGCTTCCATCGATAAGCAGGACCATGCGGCGAATCCGTGCGGCCAGATCGGCGAAACGGTTGATCTTGACGAAGCGGTGCAGAAGGCGCTGGAATTCGCGCGAAAAGACGGTAATACCCTGGTGATCGTCACCGCCGACCATGCGCATGCCAGCCAGATCATCCCGGCGGATAGCAAAGCCCCGGGGCTGACCCAGGCTCTGAACACGCACGATGGCGCGGTGATGGTGATGAGCTACGGCAACTCTGAGGAAGAGTCGATGGAGCACACCGGCACCCAACTGCGCATTGCGGCCTACGGTCCGCATGCGGCTAACGTCGTCGGCCTGACCGATCAGACCGACCTGTTCACGACCATGAAAGCTGCCCTGAGTCTCAAATAAGTCGCTGCCGGTGGCGAAATTGCGTCACCGGCTGGTTTTTTTTCTATCTGCGTCCAGACTTACAACGTTCCACTCACAGAAGGATGGTGCGATGAAAATAACTTTATTGATGACCCTACTGTTTGGCTTGATCTTTATCAGCGCGGTTGGCGCGGCAGAAAAAACGCCCACTCCTCAGCAGCAAAGGATGACGGACTGCAATCAGCAAGCGTCAGCCAAAATGCTGAAAGGTGAGGAGCGCAAGACCTTTATGAGCCAGTGTCTGAAAAAAGAGACCACGACCTCGCAGGGAAAGGCGCTCACCCCTCAGCAGCAGAAAATGAGCGACTGCAGCAAAGCGGCCACGGCGAAATCACTGAAGGGCGATGAACGCAGTACCTTCATGAGTAGCTGCCTGAAGAAAACCTGAAAAAAAGGGAGCGCTCGCGCTCCCTTGTTCTTTAACCTCTCAGGGCTTGAAGCCCGCCAGCTCAGCTTCAGGAGCGGCTCAGTTTCTCTGATTTTTCCATACACTGGGTGATGGCTTCGATTACCGCCGAGCGGAACCCTTTCTCTTCCAGCACGCGCACGGCTTCGATGGTGGTCCCGCCAGGGGAACAGACCATATCTTTCAGCGCCCCTGGGTGTTCTCCGCTCTCCAGCACCATTTTGGCGGAGCCCATCACCGCCTGGGCGGCGAATTTATAGGCCTGAGCGCGCGGCATTCCGCCGAGGACGGCGGCATCGGCCATCGCTTCGATAAACATAAAGACATAGGCCGGCGCCGAACCGCTTACCCCCACCACCGGATGGATCATCGGCTCGGCAATTTGCTCCGCCTGGCCAAAGCAACGGAAAATAGTCAGCACTTCGGCAACATCTTCGCTGCTCACCAGGGCGTTAGGCGTGACGGAGGTCATACCGGCGTTAACCAGCGACGGCGTATTCGGCATCGCGCGAATGATTTTGCGATCGTGGCCAAGGGCGCGCGCCAGCTGCTCAAGCGTAACGCCGGCGGCGATAGAGACCACCAGCGACTCTTTATTCAGGCTGGAGGCGATATCGCCCAGCACTTTGGTCATGATCCCCGGTTTAACCGCGCCGAAGACGATATCGGCTATCTGCGCCACTTCCTGGGCGCTGCTGGCGGCGTTGATGCCATACTGGTCGCGCAGAGCTGCAACCTTGTCCGGCGACGGGGTGTAGACCCAGATTTGTCCCGGCTGTACCTGACCGCTGGCGATCAGCCCGCCCAGAATGGCCTTACCCATATTGCCGCAGCCGATAAAGCCAATTTTCTTATCCATCACCATTCCCCTCTGCTTTTTTCGTTACGATCTGATTAGCTTACCATCCTGGCGCTTTCCTGGGGGAGAAAAGCAGGTAACATTGGCGTCACTTATTGCAGGTAACAGGAGCTGGCATGGCCATTTGGGTGGATGCGGACGCGTGTCCGAACGTGATTAAAGAGATTTTGTTCCGCGCGGCAGAGCGGACCCAGACTCCGCTGACGCTGGTGGCGAACCAGCCGCTGCGCGTGCCGCCGTCGCGTTTCATCCGCACCCTGCGGGTTGAGCAGGGTTTTGACGTGGCGGATAACGAAATCGTCCGCCAGTGCGCGGCGGGAGATTTAGTGATCACCGCCGACATCCCGCTGGCGGCAGAGGTGCTGGCGAAGGGCGGGGCAGCGCTGAACCCGCGCGGGGAACGTTACAGCGAGGCGACGATCCGCGAGCGGCTGACGATGCGGGATTTTATGGAGACATTACGGGCCAGCGGCGTTCAGACCGGCGGCCCGGATAGTTTATCGCAGCGCGATCGGCAACAGTTTGCCGCCGAGCTGGAGAAGTGGTTGCTGGCGGTTAAGCGTCGCCAGGGTTAAACCCAGCTATCGTCATCGCTGCCAAAATCATCGTCGCCAAAGCCGGCGTCGAAGTCGTCGTTCCAGGTATTGTCGGCAAGGAACTGATCGTCTCCCTGGCGGAACGGATCGTCACCTGCGGTGGTGTCCTGCGCGATGCTGTCCTGCGCGGAGGCGGCATCAGGCTGCGGCTTCTCTTCGATGATATTGACTATCTCCTGCGGGTGCGAGCCGCTGAACATATTGGTCAGCATATTGCCCAGCACCACGCCGCCTGCCACGCCAGCGGCCGTTTGCAGCGCGCCCGCCATAAAGCCGCCGCCGCGTGCGGCAGCCTGCGGGGCATAGTTCTGCTGCGGTGGTGGCGTATACTGCGGCTGAGCGCTGGCCTGCGGGCGACCATATTGCTCCGCGCCCGGGATAGGGTCAGAACCGCGTGACGAGCCGCCACCGCCAAACAGGCCGGAGAGGAAGCCGCCGCTGCTGGGCTTTGCCGCCTGCAGTTGGCTGACCTGACTCTCCAGCGCCTGGATGCGATCGTTAAGCTGTTTAATCGCGGCTTCCTGGATAAGAATGGTTTGCGCCATATAGTAGGGGGCCGCCGGCTGCGCGCTCACGTGTTGGGCAATCCGCTCCTCGGCGCTGGCATCGCGCGATGCGCTGTGCGCCTCAGCCTCTTTCAGCCGGGAAAACAGTCCATCAATAAGGCGTTGTTCTTCAGATTGCATGTTACATTCCTCTGTCACACTGTCGAATAGGCATCAGGGTGCTTCTGAAACATGATGTTGTAAATATGTTGCTTCGTAAAGCTATGCATAAATGTGTTACCGTTTACGCCAGCGGTGGATAAAAAATAACGCCAAGCGGAAAGTAAAGCTGGTTAAACACTAAATGCAATGATAAGTTTACATTAATAGCCCCTCTTCTCACCGTGGTAATGGGGTGTAAAGAAGTTGTGTAATTTTTTCTTTACGTATGCATTGCGGGACAGACAGCGATAATACGTGCTTTCGTTTTCATTTTTTTGCGACAGACGGAACCAGGGGGTCTTCGGTTATGACACAGCCTATCTTTCTTATTGGGCCACGCGGCTGCGGTAAAACCACCGTCGGCCATGCGCTGGCGCGAGCGCGGCATTTTCAGTTCTCCGATACCGATCATCGGCTACAGGCCCATGAGCAGCGGACGGTGGCTGAGATCGTGCAGGCGGAAGGGTGGGCGCGTTTTCGCGAACTGGAGACCCTGTCGCTGAAGGCCGTGACCCTGCCGAATACGGTAATCGCCACCGGCGGCGGCATTGTGCTGGCGGAAGGTAACCGTCAGTTTATGCGGGAGAATGGCGTGGTGATTTATCTGCAGGCCTCGGTGTCGGCGCTGATTGACCGTCTGGAAGCCTACCCGAAAGCCGAACAGCGGCCGACGCTGACCGGAAAACCGGTGCGCGAGGAAGTGGGCGAGGTGCTGGCGCAGCGCGAAGCGTTATACCGGGACGCTGCCCACCATATTGTGGATGCCACGGCCTCGCCGGATCGGGTGGTGGAGCAGATTATGTCCATGCTATGCAGCGCGACGGCAACCCCGGTAAGTTAAGAATTTACTTACATTAAGGCGGCGAGGGGCGCCTATACTTAATAGTCCTGCTACCAGAAGAAGGAAGAACTATGCCAAACAGGCCCCCCTATCCGAGAGAAGCGCGCGTGGTTGCGGTAGAGAAAGGTCCTCAGGGTCAGACGGTGACCTGGTATCAGCTCCGTGCGGATTATCCTGAGCCTGATTCGCTTATCAGCGAACATCCTACCGAGCAGGAAGCCGTGGATGCCAAACGGCGTTATGAAGATCCTGACAAGTCGTAATCCCCTGAGCCCGAATTGCCCGCCATGCTGGCAATATCGGGCGTATCTCACATTTTTTATTTATCAGTCGTACTAATGAATATCTAACACACGGATTTTTCAGGCACGGCGCCGCCGCCCGGCAATCTTTACATTCAACCGCAGCGTGGAGCTGCTACGCTTCTCGACGGTTGATTTTTACTCACCAGGGGGGCGGATGCTGTGTGTGGAAAGCCTGTCTTAAAGCAGTGGTTGTGAAAAGGTACATGATATGAGTAGTGCAACGATGGCAATTTTGACCATCGGCGTTGTGCCGCTGGCGGGAGTATTGCCGCTCCTGACCGAACATATCAGGGAAGAACAGATCGCCCACATCAGCCTGCTGGGCGAGATGACGCCTGACGAGGTAATGGCCGAGTACGCCGTAGGTGACGGCGAGAAAGGACTCCTGACCTTGCTCAGTAATAACCAGTTGGTGATGGTGTCGCGACAGAAAATTGAACGCGATGTCCGCAGCGCGATCGCGATGCTGGATCGACAACATTATGATGTGATCCTGCTGCTCAGTTCCGAACAGCTGACCGGTTTTACCACCCACCACGCGATCCTCCTCGAGCCGCAGCGGATCATCCCGCCGCTGGTGGCATCGATCGTCGATGGGCACCAGGTAGGGGTGATCGTGCCGGTGGAAGAGATCATGCCCATGCAGCGGCAAAAGTGGCTCTCGCTGGAAAAGTCGCCATACTACGCGCTGGCCAATCCGTTTACCGGCAGCGACAGCGAGCTATTAACCGCCGGCAAAACGCTGCTGGAGCAGGGTGCCGACGTGCTGGTCCTCGACTGTCTCGGTTACTATCAGCATCATCGCGATGTGTTACAAAAAGCCCTCGATGTTCCGGTTTTGCTGTCGAATGTGCTGGTTTCCCGACTGGCGGCAGAACTATTGGTCTAATGTGTTAATTTCGCGTGACAGGGGCAAGGAGCGCCCCCTATATTGAGCCTTTAACCGACGATCAGAAGGGCTTGTTTATGCTTCAAAGCAATGAATACTTTGACGGAAAAGTGAAATCCATTGGCTTCACCAGCAGCAGTACCGGTCGCGCCAGCGTTGGCGTGATGGCGGAAGGGGAATACACCTTTGGTACGGCGCAGCCGGAAGAGATGACGGTAGTCAGCGGGGCGCTGAATGTCCTGCTGCCGGGTGAGACTGAGTGGAAAGTTTACGCTGCCGGCGAAGTTTTCAATGCGCCAGGCAACAGCGAATTTCATCTGCAGGTGGCTGAGCCAACCTCTTATCTGTGCCGCTATCTGTAAGCCAGCGTGACGCCCGGCGTCTGCCGCCGGGTTGTTTTTTCCTTCCTGCCCGGCAGGAAGGAAAGCGGCGCTTAGCGCTGCGCTTCGCCGCCGAGCCCTTCCACCAGGCTTTGGATCAGGGCAGCCAGCTCGCCGGTCATTAAGATAAAGTCGGCGTCAAAGCGCTGGGCGAAATCTTCCCGATCGATATCTTCGTTTTGGTCGCGCAGTTCATCGCAGAACTTGAGGCGCTTAATTGACGCGTCGTCGCAGATCACAAACTGAATACGCTGCTGCCAGTCCAGCGCCAGCTTGGTGACGACCTTCCCGGCCTCAATGTGTACAGCGATTTCGTCGCTAACCAGATCCTGCTTCTTGGCGCGGATCACGCCGCCATCTTCCAGCATCGCTTTCAGCTCGGCTTCGTCCAGCAGCTGGAAGCCCTGCGCCACGGTGCCGGAGCGGACCCACTCGGTCAGCGTTAGCTCAATCGGATTCTCCAGGGTCAGCGGCACCACCGGCAGCGAGCCGAGGGTTTTACGCAGCAGGGCCAGAGTATCTTCCGCTTTCTTCGCGCTGGCGCAGTCGACCATGATCAGGCCGTTGACGGTGTCGATCCACATCATTGTCTGGCTGAAGCGGCTGAAGGCGCGCGGCAGTAGCGAGTGCAGCACTTCATCTTTCAGGGAATCTTTCTCGGTCTTCTTCAGCTTGCGCCCCTGATCGGCTTCCAGCTTCTGGATCTTTGCCTCCAGCGCTTGCTTAATCACCGGCGACGGCAGGATCTTCTCTTCTTTACGCGCGCAGATAATGATCTGGCCGTTTGCCGTATGCGTCAGCGCGTCGCTGTGCGATCCCATCGGCGACACCCAACCGGTTTTCGCCATATCCTGGCTGCCACAAGGGGTAAATGTCAGCTCGGCCAGCTGTTTTTCCATCTCCTCGGCGCGCAATTCGATATCGCGGCTGAGACGGTAAACCATTAAATTTTTGAACCACAGCATGATAATTTCCACGGCTTTGTCGTTAAATCAGGCGGGCATGATAGCGAATTGTCGCTATGCTTGCATTGTTAATCGGGGTGAGGAGCTGAGCGTGCGTATTGGTATTGATTTAGGTGGAACAAAAACCGAAGTGATAGCCCTGAGCGACCAGGGAGAGCAGCTGTTTCGCCACCGGTTACCCACGCCGCGGGAGGACTACCGGCAAACCATCGAGACCATCGCCACTCTGGTGGCGATGGCCGAGCAGGCGACCGGACAGCAGGGTACCGTGGGGATGGGCATTCCTGGCTCAATTTCGCCTTATACCGGGGTGGTGAAAAACGCCAACTCGACCTGGCTCAACGGCCAGCCCTTTGATAAGGACCTCAGCCTGCGCCTTGAGCGGGAAGTCCGGCTGGCTAACGATGCCAACTGTCTGGCGGTGTCGGAAGCGGTGGACGGCGCGGCGGCGGGGGCGCAAACGGTATTCGCGGTGATTATCGGCACCGGCTGCGGCACCGGGGTGGCGCTCAACGGGCGGGCGCATATCGGCGGCAATGGTAACGCTGGCGAATGGGGACATAACCCATTGCCGTGGATGAACGACGATGAGCTGCGCTACCGTGCGGAAGTCCCTTGCTACTGCGGCAAACAGGGGTGTATCGAAACCTTTATCTCCGGCACCGGTTTCGCCACCGACTATCAGCGGCTGAGCGGCAAAGGGTTAACCGGCAGCGAGATTATGCGCCTGGTGGGAGAAGGTGACGAAAAGGCTGAACTGGCGCTGAGCCGCTATGAACAGCGGCTGGCGAAATCGCTGGCCCACGTGGTGAATATCCTCGACCCGGACGTTATCGTGCTGGGCGGCGGGATGAGCAACGTCGAACGACTGTATCAGACGGTGCCGGACCTGGTGAAGCAGTGGGTCTTCGGCGGCGAGTGTGAAACGCCGATCCACAAAGCGATGCACGGCGACTCCAGCGGGGTACGCGGCGCGGCCTGGCTGTGGCCGCTCCAGGGGACCTGAACCGCTTCCCCGCACCCGGATCCTCTCCCTCGGGAGAGGGTTAGGGTGAGGGAACATCGCCATAATTCAGACCTCACTCCACCGCAAACGCTTTGTCCAGCCGGCTATAGCCCAGGCCGTTAATCTTCTTCACTTTGATCTGCACCTGGATGCGGTCTTTCATCGCCTCCACGTGGCTGATCACCCCGATAATCTTACCGCTGGCGTTAAGGGCATCCAGGGCGTCCAGCGCCGTGTCCAGCGTTTCGCTGTCGAGGGTGCCGAAGCCTTCATCAAGAAACAGGGAGTCAATCCGCGTCTTATGGCTCACCAGGTCTGACAGCGCCAGGGCCAGCGCCAGGCTGACGAGGAAACTTTCGCCGCCGGAGAGGGTGCGGGTGTCGCGCACGGCGTCGGCCTGCCAGGTATCGACAACCTCCAGCTCCAGCGCCTCGCTGGCCTTGCGCTGTAGCAGATAGCGGCCATGCAGGCGGTTGAGCTGCTGGTTTGCCAGCCAGACCAGATTATCCAGCGTCAGCCCCTGGGCGAATTTGCGGAACCGGTCGCCGGTGCTGGAGCCGATCAGCGAATTGAGATAGCCCCAGTCGTCCGCCAGCTGCGCCGCCTCTGCAATCTGCTGCCCCAGCGCCTGCTGCTGTTGACGGCTCTCTGCGTCCTGCCTGAGCTGCTGGCGGATCTCACCCTGGCGGGTAGTGTTATCCCGCAGCCGCTGGGCCAGGGCGTGCAGCTGGGTTTGCAGTGTGGGGACGTCAGCGTCCACCCCTTGCGGACGCAGCGCCAGGAGCGCCTCATGTTGCCGGGTCGCCTGCTCGCAGAGCGCAGCCGCCTGCTGAAGCTGCTGCTCCAGCGTCTGTTTTAACTGCGTCAGCCGCTGGGCGGTCTCGTCATCCAGCAGCGCGGCGAGGAACGCCTCCCGATCGCTAAAGCGGCTGGCGGCCAGGGCGGAGGTGAATTGCGCCTGCGACTGGTCCAGACGCGCCTTTTCCTGGGTTTCCTGCTGCTGCTGGGCGACAAGCTGGCTGTGCAGCGACAGGCATTCCTCGTGGATTTCGCGCCAGTTGTCCGGGATGGCCGACTCAGCTTCAACCTCTGTCTCGTCGCTGGTCGGCAGCGTCTCCAGCAGTGGCCGCAGAGCAGCGATTTGCTGCTGAATGGCATCATGTTGGGTCTGTTGCGCCTGCCACTGGGCAAATTCGCTTTCGCGAGCGTGCAGCCAGGCGGCTTCTGTCCCTTCTGCCGGCAGGCTCAGGGCCAGGGCCTGCAGGGCGCTCTCCAGTCCCTGGCGCGTGGCCGCCAGCTGCTGCTCGGCCTGGCGCTCCAGCGCCTGCTGATCGTTAAGCTGACTCTGCAACATCAGGCGCTGGCTGAGCTGATAGAGCTGCTGCTCGTAGCGCTCCTGCTCCTGCATCCAGTCGTTTATCTCTTGCGCAATATCCCGCGCGATGTGCAGAGAGTCGCAGGTCTCCTGCCACGCTTTAGTAAGCGCTTGCTCTTCCTCTGCGAGCCGCCCGGCCGCTTCGGTGTCACGCTGGAGCTGTTGCGTCAGGGCCTTGACCTGCCCGAGGATCAGCAGGCCTTCTTCTTTCAGCGCGGCGACCTCCTTTTCCAGCGCATCGCGGCGGCGCTGATTATCCGTGAGCGTCAACGAGGCGTATTGTTCAATCGCCGGGTGTTCACAGGCGCCGCACAGCGGACAGGGCTTACCCGCCTCGAGCCGGTCGCGGTAGCTTTCCAGGTCTTTAATCGTTTCTTCCCGCTGGCAGAGCGCCTTCAGGTCGAGATAGTGCTGGTTTTTGTCTTTATATTGTTCCCGGCGCAGCGTCAGGGTAGCGTTAAGTTTTACCTGCTCCGCCTGCGCCTGCTGGACGCTCTCGGCGTTCTGGCGCAGACGCTTGCGCAGCAGCTGGTGCTGCTCATGCAGGGAGATCAGGCGCTGGCGCAGCGGCCGCGATTGGGTTTGCTGTTCTATCGCTGCGGCAACTTCATCTGCGCTCAGGGTGAGAGGGCTGGCTGGCAGCGTGGCCAGCTTCTGGCGTAGCGCGGCCAGGCGGGTGCTCTGAGCCGTTAGCTGTTGTTTATCCCGCGTCAGTTGCGAGAATTGCGCTCGCCAGCCGGCGATCTCCTGACCCCATAAGCGGAAATGCTCATGGGCGGCCAGCCACTGCGCCAGATCGGCCAGTTCAGCCTGACGCTGCTGCTGAGCGCGCAAGGCGCCCTGGCGGATGCGCGCGCGCAGCGCCGTGCTGGCAAGTAAGCGAGCATTTACTTCACTGATCCGCTGCCGGGTTTGCGCCAGGCCTGCCGTCTGCTCCTGCTGGCGCTCCCACAGGGGACGCAGTTGGGCGGCGGGCTGGGCCAGCTCAAGCTTCGCCAGCGCCGGGGCGGCGTCCGCCAGCGCCTGGCGGGCCTGCTGCTGCCGGGTGGCGGCCTGCTGCTGCTGCTGCGCCAGCTCGTCGCGGCGGGTCAGCCACTGGAGCTGGTGCTGCTGGCTCTGCTGCTGGGCCAGCAGGGCTTTTTCTTCGTCAGTAAGTACCTGCAAACTTTCCTGCAGCGCCTGCTGCTGGGCCTCCGTCAACAGGACGATGCCCGCCGCCTGGGCTTCGAACTTCTCCAGCGCATGGCGAGCGGCTTTGTGCTGTTCGTAGACCATGGCTGAAATCTGGCCGTAGATTTCCGTGCCGGTCAGCTCCTCCAGCAGCTCCGCGCGATCGCTCGGCTTCGCGTTCAGGAAGGCGGCAAATTGCCCCTGGGAAAGCAGCATCGAGCGGGTGAAGCGGCCATAGTCGAGGCCGGTAAGCGTCGCGGTTTGCTCCAGCTTGTCCGAGACTTTATCGGCGAGGATTTTGCCGTCAGCGCAGCGCGCCAGCTCGACGCGGGGCGCCTGCAGATTGCCATCCGGCTGGTTACGGGCCCGGTTCTGGCTCCAGAAAGCGCGGTAGGCGATGCCTTTTACTTCAAACTCGACTTCCGCCAGACACTCGGCGGTATCGCGGGTCATCAGGTCGTTTTGCGACTGGGAGACTTTATTCAGGCGCGGCGTCTCATGATAGAGCGCCAGGCAAATGGCATCGAGCAGCGTGGTTTTCCCGGCCCCGGTGGCGCCGGTAATGGCGAACAGGCCATTGCTGGCGAACGGCTCGGCGGTAAAGTCTATCTTCCATTCCCCTTTCAGGGAGTTGAGGTTTTTCAGACGCAGACTGAGGATTTTCATGCGTTTTCGTCCTCCGCGGTGAGCGTATGCACCGTATGGGCGAACAGCTCATGCAGCCGGGCGCGCTTCATCTCGTCAATTTCGGTCAGCGCCAGCCGGCGCTCGAATACCTCCTCCACCTTCAGTTCACTGAGCGTCTCCCGCTGGGCGTTGAGCAGTATTTTCTCGCGCTGCTCGCGGCTGCGGCGCACCAGCAGCACTTCCACCGGCAGATCCTCCGTTAGCGCCTGAATATGCCGTTGAATATCGTGCAGATAGTCCTCGGTGGTGATTTCGATATCCAGCCACACCGGCGGGTCCTGCTCGACGCCGCGCCACTGCTCCAGCTGGGCGGTGATGGCGGCCAGATCGCCTTTGATTACCGCCAGAGGCTGGGTCACGGGCACCTCCAGGGTTTCCACGGCGCTAAGTCGCCCCTCGCTAAAGCTCACCAGATGCACCGATTTCGCTTTGCCGGTTTCATCGAAGCTCAGCGGCAGCGGCGAGCCGCTGTAGCGGATATGCTCGCAGCCGCCGACCATCTGCGCCCGGTGAATATGGCCCAGCGCAATGTAGTCGGCAGGGGGGAAGTGTTGCGCCGGAAAGGCATCCAGTGTGCCGATGTAAATGTCGCGGACGGCATCGCTTTTGCTGGCGCCGACGGTGGTCAGATGGCCGCTGGCAATGATGGGCAGCGGCCGATCGCCGCGCAGCGCGCAGGCCTGCTGATACTGCTCCTGATAATAGTCGCTGATGGCGTGCAGCAGCAGCTGCTGTTTTTCCCGACCGGAGTGACCGGCCTGGCTGGTCACCAGCTCGCGCGGGCGTAAAAACGGCACCGGACAGAAGATGGCGCCCGGCGTGCCGTCGCGCAGCGGCAGCTCAATCGGCGCGTAGCCGGCGTTCGCCACCACGGTGGTGTGTAAAAAGGCGAGGATATCGCGGGATTCATTGAGCATCGCCACCGAGTCGTGGTTGCCCGCCAGCACCACCAGGCGACAGCCGGTCTGCTGCAACTGGACGACGAAACGGTTATACAGTTCGCGGGCGTAGCTCGGCGGCGAGCCGGTATCAAAAATATCGCCAGCCACGATAATGGCGTCGACTTCATGCTCCTGCGCGCGGTCCAGTAGCCAGGTAAGAAAAGCGTCGTGTTCGGCCGCGCGGCTTTTGCTGTAAAAATTCTGGCCCAGGTGCCAGTCGGAGGTGTGAAGGAGGCGCATAAATCTTCCCTAGCGAAAAAAGCATGGGCGGCAGTATACCACTTGTTAGTGAGGGGTAAGTCCGCGTCGTGCTTCAAAATACCCGATCATCAGACGGTCATTTTTTTCATAAATCTGTCACAAAAGTGACGCATAATGACGCCGCACTTCTATACTGATGGCTAAAAAACACAGGGTAAATAATGGCGAGAAGAATTCTGGTCGTTGAAGATGAAGCTCCAATCCGCGAAATGGTCTGCTTTGTTCTGGAGCAAAATGGCTTTCAGCCTGTCGAAGCGGAAGATTATGACAGCGCGGTGAATCAACTCAATGAACCCTGGCCTGATTTGATTCTCCTGGACTGGATGCTGCCGGGCGGTTCGGGGCTGCAGTTTATTAAACTGCTCAAGCGCGAGGCGATGACGCGGGATATTCCGGTAGTGATGCTGACCGCGCGTGGAGAAGAAGAGGATCGCGTTCGCGGCCTGGAGACCGGCGCGGATGACTACATCACCAAGCCTTTCTCTCCGAAAGAGCTGGTGGCGCGAATCAAAGCGGTGATGCGCCGTATTTCACCGATGGCGGTGGAAGAGGTGATCGAAATGCAGGGGCTGAGCCTCGACCCTTCATCGCACCGGGTAATGACCGGCGACAGTCCGCTGGATATGGGACCGACGGAATTTAAATTATTGCACTTCTTTATGACCCATCCGGAGCGGGTGTACAGCCGTGAACAGCTGCTGAACCACGTCTGGGGGACCAACGTTTATGTGGAAGACCGCACGGTGGACGTCCATATTCGCCGCCTGCGCAAAGCGCTGGAACACAGTGGCCATGATCGTATGGTGCAAACGGTTCGCGGCACGGGGTATCGTTTCTCCGCCCGTTTCTGAATTTTGACAGGAGTGTGACCCGTGCTGGAACGGCTGTCATGGAAAAGGCTGGCGCTGGAGCTCTTTTTAGCGTGTATTCCGGCCCTGATTCTGGGGGCGTTTGTGGGTCATCTGCCGTGGTTTTTACTGGCGGCAGTGACCTGTTTGCTGATCTGGCATTTCTGGAATTTGATGCGCCTGTCGTGGTGGCTGTGGGTGGACCGGAGCATGACTCCTCCGCCTGGCCGCGGCAGTTGGGAGCCGCTGCTGTATGGTCTGCACCAGATGCAGATGCGTAATAAAAAGCGTCGGCGCGAGCTGGGAAGCCTGATTAAACGCTTTCGCAGCGGGGCGGAATCGCTACCGGATGCGGTCGTCCTGACCACGGAAGAGGGGGCTATTTTCTGGTGTAATGGCCTGGCGCAGCAGATTCTAAACCTGCGCTGGCCGGACGACAGTGGCCAAAACATTCTTAACCTTCTGCGCTATCCTGAGTTCGCCAACTATCTGAAACAGCGCGATTTTTCAAAGCCGCTCAATCTGGTGCTGAATAACGCCCGTCATCTGGAAATTCGCGTGATGCCCTACAGCGACAAGCAGTGGCTGATGGTGGCGCGCGACGTGACGCAGATGCATCAGCTGGAAGGGGCGCGGCGGAACTTTTTCGCCAACGTCAGCCATGAGTTGCGCACCCCACTGACGGTGCTGCAGGGCTATCTGGAGATGATGCAGGAGCAGGTGCTGGAGGGGGCGACCCGAGAAAAAGCCCTGCACACCATGCGGGAGCAAACTCAACGTATGGAAGGCCTGGTGAAGCAGCTGCTGACGCTGTCGCGTATTGAAGCCGCGCCGGCGCTGGCGATGAATGATCGCATCGACGTGCCGATGATGCTGCGGGTGGTGGAGCGCGAGGCGCAAACTCTCAGCCAGGAGAAACAGACGCTGATCTTCACCGTCGATGAGCAGCTCAAGGTGCTGGGTAATGAGGAGCAACTGCGCAGCGCCATCTCCAACCTGGTCTATAACGCGGTGAACCACACCCCGCCGGGGACCGAAATTCGCGTCAGCTGGCAGCGAACCCCGCAGGGAGCGCTGTTCAGCGTCGAGGATAACGGGCCAGGCATTGCGCCGGAGCATATTCCCCGTCTGACCGAGCGTTTTTATCGGGTGGATAAAGCCCGTTCCCGGCAAACGGGGGGCAGTGGCCTGGGACTGGCGATCGTCAAACACGCGGTTAACCATCATGACAGCCGGCTGGAAATCGACAGCACGGTGGGCAAGGGAACCCGCTTTAGCTTCCTGCTCCCGGAACGATTAATTGCCAAAAATGACGCCTGATCGACGCGCTGTCAGTTTATCTTGCCAATGACCAGCTTCAGCTGGTCATTTTCATTGGCAGTCGTTTTTTCTCGCCTATTTAATGAGCGTGCGCTGCTTTTTTGTTCGCATGATAAGCCACGGGTTTTCTATCAATATGGTAAATGATTCTGGTGTGAAAGACATAACCAGCATAATCATCTGCTTTTGCGATCGTGCCTTGCTTTAAAACGTTATAAGCGTTTAAATTGCGCCTGCGCAGTCGATGACAGACTGCTTTTGCGTGGTAATACCAAAAACAATTCTTTCCCACGCCGCTTCGGGAGCATATCTCGCTGAGTTTACCGGCAATGGCCGCTGTATCGTCCCTGAGAGGGGAGCGCGGTATTTTTCCATTTTTTTACAACACCACATCCACAGGCAGTAATGAATTTATGACCCATCAGTTAAAATCTCGCGACATCATAGCGTTGGGCTTTATGACCTTCGCGTTGTTCGTTGGCGCAGGCAACATTATTTTCCCTCCGATGGTTGGCTTACAGGCGGGCGAGCACGTCTGGACGGCGGCGATCGGCTTCCTGATCACTGCGGTGGGTCTGCCGGTGCTGACG
>OGDG01000383.1_pt1 | contig 26193 bp, 28 predicted proteins | sample 1570391 | NCBI WGS metagenome assembly OGDG01 (sample SAMEA2582186, study PRJEB24529) | metagenome | biome: Human gut stool | place: China | collected 2011 | reverse complement strand
GGGCAGGCCCGTCTTCGTACAACCTCTCAGTCTGCTTCGCAGCCAGCTCCCCTTGTAGGGGAGCTGGCTGGCGAAGAGATGAAGTTTTCCGCCATGCCAAGGCCTCCCCTCGATAGGGGAGGTGGCACGCCGTCAGGCGTGACGGAGAGGTTTTCCAAAAAAGAGTATAAAGGAACAAGATTATGAACCTCACAGAATGGAACGCCCGGCTCCACGGGCTGGTCATCTTCCGCGCCCTGCTGAACGATGACGTCATTGCAAAATTTGTTGACCTCACCGACCGGATGGCCGCTGCCCCCCAGAGCACGGGAGCCGTGTGTGACGCTGCCGCTTCCTTCGAAGCAGCCCTCTTCGAGCACACGACAAACTTCGGCGAATACCTTTCCGCTGCCGTCCTCGAAGCCGAGACGGTCTGTGTCCGGCAGGCGGCTGTCAGCGAAGTGCCGCCCGTCTTGCAGACTGCACTGGACAATGAGCTGGACTTCTTGCAGCAGCTGTGCAGCCTGACGCTGGACGAGCTTCTGGACGCCGCCGGTGCCGCCGACAAGCTGCCTTTCCTGCCCCGGTGGGAGACGAAGGCCATCGACCTCCACGCCGCCTACGCCCAGCGGATGAGCGAGGTGGGCAAAAAGGGCTATGGAATGTTCGCCAAGCACCACGTCTTCACGGTCGAGAACGGCCAGCTGGTGCCGGTGCGCTACCCCGACCCCCAGCGCCTCGACGAGCTGCCGGGCTACGAGCAGGAGCGGGAGAAGGTCATCGCCAACACCCGCGCCCTGCTGGCCGGGATGCCTGCCAACAATGTCCTGCTCTACGGCGACGCCGGTACGGGCAAGTCCAGCACCGTCAAGGCCATCGCCAACGAGTTCGCTGCCGACGGCCTGCGCCTCGTGGAAGTCAAGAAGAACCAGCTTTATCAGATCCCCGATTTGATGGACAAGCTGGCGGCGAACCCACTGAAGTTCATCCTCTTCATCGACGATTTGAGCTTCACGGCCAACGACGACAACTTTGCGGCCCTGAAAGCCATCCTCGAGGGCAGCGTGGGCGGCAGAGCCCGGAACATCGCCGTTTACGCTACCTCCAACCGCCGCCACCTCATCAAGGAGACCCTCTCCGACCGCACCGGCGATGACATCCACGAGGCCGACACCCGTCAGGAGCTGATGAGCCTTTCGGCCCGGTTCGGCCTCACCGTCACCTTCCAGCGGCCCGAGAAAGCCCGCTTCGAGGTCATCCTCACCGAGCTTGCCAAACAGCACGGCATCGAGATGCCCCACGACGAGCTGCTGACCAAGGCCGAAGCCTTCGCCATCCGTGCCGGAGGCCGCAGCCCCCGCGTCGCCAAGCAGTTCATCGAGCAGTGCGCCGCAGGAGTGCAGAAGTAAATAAAAGGAACGATTCAAATCTTCGAGAGTTCCCTCATGGAATCCCTCTGGAGGCATTCTCTTCGGATGCCCCGGACCACAGCGCCGGGATCCTGCAAAAAATGCGAGAGCTCATACTGCGCAAAAGCGCGGCCTTCGTCTGAAACGAAAATTTTTCCCTCCGCAAAGCTCACGGTGAAACCCCGGAATTCAAATGCAAGGCCGTTATCCGGTTCGTTGATGGTGTCGCCCCAGACGGCCCGCTTCAGGGCCGAACAAAGGCGGTATTCCTCTTCCGTGCGGAGCCAGAGTTCCGGCGTCTGGACACTGTGCTCCAGCAGGAACAGGTTGGTAAAATCCCTTACAAAGCCCGTTTCTTTGGCCTCGATGGGCCGGTTCAGCTGCTTCCATTCCCGGATGTCGAAGCGGTAATAAAAGTTTCCTTCCGTCCCTCTCCGGGGGCTGACCTCTGTGATAGCGCTCCGGCGGATGGCGCTGCATTTCATGACTTCGCCGTAGTACCGGACGCCCGCCTGTGCGCCGAACACATACTGCGACTGGTAAAGGGCCACATAGCGGATAGGAAAATCACTGTCTTGCAGGCGCTCTGCCGGGATGTAATAAAAGCAGTGCTTCCGGCAAATATCCAGCTGCTGCGGGCTGCGCATAGTACCCACCAGTACATCCCGCACGGCCCAGTCCACTGCTTTCAGCTTCGCTTCCAGTTTCTCCATCTCGCCCGCCCCCTGCTGTGCTTTATTTTATTGTACCGTCTTTTCTGCCGAGAGGCAAGATGCAGATAAACAAAAAAATCCGTTGTCATCTGACAACGGATTTTTGAGTGGAGAATTAGGGACTCGAACCCCAGACCCCCTGCGTGTGATGCATGATGACTTTTCGTTTTTTAGAACGATGATTCGTTAAATTGAAGCAATTTGCTACAGATCTGCTACAAACAGCAGTTTTTCGACTTGCATCAGTAACCTGTTTTTTATATTCTCACTGGCCAAACTTTCAACTCCTATACTCTCTCCTCGCCAAAAAAGTCTCAAATGTTTTGTGTGGTTTGATGATAGTATTTTCAGTTGACGTATGATACACTGAATTTCAAGGAGTTATTCAGTCGTACTGTGACTACTTATCTAAGCATTTTTACGGACACCAAATCTTGCATGCAAAAATGCGAAATCTGCTTTGAAATGGGGTATTTGCTTATGTTTAAAATCAACAATCTGGCAAATCAGACAAGTCACATCGTCACCGAACAGAAGGGTATCTTCTCCATTGTTGAGCACAATGTCGATTTCTCCGTAGCGCCTTGCAATGCAATGGAAGAATACTATATGAGCCAGATGAATGTCAAACGGAAACAGGCCATTGCCAATCTCAACGGAAAAGTTGGGCTTGTTCTCCAAGCGGGCGCAATGCAGTACATTGTTGGCAACGTGCAAGCAACCACCGGGTTGAAAGGTGTTGGTGACTTCTTAGGCAAAATGGTAAAAAGTTCCGTCACAAAAGAAAGCGCAATCAAGCCGGAGTACGTCGGAACGGGTGTGCTCGTGACCGAACCCACCTATAAATATCTTCTGACCGAAAATGTCGGTGACTGGACAGGCGGTCTTGTAATGGAAGACGGCATGTTCCTGGCCTGTGAATCCACTGTCAAGCACGAGATTCAGGCACGCTCCTCGCTTTCTTCTGCAGCACTCGGAAATGAAGGACTCTTCAATCTACGGCTTGCTGGCAATGGTGTATGTGTACTGGAAAGCAATGTTCCCCGTTCGGAAATCGTAGAAATCGCCCTTCAAGACGACGTTTTAAAAATTGATGGCAGCTTTGCGATTTGCTGGTCCGGCAGTCTCAGCTTTACGGTTGAACGTTCCGGAAAAACCTTGCTTGGTTCTGCCGCATCCGGTGAGGGTCTGGTAAATGTTTATAAGGGAACTGGCAAAGTATGGCTTGCTCCATTAACGCCTTCTCAATCACTGGTTAGCGCAACGCATGCAAAAAGTGCAAAGTAATTGAACACCTGTTCTTCTTGCTTTCACTGTTTTACTTCTTCAGAGCATTATCTTTGCAAAAAGCTCTTGGCCTTTAATATAGAGGTCAAGAGCTTTTTGCTTGCCGCTGAGCTTCTGCTTTAAAGATTGTGTTCAGCTTAATTTTCAATCATCTACACTTTGCGTTTCAGATAATTCTTCCCAGTCTTCCGGGTTTCCACACCTACGGAGATACTCATGCCCGCCATCGACTGCACACGATCCGCAAGAACAAAATTTGAAATCATGTACAGTGCAGCTTTCTGCCGAAATTGGATAACACCGACTTTGCAGCCCTGCCGCCGGTAGAGCAGCGGATGCTGCAAATGTTTTATGTGACCCTCTGGGGCAAAACTGCAGAAAGCTGGGAGGATGAAGAAGTTCTCGATAACCTGTATGCTCTCTCGGATAGTCCCGTTTTGCTGGGGGAACTGCAGGCACTTTTGCAGTATCAATATGACCGCATTGATTTTATCGACGAACCTGTGGATGTAGGCTTTGATTGTCCGCTGGACCTGCACTGCACCTATACCCGCGACCAGCTGCTAGTGGCACTGGACTTTTTGAAGCCTGCCACTGTCCGCGAGGGCGTGAAGTGGCTGCCGGAAAAGCAGCTGGACGTATTCTTTGTGCCCCTGAACAAAGCGGACAAGGATTACTCTCCCACCACCATGTACAAGGATTATCGACAATGAGGCCATGCGTCAGGGCCGTGATTTGGAGGATTATGTAGCGCAGCGCTTCACCGAAGCAACCGGTCTGAAGGTACGCCGGGCAAATGCCATTTACCAGAGCGAGGAACATCCGCTGCTTCTGGCAGATTTTGACCGCCTGATCGTTGGACAGAAGGCCGGGCTGGAGTGCAAGACAGTCTCGCCGTTTTCTGCGGACAAATGGGCTGATGGAAAAATCCCTGCACATTACATGGCTCAGGTCAATCACTATCTGGCTGTCAGCGGTTTTGACTGCTGGTACATTGCTGCTCTGATTTTCGGGAAGGAGCTGGTGATCCACAAGATCACAACCGACAAAGAAGTTCTGAACAACCTCATTGCCAGAGAAGAGCACTTCTGGAAATACAACGTGATGCCCGAAATTCCGCCTGTACCTACCGGAAGCGAAGGGGATACGCAGCAGATCAATCAGCTGTACTCTGCAGATGATCGAAACAAAACTGCCGATCTGAATCCCATCCGTAATCTGTTGGACAAGCGGCAGGAGCTTTCCACCCAAATCGAGCAGATGGAACAGGAGAAAACGGATGGGAGCTGCAAATGCAGGATGCCGCCTATGGCACAGCACCGGGCTATAAGGTGTCTTGGGTGTCCTCCGAAAGTAAGCGTGTGGATTCCCAGCGTTTGAAGAAAGAACAGCCCGATATTTTCAATCGGTACAGCAAGAATGTAAGCAGCCGCAGGTTTACCATTATCCATGCAGCATAATTTTTGTACGCCTATAGGCACACAAAATTTGTGTTTCAGCTATTTTTGTTTAATAGAAAAGCACAATACTGTTTACACAACAATAATTGTATGCTAAGATAAGAATATGAGGTGATGCACGATGGTTCTGCGCAAAAGTTATTTGGATAAGATCATTTCTTTTATCGATCAGGATCTGATCAAAGTTCTGGTTGGAATCCGGCGCTGTGGAAAAACAGTCCTTCTCGGTCAGATCAAGGACGTGCTCCTTCAGCGCAACATTCCCGCACAGAACATTATTCAGGCCAATTTTGAGTCCATGCGCTTCCGCAACACCCGTACTGCAGAAACGCTTTACGACTACATCGCAGAAAAAGCGGAAGGCTGCACCGGCAAAATCTATATTCTTCTGGATGAGATTCAGGAGGTGGAGCGCTGGCAGATTGCAATCAATTCTCTTCGTGTCGATTTCGATTGTGATATTTACCTGACCGGCTCCAATTCCAAGCTGCTTTCCGGCGAATTGGCAACCTATCTTTCCGGACGATACATCCAGATTCAGGTTTTCCCCTTTTCGCTGGCCGAAGCAAAACAGCAATGCATTGAAAACGGAACCTATACTTCGGATGAAAAGCTCTTCGCAGACTATTTGAAGTACGGCGGTTTTCCGCAGCGTTTCTTCCTCCCTGACGATCATTCAATCACCACCTATCTGGACGATCTTTACGAGGCTATCATTGTCCGTGACATCATGCTGCGCCACAATATTCGCGAACAGACCGCATTACGTAATGTCCTTGCATTCCTGCTGGACAATATCGGCAATCCGTTTTCTGCCCGTAATATCAGTGGACGCATGGTTTCGGAAGGAATCAAGACAACCACTGCTACCGTACTGAACTACGTTGATTATTTCAAGGAAGCCTTTATCCTTCTGAATGCAAGCCGCTATGATATCAAAGGAAAAGCGCTCCTGTCCAGCACAGAAAAGTACTATGCAGTCGATCTTGGCCTGCGGAACGTTATCAAGAAAAGCGAAAGACTTGACAGCAACAAGCTGTATGAGAACATCGTATATCTGGAAATGCGGAGCCGTGGCTATGAAGTTCAGGTCGGCAAGCTGGACGACACCGAAATTGATTTTATCTGCTACCGTGGAGATGAAAAGCTCTATATTCAGGTTGCTTACCTGATCACTCCCGCCGATGAAGAGCGGGAGTTCGGTAATCTTGAGCGGCTGCACGACAACTATCCTAAGTATGTTATCAGTGGTGATTTGATGAATTTAAGCCGAAACGGAATCATTCATCGAAACATCATTGATTTTCTGCTCAATCCGTAATTTTCACATCATGGGGCACAACAGTTGACGCTGTTGTGCCCTTTTTTCTTTATCAGAATTGGAGGCATTCTTATGGAAAATCCATTCGTAAAATTATTTGCTATCGACTTCAAAGATCATCTGGAAGTCAAAAAGTCCGGCAACACGGAACTGAAATATGTAAGTTGGGCGTACGCTTGGGCAGAGGTGAAAAAGCTGTATCCTTCTGCCAGCTACGAAGTCAAGAAATTTAACGGCCTGCCCTATGTTTATGACCCCATAACAGGCTTCATGGTGTACACCTCGGTCACGATTGAGGGCGTTTCGCATGAAATGTAGCTGCCTGTACTGGATGGCGCAAACAAAGCCATGAAAGCTGTGCCTTACACCTACACCACCCCGAAATGGGACTACAACCCGCAGACCCGCCGCCGTGAGAAAGTCGGCATGGAAGAACGCACCGTAGAAGCAGCCTCCATGTTCGATGTGAATAAGGCTATCATGCGGTGCTTAGTCAAGAATCTTGCCATGTTTGGTCTGGGCCTGTATGTCTATGCTGGGGAAGATTTGCCGGAAGATGCTGCACCGCAGTCAGATGCAGAATCCCAAAAGCAAACGAAGCCGCAATCCACCAGTCAGAAGCAGGAACAGCCGCCCATGCCCTGCATCTGTGTCCGCTGTAATCAGCCCATCAAACGAGTAAAGCTGAAAGATGGCTCTATCATGCAGGCGGCAGAGTTTGCGAATACCCATGAGGGAATGTGCGTTGACTGCTATAAAGCTACCCGACTTAATGTGGCATAAAGGAGAAATTTATATGTCTTGCAATGCGATGACCGAACACTATGAAGAAATCACTGTCTGCGGAAAGCCAGCATTATTCACTAACTTCCGCATCAAAAGAGATACCGTCCCGGATAGTCTGTATGTCTACGATGTGCGGCATGATGATGACTGCCGAGGAATTCCCTGTGAGATTGCACCATTTATCATGGTCAATCACTGGGGAACGATTATTCTTGCAGAGCCGTTGGAGCTACCCGATGACGGACGGCAGTATATCGACGAAGAGACGGACTGGAACTATGGCCCATTTGGAGGAGCAGAGAAAAATCAAAAGCCCTGTGTGACGGTGGGAGAGTTTATGAATCAGTATCTGAACCGTTGATAAGAGCGAGCCGTGTCGTTCCCTATAAAGTTCAAAAGTTATCGCAGGTGACGGACGGCGCGAACCGTTCGTCAACGGAGACAATCTTTTGAAGTTTATGAGGGATGACTAAGGCTCGCAGGAAAAAGTATTAAAAATGCCGTGGGTATAGAAAAGTATCAATCACAGCGTGATGAAACCGATTTGCTAAGGCAAATCGGTGACGCTAAAATGACGTTCGGCATTTTTGATACGGAAAGAAAAGGCTATGAGCACTTATGGTTATTGCAGGACTTCCACTGCAAAGCAGAGCATATAAAACACTCGAAATGTAAAAGAGGCGGCAATATGTTGAATAAAGTTAAAAGAATACTTCAGTGGTTTATTGGCGGATGCTATATATTAAGTGGACTAGCATATATTGGAGAGTATACGATGCCCGCCATTATCCTTATTATATTGGGCGGCGTGATAATTCTTCCGCCAATTACGAAGAGGATTCCGGCATTTAAGTTTAAGAAAATTGCACTGATACTATTATCTTCTATTGTAATGATAGCGGGTATTCAGCTTGGAGAAACTAATCTTTCACCAGAAGTATTAGCGAAAAGAAAAGCAGAATCAGAGGCTGCGGCGGCCTCTCAAGCTGCCTTAGAAGCTCAGGAAGCCGCTGAGAGCGCATCTCGTGCAGCGGAAGAAGAAGCGGCATCCAAAGCAGCTCAAGAAAAAGCGGAATCTGAAGCAGCGGTTGCTACTGAAAATGAAATTGCTTCGATACATACAATGAAAACCTTCAGAAGATGTTCAGGGCAGAGCAAGCTTTGTACGACACTTACGAGCGTATTCTAAACAATTTTGGACTTGCAGAGTGAAAATTATAAAATAAGAGGAAAATGGTATGCTTATAGTTATTATTGCGATTCTTTTCATCGTTTGGGTAGTTCATGATTTTAAGAAAGCAGGGGCTGAAATCACGAATGAGCACAGCATTAGACAGTATCTGGACTATCTTGTAAGAAACAAGGGGTGGACTAAGAGCAGCGGACTTATTCCGATTTACACATCTCCCTGTGGCAAGAAAGGCTGCTATGCGGATTGGGAAATGCAGATTTATGACTGCCATCATAAGAAAAAACTGACAACCGCAGAAATCGCTGCATTTTTTGAGCAATTCCAATAATTTACATTGGAAGAGGCTTGGAGATACAAAGAAGAGCAGGATAATTCGGGTAGCACAGTAAGCTGTAAAAAGACCTCCGCTTTCGTTTGCGATAGAGAGCGGAGGTCTTTTACTTTCAGAAAAATGCCTATAAATTAATTATAAGAATGAAATTCTCTTAAATGCTGGAATAAAAACAGAAAATGAGCTATAATAATAACAGAAAGGAGTTGAAAGAATGTTTTGCCAATTTTCTTTTCAGAATTTTAAGTCTTATAAGGATGAAACGACATTTGATTTCCGTGCAATGGCAATTCCGGAGTTTCAAGATGCATTGATCCGGCAGGAGAAAGCGGAAGATTTGCTTCCGGTCAGCGCGGTCTATGGCCCTAATGGTGGCGGTAAGACAAATCTGCTTCAGGCATTCTTTTGCCTGATTAACCTTGTCGTGAAGCCAATCCATGCGCTGGAGAAGAATCGACAGCCTATGATCTTCCAGCAGGGCAGCAGTGTGGCTCCCTTTATGTTGGATGAAAGCTCTGCAAATGAGCCTACGATTTTTCAGGTGTTCTTCCGTGTAGGCGAGAAGGAATACCAGTATTACATTTCGCTCAAGGAAGAAATTGTCTTTGAGTCTCTTCTGTGGCGTACACTTGGTGGTAAGAAGACAGGACTGATTTTTGAACGAGACGGCCAGAAGATTGAATTGGGCGCGAGCATCAATAAGGCAAGCATCAACTTGGACGTCAACCCGAAGATGCCGTACCTTTCTTTTTTGGCAATCAATTATAATATTCCTGTGATTGCAGAAGTGCAGAATTGGTTTGAATCCTGTATTACACAGAGCTACGCAAACCCCAGAGCAGAAAACATTGTGCTGGTGTCCAAGAGTGAGACGACTAAGGAAGGCCTGATTCATGCACTGAATGATGTAGGTATTGATTTGTCCGGTTATCGCTATGATGAGGATAGCAAGCACCTGTTCACGCAGAGAACGATCAATGGCAAAGTCTACGAACTTCCATTTGAAGCGGAATCGGATGGAACCAAGAAGATGATTGCAGCCTTGCCGGTTCTGATGGTAGCATTGCAGGAAGGCCGCACAGTGGTTGTGGACGAATTGGATGCCAAGCTGCATCCGAAGCTGCTCCGGTATGTGATTCAGATGTTCAAGAACCCGGAACTGAACAAGAAGGGCGCACAACTGCTATTCAGTTCTCACGACCTGACTACGATGAAGAATACTGTTTTCCGCCGCGATGAAATCTGGTTTGCAGCAATGAATGATAATCATGAGAGCGAGATTTATTCGCTTTACGAATTCCGGCAGGAGGACAATACTCACGTCAAGAGCACAGCGGCCTTTGATAAGCAATATCTGGAAGGCCGATATGGTGCAGACCAAGTATGTTGCTTATGAATGGATGAAAACTGCTGAAAATTTCTAGGATTATTGCCACAGCTCCTTTTATTTCACTAGAAAATCAGCTATAATAAGACTCAAGACAGAATGAAATTCTGAAAATCGCATGTTGGAGAGGAACGTTACTTATGAAAATCAAGACACTTACATTAGAGAATTTTATGATTTTCGATTCGATTGACGTGGAGTGGTCTCCGAACATCAATGTGATTTTAGGTGAAAATAGTACCGGAAAAACTACTTTGCTAAAAGCTATGTATTCGCTTGTAAAGCCATACGGACGTAGCGATTTCTTGAAATGCACACAGATGCAGCAAGAGGATATGATCGTTGGTAAAATGGTGGGGGTTTTTCGTCCGGACGAAAAAAAGATTGGACGAATGTCTAGTCGCAGACGTGGTGCACCAAAGAATACCAAAATGAAGGTTTGTACCGCAGAGGGGGATATCATAGAGGTTTCTTTTGGGAGCCGCAGAGAAAACCATGCGGATGTCTCAGTGCGGCATTCAGAAAAAAGTAAACTATGTGATCCTGTATATCTTCCGCCCAAGGAGATGATTTCGGCAACAGAACATTTCCAGAGTTTGTATGAAGAGTATCATATTGACTTTGAAGAAATGTATTACGACCTCACGAAGCTACTGGATAAGCCGCTGAAAAAGGGAGCGTATACCAGCGAGCAGAATGAAGTCCTTTCAAAATTTGAAGATAGCATAAAGGGAAAAATTGTCCAAAAAGATAAAAAATTCTATCTGAATGTAGAGGGCGAGGGCTCATTTGAAATGGGGCTTGTGTCCGAAGGCTATAAAAAGTTGGCAACAGTTGTCTATCTAATTCAGTCGGGAAGCCTTGGAAAAGGATCTGTACTGTTCTGGGATGAACCAGAAACGAATATGAATCCCAAAATGGTAGAGCCGATAGCGCAAGCATTAGGAGCGCTTGCAAGAGCAGGAGTACAAGTCTTTGTTACGACACATGACTATTTTACTATGCAAAGTTTTAATCTGATGGCAAAATATCCACAGGGCAAGCCTATAGAGGTACAGTTTGTTTCACTGTATCACGCAGAAAATGGAAAAATTGCGATGGAAATTGGAAAAGAACTGGCTGACCTTGACCATAATTCGATTATGGAGGAATTTGACGAGCTGTATAATCGGGAACAGGATTTAATTTATGGTACTAACTGAAGGAGAACTGCAATTTACGTTTCCGGGAGAAAGGGCTATCAAGTTTGATGATACCGAATTTTATCGGAAACGGTTCAATAAACTGACAGGCGCAAAAGGCGTGGACTTTATCTGTGATACGGACAATTTTTTGATATTACTTGAGGTCAAGGATTGCCTTGGCAATGAAGCGGAAAATGGTTGGAGAATAGCAATAGATAATACAAAAGTAGACACTTCGCCAACGCCAGTCGATACGGAAGGCAGAGAAAGTTTTGATAATGAAGTGGCGCATAAGGTGGCTATGACGATCTCCTGTCTGCTTGGTGCGCAGACTTTCGGTGAAAATCGTCCATTCCAGCAGGGAGAATTGATTCCGTATGCAAAGGCATTGGAAAATGAAAAAGTTGCACAGCGAAACAAGACCATTTTTGTTATTCTGCTGCTGGAGGGGGACTTCCAATCTGGTACTCGAACCAAGAAAATGAACATGGACAGAATCCAACTCAGCATTGAAAAGAAGTTAAAGTGGCTGAATTGCAAGGTCTCGGTCGTAGACGCTGGTACATACAGGAGCGACCTCTTTGAAGTAGAGCGTATAACCTGAAAAGACACTTTATTGTATTAGGTGTGCCGGAATTCTACTTGCAGGAAGAAAATTTGGAGAAAATCATTGCAGGAATGGAGTAATGCGAACTGAAAAATCATGAATGATGTACCATCGTTATTCCGAACGCTCTGTGATTTTGGCACCTGCCCAGGCTGCTATCAAAAATCCCAGAGCGTAAGATTGTTGCATGAAGATGCACTGATCGTGCAAAACGTGGGAAGATAAGCGTATGATAAACCCTCCCCGGTGAAACTGAATGGTTTTGCCGGGGAGGGTTTTGTTTTTTGCAGATTGTAGAAGAAAGATTATGGAAAATAAAGGAAAGGAAAAAAGCAGTTCAAGGAACGATATATCACTTGACCAAGCAATATTACAGTGGATTGTGGATGATTATGATATTTCTGATGAAAAATCCAGAAAAATAGTAGGTAAAAGTGAAGAAAAAAGTAAATTAATAACATGCGAAATGGTAATGAATTATCTAGACAATCGAGGTGTATTAGAAGAAACAGATGAAACGGAATTTATGAGATCGCTTCGAAAGCGTCTTTATTATGCAATTGACACAGTCGTTGGACCAATTCCAATGAAATCGAAAAGTATCAATGCACATGAGCTGCTCAGACAAAAAAAGTCAATCAAAAGGACGATTTTATGTGACTTCAGCAAATGCGGGATTTTTTATGTATTTGCTTTGGTGCAATGAAGATAGAGCCGACAATGACGATATTTTGTGGTTAATAAAGAACGAAAGGAATTATGAAGCAAGTGAATGGCTGAAAAATTTGATTAGAGACGGCTTTGATTCATTGATTGAGAACCCTGCAATAGGAATAAAACAAAAAACTGTTGAAAGGCGATGGAAGGAATTATTTGAAGGAGAATTAGCCAAAACCAAAGATGCATTAGAATCATTAAATCTGACGTGGGCATATATAGAAAATCGGAAGAAAATGGCAGGGGATGAATTTGATGAAGAGTGGTTTGACTTAATAGTAGGATGTTGTTGGAAGAAATGCATAATAAATGTTTGGCTACAAGCTGTAGAAGTAGGAGTATTGGATGATAACAGAGAAAAATCAGTGATACCAACGTCGTTGGAAGATGAGATAGCTATAATACGAAGAGAATGTAGTGTCAATTGTACGAATGATATAGTAAAACTTTTGGATGAGAGAATTGCCTTGCAATTAGAAGAACTAGACTTTGAAATTCGGGAAGAAGGCAATAAAACGAACTTATACAAAATGCATGATGAATATAAAATTGATCTTGAAATGTTATCAAAAGATGTAAATTAAAATGGATAATAGAGAATAAAGCAGAAGGAGCTGAGCCTTTTCCGAAATGGCTCAGCTCCTTCTGCTTTATTCTCTAAATAATGTATAAATTATGAATGAGGCTAGAATGTAGAAAAAAACAACGACTGTAAGCTGAAATAATTAAATTTGAACTGCCATTATTTTCTGAAAGGTGAACTGATATAATACAGTCAATGACATAGCCATGTCAAAATACAAACGAATTAAGGGAGTTTTTTGACATGAAAAAGAAAGGCGTAGGAAGTCCCGCATATAAGCTTGGTATACATATCAAAGATTATCGTGAACAAAAAAATGGTCGCAAGCTACTTTGGCGAATAAAATTGAAACTGACCAGAAACGAATATCGAAAATTGAAACTGGCAATGTGTATATAGGATGGGATACCTTTTACAAAATATCACAAGCACTGGATGTATCAATAGAGGAATTGATTGAAGGAGATGAGTAAAGCCACCAGATTGAACGTAGCATAAGGCAAATGCTTATAAATTTCACATCTGTATGCTACTATAATAACAAGAGAAAAGAAGGTGATGGGATGGCGCAAAAGGATACATCTGAAAAAATTCTGGAATCCTATAACGATGTCTTTTCGGACATTGTGAACGTGCTTCTGTTCAACGGCAAACAGGTTCTGTCTGCAGATGAACTGGAAGATCAGGCTCCACGCTCCTACTACAAGGCAGATGGCAAGATTCGTGAAATTGAGCGAGATGTTGCCAAACGCTGGAAGAACGGAAATATTCGCGTGGCCTGTATCGGTTTTGAAAACCAGACCGCTTCTGATCCCAATATGCCGCTCCGTGTCATGGGTTACGATGGCGCAGAGTACCGGGCGTAGTTACTTGGCGATAGCGAAAATCTCTATCCGGTCGTGACGCTGGTGCTCTACTTCGGCCATGATAAACCGTGAAATGGGCCGCTTTCCCTGAAAGAGCGACTGAATATTCCCAAAGAGTTTGAGCCGTATGTCAGCGACTATAAGATCAATCTGTTCCAGATTGCATATCTGACCCACGAGCAGGTAGAACTTTTCCAGAGCGATTTTAAGGTTGTTGCAGACTACTTCGTGCAGAAGCGGGAAAACGGCGACTACATTCCGAGTTCGCAGGATTTGACCCATGTGCAGGAAACGCTTCAGTTGCTAAGTATTATGACGAATGATAATCGGTTTGAGGAAGCGTACAATACAAATACCGATGGCCAGAAAGGAGGCCCACGCAATATGTGTGATGTGCTTGATAAAGTGGAAAGCAGAGGCATTGAAAAAGGCATTGCAAAAGGCGTTGCGAAAGGTAAGGCTGAGGGTGAAATTGAAGGCAAAAATCAAATGGCTCTCCTTGTCAAGAAACTCCTCAATCAAGGCCGTATGGATGATGTCAAGCGGGCATCTGAAGATGAAGTGTACCGCGATCAGTTGATAAAAGAATTTGGCATTCGATAAGACCGGAGGCCCACGCAATATGTGCGATGTGCTTGATAAAGTGGAAAATCGTGGAAAGGCTGAAGGCGCAAATAGTGTAGCTCTGCTCATGAAGAAGCTCTTCGATCAAAACCGCATTGAGGATGCAAAACGGGCTTCTGAAGATAAGGAGTACCGCACTCGGCTGATGAAAGAGTTGGGCATCAGCTAAAAAATTCATATGTACAACTGGGGGAGCGTCTTCGGATGCTCTCCCTTTACTTTTGCAGGGCAGTCCGTGTGGATTGTCCTGCTTCTTATATGAGGAGAAGACAGATTATTCTGATCCTGTGGCTCATCAAAAAGTTCTAAACCGTGCCGAATCGGAATATCTTTTCGGGATCGCAAAGGTTTAAAGTCCCCAAGCGTCCAACTTACAACAAAAATGAGACAGGCGACCCGCCTTTCGGGAAGCCTGTCTCATTTTTCCGTTGGGGGCTATCTGCGTTGCGGCGAAGCAGCCCGGTTTGGAAACTCAGTGATTGAAGGAGAATGGGGAAACTACTTAAAGGCTGATATCCTTGCCGCCATTGAGCTTGCTGAAGGCCAGCAGGGAAATGACGGTCAGGATGGTCATAATAGTGGACAATGCGGCGGCAGTGCCGTAGTTGCCGCGGATGACCTCGGTGTAGATTGCCACCGTCAGGGTCTTGGTTTTGCCGGTATACAGGATGATGGCGGTGGACAGTTCACTGATCATGGTGACCCAGCTCAGGATGGCACCAGAGATGATGCCGGAGGCCATCATGGGCACCGTGATGCGGAAGAATGCCTTCATCTTGGAAGCACCCAGCGAGATGGCAGCTTCCTCAATGCTCATGGGGATCTGCTGCAGGATAGCCACCGACGAGCGGATGGTATAGGGCAGACGCCGGATGATGAGTGCCACCACCATGATAAGCATGGTGCCGCTGATGAGGAGCGGGGGCTTATTGAAGCCGATGAGCAGCGCAATGCCAAGGACCGTGCCGGGTACGATGTAGGGGATCATCGAGAGGATGTCCACCACGTTGGTCAGGGCATTGCGGCGGCGCACCACCAGATAGGCGATGAGAACAGCCAGCAGCACGATGACGACCAGTGCCAGCAGGGGGATGATGATGGTATTCTGAATGCTGCGGCCCAGCTTGCCGATGGCGGTCTGGTAGCTCTGCAGCGAGTAGCCGTCCACAAAGATCTTACCCTGCGTGTTCTTGAACGAGGTGTAGATGACGTAGGCCTGCGGCATGATGGCGATGCCCACTATAAGGTAGACGGCCAGATGCACCAGAGCGTTGATGCCCTTGCGGGCCTCCCGCTCCTCCACGGGGTGCATACTGTTCAGAGCGAAGGCGTTCTTGTTGGAAACGTACTTCTGGACGAGGAACACCAGCGTGGTGATGACGATAGCGATGACGGCGATAGCGGCTGCAAAGCCGTCGCTGCCGCCCACCTCGTTGATGAACTCAGTGTAAAGGACAACGGGGAAGGTACGGTAGCCCTCACCGATCAGCATCGGGGTGCCGAAGTCTGCAAAGGATCGCATGAACACCAGCAGAGCCGCAGCCAGCAGGGTGGGCATGATCAGAGGCACGACCACTTTGAAGAAGCAGGCAATGCCAGAGCATCCGAGGTTCTCAGCCGCCTCGATGAGGGAGTTGTCGATATTCTTCAGTGCGCCCTTGGCGTAGAGGAACACCAGCGGGAACAGCTGGAGCGTCATGACCAGCACGATGCCGCCGAAGCCGTAGATGTCCGGGATGGCGATGCCGAGGTTTTTGAAGAAGGTGGTGATGATACCGCTGCGGCCCAGCAGCAGGATCCATGAGTAGGCACCGATGAAGGGAGCCGACATAGATGCCACCACAATGAGGATATTCAGCACGGACTTGCCCTTGATCTTAAAGATCGTGAACAGGTATGCCAGTGGGGTGCCAATGGCGATGGAGAGCACCGTCGCTGTGATGGATACCTTGAAGCTGTTGATCAGGGTATCGAAATAGTAACTCTTGGAAAAGAACTTCGTGAAATAAGCCAGCGTGAAACCGCCGGTGTCGGGGTCCAGCACAGACTGGCGGATCAGGTATGCCATCGGGTAAAGCAGGAACAGTGCATAGAGTGCGATGGTCCCCAGCGTAATGGCTCCCCAGACATCAAGACGGAACTTATTATTGTTTTTCATAAGCGTCGCTCCTGATGAGATTGGTATCGCCGTCCTTGGTAAAGACGTTGATCTTCTCTTTCTTGACCTTCAGCAGCACCTTCTCGCCCTTCTTGAGACCCTCGCCAATGGAGGACTCCTCTACGATCTCCACCGAGTCGCCCTGATCGGTGTCAATGGTGTAGTGGGTGTTGAGACCGAGGTAGGTACACTCCTGCACGGTGCCGTGGATGCCATCGGTGCCGTCCTTGCAGATAATGAACTCCTCCGGGCGGATGGAACAGCGCACATCCTGCTCGGCAGCCTTGTCCAGAGCATCAATGTGCTCATGGTAGCCGTCGGCAAAGGTGATGATGCCGTCCTTGACGTGGGCATTCACGATGTTGGTGCGACCGATAAAGGTGGCAACGAAGACATTCTTCGGGCGCTGGTAGATGTCGCGGGGCGTGCCAACGTGCTGGATGACGCCGTCCTTCATAACGGCGATACGGTCACTGATGGCCATTGCCTCTTCCTGATCGTGGGTTACGTACACGGTGGTGATGCCTACGCTTTTCTGGGTGTGGCGGATGACGCTGCGCATCTCGACACGGAGCTTTGCGTCCAGATTGGAAAGCGGCTCGTCCATCAGCAGCACGTCCGGCGAGATGACCAGTGCGCGGGCCAGTGCGATACGCTGCTGCTGACCGCCGGAAAGCTGGTTGGGCATCCGGTCGGCATACTGCATGATCTGCATCAGGTTCAGAAACTCATCTGTCCGCTTCTTGATCTCGGCCTTGTCCACCTTGCGGTTCTTCAGACCGAATGCCACATTGTCCCGGACGGAGAGGTTCGGGAAGATGGCATAGTTCTGGAACACCATGCCGATGTTGCGCTTGCTGGGGTCCATATCGTTGATGCGCTTCTCGTTGAAGAAGATGTCGCCGCCCTCAATGGAGTTGAAGCCTGCGATCATACGGAGAAGGGTGGTCTTGCCGCAGCCGGAGGGACCCAGCAGGGTGAACAGCTCACCATCTCCGATCTCCAGATTCAGGTCCGGGATGACCGTATTATTCCCGTAGCGCTTTACTGCGTCTTTGACTGATATTCTGCTCATACTAGCCTCCTGCTGCCCTTTGAATTACTTGCTCTGCAGATCGGTGAAGATCTCAGTGTACTTGTCCACCAGCTCTGACTTGTGGGCGCTGACGTAGGGAATGTCCTCTTCGATGACATTGATGTCTGCCATCGGGGTCATGGCATCGTTGGTGGCAGCGTCCTTCATAACAGGACGGTTGGTCAGGGTGCTGCCCCAGATGTTCTGGACTTCCTCGCTCAGGATGAAGTCAATGAACAGCTTGGCATTGTCCATGTTCTTTGCGCCCTTGATGATGGTGGCGGAAGCAGGAAGGAAGACAGTACCTTCCTTCATGTAAACGATCTTGACAGGTGCGCCGTCCAGAACCAGCTGAGCACAGGGATCCTCATAGGACAGACCTACCACATACTCGCCATCGGCAACTCCCTTGTAAACGCCGCTGGAGCTTTCGCAGATCTTGCCGTCCACATTCTCAAACAGGTCGTGGACGTACTGCCATGCCTTATCGTCCTCGTAGCCGCCCATTGCAAGCAGCATATTGGTCAGGTGGGCGAAAGCGGAAGAGGAGTTGGCGGGGTCGGCAGTGGCGATTTTACCCTTCAGAGCCGGGTTCAGCAGATCTTCGTAGCCCTCGATCTTGATGTCACCGATGAGGTCGGTGTTGACGATGAGGACACTGCCGTCCAGCACGTTGCCGGTGATAAAGCCGCACTTATTCTTGTAGGCGTCGATGACGTTTGCATCGTTGGCGGAAACATACGGCTCCCACAGGTCCTCGTTGGTGTACATCAGCGACCAGGAGCCGCCGAACAGGACATCTGCGTAGGGATCGTTCTTTTCGGACTGGATACGCTTGACCAGTTCGCCGGTGCCGGCCTGGATCAGCTCGACATTGACGCCGTATTTTTCCTCAAACAGAGGAATGGTGGCGTTCAGCAGGCCCTCAGAGTTGGGCGAGTAGATCACGAGGTCGCCGCCGCCCTGTGCAGCAGTACCAGAAGCGGCAGTGGAAGCAGCGGTAGAACCGGCAGAAGAGGTGCTGGCGGAGGAGCCGCCGCAAGCGCTCAGAGCAGCAGAAGCTGCGATAACACCGGTAGCCATCAGGAACGAACGACGAGAAATCTTTTTCATAGTAAAAACCTCCATTTTTTACTTGAAACTTTTCGATAATCCCATTTTAATGCTTATAGCACAAAAATAATACTCAAATTGCAGAACAAATGGAAAAAATACCGAACATCGGCTGTTCGGTATTTTTTCATAGACACTTATTTCAAGGTACTCTGGTACTCCCGCACCGAGCAGCCTATGTATTTTTTGAAAACGTGGTTAAAATATTTGTACTCACCAATGCCGCACTCCCAGCCGATTTGGGAGATGGGCAGTTTTCCTTTCCGGATGAGTTCCAGAGCGTTCTGAATACGGCAGCGGTTGAGGTAGTCAATGACCGTTGTGCCAAGCTCTTTTTGAAACTTCTGGTTGATGTACCGTTCCGAGTAGTGGAACTGTTCCTGAAGGTCAGCAAGTGTTATCTTGCTCTGGTAATTCTCTTTCAGATAGGCTACGATGCGTAACACCAGCGGGTCAGTGACCTTATCTTCGCTTAATGGCGGCAGAGCTGTCCGGCTACGGACGGCCTCTGCCTCGTCCTCCCGCTGTTGGAGGTACTGGTTATCCCCCGCAAGGCGGACAGCCTTTTCCAGCGCAGTACGCATCTCGTCCATGTCGAGAGGCTTGAGCACATAATCCGATACGCCGTTCCGGATAGCCTGCTGGGCGTACTCAAACTCCGAGTAGCCTGTCAGGATGATGGCGATATAGTTGAATTTCTCCCGGGTGTCGGCGATCATCTCAAGACCGTTTTTTACCGGCATGGTAATGTCGGTAATGACGATGTCAGGCTGCAGTTCAGCGATCTTTTCTTCACCTGCTGCCCCGTTCTCTGCCTCGCCCACCACCGAGCAGCCGCACTCCTCCCACGGTACCGAGTAGCGAATGCCCTTGCGGATGATCTCTTCATCTTCTACAAGCAGAACGCGATACATGGTTTACATTCCTCCCAGCCGGAGCTTGAGTTTCACCGTGAAGCCTTCGCCCTCGGTGCTGTCGATGGTCAGTCCGCTGTCACCGCCGTAGCCCAGCCAGATGCGACGGTTGATGTTCTGCAGACCATTGTGCTCGATGTTCACTTCATCCGAGCGCAGGATGTCTCGCAGCTGTTCCAGCATTGTCTCGTCCACGCCTCCGCCGTTGTCCTCTACCGTGAAATAGAGCGCATCCTCCCCCAGCCAGCCCCGTACTCTTATATGGATGCAGGGCTTTTTCTGGAATCCATATTTGATGCTGTTTTCCAGCAAGGGCTGTAAAAGCAGCTTCGGGATGATGAACTCCATGCAGGCGTCGTCGATGTCGATCTCGTAGGAGAAATTCGCACCGAAGCGGGTGGACTGGATCACAAGGTAATCCTGCAGATATTTCAGATCATCTTTAACAGTGACATTGTGCTTTGTGTTGTTGATGCTGTAGCGCAGGATGCCGATAAACCGCCCGATCAGCTGCTGGGCTCGCTGGGGGTCTGTCGGGATAAGATAGCGGATATTGTCCAGCGTGTTATAAATAAAGTGGGGATTGATCTGCGCCTGAAGATTCTGCATCTCCATCCGGTTGTTCACTTCGGCAAGAGCGATGTTGCGCTGGCTCAGCTCCTGAATGCTGCGGACCATCTTGTTGACCTGACGGGCGATCTCCTCGATCTCATCGCCGGTGTCGATCTCGATGATGTGATCAGGGTCCTCCTTGCGGATGATGCGGATCTCCCGCACGAGGGTGTCCACCGACTTTACCATCTGCTCAGTCATAGCGTGCATGATACGGGCGAACATTGCTGCCCAGCTCAGCCCCAGCAGTACGATCAGGAGCAGACCCACGAAGAGATAACTGTAATTCGTGGGCGAGTAGATGAAGGAGTAAGCCAACACCGTGCCGTTTTCCAGCGAGCGGCTGCTGCGTAGATAGCGGTTCCCGTTTACTCGCACATACTGCGCCGCATCGGCGGGCAGATACTTGTTGGCGTTCTTCTGGGAGAGGAAGGAGGAGTTTGAACAGGCGATGACATCACCGTTGGGTTTGGTGAGGATAGCATCGTACTGGTACTGGCTGAACAGTTTTGTCCAGTCGTTTTCATTCAGATAAACTGCCGCAGCACCCTGATATTCGCCATCCCGGTAGAGCGGATGGATCATAACGTATTCTGAGCTGTTGGCTCGGAAGTGGTAGACCGTGGTGTAGACGGTCCGCATAAGATGGCAGGCGTTGTCCACGGCGATGCAGTTGAATTCCTGCCGGTGGAGATTCATCTCTCCCTCCGAAAAGGTCGTGAACCGAACATTTCCCTTGGAGTCGGTAAGGATGAGCTGTATCTCCACAAGAGCCGAGACGTTGTACTGGCTGATAAGATAACGCAGGTTGTCCTGATCCTTCCGCAGCTCGGAGAGGAAGAGCTCGGTGTGTCCAGCGTCCAGCAGAAAGGCTGACGTGTTATTGTACACCTCATGGAAGGTGGAGGTGACACTCTCCAGATGGTCTTCCCGCCGGGCGTTCTGGTTGAGAGCATTCACAACAGCGATCGCAATGCAGAACAAAAGACATCCCAGCAGCAGGCTTGAGATCAGCTTACGGGAGACGCTCTGCTCCAGCTCCTGCTGAAAGCGGCTCTTTTTGTAGGTGCGATCGTGGTGAATATGATCCATACTTTTTTCGCTCCTGCTCTTTGACAAACTTTGCCATACTTCGATTATAATGCCTTGGATCAGATGAGTCAACGGGCGTGTTGCTGTCATTTTTATTGCATAACAAAAAAACTGCCCGGAACGACCTTCTCCTATCGTTCCGGGCAATTTTGGCAGTACATGGAAAAGAACTTTTTATAGCATTTTCACGGTCAGAGCCTCGCTGGTGAGGTCCTGCGCGGTGTTGCTGTGGGCAGGGTCATCCAGCATATACCGCAGCACCAGAACTTCGCCTACATAGAGGAATGCTGCCTTGATGGGGATGCTGCCGGAGTCCAGCGGGCTTTCCTGTGCGCCGCAGAGGAGGACGACATCTGCGAGCAATGCGCCGGGGGAGTCCTCGTAATGGGTCAGGAGGATGATCTTTGCCCCGGCGGCCTTGGCGGTGCGCAGTGTCTCCATCATGTCGCGGGTCGCGCCGGAGTAGGAGACGAAGAGCACAACGTCGGCCTCGTTCATCAGACTGGCAGTCAGCAGCTGTAAATGGCTGTCGCCTGCGGTGCGGAACTTGGTGGAAAGGCTGGCGAAGCGGGCGCAGATGTCGTTTGCCAGGAGCATACTGCCGCCCTGTCCGAGGCAGAACACCTGCCTGGCCTCCTGCATCAGGTGTACGGCCTCGTCCACGGCCTCGGTAGAGAGGGCGTTCTGGGTGCCGTTGATGGCGGTGAGGAAGCGGGCGTATGCGTGCTCGCAAAGTTCTGCGGTGGTGGCACCGGGCTGAAGCTCCCTCTGGCTGGATGGCGTGCCGGTGGCGTTGGCCTGCGCCAGCGCAATGCGCATCTCATGGTAGCCGTCGAACCCCAAAGCCCGGCAGAACCGGAACACTGTCGCCTCGGCGACGTTGCACTCCCGGGCCAGCGAGGAAATGGAGAGATACTGCGCTTCGTCCGCATGCTGCAGCAGGTAGTCAGCGACCGCGTGACCGGATCTGGTCAGCTGATCCTGTCGTTGATGCAGCAATTCCCAAAAATTTGTACCCATGGTCAAGCTCCTTCGAGCGGGCCGCAAGGCCCGCACTATTCCTTATACCTTCTTTTGCCCCCTTCCGCTGCACAGGGAAGGGGGCATCTTTATAAAAAGTATAAAAGAAGTCTGGCCGCTTGACAAGTGTGCCTTTCGCCATAATTCGGAAGAAAAAGCTGTGCAGAGCATCTAAAAATCGAGGAAAAGTATGACTTTTTAATGAAAATAAATTTCAAAATTGCGGCAAGAAGAACGAAAATGATTTTCAAACCGAAAATGACAAACGGCGCAGAAATGATTACAAAACGGCTACAACTGGCGGCAAAACTAGTGAAAGTGGCTAAAATCTGGCTGGTATCCCAGATATTTGTGCGGAATAGACAAGAAAACTTTCTGAAAATTGTGTATGCGACCGATGGACAAAATGAAAGAAGTTTTCTATAATAAGGCCAACAAGAGCGGTCAGGGATGAAGGACCGCCGATATGATGATAGGTAAGGAGAACTTATTATGAAGAATGCCATTTCTCGTCGCTCCTTCTTGAAGGCCGTTGGTATTATGAGCGCAGCGGGTGCGCTGGCTGCCTGCGGCGGCAAGTCCGCTTCTACCAGCACGGCAGCTTCTACTGCTGCTTCCACTGCCGCTTCCGGCTCTGCATCCGGCGCAAGCATCAAGCTGTGGACATATCCCATCGGCGGCTGGGGCAAGGACGAGACCGTACAGGAGCTCATCGCCAGCTTCAACGCAAAGTATCCTGACATTAAAGTGGCCGTTGAGTATCTGGACTACACCAACGGCGACGACCAGGTGAACACCGCCATCGAGGGCGGCAGCGCACCCGACCTCATCATGGAAGGTCCCGAGCGTCTGGTGGCCAACTGGGGCGCAAAGGGTGTCATGGCTCCGCTGAACGATTTGTGGACCGACGACGCTAAGAAGGACATTTACGAGTCCGTCAACTCCGCCTGCCATAACGACAAGGGCGACTACTACGAGTACCCCCTGTGCATGACTGCACACTGCATGGCCGTCAATATGACCAAGGTCAAGGAAGTGGGCGCTGACAAGTATCTCGACACCGATAAGCACACCTGGAGCACCGAAGGCTTCCTGAACACCGTTGACGCTCTGTACAAGGGCGGCTACGAGAACGTGGCAGCCATCTACTGCGGCGGTCAGGGCGGCGACCAGGGTACCCGTGCTATTATCAATAATATGTACGGCGGCACCTTCACCGACGACGCTCACACCAAGTACACTGCAGACTCTGCCGAGAACATCAAGGCCATCCAGACCCTGTACGACGCCGACGGTATCAACTTCGACGCTTCCATCGCTGGCGGCGACGAGATCACTCTGTTTCGCAACGGCACATTGCAGATGGCTTTCTGCTGGAACATTGCCCAGCAGCTCAACAGCGACAACAACGACGCCGGCCTGACCAACGACGGCGACGAGATCATGCCCATGGCATTCCCGACTGCAAGCGGCGACCCGAAGCTCTGCGGCGGCATCTGGGGCTTTGGCGTCTTCGACAATGGCGATGAGGCCAAGGTCAAGGCAGCCAAGACCTTCATTGAGTTCATCGCTGCTGACCCTGACCAAGTGAAGGACAGCGTCCTGGCTTCCACCTACTTCCCGGTCCGCGCCAGCGTGGGCGACATCTACGCCGACAATGCCATCATGAGCGAGTACACCAAGTTCATGGCCTATCTGGGCGACTACTACCAGATCACTCCGGGCTGGGCAACTGCCCGCACCGAGTGGTGGAACATGCTCCAGCGTGTAGGCACTGGCGAGGACGTTGCCACTTCCGTTGCAACCTTTGTCCAGAACGCCAACGCAGCCGCCGCCGAAGCCTGAGCTTTTCCGCCTGAGGGCAAATAAGTAATGACTGCCCCTCCCTCGAACATCCCGGCGAGGGAGGGGCATTTTGTGTAAGACAAGTACCCGATCAGAACGAAAGGTCTGGTGATTTCTTTGGCTGCAAAGACTGCAAGCATCAAAGAGCCGAAGCGCAGCAGCGCACTGGTTCGGCAGGAGACCATCGCTTCCTACCTGTTCCTTCTGCCCAGCCTCATCTTTTTTCTCGGCTTCGTCATTTACCCCATGATACTCTGTGTTGTCACGAGCTTTTTTGACTCGACCATGAACCGTGCCGACATCTTTGTGGGTTTTGCCAACTACGCAGAGCTGTTCGCAGACCCCATCTTCATCGGCGCTTTGCGCAACACCTTCATCATCGTGGTCGTCTCGGTGCCTGTGACCTGTGCGTTCTCGCTGTGGGTCAGCTCGGCCATCGTCGATCTGCCGGAGTGGACCACCAGCCTCTTCCGCTGCGTGTTCTACCTGCCGGTGGTCACCGGCTCGGTGGCTGTCACCGTCGTGTGGAAGTGGATGTACAACAACTACTACGGCATCTTCAACTATCTGGGCAAGGCTGTGGGCCTCATCGACAAGAACATCAACTGGCTGGGTGATGAAAAATACGCTCTGGGCTGCATCATCCTCATCCTGCTCACTACTTCTGTCGGCCAGCCCATCGTGCTGTACGTTTCCGCACTGGGCAACGTAGACCAGTCCATCGTGGAAGCCGCTGAAGTGGACGGAGCCACCGATTTCCAGTGCTTCTGGCGCATCAAGTGGCCCGCCATCATGCCTACCACCCTGTACATCCTGGTCATCACCACCATCAACTCCTTCCAGTGCTTCGCACTGATCCAGCTGCTGACCTCCGGCGGCCCCAACCACAGCACCGATACCATCATGTACTACATCTACTACACGGCATTCAAGCTCTACCGCTATGGTTACGGCAACGCAATGGGCGTTGTGCTGGCCGTTATCATCGCCATCCTGTCGGCTGTCCAGTTCAAGTTTGGCAGTCAGGATCATTAAAGGAGGTGCCGGGCAATGACTGCAACTGCAAAAAAACAGAAACCGTTGAAGCGTCACCCCAGCAAGCTGAAAAAGATGAGCGCTTACATGATACTGACCCTCATTCTTATCAGCATCGTGGCCGTGCTGTTCGCGTTCCCGCTGTACTGGATCATCACCGGTTCCTTTAAGACCGGCGCGGCCATCAACTCCACTACCCCCGAGTGGTGGCCCAGCCAGTGGGTGCTGACCAACTATCAGAAACTTTTCGCAGGCAAGAGCGCACCCCTGTGGCAGCTGGCCGTGCCGTTCAGCCACTCTTTCAGCGCGGATGGAGAGCCGATCTACTTTTCCGTCGGCCCTACCGCTCCGGCCGCGCTGCGCTGGATGATAAACACCGTGTTCATGGCCGTCATGTCCATGATCCTCACCTGCATCACCGCCGCAATGGCAGGCTATGCGCTGGCAAAAAAGCGCTTCGTCGGCCGCAAGCTGCTCTTCACCCTCATCGTCTGCGCAATGGCCCTGCCCAAGCAGGTCATCCTCATCCCGCTGCTGCGTGAGATGAGCGCACTGAACCTCTATAACACCATCTGGGCTGTCATTTTCCCCATCGTGGGCTGGCCCTTCGGCGTCTTTTTGATGAAGCAGTTCAGTGAGGGCATCCCCACCGAGATGCTGGAAGCGGCCCGTATCGACGGTGCCAGCGAGGCGCGCACCTTCGTCAGCGTCGTGCTCCCGATGGTCAAGCCGGGCATCGGCGCGCTGGCCATCTTTACCTTCATCAACAGCTGGAACGATTACTTCATGCAGCTCATCATGCTGTCCAGCACCAGCAACCTGACGATCTCGCTGGGCATCGCAAAGCTGCAGGCGGAGAACAGCACCGACTTCGGCCTTATCA
>OGDG01000382.1_pt1 | contig 26213 bp, 20 predicted proteins | sample 1570391 | NCBI WGS metagenome assembly OGDG01 (sample SAMEA2582186, study PRJEB24529) | metagenome | biome: Human gut stool | place: China | collected 2011 | reverse complement strand
CGTCGGCAGTTTAGTCACGCCGAACGGGATACCCACCAGGGTGGCGCACAGAATGGCCCACAAAATCGCGCCCGGAACCTTACGCGCCTGCAGGGCTATCGCCAGGAACAGGCCGCACAGCGCCACCAGCGCGCCGGGGGCGAGAAAGTCACCGAGCATCAGGGCGTTGGTTTTCGCATTGGCCAGCACCAGCCCGGCATTACGAAAACCGAGCACGGCGACAAACAGGCCGATGGAGGCCGTCAATCCCAGCTTGATCGACTGCGGCACCGAGCGGGTGACCACTTCGCGCAGGCCAAAGCGGGTCAGCAGGAAGAAGAGGATCCCCGACCAGCAGGCAATTCCGAGGCCAGTCTGCCAGCCAATCCCTTCGCTACCGGCCAGCGTCACCCCCACCAGCACCGAGCCGCCAATGCCCGGGCCGACGATAAACGGCAGGTTGGCATAAAACGCCATCAGCAGCGAGCCGACGACGAAGACCAGAATGGTGCCGGTGGTGGCGGCGCCTTTATCCATCCCGCCGATCGCCAGCAGCCCCGGGATAACCACCAGTAAATAGGCGGCGGCGAGAAAGCCGGTGATCCCGGCCAGGCATTCGGTGCGTAGCGTGCCGCCGCGCGAGCGCAGCGCAAAGCGGCGCTCCAGCCAGTTAGCGCGGGCGGAAGAGTGAAGTGTGTTATCGGCCATGCTCAGGCTCCCTGAGGATTATTGTTGTGATCGGTTGGCTCCGGGATCTCCCGGCAGGCTATCAACGGGTCGACTATCTGGCGGCTGCCGCCGTCGGTCAGACCCAAATCGGTTAAATGCGGCCCGGCGTTACAGGCAAGGCAGGTGCCTTCAATGGCCTTGAAGACCCGGTACGGCGGCTCCCAGTCGGCGACTTGGCTGCTCAGATCGCGCAGCTCGCGGAACTGACGCGCCAGTTCCGCGGCCGGGAGATCCGACAGCATGCCGGCAATCGGCATCGCCACATGGGCGAGGATCTCGCCCTGTTGCGCCAGCGCCATCCCGCCGCCGGAGGCGATAAGCTGGTTGGCCGCCAGCGCCATATCATTAGCGTCGCGCCCGAGCACCACCAGATTATGCGAGTCGTGGGAGTAGCTGGTGGCGATGGCGCCGCGCAGCTCACCCCAGCCTTCAAGCAGGGCGATTTGCGGCGTCGCCTGATGGCGGCCGTGGCGGTGCTTGACCCAGATCAGACTGAAGCCGGCGGGCAGCTGGACTATCCCGTCACGAACCTGCACTTCCACTTCGCCCCACTGGGTGAAGCGCGCGCCGCGGATATGGCGCAGGCGGGCGATGCCGTGACGAATGCCCTGGACGCGCAGAATAAAGTCATCGGCGCGGAGGGGGGCGATCTGCAAAGTATCGCGCGGCGGCGTGACGCCCGCGGCGGGCGCGATCGGTGTCAGCAGGTTGCCCGCGCGGGCCAGCAGCTTACCGCCTATGTAGACTTCGCGGGCCACCAGTTTCTCCAGGGAATCAAACACCACCAGATCGGCGCGCCGCCCGGCGGCAATCAGCCCGAGATCGTGGCGCTGCAGGCGAATAGCGGCGTTGAGGGTGGCGAATCGCAGCGCATCGACCGCCGGTAAACCGTGCTCGATCAGCAGGTTAAGCAGGGCGATGATGCCGCCTTTCTCCAGTAGTATATCCGGCGGCACGTCATCGGTGCAGACGGTGATCTGCGAGGAGAGGTGCGGCAGCGTTTTTAACGCCGCGACGATATCCGGCAGCAGATAGGGGTGCGAGCCGCGGATCTCGATCGTCAGCCCGGCGCGCAGTTTTTCCAGCGCGTCGTCCGCCGAGGTCAGTTCGTGATCGGAGGTGACGCCGGCGGCGAGGTAGGCCTGCAGGTCAGCGCCGCTCAGACCGCGGGCGTGGCCTTCAATCAGTTTGCCGCTGTTGAGACCGGCCTGGACAATCTCCTGCATCCGCTCGCTACCGTGCAACACGCCGTGCATATCCATCACCTCCGCCACGCCGCGCACTTCCGGCCAGCCGAGCATGGTCTCCATCTCCGCGCCGGCAAAATCGGCGCCGGACATTTCGAGACCCGGCGTGGAGGGGACGCTGGACGGCGCGGCGACCATCACCTGCAGCGGCAGATGGCGGCTGGCGTCCACCGCATAGCGCACGCCAGCGACGCCGAGGACGTTGGCCAGCTCATGCGGATCCCAGAACACCGCGGTGGTGCCCTGGGTGAGGACGATTTCCGCATAGCGCTCCGGCGGCAGGTGCGAGCTTTCGAGATGCACGTGGGTGTCCATCAGGCCGGGGGACAGGTAGCCACCGGCCAGGGAACGCACTTCATGGGCGTCTTTGCGACTGCCGCGCGGATGGACGCTGGCGATCATCTCGCCGACGATACCGACGTCAGCGGGGCGAATTTCGCCCGTGGCCATATCGACGATCTGCGCATCGATCAGCAGCAGATCAAACGGGGATTCACCGCGCGCGGCCTGCACGGCGCGACGGCGGACTTGAGCATTGCTGGACATAACCACTCCGGCACAAGGATAATGCGGATACTCTAGGGGCACAGCAAACGTTTGCCCAGATGAATAAATTTATCACCCGATAAGCTCGGGTTATTGTGCAGGACCACCGTAGCGAACCCGATGATGAACGAACCCTGGCAGCGGCTGCCCGCGCTCTCTCTTAAACAGCTTCAGTATTTCGTCACCCTGGCCCAGCTGCGCCATTTTACCGATACCGCCGGTCGGCTGGCGATTAGCCAGCCGGCGCTGAGCAGCGCCCTGCGGCAGATTGAAACGGTACTCGGCGGTAAGCTGGTCAACCGTACCGCTGCGACGGTCACTCTGACTGAACTGGGGGCGGCGATTTTACCCCACGCCCAGCGGATCCTCAGCGTGGCGCAGGCGGCCTTTTCCGATATGCAGCAGATTGTCGAGGCGGGCGGCGACGGGACGGTGCGTATCGGTCTGGTGCCGTCGGTCAGTTCGCTGCTGTTTCCGCTGCTGCCGCAGACCCTGGCTGAGGCCTTTCCGCGTCTGCGCATTGAATTTCACGATCAGACCAATGATGCGCTTATCCAGGCGCTGCTGCGCGGCGAGATTGATTTCGGCATCGGGGCGATCGACAGCTCAGTGCCTGCTGAACTGCTGGTCTATCCGCTGCGCGAAGATCCCTTTGTGGCGGTGCTGCACCGCGACGATCCGCTGGCCGCGCAGGCGCACTTGCCGTGGAAACAGCTGGTGGGGCGGGATATTGCCGTCTTCTCGAAGGGTAATATTCAACGGCTGGTGGCGGCATTAGTGGAGAGTCATCGCCTGACGCTGACCACGCGCTATCAGGTGGACTATATCGAAACCCTGTATGGCCTGGTGCGCTCGCGCTTAGCGGTGGCCATTCTGCCGGCGCTGTACACCACCCATCTGCAGGACCCGGCGCTCCAGGTCGCCCAGTTGCAGCAGCCGGCGCTGACCCGTACGGTGGCCCTGATGCGCGGCCCGCAGGCGCTGCCGCCGCTTATCGAAGCCTGTTTTTCCCTGCTGCAGGGAGAATTGCGTCGCGCTGATGCCTGATCCGCACATTGATTATCGTGGCGGGGGGATCAAAAAATCCCCCGCGGCCTGACCGGCGACGGGGGATGTCCGCGTTAAACGCTTATGGTGTGACGATATTGAACCAGAAGGCAAACGTGTCCATGTAGCTCAGCATCTCGTCGAGCTTAGCGCCATTACCGCTAATCTTGACCTTGCCCTGAGCTTCAGCCTGCTTCAGCGTTTCCTGCTTGAGGATAATCTTATTCAGGGTGTCGCGGCTGAGCGAGATGCTGGCGTCGGCATTGTCCGCCACCGCATTGGCGGTATGGTTAAGCACGCCGTTTTCCAGCTCCAGTTTGTACTTGCCGCCGTCTTTACCCAGGTCGATGTTAAAGACCGCTTTAGCCGCCCCGGCTTTTTCGCCGTTGATATGCACCCCGAGGTAATCGAAGAACATTTCTGGCGTCATCGCCCGCACGGTATCCGGGCTGGCGGTGTTCGGCGTAGGCAGTTTCTGCACGCCGTTACGTAGCTCCTGAGCGCCGGTGAGGTAGAAGTTGCGCCAGGTCCCGGCTTCCGCCTGATATCCGAGCTGCTCCAGGGCGTCGGCTTCCAGATCACGCGCCTGCTGATTGTCAGGATCGGCGAAGACGATTTTGCTGGTCACCTGGGCCACCCAGCGGTAGTTCCCCTGCTGGTAGTCGGCTTTGGCTTTCTGCATGATGGCATCGGCGCCGCCCATATATTCCACGAACTTCTTCGCCGCCTGTTCTGGCGGCAGCTCGTCGAGGGTGGCCGGGTTGCCATCAAACCAGCCGAGATAGAAGACGTAGGTCGCTTTCACATCGTGGCTAACGGAACCGTAGTAGCCGCGGCTGGACCACTGTTTCTCCAGCGAATCCGGCAGCTTGAAGTTGGCGGCGATCTCATCGCGGGTCATGCCTAAGTTCGCCATACGCAGGGTCTGGTCGTTGATATAGCGATACATATCGCGCTGACCTTTCATCAGCTTCACGATATTGTCGTTCCCCCAGGTCGGCCAGTGATGCTGAGCGATAATCACTTCCGCCTCGTTGCCCCAGCGGTCAATGGCGGCGTTGATGTATTTCGACCACGCCAGCGGATCGCGGATTTTGGCGCCGCGCAGAGAGTAAGTGTTGTGCAGGGTATGGGTCACATCCTCTGCCGCCTCGATCATTTTCTTCTCTTTGACATACCACAGCATTTCCGACGGCGCTTCCGAGCCCGGCGCCATCATAAAGTCATAGGTCAGACCGTCGATCACTTCCTGCTGACCGGTATGGGTAATGTAGTGGGTCGGCGGGATCAGCGTAACGGTACCCGCCGAGGTGGTGGTGCCGAGACCGGCGCCGACCTGTCCCTTAGCGTCCGGCTTCAGCAGGTTGCCGTACATGTAGCTGGCGCGGCGGCTCATCGCAGTACCGGCCATGATGTTCTCGGAAACCGCTTCCTCCATAAAGCCGGCAGGGGCGTAAATCTTCACTTTACCGGCCTTCACGTCAGCTTCATCGACCACGCCACGGATACCGCCGTAGTGGTCCACATGGCTGTGGGTAAACAGCACCGCCACCACCGGTTTTTTCGGCCGGTGGGCAAAATAGAGCGCCAGAGCCTCTTTGGCCGGTTCGGCGCTCAGCAAGGGGTCGATGACCGTAATCCCGGTTTTGCCTTCGATAATGGTCATATTGGAAAGATCGAGATTACGGATCTGGTAAACGCCGTCGGTAACTTTGAACAAGCCGCCGATATTGAGCAATTGTGACTGTCGCCACAGGCTGGGATTAACAGTGTCCGGCGCCTTTTCGCCTTCTTTGACGAAATCATATTTGGCGGGATCCCAGATAATATTTCCCTGTGCGCCTTTGAGCATCGCTGGCGGCAGGGGGGCAATAAAACCCTGATGGGCGTTATTAAAGTCGGTTTTATCCGCGAACGGCAGTTTGCGGTATAGCGCCTGATTCGCCTCACGCGTGGCCGGTGTGGCATCCTGTTGTGGTGCGGCGGCAAAGGTGGTTATCGACAAAGACAATAACATTCCGGCCAGGGCCAGGTTTTTCGCTATCTGACTTAATTTCATGACTACCTCTCAGGTAATTTATTCCGCGGAAATAAAGGAATATTTCCGTTTTTAAAAATGGATGGCTTGCGGTTTATTCTAAAGACAAATATTGTGCTGAATAGTCCCATATGGGACTGACAGGGAGTCGCTTAAGGATCCGCTCGTCTTCGCCGGACGAGGGCTGCTATACTGTTGCTAACGGCGCAGGTGAGGGCAGAGGATGAATTTCCAGGAAATACATAGTTATTATAAAACGTTAGCCATAGCCGACTTTTTTGCCGATATCGTTACGGAAGGTGAAGAGATTATTCTCGCCGCTAATAAAAAATGGCGCCCGGAGTCGGGTTATATTTATTTTTGTACCGAGGGTTCGTTATCAATATTAATGCCGGATGATGGCTTGAGTATCGGTAATTCCATTGAGTATATGCCGATTGGCCTGATGGAGCGGTATTGCCCGCTGGCGAAATTTGAATATACAGGCAGTGGCCCGGTGACGCTGCGAAAAATCACTTACGCGGCCTTCGATCGTCTGTTTATTGAAAATCATCCGCAGCGCGTTGAGGCGCTGGCGAAAGTGCTGGTGTTCATGAGTATCTTTACCATCGACCTGCACAATGAACGCCGTCAGGTGACCAGCTATCAGACGATTCGCCCGATGTTATATCGCTATCTTTATCGACAGCACACCCATGAGGGCGAAAATGAGGGACTGGCGTTATTTATCATCAGGCGTACCAATCTTTCGCGCACCCATGTGTTTCGCGTGCTGGCGGACTTAAAGGCGGGAGGATACATCACCATGAAACGGGGCAAGCTTATCTCTATCGATCGCCCGCTGCCCGCGGACTATTGAACGACGCTGAGAAGGGTAACAAGGCGGGATCGCCGCCTTGTTACTCAGGATAGCCGTCAGCAGATCATTACGGCGTCACGATGTTAAACCAGAAGTCAAACTTGTCCATATAGCCCAGCATTTCATCGAGTTTAGCCCCGTTACCGCTGATTTTAACTTCCCCTTTCTCTTCCGCCTGCTTCAGGGTCTCTTCTTTGAGAATGATTTTATTCAGGGTGGCGCGATCCAGCGTCAGGGTGGCATCCGCCTCTTTCGCTTCCGCATTCGCGGTGTGGTTCAGCACGCCGTTTTCCAGTTCCAGTTTATATTTACCGCCGTCATTGCCCAGATCGATATTGAACACCGACTTCGCGTTACCCGCTTTTTCGCCATTGATATGGACCGCCAGATAATCAAAGAACATTTCCGGGGTCATGGCGCGGACGGTGTCCGGGCTGGCGGTGTTCGGGGTCGGGCCTTTCACCACACCGTTACGCAGCTCCTGGGCGCCGGTGAGGTAGAAGTTACGCCACGGGCCGGATTCCGCCTGATAGCCTAACTGCTCCAGGGCATCGGCTTCCAGATTACGCGCCTGCTGATTGTTAGGATCGGCGAAGACGACTTTGCTCACCACCTGGGCCACCCAGCGGTAGTTACCCTGGTCGTAATCCTCTTTCGCTTTCTTCAGGATGGCATCCGCGCCGCCCATGTACTCGACGAACTTCTTCGCCGCTTCTTCCGGCGGCAGTTCGTCAAGGGTGGCCGGGTTGCCGTCGAACCAGCCGAGATACAGCACGTAGGTGGCCTTCACATCGTGGCTGACCGAGCCGTAGTAGCCGCGGTTAGCCCAGGTATTGGCGAGGCCGTCCGGCAGCTTAAAGTTAGCGGCGATTTCATCGCGGGTCAGGCCTTCGTTAGCCATCCGCAGGGTCTGGTCGTTGATGTAACGATAAAGGTCACGCTGACTCTTCAGCAGGTTAACCACGTTCTCGTTGCCCCAGGTCGGCCAGTGGTGCTGGGCCATTATGATCTCAGCCTTATCGCCCCAGCGAACGATCGCCTGGTTGATATATTTCGACCACGGCAGCGGCTCACGGATCTTCGCCCCGCGCAGCGAGTAGGTGTTATGCAGAGTGTGGGTGACATCCTCTGCGGATTCGATCAGTTTCTTCTTCCTAATATTATTCGGTTGTCCACGTATTTCTATTCAGTTATAGCGGGAAGGCTGGAAAATTAACAAAAATTAAACACACAGGATTTATTGCCAGGTAGGGCTGAATCTGCGCAGAAAACGCCCCTGCAAGCATTTCAGTGCCGCACTTCACCAGCAGCGCTCGGGTCTGACGCACATCAATCAGTGTTAGAGTAGGGATTTCATGGCGGATAGTCTTTTTAACCGGCAACGTTTTCTGGTGGTGACTGTAGTGGATATTTTTAGTCGTGAGTGTCTGGCTAACCATGCCGGAATATAGCTGAAAGGCGAGGATGTGGTCAGCATAATGGAAGGAATACGGGGGCTGAATAAGCGCTTGCCAGTACGTATCCAGACGGATAACGGCAGCGAGTTTATCTCGAAAAGTCTGGGGAAATAGCTGTATGGGCACGGTGTCACGCTGGACTTCTCACGCCTAGGAAAACCAAAGGATAATCCGTTTATTGAGAAAGTCTGCGCAAACTTTCACTGGTTCCTCCCACGGGAAGATGCGCAGGACAAACTCGCCAAGTGGCGCAGGGAATATAATCATGATAGGGAGCATTCGTCACTTAATGACACGACTCTGGCTGAATTCATTCGAAGTCTTCGGAAAGACGAGGAGCTCTGATTTAGCACTGCACTGAATTTGTGCCATTGCCGCGAGTTATCAAATGTTGATGTGACAATATATTTAACCCAATGAGACTTAGGACTGCGAAAAGATGCATCCTTAACCAGAATGCATCATATTATAATGTAGATGACTATTGTTGAAATGAAATTAATTGCACCAATCCATAATCAAAGGAGGTTTAGCCAGGAGCTTCAAGGCTAGTGGCTCATATGATGCATTGAATGCAGATGCTAACCAGTAAACTGATTTAGCTTCCTCAGGCCGAAATATACCATTGAAATTTTTTAGACCGCGCTGCTTTCTTATGGCGTCAAGTTTTATTTTTGAATTTATAAATTCATTATGCGTTTTTTCTCCTGTGACATAGGGGGTCAGCCAGTTTATTCCTTTTTCAAGTGACGCATTATTTGGAGCAGTCCAATGGTACCAATCTTCACCGCGTGACATTGCGGCAAGTGCAGCCTGTAGTAGCGGCTGGAGGTCGTATACAACATAATGAATAGCATCTCGTTGTTTGAAGTCAACAACCTCCCCCTCACTATTCATGTTTTCTTCAATTTGCTTTTTAAATAATCTTCTTGATTCGTTAAAAAGGTGATCATTATCTGTTGCAACAGCTATTAATGTAATGAGTTTAATTCTGTGGCTTTGCCAGTTACTATACCAAGATATTCCTTTTGGTGCATTATTCATTCGAGTTATGTATCCATTTGCCCAACTATATAAATATTTGTTTATATCGCTGCGCTCTTGGGGTGATAGATTTGACTTAATAATTACGTACGTTTGAATTAATTGATCAAAAACAGTTTCATTTATGGGGTGATATTCCGGCTCATAAGTGTTAATCCAAGCTAGAAGATATTCTTTCGATGCTTCAAACCACTCATTTCCCATTCCATTTTTCCATGCGATCGCACTTACTAACATTAGGCGCAGATCTTTTTCCGATTTAATGCTTTGAATATAAATATCTTGCCCAGCTAACATGCTTTCCGTATGAACCTGCTGCATCGGTGATGGAGGACGAAGATTGCCTGTATCATCTTTAATTCTTGAAATTGGAGGCTTGACGTATTTCATGTCGACATTGATAGAACATGTCATCCGTGCTGATACGGATGATTGGCATACTGCTAGGATTGAAGCAACGGCCAGGAGAGTAGTGGCTACATTTCGCATAATTCTGATTGACCTATTGATAGTTGGTTTAATTCCTGTTGGATCTTGGAGGAAGCAATGTCATGCCACTACTCACAAGTGATCCAAATTACAAGCTATTTGATATGAGATCGAGCAAAGTATAAATTCATAATTCTCATGAGCAAGCTTTAAGTTAAAGTATAGAAAATGTAAATAACTAACATTGTAACGAAAAGAATCAAAAAGTAATACATTGATTTTATTGTTTTTTTAAGGGTGCGTCCTGCGAAGTATAGACCGTTAAGTTGAGAAATGTCGCTTTTTCGTACCTATGGACTCAAAACAAGAGGTGTTACTAGTCCTTGGTCACGAGATGAATCATTGATATAACTCTTTGGTAAACAACAAACAAAATGGATGAGGCTTAGAAGAATTTGAAGGACCAGCACACATCTTGTACGCTGGTACTAAGTGTTTCTGGTATCTATCCTTTTGTAGTTACTATAACCACCGCTTTTGAGCCTTTGGTTATACTTTCAACTCAAAACTGCTTACGTTAACCTCTTATACAATATGGTTTATGAAATTTACTAAAAATAATTACATTTATGCTCCAAAGCAATAAATAACCTATCAAATTTAGTCACTTAGGATTGAATGCCTCTTATATCAGCAGCAGAGAATAACATCATAAATCGCCAATTTATAGTACAGTCCCTTTACACAAGCCTGTCTTCCCATAAGTCATAAATGCTGACTATTTTCTAGGTGGATAAAACCTTCATGTCGATATTATCCTCTTGCTATTAGTTGTTACATGACTAAATTTGTGGCGTATACCTAACCGAAGACGACTGCTCAATGATCAGGTTCACTTTCATTGTAAGAACCCTATAGCCTGTACGGCAGGCTTGCCTCAATGGGCAACTTCCCCTAAGCTGTCAAAAAGTAAGTTAATTCTTACTAAATGACTCGGGGTGCCCTTCTTCGTTGAAGGCTGAGAAATACCCGTACCACCTGATCTGGATAATGCCAGCGTAGGGAAGTCAGAGACCGCAGGGTCATTGCTTCTACCTCGTCTGGCGGGAGCAAACTATGCCTGAGCTGTTGAATCCCGCGCCTGTCGCGCACCTGCGCCATCTGCTGCGCGCCCATTCCCCCCTTGTGCACTGCATGACTAATGACGTGGTGCAGACCTTTACCGCCAACGTTCTGCTGGCCGTCGGCGCCTCGCCGGCGATGGTGATCGATCCCCGCGAAGCGGCGCAGTTTGCCGCTATCGCCGATGCGCTGTTAATTAACGTCGGTACCCTGACCGAAGATCGCGCCGTGGCGATGCGCGCCGCGGTGGAGCACGCCCGGCAGGCCGGCAGGCCCTGGACGCTGGATCCGGTGGCGGTCGGCGCCCTGACCGTGCGCACGGCCTTTTGTCATGAGCTGCTGGTCCTCCAGCCGGCGACCATTCGCGGCAATGCCTCTGAAATTCTGGCGCTGGCCGGGATGAGCGCCGGCGGGCGCGGGGTGGATACCACCGATACGGCCGCCGCGGCGCTGCCGGCGGCCCAGGCGCTGGCTCGTCGGCTGGCTACCGTGGTGGCGGTCACTGGCGAGGTGGACTACGTCACCGACGGCGAGCGGGTGCTCAGCGTGGCGGGGGGCAATCCGCTGATGACCCGGGTGGTGGGCACCGGCTGCGCGCTGTCGGCGGTGGTGGCGGCGAGCGCGGCGCTGCCGGGAGACCGGCTGGAAAACGTGGCCGCCGCCTGCGGGCTGATGAAGCAGGCCGGGGAGATCGCCGCCCGTCAGGGAGGCCCAGGCAGCTTTATTCCGGCGTTTCTCGACGCGCTGTATCAGGAGGTGCAGGGATGAAACGCATCAACGCCCTGACCATCGCCGGCACCGATCCCAGCGGCGGGGCCGGTATCCAGGCCGATCTGAAAACCTTCTCCGCGCTGGGGGCCTATGGCTGCTCGGCGATCACCGCCCTGGTGGCGCAGAATACCCGCGGCGTACAGTCGGTCTATCGCATCGAACCGGATTTTGTGGCCGCGCAGCTCGACTCGGTGTTCAGCGATGTGCGTATCGATACCACCAAAATCGGCATGCTGGCGGAGACCGATATTGTGGAAGCCGTGGCCGAGCGGCTGGCGCGCTACCGGGTGGCCAACGTGGTGCTGGATACCGTCATGCTGGCGAAAAGCGGCGATCCGCTGCTGTCGGCTTCGGCGGTGGAGACCCTGCGTCAACGATTGTTGCCGCAGGTGTCATTGATCACCCCGAACCTGCCGGAAGCGGCCGCGCTACTCGATGCTCCCCATGCGCGTAACGAACGGGAAATGCTGGAGCAGGGGCGGGCGCTGCTGGCGCTGGGCTGCGGCGCGGTATTGATGAAGGGCGGCCATCTCGACGATGCCGAAAGCCCGGACTGGCTCTTCACCCGCGAAGGGGAACAGCGGTTCACCGCGCCGCGAGTGCAGACCAAAAATACCCACGGCACCGGCTGTACGCTCTCCGCCGCGCTGGCGGCGCTGCGCCCGCGTCACGCGGACTGGGCGGCCACCGTTATCGAGGCGAAGGCCTGGCTGTCGGCGGCTCTGGCGCAGGCCGACTCTCTGGAGGTGGGCCACGGTATCGGGCCGGTGCACCATTTCCACGCCTGGTGGTAAATGGCAGCGCAACGGGACAGCAGAATCTCCTGAAAAAATGGCCCCCCGGCTGGAAAATAGGCTAAGTCGGTACCAGGCTTAACCTGCCCAAAAAAATTGGGTTGGGATAATGCATGCCGGCTTCGGCCGGCCTTACGGGAGATTGCTATGACTGATATTACGCAGTTGCTGGGCAAAGATGCCGAGAGCCTGTTGCAGCACCGTTGTATAACCATTCCGTCCGACCAGCTGTATCTGCCTGGCGCAGATTATGTTGATCGGGTGATGGTGGATAACAACCGACCACCGGCGGTGCTACGCAATATGCAGACCCTGTACAATACCGGACGCCTGGGGGGAACCGGCTACCTTTCCATTCTGCCGGTTGACCAGGGCGTGGAGCACTCGGCGGGCGCCTCCTTTGCCGCCAACCCGCTGTATTTTGATCCGAAAAATATCGTCGAGCTGGCGATCGAAGCCGGCTGTAACTGCGTGGCGTCGACCTACGGCGTGCTGGCCTCGGTGTCGCGCCGCTACGCGCATCGCATCCCTTTCCTGGTGAAGCTCAACCATAACGAAACGCTGAGCTACCCCACCGAATACGACCAGACCCTCTACGCCAGCGTTGAGCAGGCGTTCAATATGGGGGCGGTGGCCGTGGGAGCGACGATCTATTTCGGCTCAGAACAATCGCGTCGTCAGATAGAAGAGATTTCCGCCGCCTTTGAGCGGGCCCATGAGCTGGGCCTGGTCACCGTGCTGTGGGCCTATCTGCGCAATTCGGCGTTCAAGAAAGACGGCGTCGACTATCATGTTTCCGCTGACCTGACCGGTCAGGCCAACCACCTGGCGGCCACCATCGGCGCCGATATCGTTAAGCAAAAGATGGCGGAGAATAACGGCGGCTACAAAGCGGTTAACTTCGGCTATACCGACGATCGGGTGTACAGCAAACTGACCAGCGATAACCCCATCGATCTGGTGCGCTACCAGCTGGCCAACTGCTATATGGGCCGCGCCGGGCTGATCAACTCCGGCGGCGCGGCGGGCGGGGAGACCGACCTTGCCGACGCGGTGCGCACGGCGGTGATCAATAAACGCGCCGGCGGCATGGGGCTGATCCTTGGCCGCAAAGCGTTTAAGAAATCGATGGCCGACGGCGTGAAGCTGATCAATGCCGTGCAGGATGTTTATCTGGATGGCAAAGTGACTATCGCATAAGGCAAAAATCCGGGCGTCACCGCCCGGATTGCTCGTTGTTTGTACCAGATGCGGTTTATTAAGACTCTGCCGCGTTGGCGGTAAACGGTTTCGCATGCTGATCGCTGGTAAAGCCAGGCTGTTCAACGCGGATTAACGGGCACAGGAAGAAGGCCAGAATATATAAGGCGGTATAGGCTATTTCCACGCCGATAGTGCTGAAATAGGGCAGCAGTACCACGGCAATCGCCGGCGCCAGAAAGTTCGACAGCCCGGCTGACAGGTTATAGACCGAAATTGCCGCGCCTTTATGGTTCGGCTCCAGCGCCGGGAACACCGCCGCCATCGGCACAAACGCGGCGACAAAAATCCCCAGGGCAATAGCCGGTACCAGCGCCATGGCAAAATTATGGCCGAAGTGCTGGGGCAGGTAATAGAACGCCAGGCTGGAAAGCGCCATCCCGATGCAGCCGAACCAGCGGATAACCTTCATCCAGCCCATTTTCTCCGCCACAATCCCCCAGAAAACGTTCGAAAAGATCGTGGTGAAGAAGAATGCCGCCCATACCTGCAGCCATTCCGAGGTGGTAAATCCCAGCTCATCAACAAACATCATCGGCATGATCACCGCAAAACCAAACAGCGACAGGGTGTTGATAATGCGCACAATGCTCGAGAACAGAATGCTGCGGTTGGTATAGAGCAGCGTCGCCGCGCGCCCCAGTTCGGCGAATTTTTCACGAGTGGTCAGGTTCTGCATATGGCGCGGCGTTTCGGTATGACGCATCGACACCAGCGCAATAATGCCGCCGGTGGCGCAAAAGAGCAGCGCCAGCCACAGGGTGCCCATTTCGCCAATGTGGGGAATGGTAAAGCTCGGAATATAGCTGCCGAACACGCCGATACCCACCGAGTAGACCGCCCAGAACCAGCCCAGCGCGGAGCTGGAACTGTCGCTGCGGACGTTGTGGATAATGGCGACGATAAAGGAGTAGAGGAACAGCGGGTAGGCCAGGCCGCGGATGCCATAAAACAGCAGGATCAGCGCATAGTTGGCGCGACCGAGGCCGAAGACGAGGAACAGTACGTGGAACACACACCACAGCACGAAGCCAATCAGCATGGCTTTACGTGGGGTAATGATTTCCGCCACCACGCCGGAGACCCACGCCGACAGGGCGGCAGCCAGACCGTAGAGAGTAAAGGCAAAGGAAGCCTGCGCCGGGGTGAATCCGAGTGCTTTGATGTAGTGCGACAGAAAAGCCAGCTCAAAGCCGTCGCCGGTCATAAACACGGCGATGGCGACATATCCCCAGATGAGGTTGAGCGGTAGACCGTACCACTGTTTGTTATTAACGGACATGTTGACCTCGATTTCAGAGTGCAGATGAGTGTCTCCGCTGCACAGCAGCGGAGCATTATTGTTATAAAATAAGGAGGTATGTTATTCGCGAATCAGCCTGCCGGCCTGTTGTAGCGCCTTATAGGCCGCATACCTGCGCTGATGAAGCGGGCTAAACGCAGTCTCGCTGTGATAGGTGGCATCCACCTGAGTAAACTGCTTCATGGCCTCCGGCAGCGAAGCCGCGACTCTGCCCGCCACCGCGCCGAGGATGGCGGAACCTAACAGCACCGGCTCGCGGCTGGCGGTGCTCACGACGCTAACGCCGCAGGCGTCGGCCAACAGCTGACGCACCAGCGGATGCTGCCCGGCTCCGCCGCTGATGACGATATTTTCACTCTCAATTCCGCAGGCGCGCTGGGCGTCAATGATCTGTCGCAGACCATAGCCAATCCCGCATAGCCCGGCAACGTACAGCGCGGTCAGGTTATCCAGGTCCCGCTCCATCCCCAGCCCGGCAATCAGCGCTTTCGCGTGGGGATCGGCAAGCGGCGCGCGATTACCGAGAAACTCCGGAACGACGTGCAGACCGGCGGCCAGCGTTACCGCTTCAGAAGGCGAAGCAACTTGCGTCAGAACGCGATCCGCCAGCCAGACCGGCAGAGGGACGCCTGCGGCTTTCGCTTGCTCGCGCGCTTCCGCCGCCGCCGGATGGAAGCTCAGCAGCTGGTCGATAGCCGCGCCGGCGGCGCTTTGCCCGCCTTCACTTAGCCAGTAGCCCGGCACCATCGCCGAATAGTAAGGGCCCCAGACGCCCGGGACGAATACCGCTTCCTGAGTGGTGGTCATGGTGCAGGAAGAAGTGCCGAAGACATAGGCCATATTGTTGACCGCGCCGTTAAGCACGCCGACGGTACCGATGCCGCCCGCGTGGGCGTCAATCATCCCCACCGCCACCGGCGTGCCGATCGGCAGGCCCATCTCCTCTGCCGCCGTGGCGCAAAGGCCCTCGCCGCAGGGGGTGCCTGGATCGACAATCCGCTGGCCGATGCGGACAAAATCTTCATCCGCCAGCTCTGCGAGGCCAATCTGGCGGAAGTAACCGGCATCCCAGCGTTGTTCATGCGCCAGGTAGGTCCATTTACAGGTCACCGTGCAGACCGAGCGGGCCTCATCGCCGGTTGAGCGCCAGGTGAGGTAATCGGCGAGGTCGAAGAAGTGGCGCGCCTGCTGATAGATGTGCGGGCGATTCTCCTTCAGCCACAAAATTTTCGGCGTTTGCATCTCCGGCGAGATTTTGCCGCCAACGTACCGCAGTACCGGGTGGCCCGTGGCATTGATCTTTTCCGCCTGCCCGGTGGCGCGATGATCCATCCAGACAATAATGTTGCGGTCCGCATCGTCCGAAGGCCCGACCGCCAGCGGCGCATCGTTATCGCCAATCACCACCAGCGAGCAGGTGGCATCGAAGCCGATCCCGGCTATCGACGACGGCGAAACGCCGGCGTTGGCCACCGCCGTTTTAATGCAGTAGCACACCGCCTGCCAGATCTCACGGCTCGACTGCTCGACCTTGTTTCCGGCGCTGCGAAACAGGGTTATTTCCCGGGTCGCGTGGGCGAGGAGCTCGCCCCGCAGATTGAATACCCCGGCGCGCACGCTGCCCGAACCGACATCCACGCCAATAATGTTTTGCGTATCGTTTTGCATCACATCCTCTCACAGGCTGGCCAGGGTCAGAGATCCACGCTGTTCGGCAGGATCACAATGTCGCGTACGGTGACGTTTTTCGAACGCGTCACCATAAACAGCACCGACTCCGCCACTTCAATCGGCTGCATCAGGCTGCCGTTGGCCAGCGCTTCGTCCATTTTGGCTTTTGGCCAGTCGTCCAGCAGAGCGGTAACCACCGGGCCCGGCAGTACGGCGCCGACGCGCACGCCATACTGCGCCACCTGGCGACGAGTGGTGTGCACAAATGCCTGCACCGCGAATTTCGACGCGGTATAGACAGGCTCCCAGATCACCGGCACCACGCCCGCGATCGAGCTGGTGAAGATAATATCCCCGGATTTTTGCGCGATCAGATGCGGCAGGACGCTGCGCACGCAGCGGAAGGCGGCGTTGATATTAAGGTGCAGCACGCGGTCCCAGACGTCCGGGTCGCCCTCGGCCACCGGCCCGCCGATATAGGCGCCGGCGTTGGCGTGGAAGATATCGAGACGCCCGGTAAGCTGCAAAATGCCCTGCAGTAGGTTATCGACCTGGTCCGCCTGCATCAGGTCGACCTGCAGGGCGAAGGCGTTTTCGCCAAGTTCGGCGACCAGTTTGTTGAGTTTTTCGCCTTCGCGGTCGATCAGTACCACTTTTGCGCCAGCTCCCAGCAGGGTCCTCGCGCACTCGAGGCCGATACCGGACGCCGCGCCGGTGATCGCGGCGACTTTACCGCTGAGGGAAGTATTCATAGAGGAGACAGAGTGGTTCATTTTATAATCCTTTGCCGTGTCTGGTTAAAACTATCGAACGCGAGGGCATCACGTTCGAGGTGATAGACTAAAACTGGTAACATATTGAATATCAGCATCTTAATTCAGGCTTGCTGGCATGTTGAGGCGGTATGCGCGCGTACTTCCTGGCGTGAAAAGGATGCTCAATCGATGAAGCTATGTTGCTCTCGCTTCATCGATTGAGCAAGTGGGGAAATTAACAGCGACATGATTTTGTGACGCAAGTTGGAAAAATGAAGAAGATAACGATTTACGACCTGGCGGAACTTTCCGGCGTTTCGGCGAGCGCGGTGAGCGCTATCCTCAACGGTAACTGGAAAAAGCGCCGCATCAGCGCCAAGCTTGCGGAAAAGGTGACGCGGATTGCCGAGGAGCAGGGCTATGCGATTAACCGTCAGGCCAGCATGCTGCGCAGTAAAAAATCACACGTCATCGGTATGATTATCCCCAAATATGATAACCGCTACTTCGGTTCCATCGCCGAACGCTTTGAGGAGATGGCCCGCGAGCGCGGCCTGCTGCCGATTATCACCTGTACGCGCCGGCGTCCGGAACTGGAGATCGAAGCGGTAAAGGCGATGCTCTCCTGGCAGGTTGACTGGGTGGTCGCGACCGGGGCGACCAATCCGGATAAAATTTCCGCGCTATGCCAGCAGGCGGGCGTGCCAACGGTCAATCTCGACCTGCCGGGCTCTCTCTCGCCGTCGGTGATTTCGGATAACTACGGCGGCGCGAAAGCGCTGACTCATAAGATCCTGGCTAATAGCGCCCGCCGCCGCGGAGAGCTGGCGCCGCTGACCTTTATCGGCGGGCGCAGCAGCGACCATAACACCAGCGAGCGTTTACGCGGCTTCCACGATGCGCATCGCGAGCTGGGGCTTAGCGTGCCGCAGGCGAATATTCTGGCTCCCGGCTATTCGAAAGGACACGTTGAGGACTGCCTGCAGGAGCGGTTTGGCAGCGCGAAGACGTTGTTGCAGGGGATATTTGTTAACTCGACGATATCCCTGGAAGGGGTTGTGCGCTGGCTGTCGCAGGTGGGTCTGACCGGCAGCGAGCAGCCGCCGATGGGCTGCTTCGACTGGGATCCTTTTGTCTACCTGCTGGGGCACGATATCGACATGGTGCAGCAGGACGTGCCGGCGATGCTGGACGCTGTTTTTTCGATTATTGACGCCGGCGAAGCCAGCCAGCAGCGGATTGAAATTCCCCCGCGACTGATGAGCAGCAGCTGAGTCGCTGTCTGGCTGTTCGACGTTACCGCGTCAGCAGCCAGCGGGCGGTATGCTCATCGGTCACCAGGCCATTAATCCAGCCGCCTTTAAGGGCGGCCAGGATCGCCGGTCGTTTATGTTCTCCACAGGCAGCGGCAATCCGCGGGCAGTGGCTCTGGCGGATATCATAGCTGGTGATCATGCGGTTGATCTCGCTGTCTACCACGTCGCCTTGCGCATCAATAAACCGCCCGAGGATCTCCCCAATGCCGCCGCGGGCGGTTAGCTCATCCATCTGCGCCTGATTGATAAAGCCATCTTTAAAGATCGGACTTTGCGTGCCCAGCGGACCAATGCCGACAAAAATCACGTCCGCCTCGCGGGCGACGCCGGAGACGCTGCGGAATAAGCGATTGGTGCACCACATTTCATACTCATCCGCGCTTTGGGCGTAGCGCGGCGCCGGCCACTGATAGTACTTGGCCTTAATTTTGCGGGTCAGCAGCAGGGGCACGTCATCGTAATAATTGCACTGCCCGTCGGCGTTCATGGCGCTGATCAACGCCACGCAGCGGGTATTCAGGCTGTCAAAATCGATGCGCTGCAGCGCTTTTTTCAGGGTCAGGCCCGAGCCCAGACCGATGATTTTCTCTTTATCATCCTGCAGATAGCGAGCCATCAGCTGATAGCAGCCAAATGACACACTGTCGAGGGTACTTTCTTCGCTAAAGGCGGGGACCACATTGCACTCGATCAAGCGGTATTTTTCCTGCAGCAACTGCGCATAATCGAGGCAGTTCGCTACCGGATGGTGCAGATTAATCGACACAATCCCTTCTTCTTTCGCGGCGGCGATCAGCCGTTGCACCACCGGTCTGGAGGTGCCCAGTAGGCTGGCAATCTCGCTCTGATTCTGGCCGGCGATGTAGTACATCCATGCGGCACGCACCTTCTGATCCAACCGGATATCGTCTTCTTTACTCATGGTTTCCCGCCCTAAGTTGCTGGCCAGGGCACGCAATTGGCCTGGCGAATACCCGCATTCTCGCCGTGGTTGGCATAACTGGCAAGCTTTTGCTCTTTACTGGTCATTTGTAATTTAATTGGGTAATTGCTCTTTTGTGATCCATGGCTCTTATTTCGGTCAAATGATCAATTACAGTGGCGCCATCAACTCAAGGAGAGCAGAACATGAACAATCAATTCACATGGCTTCATATCGGTCTGGGTTCTTTTCATCGCGCGCATCAGGCGTGGTATCTGCATCGTCTGATTGCTTCCGGGGATAATCGCTGGCGCATCGCAGCGGGGAATATTCGCAACGACGCCGAGCAGGTGGTCCAGGCGCTGGCGGCGCAGGGAGGACGTTACGTCCTCGAGACCGTCAGCCCGGAAGGGGAGCGCGAATATGAAGAGATCACCTCAATCCAGAAACTGCTGCCGTGGCAGGCCGGGCTACAGCCGCTGATTAACGAAGGGGCAAACCCGCAGACCAAAGTTATCGCCTTTACCGTGACTGAAGGGGGGTACTACCTGAACACTCGCCATCGGCTGGAAACCAGCAACCCCGATCTGCAGGCCGACCTGCAAGGCGAGTGCAAAACCATTTACGGCACCCTCGCGCGGATCCTGGAAAAGCGCATGGCCGACAACGCCGGGCCGCTGACCCTGCTCAACTGCGATAACGTGCGCCATAACGGCGAGCGTTTCCACGACGGCATGGTCGAGTTCCTGCAGCTCACCGGCAAACAGGCGGTGATTGACTGGATGGCGGCCAATACCACCTGTCCGAACACCATGGTGGACCGCATCACCCCGCGTCCGGCGGCCGATCTGCCGGCCCGCATCAAAGCGCAAACCGGAATTGATGACAAAGCGCCGGTGATGGGGGAGACCTTTATCCAGTGGGTAGTGGAGAACAACTTCCGCGATGCCCGCCCGAATCTGGAGGCGGTCGGCGTGGAGATGGTGGAGTCGGTCATCCCGTATGAAGAGGCGAAAATCCGTATTTTGAACTCGTCGCACAGCTGCATTGCCTGGGCGGGAACCTTAATCGGCCAGCAGTATATTCATGAAAGCACGCTGACCGATGTTATCTACGCCATTGCCGACCGCTACGTTACGGAGGACGTTATTCCGTGTCTCGGCGATAACGGCATTGATCTGCCGACCTACCGGGATGTGGTGCTTAAGCGCTTTACCAACCCCTATATCCAGGACACCAACCAGCGCGTCGCCGCCGACGGCTTCTCGAAAATTCCGGCGATGATCGCGCCCACCTTGCAGGAGTGCTACCAACGCGGCGTCCGCCCTGAGGCGACCGCCATGCTGCCGGCGCTGTTCTTCGTCTTTATGGAGCAGTGGCACAAGGGAACTCTGCCGTATCAGTACCAGGACGGCATCCTGGATGCGCAGGCGGTGCATGAGATGTTCGAGGCTCAGGATCCGGTGGCTGTCTTCGCCCGTGATAAAGCCCTGTTTGGTGATCTCGCCAACAACGCGGATTTCCTGGCGCTGATGCGCGAGAAAGTCGCCGCCGTTTACACGCTGATTAACTAAGAGGTGGCTATGTATCTGGGTATCGATCTCGGCACATCGGAAGTCAAAGCGCTGGTCATTGATGAGAACCATGAGGTTATCGCCAGCCATAGCGCGCCGCTGAGTATTCAGCGGCCTCATCCGCACTGGTCAGAACAAGCGCCAGAGCTATGGTGGGAGGCGACGGAGTACCTGATGGCCACGCTACGGGAAAAATGCGCGCAGCATTGGCCGGCCATTAAGGCGATTGGCCTCTCCGGGCAGATGCACGGCGCGGTGTTGCTGGATGCAGAGGGGAAGGCGATCCGTCCGGCCATTCTGTGGAACGACACCCGCTGCGCCGCAGAGTGCGCCGAGCTGGAGGCGATGGCGCCGGAGCTGCATCAGGTGGCGGGCAACCTGGCGATGCCGGGCTTTACCGCGCCGAAGCTGTTGTGGGTGCGCCGTCATGAGCCGCAGCACTTTCAGCGCACCGCCACGGTGCTGCTGCCCAAGGATTATCTGCGCTACCGGATGACCGGGAAGAAAGTCTCCGATATGTCGGACGCCGCCGGGACGCTGTGGCTGGACGTGGCGAAGCGCGACTGGTCCGACGCTCTGCTGGACAAGTGCGGCCTGTCGCGTAGCCAAATGCCGACGCTGGTCGAAGGCTGCGAGATTTCCGCCACCCTTGACCCGCAGGTGGCTGCCCGCTGGGGGCTGAACGCCTCGGTGGTGGTGGCCGGGGGCGGGGGGGATAACGCGGTCAGCGCCATTGGCGTCGGCGCGGTCGCGCCGGGGGATGCGTTTATTTCGCTCGGCACCTCCGGGGTGCTGTTTGTGGTGACCGATGCCTATCGTCCGGCGCCGCAGTCGGCGGTACATGCGTTTTGTCACGTGCTGCCGAACCTGTGGCACCAGATGAGCGTCATGCTGAGCGCCGCCAGCTGTTTGCAGTGGTTCTGCCGCCTGACCGGCACCACGGAGGTGGCCGAGCTAAGCGAGGAGGATAAAGCCAACGCGCCGTTCTTCCTGCCCTATCTCTCCGGGGAACGAACCCCGCATAACGATCCTGACGCGCGCGGCATCTTCTGGGGCATGACCCATGCCAGCCTGCGCGCGCAGCTCGGCTACGCGGTGCTGGAGGGGGTGAGCTTTGGGATCAACGACGGCCTGCAGGCATTGAAAGAGAGCGGGACGCCGATCGTGCAGTGCTCGCTGGTGGGCGGGGGCGCCCGCAGTCCGTTCTGGGCCCAGCTGCTGGCCGATATTCTCGCTATGCCGGTGGTGACCCACAAAGGCGGAGAGACCGGCGGCGCACTGGGCGCGGCGCGGCTGGCCTGCCTGGCGGCGGGCAAACCCATTGCCGCGGTGTGTGAAAAACCGGAAGTCTGGCAGACCTGGCGTGCGGATCCCATTCGCCACCACACCCTGATGCAACGCTACGCGCAGTTTAAAGCCCTGTATTTAAACGATCTGCACTATCGACAGCACTGATTTTCATCATAACCGCCGCTTCGTTGCACGTCGCGGAGCGGCCACCCTGTACCCTGAAAACGAGGTCATTATGTCTATCAATAATAAACAGTGGCTCGGTTTACCCCTGAACCTGCTCTGGGGATACATCGCCATTGCCGTATTTATGACCGGCGACGGTTTTGAATTAGCCTTTCTGTCGCACTATATCAAAGCCCTCGGCTTCTCTCCGGCGGAGGCCTCCTTTGCCTTTACCCTCTACGGCCTGGCCGCTGCGCTGTCGGCGTGGATTTCCGGGGTGGTGGCGGAAATTATCACCCCGCTGAAAACGATGATGATTGGCTTCGTGCTGTGGTGCGTATTCCACGTGCTGTTCCTCGTTTTCGGCCTCGGTCACGCCAACTATGCGCTGATCCTGCTTTTCTACGGCATCCGCGGCTTCGCCTATCCGCTGTTCCTCTACTCGTTTATCGTGGCGATTGTCCATAACGTCAAAAGCGACAACGCCAGCTCGGCCATCGGCTGGTTCTGGGCGGTGTATTCCATCGGCATCGGGGTCTTCGGCAGCTATATTCCGAGCTTTACCATTCCGCACATTGGCGAAATGGGCACCCTGTGGCTGGCGCTGGCCTTCTGCCTTACCGGGGGCGTGATTGCCCTGGTTTCCCTGCGCCATATTCAAACGCCGCAGCATATGCAGAATCTCACCACCCGTGAGAAGTTTTCCGAGCTGGGACGCGCCGCGACGCTGCTCTATACCAACCGCAATATTCTGCTGTCGAGCATGGTGAGGATTATCAATACCCTCTCGCTGTTCGGTTTTGCGGTGATTATGCCGATGATGTTTGTCGATGAGCTGGGCTTCAGCACTTCAGAATGGCTCCAGGTATGGGCAGTCTTCTTCTTCACCACCATTTTCTCTAACGTGCTGTGGGGGATCCTCGGGGAAAAACTTGGCTGGATGAAGGTGGTGCGCTGGTTCGGCTGCATCGGGATGGCGCTCTCCAGCCTGGCGTTTTACTACATTCCTCAGCACTTTGGCCATAGCTTTGCGATGGCGCTGATCCCCGCCATCGCCCTCGGGATCTTTGTCGCCGCCTTCGTGCCGCTGGCGGCCGTGTTCCCGGCGCTGGAGCCGAAGCATAAAGGCGCGGCCATTTCGGTCTATAACCTGTCGGCGGGGATGTCGAACTTTCTCGCACCGGCGATTGCCGTGGTGCTGCTGCCGTTCTTCAGCACCATCGGGGTGGTGATCGCCTATACCGGATTGTACGTGGTGGCCTTTTTCCTCTGCGCCTTTATCCGCGTGGAGCAGCCGGGGTTCTCCCACAAGGAAGCAACCGCCCGCGAGCAGGTTGAATTCTCATAGGTACTGCGGCTGGCATGCGCTTCATGCCAGCCTTAATGAGGTGAACGAATGAGTATGCAGGCGGTTATTTTTGACATGGATGGCGTGATTATTGATTCCGAGGCGCTGTGGCGTCAGGCGCAGATTGACGCCCTCGCGCAGTGGGGGGCAACGGCGAGCGTTGCTGAATGTGAAACCCTGACCAAGGGCAAGCGCCTCGACGACATTGCCGGCACCTGGTGCCGCTATTTTCAGCTTGATCTCGCTCCGCAGCGGCTTGAAGACGCCATCCTGCAGCACATCACCCGCCTGATTGCCGCGAAAGGCGAACCGATGCGCGGGGTGCAGGAGGCGTTACGCTATTTTCGCGAAGCGGGTTATAAGATTGCGCTCGCCACGTCATCATCTCGTCAGGTTATTGCCGCTGTGCTGAACAAGCTTTCGCTCTGGCACTTTTTTGACGCGATCTCCAGCGCGGATGATGAACCACGCGGCAAACCGCACCCGGCGGTGTACCTCACGACGCTGCGGAAGCTCAATCTCAACGCCAGCCAGTGTCTGGTGATTGAGGATAGCTTTACCGGCTTTTGCGCGGCCCAGTCGGCGGGGATTGCCACGATAGTGATTGCAGAAGATAGCCAGCACGCGCGTTTTCAGGCCGCCGCTGGCCGCTATCAAACCTTACCTGAACTGCTGGAAGCGCTTAGCGCGGAGCCAGCGGCGGTGGTATAAGTCAGCCATTTGTGGGCGCAGACATTCCCGGGATGTAGCTGGTCGGTTAATCTCTTCTCTGCGCTCACGCCCTTTTTTCTCCTGGTCGATCTGCCTCACATTTCGCTCATCTTTTGTGAAAACAGTCACGTCTTGTTGTGCCAATGCCCAAATTTATGGCCTTGCTTAGCGGTGTTTGTCCGAGGCACTACTACGAAGTTGTGCTTAGATTATATATTGAAACGTATTTTCAATAATGTGAAACCGCTTTGCCGATCTGCTTATGTCGATCGGATTTGGCCGTGATAAGGACCGAGCATGAAAATTGAATCTGTGAATGTCACCGTTTTCCAATATCCCACTCGTCGGGTTTCCGACAGCGCCGGGCACTCCCATCCGGGGGTTGAAAGCATGGCCAAAATGGCGATGCTGACCATCACCGCTGATGATGGGGCGCAGGGCTTTTCGTTTGCGCCTCCGGAAGTCGTGCGCCCGTTCGTGGTGAATACTTTTTTTCGCAAAGTGCTGGTGGGACAGGACCCGTTTAACCGTGAGCGTATCTGGCAGGATCTTAACCACTGGCAGCGCGGCAGCGCACATCAGCTAACGGAGCGCGCGCTGTCGTTTGTTGAACAAGCGCTGTGGGACCTGATTGGCCGCATCCTCAGGATGCCGGTCTACAAGCTGCTTGGCGGCTATCGCGACACTGTCCCGGCTTACGGTAGCACCATGTGCGGCGACGATCTGCCGGGCGGCCTGTCGACCCCGGAAGAGTATGCCGCTTTTGCTGAGAAGCTGGTCGCCCGCGGCTACAAGGCCATCAAGCTGCACACCTGGATGCCGCCAATCTCTTTTGCGCCCAATCCCAAAATGGACATTAAAGCCTGCGCGGCGGTGCGCGAAGCCGTAGGGCCGGATATTGACCTGATGATTGATGGCTATCACTGGTACAGCCGCGCCGAGGCGCTGTGGATCGGCAAAGAGCTGGAAAAACTCAATTTCGCCTGGTTTGAAGAGCCGATGGAGGAGGATTCGATGTCCTCCTATGCGTGGCTGGCGGAAAACCTGTCGATTCCCATCGTCGGGCCGGAGAGCTTCGGCGGCAAGCACCACATGCGCGCCGAATGGGTGAAAGCCGGGGCCTGCGACATTCTGCGCGCCGGCGCTAACGGCGTGGGGGGGATTACACCGACCATGAAGGTGGCGGCGCTGGCGGAATCTTTCGGCATGGATTGCGAAGTCCACGGCAACGGAGCGGCAAGCCTGGCGGTGGTGGGCGCGATCCGCAACTGCCGCTGGTACGAGCGCGGCCTGCTGCATCCGTTCCTCGACTACGATGAACCGGCGCCCTATCTCAACAGCATTGTCGACCCGATGGATGACCAGGGATTTGTGCATTTGTCACAACGTCCGGGTCTCGGTGAAGACATTAATTTTGCGTATATCGAAGCCAATACCGTTAGCCACGACTGATTTAAAAAAATAAATACCCGATGGCGCTGCGCTTATCGAGCCTGCGGCCCGGTAGACCGGATAAGCCGAAAATGCCGCCATCCGGCAACATGTACCCTACAGTACAGGCAAACAGAGATATGAAAAAAACCTCCTTACTGGGAGCGTGTATTCTCGCGCTCGCCATGTCGATGGGGAGCGGGGAGGCGGTGGCGAAAACGCCGCCCGACCAGCTGATCATCGGCATGAATATGAATAACCTGCTCACCCTTGACCCGGCGGCGATGACCGGTAACGAAGTGGTGGGGATCGTGGTCAACCTCTACGACTCGCTGGTGGAGCTGGACCCTGAGCAGCTCACCACCGTCAGGCCCGCGCTGGCGAAATCCTGGGATATCAGCCCCG
>OGDG01000369.1_pt1 | contig 26729 bp, 23 predicted proteins | sample 1570391 | NCBI WGS metagenome assembly OGDG01 (sample SAMEA2582186, study PRJEB24529) | metagenome | biome: Human gut stool | place: China | collected 2011 | reverse complement strand
TGACAGACACAAATTTAGAATAGTAACTAAAAAATCCATACAAACAGTCTTGAAGAATCTTGAGGGGTTCTATATAATAAACATAGATCATTCGGAAAGCCTGTTTGTATACCAAGAAAAAACAGGAGATAAAATGACATTAGAGGAAAAGAAAGAACAGGTCAAAAATTTCAGACCTATCGATGATACGTTTTTTGAAGTACTGGCAGATGATATTGGCGTATGTCAGGAGATGCTGCGTATCATTTTAGAAGATGAGAAACTCATCGTAAAAGACGTTATCGTACAGAGCAGTGAGAGAAACCTGTATGGGAGATCTGTCCGACTGGATGCACTCTGTATTCTTGGAAATGGAAAAAAGTGTAACGTGGAAGTGCAGCGTTCTAACAAGGATCACCATTTAAAAAGAGTGCGGTTCAATGCATCGGTCATCACGGTGCGGGATTCGCAGACAGATGATAAATTTGAGGAGACGATCGATCTGATCGTTGTGTATATTTCCGAGTTCGATATCTTTAAACGTGGCAGGGTGATCTATCACGTGGACAGCGTGATTCGGGAAACACAGGAAAAAGTAGATGACGGATTAGAGCGTGTATTCGTCAATACCGCAGTAAAAGACGGAACAACTATCTCAGAATACATGGACTGTTTTCTACAAAAAGAGATAGATAATGCCAAATTTCCAAAATTAACCAACCGTGTGCATTATCTGAAACATGAAGAGGGAGGTGTAAACGCAGTGTGTGAAATAATGAGAAAATATTCAGAAGAAGTCGCAGAAAAAGCATATCAGCAGGGCGAGGAAGCCGGCAAAGAAATCGGCAAAGAAATCGGCAAAGAAATCGGTCAACGCCAGGCAAACATTGCCGCCATCAAAAACATGATCATCCGCTTTCAGGCAACGAAGGAAGTCATTCTGGAAGATTACACCGAATCCGAATACAACACCGCCATCGCCGAACTCCAGTCTGAATCCAGATAACCCAAGACAAAAACCACCCATCACAGAGCCAGCCCGTCAGGAGCTGGCTCTTTCCACATCATAAAAGACCATTCCACATAACCTGCTGTGGAGAAAACAAGGAGAAAAGAATATTTTTTATCAAATAGTTTTTACATTTGCCGGAAAAAGCGTTATAATACGACACGATAAAAAAATGTGAGGTGATGAAAGTGCTTTTTGAAAAATCAAAAGCGAAAAATGCAAGAGTCCAGATGTCGGAGGCTTTTATCACGAGTGTATTTTTGGCACTTTCCGGCGGATTTCAGGATGCGTATACTTATTTTACAAGGGATGAAGTATTCTCGAATGCACAGACAGGAAACGTGGTACTGATGAGCCAGCATTTTATGCTGGGTGAATGGCAGAGAGGATTGCATTATCTGATACCGCTGCTCGCATTTGCCGGAGGCGTTTTCTTTGCAGACTGTGTACAGGGAAAGTTTAAATATGCCAACCGTCTTCATTGGAGGCAGGGGATATTATTGTTGGAGATCCTGATTTTATTTGGTGTCGGATTTATTCCGCAGGATTATAATATGCTTGCGACAACATTAGTGTCGTTCTCCTGTGCGATGCAGGTGCAGTCATTCCGCAAAGTTGGCGGATATTCTTATGCGAGTACGATGTGTATCGGAAACTTAAGAAGCGGCACGGCAGCGTTGTCAGCATACATGAGGGACAGACGCCCGGAGCAGATCCGGCAGGCGATGTATTATTTTGGGATTATCCTGTTTTTTGCAGTGGGAGCAGGAATCGGTGGAAATCTGTCTATGCGGCTTGGATTTAAGGCAATCTGGTTTTCAAGTGCTGTTCTGGCAGTCAGCTTTTTGTTAATGTTTATAGAAGAAAAGGAAAAATCATTATGTTAAACCAGTTTTCAAGAACGGAGTTATTATTAGGGAAAGAGGCGATGGAGAAACTCGGACATTCCAGAGTGGCTGTCTTTGGTGTCGGCGGCGTCGGAGGCTATGTCTGCGAAGCACTTGTGCGAAGCGGCGTGGGAGCGTTTGATCTGATCGATGATGACAAAGTATGTCTGACAAACTTAAACCGTCAGATCATTGCAACAAGAAAGACAGTGGGAAAGTATAAGGCAGAGGTGATGCGTGACCGCATCCTGGAAATCAATCCGGAGGCGGATGTACGGATCCATAAGTGCTTTTTCCTGCCGGAGAATGCGGATGATTTTCCATTTGACGAATATGATTATATTGTGGATGCGGTGGATACCGTAACTGCAAAAATCGAACTTGTCATGAAAGCAAAGGAAAAGGATATTCCAATCATCAGCAGTATGGGTGCGGGAAATAAGCTTGACGGAAGCCAGTTTAAGGTGGCAGATATTTATAAGACAAAAGTCTGCCCGCTTGCAAAAGTAATGCGCCGCGAACTGAAAAAGCGCGGAGTGAAGAAGCTAAAAGTAGTTTATTCCGAAGAAATCCCAACAAGACCGATCGAGGATATGGCCATCAGCTGCAGGACAAACTGTATCTGTCCGCCGGGAGCAGAGCACAAGTGTACAGAGCGGCGTGACATACCGGGAAGTGTGGCATTTGTTCCTTCCGTGGCAGGGCTGATCATTGCCGGGGAAGTGGTAAAAGATCTGATACGGAAATAAGGTGTATCACACCAGCTGGATAAATATATAGACAAATAGAACCTATATAAGTTATAATGTTGTGCAGTGCTGTAAAACAATAAAATGAAAAACGAGGGAAAGATATGTTTATAATTCAGTTTATCAGAGGTTTCTGTATGGCATTAGCAGACAGTGTTCCGGGTGTATCCGGAGGCACTATTGCATTTTTACTTGGATTTTATGATAAGTTTATCGATTCAATTGATGATCTGCTGACCGGAACAAAAGAGGAGAGAAAAGACGCATTTGTTTTCCTGATCAAACTTGGAATAGGATGGATCAGTGGATTTGTGATCGCAGTACTGATCCTGACAAGTGTATTTGAATCACATATTTATTATATAAGCTCCCTGTTTATCGGATTTATTATTTTTGCGATCCCAATCGTGATAAAAGAGGAGAAAAAATGTCTTGGAACCAATAAAAAGGCGATACCGTTTGTGTTGCTTGGTATTGCGGTTGTATGTGCCATCACATATTTTAATCCGGTTTCCGGTGGAAATGACGGAGTGAATCTGGATCATTTGACACCGGGTCTTGCGGTGTTTGTGTTTTTTGCAGGAGTGATCGCTATTTCAGCCATGGTGCTTCCTGGAATTTCCGGGTCCACCCTGCTTTTGATCTTTGGCTTATATCTTCCGATCATCACTGCGATCAAGGATATGCTGCATTTGGATTTTTCAAGCTTCTGGACGGTGTTTATTTTTGGATGCGGTGTTTTAGTCGGCATTTTCAGTGTAGTAAAGCTGATCCGCAGGGCATTGGAAAAGTACAGGGCACAGACGATTTATCTGATCATCGGACTGATGCTTGGCTCCATCTTCGCTGTTGTTATGGGACCGACTACTCTGGATACTCCGCAGCCGGCTATGGGAATCCATGATTTTAGTATTCTTTTCTTTTTGATTGGCGGTGCAGTTATTTTAGGACTGCAGAAGATGAAGGATATTAAACAATAATCGGAGTAGAAGACGATGGTTTGAAAAAGACGCACAGGATAGTGCGGATAAGCATTGGATAAAACAGCATAATAGGGACAGAAGGAAACCGGCGCAAGTATTTGTGCCGGTTTCTGTATTGTCTTAAAAACGAAAGGAATTTTAATGGGAGAACAGGAAATGGGAAAGTTATTGGTGTACCTGAAAGATTATAAAAAAGAAAGCGTGTTAGGACCGCTTTTTAAATTGCTCGAAGCGTCTTTTGAGCTGATCGTGCCTCTTGTTATGGCGGCGATCATCGATCATGGAGTAGCAGACGGAGATAAACCATACATTATGAAAATGTGTCTGGTACTTGTGCTGCTTGCAGTGATCGGATTGACGTGTTCTATCACGGCACAGTATTTTGCAGCAAAGGCGGCGGTTGGTTTTTCCACAGGACTGCGCCACGCACTTTTTGAGCATATCCAGAAACTATCATTTTCGGAGATGGATACGGTGGGAACATCCACACTGATCACGAGAATGACAAGTGATATCAACCAGACGCAGAATGGTGTAAACCTTGTATTACGTTTGTTTCTGCGCTCGCCGTTTATCGTGTTCGGTGCAATGATCATGGCATTCACGATCGATGTGAAAGCTGCTCTTGTCTTTGTTGTAACGATTCCGCTGTTATCGGTTGTGGTATTCGGAATTATGCTTGTGAGTATTCCATTGTATAAAAAAGTACAGTCTGCACTGGACAAGGTGCTTGGGATCACAAGAGAGAACCTGACCGGAAGCAGGGTGATCCGTGCTTTTAATAAAGAGGAGGATGAGATCACAGACTTTAATAATAGCAATGATGCACTGACAAAGATCCAGCTTTATGTAGGAAAAATTTCAGCACTGATGAATCCGCTTACTTATGTGATCATAAATGGAGCAGTCGTTGTTTTAGTCTGGACAGGAGCAATCCGTGTTAACAGCGGATATATCACACAGGGTGAAGTGGTAGCACTGGTAAATTATATGTCCCAGATTTTAGTGGAACTTATAAAACTTGCAAATCTTATTATCAACATTAATAAATCTATTGCGTGCGGAAACCGCATTCAGGCGATTTTTGAATTACAGCCATCCATCACAGATCATGCGGTGACGCCTGTGGCAGAGGAAAAAACAGAACACAGTGGAGAGGTGCCGGAAGTGGTATTTTCCCATGTGGGCTTAACTTATGCCGGAGCTGGAGAGGAATCCCTGACAGACATTGATTTTACCGTGAAAAAGGGAGAGACGATCGGTATCATCGGTGGTACAGGTTCCGGAAAATCATCGGTCGTCAACCTGATCCCGCGTTTTTATGATGCGACAAAGGGAAGCGTGCAGATCGGGGGAAAAGATGTGCGTGAGTATTCTCTGGAAGAACTTCGTGGAAAAATCGGTATGGTACTCCAAAAAGCGGTTTTATTCAAGGGAACGATCCGCGAAAATATGTTATGGGGTAATGAGAATGCAACAGATGAGGACATCATGCAGGCGTTAGAAGTTGCCCAGGCAAAAGAGTTTGTAGATAAAAAAGAAGGCGGACTTGATTTTGAGATCGAGCAGGGCGGTAAGAATCTTTCCGGAGGACAGCGGCAGCGAATGACGATTGCCCGTGCGGTTGTGAAGAAGCCGGATATCCTGATCTTAGATGACAGTGCTTCTGCACTGGATTTTGCAACAGATGCAAAACTTCGTATGGCAATCCGCGATATGGAGAACAAAGCAACCGTATTTATCGTATCGCAGAGAGCAGCATCCATTATGTATGCAGACAAGATCATTGTGTTAGATGATGGACAGATCGTTGGAATGGGAACCCATGAGGAACTCTTAAAACAGTGTGAAGTATATCAGGAAATTTATTATTCCCAGTTTAAAAAGACCGAAGATGAGAAGGAGGGAAGATAAATGAAAAAGAGGATCAATAACCATCAGAGATCAACGATCAAAAAAGTGATGAATTATATCAGAAGATACTGGGGGTATCTTGGAATGTCCATTGTCCTTGCGGCAGTGACAGTTGCATTGACCTTATATCTACCGGTATTGACCGGACGTGCAGTCGATCTGATCATTGAAAAAGGAGTGGTGGATTTCACAGGAATCCTTGCAATCCTGAAAAAGATGGCAGTCATTATCCTTCTGACTGCAGTTGCACAGTGGATCATGAACGCATGCAACAATAAGATCACTTATAACATTATCCGGGATATCCGGAAGGAAGCTTTCGAAAAAATTGAAAGACTCCCATTAAAATATATTGACGGACATTCCTACGGTGAGATCGTCAGCCGTGTCATTGCGGATGTAGACCAGTTTGCGGATGGTCTGTTGATGGGATTTACCCAGTTTTTCACCGGTATTGTAACGATTTTAGGTACATTGATCTTCATGCTCACGATCAGTGTGAAAATTACGGTGGCAGTCGTTGTGATCACACCGGTTTCGCTGCTTGTGGCAAGTTTTATCGCAAAGAAAACATTCTCTATGTTTAAATTACAGTCCGAGACGAGAGGAGAACAGACCGCATTTATCGAGGAAATGATCGGCAACCAGAAGGTTGTTCAGGCATTCTCCCATGAGGATGAGGCTTTGGAAAAGTTTGATGAGATCAACGGCAGGTTACAGAAATGTTCTTTGAGAGCCATTTTCTTTTCCAGTATCACAAATCCTGCAACCCGGTTTGTCAACAGTCTGGTGTATGCAGTCGTTGGCGTGGTAGGAGCATTTACCGCAATTGCAGGAGGTATTTCAGTCGGGCAGCTTTCTGCGTTACTCAGTTACGCAAACCAGTATACAAAACCATTCAATGAGATTTCCGGTGTTGTGACAGAGTTACAGAATGCGCTGGCATGTGCAGCGAGGGTGTTTGAATTGATGGAGGAGCCTTCGGAAGTTCCGGATGCGCCGGATGCAGTGAACTTGGAGGAGGCAGACGGTCATGTGGCGTTAGAGCATGTATCTTTCTCTTATGTGCCGGAACAGAAACTGATCGAGGATTTTAATCTTTCTGTAAAACCGGGACAGAGGGTAGCAATCGTCGGTCCGACCGGATGCGGAAAAACGACACTGATCAATCTTTTGATGCGTTTTTATGATACAAACAGCGGAACGATCCGTGTGAGCGGAGTGCCAGTCAATGATATGACAAGAAAGAGTCTTCGAAATAATTATGGTATGGTATTGCAGGAAACATGGCTGTGCAGTGGAACAATTCGTGATAATATCGTGATGGGAAAACCGGATGCAACTGATGAGGAAGTGATCGCAGCGGCAAAAGCTTCCCATGCACACAGTTTCATCAAGCGTCTGCCGCATGGTTATGACACCGTAATGTCAGAGGACGGCGGTAATCTTTCCCAGGGACAGAAACAGTTGTTATGTATTACCCGTGTTATGCTCTGCCTGCCGCCAATGCTGATTCTGGATGAGGCAACTTCATCCATTGATACGCGGACCGAGATCAAGATCCAGAAAGCGTTTGCAAAAATGATGAAAGGACGTACCAGTTTTATTGTGGCTCATCGTTTGTCGACCATTCAGGAAGCGGATATTATCCTTGTGATGAAAGATGGCCATATTATTGAGCAGGGACGTCATGAAGAATTGCTCGCCCAAAAGGGATTTTATGCAAATCTTTATGAGAGCCAGTTTGTAAATACATCCTCGCAGGCATAAGGATTTTGGAAAAATAAAAGTTATACTAATCCACATAATAAATGGTGCGTGAGCCGTCAATGCTCTCCATTGTGGAGGTTGTGATGAAATCTTTGACTGCCTCTTTATCTCTTGCGAGAAGACAGTCAAAGATTTTTTTTGCACTGTAATATAATTCTTTGGTGCCATATTTTTGTCCGTAGCGGATCCAGAGACTGCATACAAGATCGCGGAACGAGATAAAAAAGAGAGGGAGCAGAGTGTTGCCACTGATGTAGGCAATCTCGTGGCTGAACTCAAAAATGAGAGAAGCCGTCTTTTCCGGGTCAGTACAGTTTTCCATCTGGTAGACATATTCCTGAAGCCCTAACAGTTCTTTATCTGATGCACGGTCAATCGCAAACTGGGAGGCTTCCACCATAAACATGATTCTTGCTTCCAGCACGGATTTTACTTCACGGTTTTTTAAAACGCCGCCATTGTAATTCATGATGGCAACGAGTGTGTCTAAAGAACCGTCTCTGTGATAGTCTGCTACAAAGGTTCCGATTCTTGGACGGACCACGAGGAAACCTTTCTTTTCCAGTTCCGCGATACCGGAGTTGATGACCGCACGGGACACTTTCATGGATTCCGCCAGTTCGCGTTCAGGTGGCAGTTTGGAGCCAATCTCAAGTTTGCCGGATAATATCATATTTTGCAGTTCATTTACAAAAAGTTCCTTCAGGGAAGGTGCATTCAGTTTTTTAAATTCCATAAAATCTCCTGTTCCTTCATGAATAAGTGTTTGTGAAACTCTCTTAGTAATATTGATTTTTGTCAAGTATTCTATGTTTTAGGGAATTTCACAATTATTATTGAAGTTTGATATTTAAAAATAGTAAGTTTGTCTCTGGATAGACCAGATACCACAGAAGATATTTTATTAAAAACTTGAAGAAAAATCAATAATGCTGTTTGTAAAATTTTTGTGAAATTGACGATTCATTATCTGGCAGAGACAGAACCGGAAACTTGTATTTTAAGACAGATTCAGATATAATCAAAGGAAGCATGAAAAGAGTGGAGTGAATCATGAAGAAAAAGACCGTGACTTCTGAGACAGAAGAAATTACAATAGACAATAAAAAAAAGAAAAGAAAGAGAGAAAAGAAAGCCTACCGGGAGATCCGGTGGGACAGGCTGGATAACACGGCACATCTTTTCCCTGTGATCGCAGGAGAGAATATGAGCAATGTCTACCGCATCAGTGTGACACTGACGGAGCTTGTACAGCCTGATATTTTGCAGCAGGCGTTAAACATTGTTCTTCCGAAGATGGATGGATTTAATTTAAGACTTCGCATGGGGGTATTCTGGTATTATTTTGAGGAGAATGGAAAGCCTGCGCCGAAAGTACGCGAGGAGAGCAATTTTCCATGCCGCTATATCCAGCAGAATCAAAACCACAGTTATATGTTCCGCGTGACTTATTATAAATACAGGATTAATCTGGAAGTGTTCCACGTGCTGACGGATGGAATGGGCGGCATTAATTTTTTGAAAGAGTTGACGTACCAGTATCTGCGCCTTGCGCACCCGGAACTGAAAGAGAAGGTGGGGGATTCCTTAAACAGCGGCACATCCTTAAACAGAGAGGACAGTTTTTTAAAGAATTATAAGAAGAGTTCTGCAAAAGGCTATCAGACAAAAAAGGCATATCTGTTAAAGGGAGAACATCTCGGACCGGGAGAATTTGGCGTTATGCATGGGTATATGCAGATTCCGCAGTTGAAAGAGGTGTGTCACAGATACGGCTGCAGCATCAATGAATATCTGGTTTCCGTTTATATCTGGAGTGTGTATACGGAGTGCATGAAGGGAATGCCGTCCGCGAGTCCGATCCGCGTGGCAGTTCCGGTAAATCTGCGCCCATATTTTAATTCGATCACAACAAAGAATTTCTTTGTCATGGTGTCGGCAGAATTTCATCCGACAAAGGAAGTCTACACGTTTGCGGAAGTGCTGGCGATCGTGCGCGATAATCTGAGAAGCCAGATCAACAGGGAGCATCTGGAGAAATTGTTTTCCTATAATGTATCCAATGAGAAACTGCCTGCTGCGCGCGCAGTACCGCTTTTCCTAAAAAATATTGCAATGAAGCTTGTGTATACAAAGTCTGCACTTGCCAATACAACGACGATCACAAATATCGGAAATATCGGTGTGGATGAGGAATACCGCCCATATGTGGAGATGTTCCATGCATTTCTTGCAATGTCGAAGGGACAGCATTTGAAGGGAACGATCTGTTCTTATGGAAGTACGCTGGTGTTCTCATTCAGCTTTGATCTGAAAGATGTTTCCGTGCAGCGGGGATTTTTCCGCAAAATCGCAGCAGACGGAATTGAGGTAGAGTTAGATACAAATGGTGTAACTGCCGATTAAGAAGAATGGATCAGGATATAAAAAAACAGGAAAGTAATGGTGTGAGATGAGCAGATGTAAACAATGTAATATAGAAGTGTTGGATGAGACGGAGCGCTGCCCGCTCTGTCATTCCGTATTAGAGCCTACGATAGAGGTGGAAAATATGTATCCCGATGTCAAGATCAAAACAAGACGGATGATGCTTTTGTCGCGGATTTATCTTTTCGTGGCGATCGTGGCAGAGGCGGTTTTAGTTGTAGTGAATCATTACGGTGATTTTGAGACGGCGTGGAGTCTTGTTACCGGTCTGATCTTTTTTTATGGATATCTGGTTGTCCGGTTTGCAATCCTTGGAAAAACCGGCTATATTGCCAAAACAATTGTTTTGACGTTGATTGCCATATTGATATTGATCGCAATCGATTTTGTGAATGGTTACCGGGGATGGTCGGTACGGTATGTGTTCCCGGCGGCGATCATTTTAGTCGATGCAGGAATTTTGATCTTGATGTGTGTGAACCGGAGGAACTGGCAGAGTTATATTATGTGGCAGATTTTTATGATTCTCTGTAGTTTTGTTCCGATCATTCTGTATCTGACCGGAATCATTTATGTCCCATATCTGGCACTTGCAGCGCTCGGAACATCTGTATTTTTGTTCCTTGGAACGCTGATCATCGGTGACAGAAGAGCCAGGGTGGAACTGAAGAGAAGATTCCATATCAGATAAGGAAACGACAGAAGTTTGAATAAGAGGGTTTATGATCAGAAAATTGACTTTGAAAAAAGAAAGAGAACATGAGACAAACGAAGCGAGCATCGCAGGAAATGTCATGCGTGACCTGATCGCGCATGTGACAAACGATAACCTGATCGGCAGGAAGATCAAAAGCGGTGAGCTGCGTAAAAAGATGGTTGAGCCACCATGGAAATGTCCGGAAATGTTTACCATGACGACTATCAGTATGGAACATTTCACAATGGAGTGGCTTGAATTAAAGGAAAATCCGAATGAGCAGAAGGTGATCTTACAGCTTCATGGCGGTGGGTATATCGGAGCGATGCGGAACGCATACCGCATGTTTGCGGGACTTTACAATGAAGTCAGCAAAGGGATGAGTGTACTCACCATTGATTACCGTGTGGCACCTGAAAATCCATATCCGGCGGCATTGGAAGATGCAGTGAGCGCATATCAGTGGCTGCTTGGTCAGGGCTGGTTTGCAGAGGATATCATTGTGGCAGGAGATTCCGCAGGAGGAGGGCTTGCAATGGCACTGTGCCATTATCTGAAAGATCATGGAATGCAGCTTCCATGTGGGATCGTTGCAATGTCTCCGTGGACGGATCTTATGGCAAGCGGTGAATCGTATGATACCAATTATGAGAGGGATCCATTGTTTGGAAATACGAGGGACAGTCTGATCTATAACAAAGATTATGTGGGAGACCATGATCCGATGGATGCTTATATTTCACCTCTGTATGGGGATTTCAGGGGATTTCCGCCAATGCTCATACAGGTAGGTTCTTATGAGATGCTGTTAAGTGATTCGGTGAGCGTTGCCTCGAAAGCGAGACATCAGGGAGTAAAAGTAAGACTTAGTATTTATGATGGAATGTTCCACATTTTCCAGATGGCAGCAAAAATGCTGCCAGAATCTAGAAAAGCGTGGGCTGAGATTGGAAAATTTATTGATGTTTTGTCAGATGACTGACATCCATATAAACAGGAAGACCATTTTCATAGGTGACATTGGATTCACCCTGGATCAATGGAGTGAGGTAATCAATTAATTCCTGTGTAACATCATTGCCGGCGGCGTTGATCCATTCAGCAGGAACGGATCTGGCTTCGTTGGCAATATTTTTTATCTCGGCATATCCATATTCAATCGTATATGGATCGTCAGATACACGGTTCATGATGACCATAGAAGCTGTTACGCCTTCCTCGGAGAGCGCAACGGCTTTTTTTCCTAATTCGACAGATTCCATAAGGTCTGTCTTGGATGCTAAATGGGCTGCACACCGCTGTAATACATTCACTTCGATGGAGCGGACTTTTACGCCTAATTTTTCTTTCACAAGGAATTCCAATGTTTTTCCGGCGCCGCTCAGCTGGCTGTGGCCAAATGTATCGACTGACTTCTCAGAAGCGCTGATGTAATTGCCGGATGCATCCCGGATACCCTCTGATACGGCAATGATAACGTTATTGCGTTCAAACAGCATACGTTTTACATCTAACAGGAAGTCGTCCGTATCAAACGGAACTTCCGGAAGATAAATCAAATGTGGAGCGGAATTATATCCGTTTCTTGCAAGAGCAGCGGCAGCGGTCAGCCATCCTGCGTCACGTCCCATGATCTCAATGATTGTGACACTCTTGACTGCGTAAATAAAAGTGTCATGGGCAATCTCTAAAACTGAGGAAGCAATGTATTTTGCAGCGGAACCAAAACCAGGAGTGTGGTCTGTCTCACACAGATCGTTGTCGATTGTTTTTGGAATACCGATGATGCGGACATTGCTGCCGATTTTTTTGCCGTATTCGGATAATTTTAAAACGGTGTCCATAGAGTCGTTTCCGCCAATGTAGAAGAAGGCGCCGACATTGTATAATTCAAACTGTTTGAAGATGAAAACATATGAGGAATCATCATCCAGATAATCCGGCAGTTTATGACGGCAGGAACCTAAATACATTGCAGGTGTTGTTTCCAGACGATCCAGATATGCCGGATTTTCATTCATAATCTCTGTCAGATTTAATAAATGATTGTTTAAGATACCAAGGATTCCATTTACAGATCCATAGACAGTCTCATACTGCTCAGATGCCATGACTCCACGGATCACACCTGCAAGGCTGGCGTTAATTGCAACTGTCGGTCCACCGGACTGTGCGACCATTACATTTTTTAAACTCATAGTTTACTCCTTAATAATTCATTAACTTTTGTTAAAAATAGTATCCATTTCTTTTTCTTTTGTTATAATGAAAAAGATAGATTTTTTTGTGAAAATCTTTTTGACTGCTATATAATAGCGGAAAATAACGTGTTTAGCAAGAGGTAGCAGGTGTGAAATGTGATTTATGTCCAAGAAAATGCCTTGTAGACCGGAAAAAGGGTGAAAAAGGAATCTGTGGGCAGACAGAAAATTTAAAAGTTGCGAGGGCAGCACTTCATTTCTGGGAGGAACCGTGCATTTCGGGAGATGCGGGATCGGGAGCTGTATTTTTTTCGGGGTGTCCGCTGCATTGTGTATTCTGTCAGAATGAGAATATCGCAAACGGAACGGTTGGAAAAGAAATCTCTCTGGAGCGGCTCGTGGATATTTTTCTTGAATTGCAGGAAAAAAGAGCCAATAATATCAATCTTGTAACACCGGGACATTTTGTCCCACAGATTACGAAAGCACTGGATCTGGCAAAGCAGGAAGGCTTAAAACTTCCAATTGTATACAATACCAGCAGTTATGAGACCGTCGAGACAATCAAAAGGTTAGAGGGTTATGTGGATATTTATCTGCCGGATTTTAAATACATGAGCCCGGGTTTGAGTAAAAAGTATTCCCATGCTCCGGATTATGCAGAGGTTGCAAAGGCAGCGATCGCAGAGATGGTGCGGCAGACAGGAAAGGCTGTGTTTGTAAATGGAGATGAAGATAACCTTATTTTAAGTGGAACGATCGTAAGACATCTGACACTGCCCGGTTGTATGGCGGATTCCATGCAGATTGTAAAATATCTGCATGATACATACGGAGATAAGATTTATATCAGTATCATGAACCAGTTCACCCCACTTTCCAGTCTGGAAAAGTATCCGGAATTAAATCGCAGGATTACCGATGAGGAATATGAGACACTGGTGGATTATGCGATCGATATCGGAATAGAAAATGGTTTTATCCAGGAGGGGAACACAGCGGAAGAGAGTTTTATCCCGGCATTTGACTGTGAGGGCGTGTAACCTTGAAAATGAGAACCATATTTTCTGGTGGAAAAAATTTCCAAAAAAATAAGGAAAATTATATTTACATAATATGGGAAAATGCTATAATTAGCTTCGTATGATTACAAAGAAGGTATAGCAGCGAAATTACTGCAGACAGATTCTTTATCATAATAGAGTGAACTACGAAAATTTACTATAAGTAATTGGAAATGCAGACGAGGAGGAGACGAGAATGAATTTTCTAAATTTAGTTCAGGGCGCAGCCGGAAAGGTAAAAGGGGTTGCGACTTTGCTTAGCGGACTGACAAAGACACAGGCGATCATAGCAGGTGTAGCCACTGTGACAGCAGTTGGCGGTGTCGGAACAGGAGGATATTTTTTATATGACCATTTTCATCAGCCGGAACCAATTGTGGCAGATGTTGTGATAAGTACAGAGGTGGCAGAACCGACGGAAGAAGTTGTGGCAGTTGAAGAGGTTGTCACGGAAGAGACAGAGGCGGCAGAACCGGAAACCGTTACATTGGTCGGAAGTTCTATTGAGAAGGATCTGAAGATCAAGATACAGGACGAGTCCTCGAAAAATGTAAAGGGACAGCCTTTTGAGATCACGATCAAGGCAGACAAGAAGAAGGCAAAATCAACTACATATTCAGATGATGATAAAGATGGTATTATTTACATTAAAAGTATTGATGCCGGAAAATATGATGTCTCTTTGAATGAGATTGATGGATATATTTCAAAAGAAAATTCTTACAAATTAACGGTTAAGGATAAGATTGAATACACCAAGGTAGATGTCAAAGACGAGATTAAATCCGCAGCAGAAGTAGCACCGGCAGAGGATGCAGAGGTAGACAATGTTGAGGTGGAGGCTGTTATTCAGGATACAGTGGAAACGGTTGACAGCACCTGCACACCATCCAAAGTCGGAGCAGGAGATGTGGATACTTCCAATTTCCCGAAAGCTTCTGTTGGTGGATCAACAAAAGTGGACATTGCACAGGCAGCAGTGACAGCTTCCGCAAAACGTGTGGGATATAGAGCTACTGGAAATGAGGGAGAAACTGTTCCGTCAACTGCAACAAAGGAACCAAAATCATCAGAAACAACAGCACCAAAATCATCGGAAACGACAACACCGAGTGAAGGCAGTTCGGAAACTACTGGTGGTCAGGGAACTGGCAGTGATCAGAATGGAACACCTGGAGACAAAACAGATGGTACAGAGACAAAGCCGGATGATACGAAACCAGATAAATATGAAATTACCATTGTCCATATGTTTTATAAAAACGATGGAAAAACAAAAGCAGACAAAGCAGATGAAAAAGAGACAGTAACTGTTGCAAAGGATGCGAAAACGGTGTCATCTGCAAAAACATATGACGGATATAAAGCTTCCAACGGTACAACCTTTACCATTCAGAATGGTGCAAAAGAATATACCATCATGTGGGTTGCAACAGCAGCAGATAAGGCTACTTATAAGGTAACACATAATTTCTTCCAGGCTGATGGAAAGACAAAAGCGGAAGAATCCAAAAGTGAAGATATCACAGTAGATGCTACGTCTACTGAGATACAAGCATCTTCTTATGAGGCACAGGGATATAAACTGGCAGAAGGTTCCACGAAGATCAAAGTGGCAGCAGGCACAACAGCATACACATTAAACTGGGTAAAAGCTGCAGCCGCAGCCAGTGCATCTGTCACAGTACCACAGACGGCAGCTTTATATAACAGCACTATTAATAATGCAAATACAATTGGTCTCACAGCAACATTGACAGATGCAGGCAATATTATCACAAATATTACATGGGCTAGCAGCAACGAAAAAGTTGTAAAGGTATCCAATGGAGCGAAAACAGGATGTACACTGACAGCAGTTGGAAAAGGAAGTGCAACTGTTACAGGTACGATCACATACTTATCAAAACCGGGCGATACAAAGACAACCGCAAATGACAAGAAAATCACATGTACAGTTACAGTCAATGATTTTACTGGAAATACAACAACCCAGTTAAAAGATAAATCCGGTAGAACTCTTTACAAAGATTCCGAGTGTAAAAAACCAGCAACCGTGGCAGATTACAATGCAAACGGAACTTACTACACCGAGCCGGTTTACACCGGATGGCAGACCATTGATGGAAAAGTATATTACTATACCAGCAACCATCAGCGTGTAACAGGAAGTCAGGTGATCAGCGGTATCTCTTACAACTTCGGAAGTGATGGAGCATTACAGCAGGGTTCCGGAAAGAACGGTATTGATGTATCCAGCCATCAGGGAAATATTGACTGGGCATCTGTAAAGGCAGCAGGTATCAATTTTGCAATTATCCGTGTCGGTTACCGCGGATCACAGACAGGAGCATTAGTAGAGGATTCCTGCTTCAAGAAAAATATTCAGGGTGCAACTGCAAACGGCATTAATGTTGGTGTTTACTTCTTCACACAGGCTACAACTGAGGCAGAAGCTGTTGAGGAGGCAAGTATGGCATTGACCTTATGCTCCGGCTACAATCTTTCTTACCCGATCTTTGTCGATACAGAGAACGGAAGCGGAGCAGCCCGTGCCAACGGATTAGATAAAGGGACCAGAACGGCATGCGTGGCTGCGTTCTGTAAGACCATTGCAAACGGTGGAAGAAAAGCAGGTGTTTACGCAAGTAAGAGCTGGTATAACAACAAGATTGATGCATCTGCATTCAGCAATTACTTTATCTGGGTTGCACAGTACAACACAACCTGCAATTACAAAGGAAAATATAACATGTGGCAGTACTCATCTAAGGGAAGTGTTCCTGGAATCAAGGGAAATGTCGATGTAAATATTGCATATTAATTCATGGATTTTAAAAGGACGACCGGTATCTGTTCAGATACCGGTTGTTTTGCACATAACAATCGATAAGGGGAACAGGTTTGCTATATTATAATAAGAAAGAGTATCCAAAACAGATATGGGTGTCGCAGATACCGGAGCGGGAAGTTTCTTTGTTAAGGGAAAATCTTGCCGAAATAAAACAAACTACATTTGTATTAATGCAAAAAGAGGAAGCCTGTCATCAACTGTCAGAGCAGCGGAGCAGAGATATCATTTTTCTATCTTCGAACCAGTCTCTCTTAGACCTTGCCAGAGATGTGAATGTTCCGGCGATTGCCTATCAGATGCCGGAAACGGATACATTTCTTCATGCCGATATGGTCGTTGAGGGGTTCGAGGAAGTCGATATGACGTTTTTACAGCGCGTGTATGAGAGACATTTCAATATCCCGTGGACGATTCTGGAGACGAAACGCTGTATTGTGAGAGAATTGGAGCTTTCTGATCTGGATGCCCTTTTTTCCATGTATGCAGAACCCGGAATGACCGATTATATGGAGGGGTTATATGAATATGAGGAAGAGCTGGAATATCAGAAAGCCTATATCGAAAATATGTATCGTTTTTATGGATATGGAATGTGGCTTGTTTTTGAGAAAAAAACGGGCACACTGATCGGCAGGGCCGGTGCGGAACACCGGGAAGAGTTAAATGGAGATATGGAATTGGGGTATGCGATCCGGACATCCTTTCAACATCAGGGTTATGCCTATGAAGTCTGTCAGGCGATCATGCAATATGCAGGAGAGGAGCTGCAGGTACATCTCTTGCACTGTCTGATTCAAAAAGAAAATACTCTTTCTGAAAAACTTGCCATAAAATTAGGCTTTTCATATTGCGGTGACCGGGAAATAGACGGCGTCCTGATGTCAGATTATCAGATAGAATGGTGATGGAAGCCGGATGCAAAGTTTAAGCGTTGATTTTTGATAGAAAATAAAATATAATCATATATTATACACAAAAGCATAGATAAAGTGGGTGATCTACATGGCAGAACTTTCATCAGAAGAATTAGAGAAAATCGTAAAAGAAGAGGACAATAGTATTAAACCAATGAAGGAGTTTGAGAGTCCCGAAAAATTATATCAGGAATTGATCGCCAGTGTCCGTAAGTATCATCCATCTACGGATATCAGTCTGATAGAGAAGGCATACAACATTGCATACGAGGCACATAAGGGGCAGGTAAGAAAATCGGGAGAACCGTATATCATCCATCCATTGTGCGTTGCGATTATTTTAGCAGAGTTAGAGCTTGATAAGGAGACGATCGTAGCGGGACTTTTGCATGATGTGGTGGAAGATACCGTTATGACCGATGAGGAGATCAAGCAGGAGTTTGGTGCAGAGGTTGCACTGTTGGTAGATGGTGTCACAAAATTAGGACAGTTGTCCTACGATGCGGATAAGGTGGAAGTTCAGGCAGAGAATTTAAGAAAAATGTTCCTTGCCATGGCAAAGGATATCCGTGTGATCCTGATCAAACTGGCAGACCGCCTGCATAATATGCGGACACTGAAATACATGACGCCGGAGAAACAGAAGGAAAAAGCGCGCGAGACAATGGATATCTATGCGCCGATCGCCCAGCGCCTTGGTATTTCCAAAATTAAGATCGAATTAGACGATCTGTCTTTAAAATATTTAGAGCCGGAAGCATACTATGATCTGGTTCATCAGATCGCCCAGAGAAAAAGTGTCAGGGATGATTATGTCCAGAGCCTTGTGGAAGAGGTAAAAAAACATATCCACGAAGCCGGAATTCCGGCGCAGATCGATGGGCGGGCAAAGCATTTTTTCAGTATTTATAAGAAAATGAAGAATCAGGATAAAACGCTGGATCAGATTTATGATCTGTTTGCAATCCGTATTATCGTGGATTCCGTAAAAGACTGTTATGCGGCACTTGGTGTCATCCATGAGATGTATAAACCGATCCCTGGCCGGTTCAAAGATTACATTGCCATGCCAAAACCGAACATGTATCAGTCACTTCACACGACATTGATCGGACCGACCGGACAGCCGTTCGAGATCCAGATCCGTACCTATGAGATGCACCGCACTGCTGAGTACGGTATCGCCGCTCACTGGAAATACAAAGAGGCAAGCAATAATGGCGGTGCTGCAGCACCAATGACCGTTACCGAGGAAGAGAAGTTAAGCTGGCTGAGACAGATTTTAGAGTGGCAGAGGGATATGTCCGATAACAAGGAGTTTATGAGCCTGTTAAAAAGTGATCTCGACCTGTTTTCGGATACGGTTTTCTGCTTCACACCGACAGGAGATGTAAAAAACCTGCCAAACGGTTCTACGCCAATTGATTTTGCGTACAGCATCCATTCGGCGGTCGGAAACAAAATGATCGGAGCCAAAGTCAACGGAAAGCTTGTTCCGATTGATTATGTGATCCAGAATGGTGACCGGATCGAGGTGTTGACTTCTCAGAATTCCAAGGGACCAAGCCGCGACTGGCTGAATATTGTAAAGAGCACGCAGGCAAAGAATAAGATCAATCAGTGGTTCCGAAGTGAGTTGAAGGAAGAAAATATCATAAGAGGAAAAGAGCTGCTTGCATCCTGTTGTAAATCAAAAGGGATCAACCTTTCCGATATCAACAGACCAGAGTATCAGGATAAAATCATGCGCAAGTATGGTTTTCACGACTGGAATTCCTGCCTTGCAACCGTTGGTCATGGCGGTTTAAAAGAAGGTCAGATCGTGAACCGCATGTACGAGGAATATAAGAAAGACCACCTTGCACGTATTACAGACGAGGAAGTTCTTGAGACAATCTCCGAAAATAAAGAAAAAGTCCCGGAGAAAAAATCAAAGAGCGGTATCATTGTAAAGGGACTTTATGACGTGGCAGTCCATTTTTCAAAATGCTGCAGTCCGGTTCCGGGGGACGAGATCGTAGGATTTGTGACAAGAGGGCGTGGTGTTTCCATTCACCGGACGGATTGCATCAACATCATCAATCTTTCAGATATGGAGAGAGAACGTCTCATCGATGCAGAGTGGCAGCATGATGAAGAATCCGGCAATTCCGGTCTTTATCTGGCAGAGATCAAAGTATTCTGCAATAACCGTACCGGGCTTCTCGTTGATATCACAAGAGCCTTTACAGAGCGTGAGATTGATATCAATGCGATCCATTCCAAGACGAGTAAGCAGGGAATCGCAACCATTGATATTTCATTTAACACAAAAGGAAAAGCAGAGCTGACGAGCGTGATCGACAAGCTTCGTCAGATAGACAGTATTATTGATATTGAGAGAACCACCGGCTGATCTGGCTCAGGTGGTTTCTTTCATCTTTTTATGGAGGAAGAGAAATATGGCACCATTAAGTATACAGACATATGTGGTAGGTCCGGTACAGACCAATTGCTATTTTGCAATCAATGATGACACAAAAGAAGTACTGATCATTGATCCGGGTGCAAGTGCAAAACAGCTTGCAGAGAAAGTGAAAGAGCAGGGATTGAAACCTGTGGCAATTCTTCTGACACATGGACATTTTGACCATGCGACAGGGGCAGGGGAGCTGGCGCAGCTTTTGCATATAAAAATATACGCGCAGGAAAAAGAAAAAGAGACACTGGAAAATCCGCAGCTGAATCTGAGCGGATGGCAGGGAAGCGAGCTTGTGTTCTATGCCGATGAATATTTAAAAGATGAGCAGGAAATAGATCTTGCAGGATTTCATATACGGGTATTTTTAACACCGGGACATACGGTGGGAGGCTGCTGCTATTATCTTCCATATCAGAACACGTTATTCAGCGGAGACAGCCTCTTCCAGACTTCTATTGGAAGGACTGATTTCCCGAAGGGGAGTGCATCCCAGCTGATCCATGCGATCCGGGAAAAACTCATGCCGCTTCCTGATGAGACCGCCGTGTATACAGGGCATGGAGATATGACAACGATCGGAACAGAGCGGATGTACAATCCATATTTATAACAGACTGACTATGAAAAAATATCGTCTGTAAAGAAGACTTTCATCAAAATAGGAAACACAGCCAGAAAAGGAAAACAATATGATATTAGCAAAGTTAAGCAAGCCGGAATTTGAGTATGACATACATTCGCTCATCAAGGCATTTTTCCCGGAGGAAAATGTGAGTGCAACGGCAGAAGATAAAAAATATGAGGAAGAGATCACCTTACAGTTTCAGGTGGTGTATGAGCCACAGCAGATAAAAATTGAGTGGAAGGGAAAAAATCAGGAAAGTCATGACCGGAGTTTTCCGGTAGATTTTTCAGACCGCACGGAAACGAAAAACGAATTGAAACAGAATTTTTATCAGATATTATCAGAGATCACGGGCAAAAAGCTTCCGTGGGGAACTCTGACAGGAATCCGGCCAACGAAAATCCCGATGAAATTTTTAGAGGAAGGAAAAACGGAGGCAGAGATCAGATCCTACATGCAAAAAACGTACTTTGCATCCGATGAGAAAATCGATCTTTCCATTGATATCGCAGAGCGTGAGCTTGAAATTTTAAAAAAGATCGATTACGAGAACGGCTACAGTCTTTATATCGGAATCCCATTCTGTCCGACGACCTGCCTGTATTGTTCGTTTACATCATACCCATTAGTGAGCTGGAGACAGAAAGTGGACAGCTATCTGGATGCTTTGGAAAAAGAACTGGATTATGTTGCAGTAAAATTTGGAAAAAAACATCTGAATTCCATCTACATTGGAGGGGGCACACCGACAACACTGGAGCCATATCAGCTTGACCGGCTGATCCGTAAAATCCGATGCAGCTTTGATCTGTCACACTGTCTGGAGTTTACAGTGGAAGCCGGACGTCCGGACAGCATCACAAGAGAAAAATTAGAAACGTTGAAAAAATGGGACATCACAAGAATTTCCATCAATCCGCAGACGATGAAAGATGAGACATTAAAAATCATCGGGCGCAGACATACCGTGGCACAGACCGTGGAGAGTTTTCAGCTTGCGAGAGAGCTTGGATTCGATGATATTAACATGGATCTTATCATGGGACTGCCGGAGGAAAGCCTTGAGGATGTCAGGGATACCTTAGAGCAGGTAAAAGCGTTAAAACCGGATAATCTTACCGTGCATTCACTTGCATTAAAGCGGGCGGCACGGCTTAACATGTTTAAGGAAGATTATAAAGATTACAAGATGGTCAACACCACAGAGCATATGAACCTCACCGCAGAATATGCAAAGGAGATGGGGTTAGAACCATATTATCTGTATCGCCAGAAGAGCATGGCTGGCAATCTGGAAAATGTCGGTTACGCAAGTCCGGGGAAAGCAGGAATTTATAACATTCTGATCATGGAAGAGAAACAGACTATCGTGGCGTGTGGAGCGGGAGCTTCGACAAAACGTGTCTGGAATGAGCCAAATCCGGATGGCACTCATCGGATCGAAAGATGCGAGAATGTCAAGGATGTAGCGCAGTATATCGAGAGAATTGATGAGATGATTGAGCGGAAGCAGAAACTTTTTGCAGAAGAATAAAAGGGTTTTTCTTCCTGAAATAGTACATCAAGATGTATTGAAACAACCTAATAACTGTGCCTTAAAGGACGAATTCATTTTAGAAGATGAGTTCGTCCTTTTCTCATATATTCCAAAATGACGGTAGAACTGTTCACAAGTTTTATGGTAAAATTTGAATACAAATTGAGCAACAAATCTGGGAAAACATAATCATCAATGTGTAAAATGTGATAGTCATGAGGAAAAAACGAGAATCACCGAAAGGATGTGGGAGGCATTGTGCGGGAAGAGAATCAAACAACCAGTAGCCTTGGCTGTATTATTTGTTCTAATGTTTATTGGTGGATGTTTTTTTGTGAAAGCCAATCAGGCAAAGGAATTTGAGAAAAACGATTATGGGGTGTTTTTAAATGCGGACGCCTCATCTTTGGAACGATTTAAAATGTATGAAACGATTGTAATTGATGCACAGTATTTTACAAAAAGGGATATTGAATTGCTCCATCAAAATGGAACAGTCGTATATACATATCTAAATATTGGGTCGATTGAAAACTTCAGGGAGTACTATACAACCTATGCGGAACTGGCAATCGGTGAGTATGAGCATTGGGAGGAAGAACAATGGGTGGATGTAGCAAACCCAGACTGGCAGAAGTTTATAGGACAGCTTTCTCAGGAATCCGTATGGAGCGGCATCGATTTTGATAAAGGAACATTTCATGAGCAAATGAGCGAGACGAGGGATTATTTCTGCAAATATTTGGAAGCGTGCAAAGCAGATGGAATGGAAGTATATCTGTTGGAATATACAACGAACCCAAAACTAATCCAAAAAATAAAAGAATACTGCAAGGAGCAAGACTTCCATTTTTATATTTCCAGTTCCCTTGAACTTAGATAATGAGTGTTGAGAAATACGAAAAGTATGCGGTTGCTTTTTCTGGAACGGGATAATGTTATTGCTCTTATTTGATTGACAAAAATTAGATAGGTTTTATAATTGATATTAAGAATTGTTCCTAATAATGAGCTGGATAGAAACAACTAAAAAATAGAAGAAAAGGGGTAAGATTATTTTTGAGATGAAACCAGAGTATTACATTGGAATAAAAATGATTGATGAACAACATAAACAGTTGTTTAAATATGCGGATGAAGCATATAGCAGATTATGAAGATTTTGACATACCTTACGGAATGGTTAGTAAATCATATTTTGTATGTTGATGGACAGATTCCACAGGAATGATGTCATATATAGGAGTTTATGAAAGAGATTTATGGATGAAAAACAGTTAAGCATAGATATCGTTGGTTTGGCAGGAGGTTCCTTTATTTGCAAGGATTATTCATCTTGCGGATGTAATAGATGCGATTGCTAACAACATAAAATTTAGACAGGAAAAATGGGATAAATGTTGTGAATTTCTTGTAAAACAAAAAGGATTATTATTTGATGATGAGTGTGTAGAAGCCTTTTTTGAAATGATATCAAAAGAAACATTTGTTTCGTTAGAGGATGGATCTTTTGAGTCAAAGTTATGGGAGATCGTTCCAAGAAAAAAACAGATGTTTGATTGGAATACTTGTAAAAATATTGCAGATTTCTTTGCGGATATTGTTGATTATAAATCTCCCTTTACAAGCAGACACTCTATTGGTGTTGCAGAAAAGGCTGCGCAGTTTGCAAAGTATATTGGATATGATGTTTCAGATATCGAAAAAATGTATCTGGCGGGAGCATTGCATGATATCGGAAAAATGGCGGTCGGTAATGAAATATTAGAAAAACCGGATAAACTTACGGATGAAGAATTTGATAAAATGAAAAACCATGTGGGCTACACATATCTTATATTGTCACAAGTAGATGGTTTTGAAGATATACGGGATTGGGCTGCATTACATCATGAAAAACTAAATGGGAAAGGGTATCCATTTGGAAAAACTGCAGATGAATTAAATGAACAAGAACGAATTATGGCATGTGTTGATATTTATCAGGCGCTTACGGAAGAACGTCCATATAAGAAAGGAATGTCGCATGAAAAAACATGTGATATACTTGATGAAATGGCAGAAAAAGGTTTTGTGGATGCAGATATTTCACGTAAAATGAGAGATTGTTTTCATTAGCATAGTATGAATGTTACAGAAAAACGGGTAGCCATTAACTCATTGGTATAGTTTGCGACGGGACCAGATTCATTCATGATGCCCTTATAGATTTCAGCAGGGATGATCCAAAGATCAGTATCTTTTTCTGCTTCAATGGTTACTTCAAATTGAATGGATTGCATCATACATGAGGCGGATAAAAGACACATATCCATATCGAACAGACGGTAAAGTGTAATCTCCCGTCCTTCATCTGAAAGTATGTAAGTTCGAAGCTGCCCGGATTTAACCAGTAATAATCCGGTACAATCTATTTTCCCGTTGTGAATGATCGTTCCTTTTTTTACATGCTGTGTGATTAAATGATCTGAAATTAGTTTTTTTTGTGCTGTATTTAAGTCATTCCATAGTGGAAAATAATTTTCGAAGCTCATAACAGTTATCTCCTTTACGAACATAGTATACTTGCTTTTTTAAGATGCGTCAATCGAATAATTGACATATGTCATAAATAAAAATATGTCATTGCAGTTATTAGTGTTCAAGGTAAATTCTTATGTAATAATATCACAGAAGGATTTACCTTTTTTAGGTACAATAGAGGTATCAAATTTGAAAGGGGAACAGAGCATTGGCAAAAAGAGTGGCAAGTATCGATAAAAAAAGATGTGTTGCCTGCGGAGTATGCGAAAATACTTGTCCGCTGGCAGCGGTTAAAGTACATCGTGGGTGCTATGCGGTAGTAGAAGAAGCAGTGTGTGTAGGATGCGGGAAATGTGCACAGTACTGTCCGGCAGGATGCATTGAAATGAGAGGGAGGGTAGCGGTGTGAAGAAAAAGAAACATTGGTATGATTATTTATGGATATGGGCGATCATTTATTTTGCTCTCGGTTTTTTTAATATATTGTTCGCCTGGTTTGGGATGATTGATTTCCTGTTGCCGTTAGGAATAGCAATATTCGGTGGAAATAAATTTTTCTGTAATCATTTGTGTGGACGTGGCCAGCTTTTTAGTAAGCTTGGTGGAGATTTAAAATGCTCAAGAAATAAACCAACCCCACAATGGATGAGTTCAAAATGGTTCCGATATGGCTTTTTGATATTTTTCCTTACAATGTTTGGAAATATGGTATTTCAGACATATTTAGTTGGTGCCGGAGCAGCATCCTTGCGTGAAGCCATCAAACTATTCTGGACTTTCCGTGTTCCGTGGGGATGGACATACACTGCAGGAATAGTAGCTGATTGGGTGGCACAGTTTAGTTTTGGATTTTATAGTTTGATGCTTACATCTCTGTTGTTAGGGTTAATCGTAATGGTGTTATATAAGCCACGAACCTGGTGTACATTTTGTCCAATGGGAACAATGACGCAGGGTGTCTGTAAATTAAAAAATAATGAAAATAAGTAATACTATAAAGTAATTTATAAAAGGCATATGTCAAAAACGTTATTGACATATGCCTTTTATAGGGCTATCATATAAGAAAAGCGAGAAAGGAGCAGTTTATGCCAAGACCAGTAAAATGCAGAAAAGTCTGCCATTTCCCAAATGTTTTAGAATTTCTTCCGGCAGATGATGCTGAGAAAAAAAACGCCCATTGTTCTGACGGTAGATGAGTACGAGACAATCCGTCTTTTGGACAAGAAAGGTTATAGTCAGGAGCAGTGTGCAGAATCTATGCAGATCGCAAGAACGACGGTCCAACGGATTTACGAGATTGCCAGGAAGAAAATAGCAGATGCTCTCATTGATGGACATCCGCTTAGAATTGAGGGTGGGTATTTCATAATCTGTGACGGTCAGAGCAGCGACTGCAGCTTTGGAGGATGTTATAAGCAGGAGATTTACCAAAAATATGCAGTAGAAAAAGGAGAAGGTATCATGAGAATAGCAGTAACATATGAAAATGGACAGATTTTCCAACACTTTGGACACACAGAGACATTTAAGATTTACGATGTAGAGGAAGGAAAAGTGGTACATTCAGAAGTAGTAGATACGAATGGAAGCGGACATGGTGCATTGGCAGGAGTTCTTAATGCATTAAATGCCGATGTTTTGATCTGCGGCGGAATCGGAGGAGGTGCCCAGACCGCATTAGCGGCAGCAGGAATTAAGCTTTTCGGAGGAGTTTCAGGAGATGCAGATAAAGCGGTAGAAGTTTTTATCAATGATACACTTGATTATAATCCGGATGTGAAGTGTTCTCACCATGAGCACAACCATGGGGAAGGACATACATGTGGTGAGCATGGATGTGGAAGCCATAGCTGTCATTAAGAAGAATAAAAAAATACAACACGAAAGGATGCGTCAAGGTAATGCCAGAATTATCGGGATACATCCTTTTGTATTTGGATTGATTATTTTTTCTCTGCTTGTCGAAAGTAATGGATGGAATGTATAATATTGTTAATGATCCAGAGATATTTATTTTGGAAAAAGTTTAATCAATTTGGAGGTATAAAATGAAAGCACATAAGTATTGGTCAATGGGAGCGTTAATTACTATGATTGGAACTTTTTATACAGGATATAAAGGGTTAAAAGCA
>OGDG01000362.1_pt1 | contig 27218 bp, 20 predicted proteins | sample 1570391 | NCBI WGS metagenome assembly OGDG01 (sample SAMEA2582186, study PRJEB24529) | metagenome | biome: Human gut stool | place: China | collected 2011 | reverse complement strand
GAACAAATAGAAGAAACAAGTTCATCAGATATTGGAAAAGAAAGATATATATTCATATATGGTGATAAATATATGAATATAGAGATACCTGATGAAAATTGGATGGAAAAGGATGAATATCCCAATAATGATCCAACGTTTAATATAAATACAGAAAAAATGAAACAATATAACACAATTGATTTAAGCTTTTTAAGAAACTGTGGATATAAAAATGAAATATGTAAGATGCTTTCAAAATATATACATGGTTCTGCTGCTTGGTTCAGAATTATGAAAAATAGGATTTTTATAGATGATGAGATGATAGTGGAAGAATTTTGAGCTTTATTAATTGAGAATTAAAAGAAAATGAAATAAGAGAATATAGGCTGGAATATCTCATATGTGATTAGAAATATAAAAATCGTGTTTTTAAGTTTGAAGGTGTAACTTTTGTTTTCCAAACGATTGGGGAGAGATATACATAAAGTTTTGATAAAAGGTGTGGAAACCTATTAATTCAGTGTTCGATGTAAATTTGGTATATTATTTTGGCACATATTCAAGATAATTGACAGTAACAAGACCTACTAATCAGGCAGGAAGAAGCCTTTTTAGTAGGTTTTATAAGTATAAAATGAATGTTCATTCCTCTGGAAAGCAGGAAAAAGACCTACTAAGGAGAAACATTTTAACAGATTAGTAGGTGAACTGGCGGGAGAATGAAAAGAGGCTGCCTGAAATAACCTACTAAATTATGAGCTTGACAATGGTTAGTGGGGTTTAGGGATTTCCGGCTGCCAGATAATCAGGAAAAGGCATACATAGTATGTTGATATTCAGATTTTAATATGTATTTGTAATGTTCCAAAGACGCATTGAAACGAGAAAACATTTATGATAAAATAAAAATCAATATTGAATATGAAGCAGCACCGTCGGATAGTGGCGCTGAATAAGGAGGATATAATGGAGCAGTATAAGCAGGAATTTATAGATTTCATGGTAGAGAGTGATGTGTTAAAGTTTGGAGATTTTACTTTAAAGAGTGGAAGAAAGTCACCTTTCTTCATGAACGCAGGTGCGTATGTTACAGGAACACAGCTTGCAAGACTTGGAGAGTATTATGCAAAGGCTATTCATGAAACATATGGTGATGATTTTGATGTACTGTTCGGACCAGCATATAAGGGAATTCCAATCAGCGTAGTTACAGCAGTTGCATATGCAAAGCTTTATGGAAAGGAAGTAAGATACTGCTCAGACCGTAAGGAAGAGAAGGACCATGGTGCTGATAAGGGTGGATTCCTTGGAAGCAAGTTAAAGGATGGCGACAGAGTCATTATGATAGAAGATGTAACAACATCTGGTAAGTCAATGGAAGAGACAGTTCCTAAGGTAAGAGGGGCAGCAGATGTTACTATCGTAGGACTTATGGTTTCACTTAACCGTATGGAAGTTGGCCTTGGCGGAAAGGTGAGCGCACTTGAGGAGATTAAGGAAAGATATGGTTTCCCAACAAGCGCAATTGTATCTATGGCAGATGTTGTAGAACACCTTTACAATAAAGAGTGCGAGGGCAAGGTAGTTATTGATGATACACTTAAGGCAGCAATTGACAAGTATTACGCAGAATATGGTGTTAAGAACGCATAATAACTGATGTTAATGGAGGGTTAATTATGGAAGAGAATCTTTATAAGAAATTAAAGTCAGTAGGAGCTTCTAATCTTGTATTTGGTATCCTGATAATACTCTTTGGTATCGGTGCAGGTGTAATGATGATTATTAATGGTGCAAGACTTCTTGCACACAGATCAGATAGCTTATTCTAGTGAAGGGGAACTGCCTGGTGGGTTAATTATGCCTGCCGGGCAGATTTGTTATGAAAAAGAAACATTATGTAACGCTTATAAAATGGGCGCTTTTTGTTATATATATGATTCTGCTCTTTTATGTAGTCTTTTTCGCAGAAGGAATGGGAAGGGCAGAGATAGCCAGCGGTTACAAATACAATCTTACACTGTTCACGGAAATCAGGCGCTATTGGCGTTATCTTGGACATTTTGACTCGCTTGGCTGGATAGCATTTCTTAATATAATTGGAAATGTGCTGGCATTCATACCATTTGGAATATTCGTGCCGTGGCTTTCCAATGGCAGAATTAATGTTTTTGCTACATTTGCATATGGATTCGCACTGTCGCTTACAATAGAAACAGTACAGCTTATATGTAAGGTCGGCTGCTTTGATGTTGATGACCTTGTGCTTAATGTACTGGGAGCATTGTGCGGTTATGCGGTATATGCGATAGCATACAGAATAGTTAAAATGTTTAGTAAAAAGGACAGGTGAAAAAATGAAACTTTTTAATAAATACAAGTTCTCTGATAAAAGTCAGGCACTTGGGGGTTTGATATCGACTGCGATGGGAATACTGTCATTGCTTTCTTTTGGTTACGGAGTGTATCTGTCTTTTAAAGCAGCAGGAGAAGGCGGCTTAAGAGTAGGAAGTCTTGGAATATTAAGCCTTATCTTAGCGGTAATTGGAACAGTAATCGGACTAATCAGCTTCAAAGAAGATAATAAGTTCTACGGAACTTCGAGATTTGGTTCAATGCTGTGTGAAGTATATAGATCAGATTATTTATTTGCTTGTAGGATGTGTAATATTGGCGGCTGGAATTACGCTTGAAGTAAAGGCAAATGTTGCAATGATGGCAGGAGAATATTTTGTTCGTGTTATCTCCCAGCGGTTTCATGGTGAATTCGGCTATGTAAAGTTATGCTTTGATATTACACTGGTTTGTATTGCTTGTTTGTTTTCTATTTGCTTTATGTCGGGTATTTATGGTGTCCGTGAAGGTACTGTAGCTGCTGCATTGTTAGTTGGCCCTATAGTACACTTCATAAGTCCTTATTATCGATGTTTTGATAAGTGGATAAATGATGTGAAGGATAAAGATGCTATTGCATTGAGAAATATACAGCATGTCATCATTACTATTGCGAGAGAGTATGGAAGTGGAGGACATTTATTGGGTGAAATGTTATCGAAAGAACTTGGTATTAAGTTATATGATAAGGAGTTTATTCACTTAGTTGCTGAGAAAAGTGGTATAAATGAACAGTACATTAAGAAAAATGAACAATCCATACCTTCTTTTTGGCTGAAGTGTATTTTAGGAAAGAACAGTGAACAGTCTTTGGAGAGAAGTCTTTCATCGGATGATGTATTGTTTGTAGCAGAAAGCAAAATTATACAAGAGCTAGCAGAGAAAGGGCCGTGCATCATTGTGGGCAGATGTGCTGATTTTGTATTGCGGGATTATCCGAATTTGATTAAAGTTTTCTGTTATTCTGATTTGAAGAGTGCGTGTGTACGGTGTGTGCAAGAATATGGTGTTTCAGAGGAAAAAGCTGAGTCTGAAATTAAACGGATCAATCATAATCGAATAGCTCATTATGAGTATTATACAGGTGAGAAATGGGGAGAACCTCATCATTATAATCTGATGATAAATACGGGGAGCATTGATTTATCGGTAGCTTGTAATTTAATAAAGAGTATCTATAAGAATCGGATAAAGGAAAACTTGTCGAAATAAGAAGTTCTGCACATTTTTTGTACTTTTTGGATAACGGCTGACAGATGTGATATCGCGATATTTGCATCGTAATAAAAAGCCGAATTAATATGAAACAAGATGTACAAAATCAACAAACAAAGCGTGGAAATCCTTATGTCGGATTTTTGTGGGTAATTTTGATTGTGTTATTACTTAACGGACTGATTTTCCCAAAGTTGAGCAAACAAAAGATTATTTCTACTGATTATGGATCTTTTATAGAAAAAGTAGATAGTGGGAGAGTAAAGGACGTTATGATAAAGAGTAGTCAGATATTCTTTACAGCAGTAGATAAGAATGGTGAAACGAATACTTTTCAGACAGGTGAGACAAATGATCCTCAGTTAGTAGAAAGGCTATTGGATGCAGATAGCCCTAATGAGAATGGGAAAATAGCATTCAATCAGATTGTTCCTGAAGAAAACTCCCCTATATTGAATTTTTTATTGATGTGGATTTTACCTGGACTGATTTTTTATATTATCTGGCGGCAGACTAGTAAAACTATTCAATCTCGTATGGGAACTGGTGGTAATTTTATGTCTTTCGGCAATAGTGGAGCTAAGATTTATGCAGATGCTGATATAAAAACAACGTTTGCTGATGTAGCTGGACAGGAGGAGGCGAAAGAAACTTTGAAAGAAATTGTTGACTTTTTACACAATCCTAAAAAATATACTGAGATTGGAGCTTCTTTGCCTAAAGGTGCTTTGCTTGTAGGCCCTCCTGGTACAGGCAAGACATTGATAGCTCGTGCTGTTGCAGGTGAAGCCAAGGTCCCGTTTTTTGCAATATCTGGTTCGGAGTTCGTACAGATGTTTGTTGGTATGGGAGCCGCTAAAGTGAGAGATTTGTTTAAGCAGGCTGGTGAAAAAGCACCTTGTATAATTTTTATCGATGAGATTGATGCTATAGGAAAAAAGAGGGAAGGTACTTTTAGTGGAAATGATGAACGGGAACAGACTTTAAATCAGCTTTTAACTGAGATGGATGGTTTTGACGGGCGTAAAGGAGTTGTCATCTTAGCTGCAACTAATCGACCAGAAAGCTTAGACAAAGCATTGCTTCGACCAGGGCGTTTTGATCGTCGTATTCAGATGGATTTACCTGATTTAGAGGGTAGAAAGGCTATTCTTAACGTGCATTTGAAGAAGGTAAAGCATGATTCAATTAATTTAGATATTGTGGCAAGAGCTACATCGGGCTCTTCGGGAGCTGAACTTGCTAATATAGTCAATGAGGCAGCTTTGCGTGCTGTACGAATGGGACGGACACGAGTTACTACCTCTGATCTGGAGGAAAGTGTGGAAACTGTGATTGCTGGAGCACAGAGGAAAGGAAAAGTAATATCGGCAGATGAGAAAAAAGTGATAGCTTACCATGAAATAGGGCATGCTTTGGTAGCTGCCATGCAAACTCATTCTGCTCCGGTACATAAGATTACGATTATTCCACGTACTTCAGGAGCTTTAGGTTATACAATGCAGGTCGATAATGGAGAACAGGTTTTGCAAAGTAAAGAAGATCTGTTTAATCGGATAGTGACACTTACAGGTGGTCGTGCAGCCGAAGAAATAGTTTGTAACACAGTAACTACAGGTGCATCGAATGATATTGAACAAGCTACTAAGCTGGCACGTGCTATGGTTACTCGGTTTGGTATGAGTGATAAATATGATATGATGGGACTGGAAACAGTTAATAATGCCTATTTGGGCAATGATACGTCACTTGCTTGTTCGAGTGATACAGCTGCAGATATTGACCGTGAGGTTCTTTCTCTGATAAAAAATGCTCATGATAAGGCAAAAAGCATTATTTCCGAAAATATGAAAGTTATGCATGAAGCAGCTTCTTTCTTGATTGAAAAGGAAACGATTACGGGTAAGGAATTTATGGATATTGTTCATTGCTGTACTGCGAAGACAGACTTAAATAATTGATTCGGCGGGCGGAACGTTTTTCAGCTATTTATTTTATATGAGTAGAAGAATGCGTTCCGCTTTTTTATCTTTTTCTATATTCTAAAGGTGTATATCCGGTATGTTGTTTAAAAAAGCGAACAAACGAAGAAGAGGTATGAAAATTTAGTTCTTCTGATATTTGCTGGATAGTATATGTTGTAGTTTTTATATATCGTTTAGCTTCTATGATGATAACTTCATTTATCCACTTTTGTATAGAATAGCCTGTTACGGATTTTATGGTCATCGAAAGATATTTGGGAGTAATGCATAGTTTATTGGCATAAAAAATGACATTTCTTTCTTTTGTATAATGTTGTAATAACAGGTCGAAGAAACGATGCGTAAGTTCTTCTTGTCTAGAAGCAGGTTGGAGTATATTGTGATTATTTTTATTGAATAAAGAGGTTATAATAAGAATAAGGCTGAGAGTTAATGTCTTTTTTATATCGCTATTTTTTGCATGGTGATCTATGATATTATATAGGGTTATTATTTCTTCTGAGTCTTTTTCTTGAAGTTGTAGGCAAGGTGTTGAGGCTGTTTGTTTTAACAGGTTAAAATCGGGGGTAATAGGTAGCGTACATAGAAAGTCGGGTAATATGTGCATCACTTTCATTTCGAAGTCGGACGAACATTCTTTGATATGAATGATGTGTTGGGGAATAATAATAAATATTCCATTTTGACAGATATGATGGGTATTATAGTTTATCTTAAGCTTAATATATCCCTTCGTGCAAATACCGAAAATGAATCCTTTGAATACAAATGATTGTTCGTGCACATTGGGGCCTAATATATCTGATAAGTCTTTGAAGATAATCGTTTCTTTTTCTATGAGATTTTCTTGAGATATCATGATTCTCTTATTTATGTATTTGCAAAAATAAGAATGATAATAAATTTAATGGTGTTTGAGGAAGTTTTATTTTCTAACTTTGCAGCCGTTTTTTAATTAATGGTTATTAATAAGTGTAGATTATGATGATGAAAACAGTCCGAAATGCAATATTATTACTTTGGGGCGTACTTATTTGTTATCCGGTTGGAATGAAAGCTCAAGACAAGTTCGATGCAAGTGTTGGTATGGATTTAGTAAGTGGCTATATTTGGCGTGGTCAGGATTTGGGAAATGTCAGCATTCAGCCAGAAGTGTCGTTGGCTTACAAAGGTTTTTCTCTTACAGGATGGGGAACTGTTGGATTTGATAAAGATGATATAAAAGAGTTTGATCTGACCTTAGGTTATGAAGTGAAAGGATTCAGTTGCTCTGTAACTGATTATTGGACTAATGGTGGACCGGGATACTTCCACTATGGGGCACATAATACGAGTCATACATTTGAAGCGCAGATTGGATATGACTTTGGCTTCTTATCGGTGGACTGGTTTACGAACTTTGCTGGAAATATCGGTTATAAAGCAGATGGAAGTAAAGCTTATGCTTCCTATTTTTCAGTTTCTGTTCCTTTTGTTTTGGGAGGACTAGACTGGACTGTAGAGGCTGGAGCAACTCCTTGGGAAAATGATTTCTATACAGGAGGAGAAAATTCCAGTTATTCGAAAGATATGATAAATGGTTTTGCTGTTTGTGAAGTAGGTATAGAGGCTTCGAAAGAAATAAAGATTTCGGAAAGTTGGTCATTGCCTCTTTTTGCTAAAGCAATATGGAATCCTTCTACGGAAGGGCTTTATTTTGTTGCGGGATTAAGTTTTTAATATGTGCAAAAATCAAATAGCCTCTCAAAAATGAATTTTATGAGGGGCTATTTGTTTTATATATTTTCCATTAAAACAAGGCTGGTGATCGATTTGCTATAGATTCATTACTTCTTGTTCGAAATGATCTTTGTCACCTTTCGCTCTATTGCGTATTTTGCTGCGATAGTTGTAAACAGTCGCTAGTGAATAACCCAAAAAATGGGCGATACGATTGGCATCGGTTACTCCCAAACGTATTAAAGCGAAAATACGGAGTTCTGTGTTTAGTATTTCACCCGGTTTAGGGTATATTTTCCCTTCATCTGTTAGTAATTTATTGAAGTCCTCTATAAAATTAGGGAACAACTCTAAAAATGATTTATCGAATTCATTATAGAAATTCTTCCGTTCGTCACGAAGGAACTGTTCAGAACGTATAGCTTTGAATAGATCATCAATACGTGAAGCCATTGCAAGTTTTTCCAACGAACGGCGATATTGCTCAAGCTTTTCAAGATAACTGACACAACGATCCAGATACCGTGCTATGTATACTTCTTTAATCTTTCCGGTTTGGGCCAAACTTTCGTTGGCTGCTTGCAGTTCTTTGTTGGAAAGGTATAAATGTTTTCGTGTGATAGATAATTTTTTCAGACCATAATACAAGTATGATGCTAGGATAATTAATAGAACGGCTAATATTCCCATGCATAGTAAGAGTATGACAACCATTCTTTTTTCTTGAGCTTCTTTTTGAGAATATGCATGGTCGATAATTGGATAAAATTCTGTAACTTCGGCAAAACGCAGACGAGCGTTGCAGGCTACGGCATCTTCCATAGAACAACTTAAGTAGCTATATGCTCTTTTTAAATCGCCATGACGATAGATGAGTCGTGCCAGTTTTTGTAGCGAGGCATATTCTCTGACAGATGTGCTTAAATCAATGATTGCAGTTTGCGCCAGATAATAGATTTGCATATCAGGTTCGTTTTTTACCTCATATGCCATTGATAATGTATAATATATATATGCCTTTTGCCTTAAATCAAGGGACGTAGTAAGCATTTGATTAAGCATGGGAAGGGCTTTATCCGGTTGTGCAGAAAGAATGAATCTCTCTGCTAAAACAATATTGCGATCTACTCCGGAATCGATACTATTCATTATCGAATCACGATATAAATCTGTCAGATGTAAATATTTTTGTTTAGCATCATGTCCTATAGTGTAGTCGGCTAACCATCCGTAGCATGTACGTGCTGTAAAGTAATAGTATATTAAGTTTTTCTTGTCTAATTTACTGGGAGATATTTGTTGTAACTCTGCTAATGCTTCATTGTACATACCCATGACTCCCATGACTTCTGCACGATTGATAATGATTTCGTCATGGCACTCCGGTTTATTTAATAATAGTGCATATTCCGATTTTTTGTTTATATAATACAGAGCTGAGTCTGCTTGATAATGTAAATATAGTCCGAGTAATTCATTACATAGTTTATACTTGTCTTCTTCTGTTGTTGCGTAATGTAGTTGCTGTTTAAGTTGAGATATTGTTGTTTCTCGTTCAGTGCGAAAAGAAGCTTTCTTAGTAATGACTTCATCGAGTTGCTGCAAAACTTTTTCATGATTAGCTTGTTGTGCTTGAGCAGACAGGGTTAATAAAATCATACTGGTTAATAGCCAGATGAATTTATATCTTGCTATGAAAATACGGATATTTTGTTTCATTTGGTGCTATAGCTATGTTTAAAAGTGTATCATAATACAAAATTTAGTGCTAAAACTATTTATATAATTGATATGGTTGTATTAGGTTAAGTTCTTTGTTTTCTGTATTTTATGTTCACAAGGCGTTTATATTTATTTTCCAAATATAATAAAAATATTGTCAAAGGTATACTTTTGCATCGAAAAACATTTCAAATCATATTAATCTTAAATATCATGAAACATACACGGCTTTTATTTATGGTTATCTTTAGTTTTTGCGGTATTTGCCGTGCTGCTGCGACTATAAAGGTAGATAAGATTGCTCCGAGCTACTGGTGGGCTGATATGAAGAATCCTGAGTTGCAGATTCTATTATATGGCAACCATATCTCTTCTTCTGAAGTGTCTTTATCTGGTAAAGGGGTTATATTAAAAGAGGTCGTTAAACAAGATAATCCGAATTATTTACTATTGTATATTGATTTGTCTGAAGCTGAAGCGCAAACCTTTAATATTGCATTAAAAGATGGTAAAAAGAAACTTACGATACCTTATGAGCTGAAGCCACGTGTACGTAAAGGAGAAGATGTAAAAGGCTTTACTTCTGAAGATGTCCTTTATTTGATTATGCCTGATCGCTTTGCTAATGGGAATCCAGATAATGATATTGTTGAAGGAATGCTCGAAAATAGAGTAGACCGTAATGACTCTTTTGCTCGGCATGGAGGTGATTTACAAGGCATTGCTGATTATCTGGATTATATTGCAGATTTGGGGGTAACAGCTATTTGGCTGAATCCAACTCAGGAGAACGATATGAAAGAGGGATCGTATCATGGTTATGCCATTACAGATTATTATCAGCTGGATCGTCGTTTAGGAAGTAATGAGGAATTTAAGACATTGGTTGAAAAGGCACATCAGAAAGGGTTGAAGGTTGTGATGGACATGATTTTCAACCATTGTGGTAGTGAAAATTACCTGTTTAAAGATAAACCCTCTAAAGAATGGTTTAATTTTCACTCGGAATATGTGCAGACTTCATTTAAAACAGCTAGCGTAATGGATGTACATGCCAGTGAGTATGAACGTAAGATTGCTACTGATGGATGGTTTACTTCAGTTATGCCTGACTGGAATCAGCGTAATCGTCATGTAGCACGTTATCTTATTCAAAATAGTATCTGGTGGATTGAGTACACTGGCATTAATGGGATTCGTCAGGATACTCATCCGTATGCCGATTTTGATTTTATGAGTGAATGGTGTAAGGAAGTACTTGAAGAGTATCCTTATTTTAATATCGTAGGTGAAACATGGTTAAATAGTAATGTCTTAGTTTCTTATTGGCAGAAGGATAGCAAACTGGCAGCTCCACGAAATTCCAATTTACCGACAGTAATGGATTTCCCTTTACAAAGTTTGATGAACCAAGCTTTTGATGAAGAAACTGGAGAGTGGGGAGGAGGACTGTATAAATTGTACGACTATCTGACACAAGATATCGTATATGCTGATCCGATGAACCTGCTGGTATTCTTCGATAACCATGATACTTCTCGTTTTGCTACAACTGATGAGAAGGCTGATAACTTGACGAGGTATAAACAGACCATAACATTTTTGCTTACTACACGCGGAATACCGCAGATATATTATGGTACAGAGATTTTGATGACTGGTGACAAGGGAAATGGAGATGGAGAATTAAGAAAGGACTTTCCTGGGGGCTGGCAAGAAGATAAAATAAATTGCTTCGTACCAGATGGACGTACAGCATTGCAGAATGAAGCATTCGATTTTACTCGTAAATTGTTGAATTGGCGTAAGGGAAATAAAGTACTTTCTCATGGTACACTAAAACATTATTCTATCAGTCAGGGTACCTATGTTTATCAACGAGTGTATAATGGCAAGTCTGTTGTTGTAATAATGAATGGTACGGATAGTCCGCAGGAATTGAGTTTAAAACCTTATCAGGAGATATTGCCACAGCCGGAAAGCATAGATTTCTTGAGTGGGAAGCATGTGGCTTTGACAGATAAATTATCTCTGAAAGAACGTGAAATTTTGATTCTCTGTTTCTAATGGATTTATATTTATTGCTCCTGTCTTATGAGTCAATTATCTGAAATATAATTAATTAAATGTTTTGTAGATTTGTATTTTTCATATGAAAGAAATAACAAACTGATAACGCATTTAATTTTGCTTATGACCTAAAAAATTATTAATCATAATACCTTATAAAACTATGAATCTAAAAAGAACCTTTGCCTTTGTAGCTATGTGCTACTGTGCGTTTGCATTGAGTGCACAAAATCTGACTTCACCAGATGGTAATTTAAAAATGAACTTTAGTTTAAACAGTAACGGGGCTCCTGTATATGAGCTTTTCTTTAAAGATAAAGCTGTGATAAAGCCTAGTACTCTTGGCCTTGAACTGAAGAGAGAAGATCCAGAAAAGAGAATCGGATTTGAATGGACAGAACGCAAAGATAAGGAACGCGTAGATGAAAAAATGAATCTGATGACTGGATTTAAGATTAAAGATACACGTACTTCTACTTTCGATGAAGTTTGGCGTCCGGTGTGGGGAGAAGAAAGTGAAATCCGTAATCATTACAACGAACTGGAAGTCACACTTGACCAGCCTGAAAATGATCGTTATATCATTATCCGTTTTCGTTTGTTCAATGATGGTTTAGGTTTCCGCTACGAGTTCCCTCAGCAAAAAAATCTGAATTATTTTGTTATCAAAGAAGAGCATACTCAGTTTGCTATGACGGGAGATCATACAGCATTCTGGATTCCGGGAGATTATGATACACAAGAATACGATTACACAACTTCACGCTTATCTGAAATACGTGGAAAGATGAGTGCGGCTGTAACAGAAAATTCTTCACAGTATGTATTCTCACAGACAGGTGTTCAAACAGCATTGATGATGAAGACTGATGATGGGCTTTATATAAACTTGCATGAAGCTGCATTGAAAGATTATTCTTGTATGAGTTTGAACTTGGATGATAAGAATATGATTTTTGAATCATGGCTGACTCCTGATGCAAAGGGAGATAAAGGATATATGCAGACTCCATGTAATTCGCCTTGGCGTACGATTATCGTAAGCGATGATGCCCGTAACATTCTGGCTTCGCGAATTACCTTGAACCTGAATGAACCATGTAAGATAGAAGATACTTCTTGGATTCATCCTGTGAAATATATTGGCGTATGGTGGGATATGATTACCAATAAAGGTACATGGGCATATACAGATGAATTGCCAAGTGTAAAATTGGGACAAACTGATTACTCACAGACTAAGCCAAATGGAAAGCATTCTGCTAATACGGCAAATGTAAAACGTTATATTGATTTTGCTGCTAAACATGGTTTTGATGCTGTACTGGTGGAAGGATGGAATCAAGGATGGGAAGACTGGTTTGGTAAGAGCAAAGATTATGTGTTCGATTTCGTGACTCCTTATCCAGATTTTGATGTAGAAGAAATTCATCGTTATGCGGCAAGTAAAGGTATTGAAATGATGATGCATCATGAAACTTCATCTTCTGTCCGCAATTATGAACGCCATATGGATAAAGCTTATCAATTCATGGTAGATAATGGTTATCATTCTGTAAAGAGTGGTTATGTAGGTGACATTATTCCGAGAGGAGAACATCACTACGGTCAGTGGATGGTTGATCACTATTTGTATGCTGTAAAGAAAGCTGCTGATTATAAAATTATGGTTAATGCTCACGAAGCAGTACGTCCTACAGGACTTTGCCGTACTTATCCTAATCTGATTGGCAATGAATCAGCTCGCGGAACTGAATATGAATCTTTTGGTGGAAACAATGTAAATCATACAACAATTTTGCCGTTTACTCGTCTGATTGGTGGTCCGATGGATTATACTCCGGGAATTTTTGAACCTGATTGCAGTAAGATGAATCCGAATAATAAGTCGCATGCACGTACAACTCTGGCACGTCAGCTGGCTCTTTATGTAACTATGTACAGTCCATTACAAATGGCTGCTGATGTTCCTGAAAATTATGAACGTTTTATGGATGCTTTCCAATTTATTAAAGATGTAGCTGTTGATTGGGATGAGACAAAATATCTGGAAGCTGAGCCGGGAGAATATATAACAATTGCTCGTCGTGCTAAGAATACTAATGATTGGTATGTGGGCTGTACAGCTGGCTATAACGGTCATGTGTCAAAATTATCATTCGACTTCCTTGATCCGGATAAGAAGTATGAAGCAATTATTTATGCAGATGCTAAAGATGCAAGTTGGGACAAGAATCCTCAAGCATATACCATTACAAAGAAAAAGGTTACCAGCAAGAGCAAAATGACTCTGAAAGCTGGAATTGGAGGTGGTTACGCTATCTCTATTAAAGAGATCAAGTGATATCAGGCATTGTTTTATTGTAATATATCAGAGAGGTTATTTTCCTTCTCTGATATATTATACAATCTTTAAGATAAAAAGATAATTGTTTCCAGTAGGTATTTAATATATAGTTCAATCTGTACGTTTATAGATTGTAGCCAAGAGAATTTTCTTAACTTTAAAATTAATAATATGAACAAGAATCTATTTATTAAACACACAGGAAAGTGTCTACTATTGACGATAGTAGGTATGCTTATTTCCTTCCAAGTATTAGCCCAAAACTTGGCGGTTAAAGGGAGTGTTGTAGACAAAAACGGAGAGGCTATTATCGGAGCTAATATTTTGGTGAAGGGTACAACCAATGGTTCAATTACTGATTTTGATGGTAATTTTACTTTGGAGGCTAAAAAAGGTGATATCTTAGTTTTCTCTTTTATCGGTTATAAAAATCAGGAGCTTCCTGCTGCTGCTAAGATGAAGGTCGTTCTTCATGAAGATACCGAAGTCTTGGATGACGTTATTGTTATTGGTTATGCTACGGGAAGCCAGCGTACTGTTTCTGGTGCAATCCAGCGTGTCGGGCGTGAAGATATGAATGCTGGCGTTGTAACGAATCCATTGCAGGCCATAAAGGGTAAAGTGGCTGGTGTAAATATTCAGAAATCTGGTGGTGACCCGACTGCATCAGCTTCTATTCGTGTACGTGGTACAACTTCTTTGTCTGGTGGTAATGATCCATTGGTTATTATTGATGGAGTTTTTGGAGATTTGAGTATGTTGAATGCTATCTCTCCTGCTGATATTGAAAGTTTTACAGTTTTGAAAGATGCTTCAGAAACAGCTCAGTATGGTTCAAGAGGTGCTAGTGGAGTAATTGTAGTTACTACAATTAAAGGTAAAAATGGTGTTAAGACTTTAAGTTATGATGGCAGCTTTGGTGTGGAAACCGTTTATAAGAACTTGGAAATGCTGGATGCCAATACATATCGTCAGGTTGTGGCTGATAGAGGATATGCCAATGCTTTAGATATGGGATATGATACTAATTTTATTGAAGCAATGCAGCAGACAGGTTATACTCAGAATCATCGTCTTTCTTTTGGAGGTGGTACAGAGTCGTCTAATTATCGTGCTTCTATTGGTGTTATTGATCAAAAGGGTATCATTAAGGATAATTATATGCGTAACTATACAGCTAAACTGGATGCTTCGCAAACAATGTTTAATGATAAGGTAAAAATTGAATTTGGAATGTTTGGTTCTAAAGTCGATAAACGTTACTTGAATGATTATCAGAAGACATTCTATTCTGCAGCTGCATTTAATCCTACTTTCCCTGATTTTGCGAATGAAGATGGATCATGGCCGGAGGATCCTAATGCAAATGAAACACAGAATCCTTTGGGACGTTTGACAATAAAGGATATAGAATCAAATAGCTACATTAATACAAATGCGCGTATAACATGGACTGTAATTGACGGATTAAAATTGAGTGCTTTTGGTTCATATACTTATAATGTAAAAGAAAATTCAAAATATACTCCAAACAATATTAAAGCAGGACAAGGACAGAGTGGTATTGCTGAAAAGTCTGATAACAAGAGTGGTGTGTTGTTAGGCAACTTTACTGCAAATTATAAGAAAGCATTTGGAAAGCATTATATTGATATTTTAGGACTTGCTGAGTTACAAGATTATAAATATACTGGTTTTGGTGCTAAATCAAAGCAGTTTGGTACTAACTTCTTCGAGTATAATAATTTAGGCGCAGGTGGAGAAGTTAAATATGGAGATGTCAGCTCATACTCTAATGGTTATTCAATAGCTTCATTTATGGGACGTTTCAATTATAGTTTTGCTGATAAATATATTGCAACTGTAAATATGCGTGCCGATGGTTCTTCTAAATTAGGAGCAAATAATAAATGGGGATTTTTCCCTTCTGCATCATTGGCTTGGGTTTTGAAGGAAGAAAGTTTCTTGAAAGATGTAGATGTTGTTTCCAATTTAAAAATAAGGACTGGTTATGGTCTTACTGGTAATCAGGATGCCATTAGTGCATATAACTCATTGAAGTTGATGAGCCCGACAGGTGTAACTACAGTAAATGGCAAGCCTGTTGTTACATACGGAATCAATCGTAATGATAACCCTGACTTGAAGTGGGAAGTAAAACGCATGTTTGATATTGGTATTGATGCAGGATTTTTCGAGGATCGTTTGACTGGAACATTAGATTATTATTATTCAAAGACTAGCGATTTGTTATATAATTATGCCGTACCTGTTCCTCCTTTTGCATTCAATACTTTGTTGGCTAATTTGGGAGAAATGGAAAATACCGGTATTGAAGTTGCAGTAACAGGTGTTCCTGTAAAAACTAAAGATATGGAGTTGACTATTTCTGCAAACTTCTCATGGCAAAAGAATAAATTGCTGTCTTTGAGTGGCTCTTATATGGGACAATCATTGAGTGCTAAGGAATACATGAATTTGGGAGGAATGAATGGCGCTGGATTTATCGGAGGAAATAATCAGGTTATTTATCAGATGGTAGGACAACCCTTGGGCGTATTCTATTTACCTAAATGTGATGGACTCATTGATATGAATGGTAATGGTGAGTATACTTATCATATTCTTGACATTGATGGTCAAGAAGGTATAGATCTTTCTGATGGAAAGGACCGCTATGTAGCAGGACAAGCTATGCCGAAGTTCTATTTGGGTGGTAATATTAGTTTCCGTTACAAACAGTTTGATATCCAGACTCAGTTCAGTGGTGCGTTTGGGCATAAAATTTATAATGGAACCTCTTTGTCATACATGAATATGAGCTTATTCCCTACTTACAACGTAATGAAAGGCGCTCCTGAAAAGAATATTCATGATCAGACTGTGACTGACTATTGGTTGGAAAGAGGAGATTATGTACATATTGATTATGTAACATTAGGATGGAATCTGAATACTAAGAATTTAAAGAACATTAATTCGTTAAGATTGACATTCTCTGTAAATAATTTGGCTACTATTACTAATTATTCAGGATTGTCACCAATGATTAATAGCTCTACTGTTGGAAGTGATTTAGGTGTTGATGATAAGCGCTTCTATCCGCTTACACGTACTTACTCACTGGGACTTAGTCTTAACTTTTAAATGAACGTTACTATGAAAAGAAAATTATTATATAGCTTTTTTATTGCTGCTGCAATGAGTTTTAGTGGATGTTCTTCTTTCTTGGAAGAAAATCCTGTTGATCAGATGCCGGAAAGTGAAGCCTATAAAAATCCGGAAATGATTTATTTAAATACAGTTGCTAACCTTTATACAAAGATTGGCGCAGATGCAGGAGGAAGTGGTTTGGCTGGAACAGACAGAGGACTTTATGACTTGAATACATTTTGTGCCGATGATGCTATCCTCCCGACAAGAGGTGGTGACTGGGACGATGGTGGATTGTGGAGAGATCTGTTCACTCATAACTGGGGTGTAAATAATGGACTTATCATATCTACTTGGGACTATCTGTATGGAGTGATTGTACAGTGCAATCAATCTATAGATAAATTGACTGAATTGAAAGAGTTGGATCCAAGCAATGAATATTTTGATATTTATAAGGCTGAAGTCCGGGGAATTCGTGCTATGTATTATTATTATTTATTGGATATGTTTGCACGTGTACCAATTGTTGAATCTTCATTAACTCAGATGAAGGATGTCAAACAGTCAGAACGCAGTGAGGTTTTCAATTTTGTAAAGAAAGAGCTGGAAGAATCTATTCCATTGTTAGCTGACGAAAAAAGTGCTGATCTGGGAGAGTATTATGGGCGTATGACTAAGGCTGTTGCTTACTTCCTTATGGCTAAGTTGGCTTTGAATGCTGAAGTTTATACTGATAACGACTGGACAGACCAATCTCGTCCTGATGGAAAGAATATTAAATTTACAGTGGATGGCACAGAAAAAAATTGCTGGGAAGCTACCGTCGCTTATTGTGATAAAATCAAGGAGTGTGGATATTCTTTAAATCAGGGAACAAATGGATTCCTTTCTAACTTCGTAGTTAATAATGAAGGATCTAAGGAAAATATTTTTGTTATTCCAATGGATCCAACCTTGTATAAAGCTCGTAATATGTATCTGGTACGTTCACGCCATTATGATGTTGGTAAAGCATTAGGATTTGGTAATGGAGGTTGGAACGGATCTGCTGCTACTATTGAAGCAATGAAAGCATTTGGGTACGGAACTGCAACTCCTGATCCTCGTTTGGAATTAACTTATTATACAGGCCGGGTTGTTGTAAACGGGCAAGAAGTTATTAACAGTGAAACTGGAAAACCTTTGGAATATTTACCAATGGCAATCAGGCTTCAATTCGATAAGAGTGATACTAGCATGAAGATGGCTGGAGCACGAATGTATAAGTACGCAGATGATCCGACTGCAACCGAAGATGGACAGTGTCCTCATAACGACTGGGTATTGTTCCGTTATGCAGATGTTGTATTGATGCGTGCTGAGGCTTTGATTCGTAATGGTCAAAGCGGACAGGCTGATTTAGATGAAGTCAGAAATCGTGTTGGAGCACCTCATGCAGATGCTACTTTAAGTAATTTGTTGAAAGAACGTATGTTGGAACTGGCATGGGAAGGATGGAGACGTCAGGATTTGGTTCGTTTTGGTAAGTTTAATGATGCTATAACTGATCGTCCTAAGACAGAAGCTTATTTACAAGTGTTCCCGATTCATGCTAACACTTTGGCTGTCAATCAGAATTTGACACAAAATCCGGGATATTCAAAATAAAGAAAACCTTATAGAATAAAGAAACATATGAAAACATATTTCAAATATATAGCATTGACCTTATTGCTTGCTTTGGGGCTTGTAAGTTGTGAAGATAATGAAAACTGGCGAATTATTCCATATGAACCGGAACCTGAGGCTCCGGTTGATGGGCCTGAACAGTTGTATGTGGTTGGTGCTCACCAAAATTGGGCTCCAGATGCAGCTGTTATAGGAAAACTTTATCCAATAGACGCTATGGGTAATTATGCCGGATATGCTTATTTGAACGGTGAATACAAATGTACTTCACAGCAAAATTGGAGTGGCCCTAATTATGGAGCAGGTTCGACTGAAGGAACATTGTCGACAGCTGAGGATGCTGGTAACCTGACTGCAGAAGAAGGGTATTATTATCTTACTTTTAATATCAAAGAGCTTACATATACAGTTCAGCTTGTAAACTTTGGTGTTATTGGAGATGCTACTCCTGGTGGCTGGAATGAAGATACCGATTTAGTTTATGATCCAGCTGATCTAAAGTTGAAAGTAGATATGACATTGACAGACGGTACGATTAAGTTTCGTGCAAACGATCAGTGGGATGTTCCTAATGGAGATTTTGGTGCAGGAGATAGTGAAGGCAAATTGGCTCCAAAAGGAAATAACATTAGTGTGACGGCTGGTGATTATCAAGTGGTAGTAGATCTTTCGACTCCGGATTATACTTATGAATTGATAGCTAAATAATTAAATTAATATTAGGAGTGCGTCGATAGGGCTTTGCCAGATTGTACGCACTCTTTTTTTCTTCTATCTATGAAAAACTATATATTGACTTATATATTGTTAGCACTGGGGTTTATTACTTCATGTAGTGATACCGATTCGAATACTTTGCCTGGTGGTGTAACAGATAATTTGAAAGAAGGCTTTACTTATTTACCGGAAACTCCCGATGCTGACCAGCCTCTCACGATTACATTTAAGGCGTCACCGACTTCTGCTTTATATGGATATGTTGGTGATGTATACTTGCATACAGGAATAGTAAGTGAGGGAGTGTGGCTGTATGTGCCTGCAGATTGGAATGAAAATATTGAAAAGTGTAAGTTTACTAAAAGTCAAACTGAGGCTAATGTATGGACCATTACTCTTTCTCCGTCTATTCGGGAATGGTTTGCTTCCGGTACAACTCCTGTTGAACAATTGGGAATTATCATTCGTAGTGCAGATGGTAGTAAAAAAGGTATTGACAAAGATCAGTTTGTGAATGTTACGGATATGAAATATCATGGATTCGTTCCTGGTAAGGTTCAGGAGAAATCACTTCCTTCAGGGGTGCAGGAAGGAATTAATTTGGATATAGATAATTGTACCGTGACATTAGTTCTGTATGATAAAGCAACTGATGGAAGTCATAAAGACTATGCGTATGTTGTAGGAGATTTTAATGAGTGGACATTGGCTAATGATGAAACATCCCAGATGTATCGTGATGAAGCAACAGGATGCTGGTGGATTACAATTTCTGATTTAGATCCTGCAAAGGAGTATCGTTTTCAGTATTATGTAGGGACTTTAACAGGTGATGTCATGCGACTGGCAGATCCTTATTCTGAAAAGATACTGGATCCGGATAACGATAAATATATTGCAGCATCTACTTATCCGGTTACAGAAAGGCAATATCCTGATAAAGGCATAGGCATCGTGTCTGTTTTTAAGCTACAGCGAGAAGAATATAGCTGGATAAATACAGATTTTAAGATAAAAGATGCTGATAATCTGATGATTTATGAAATGTTGTTACGTGACTTTACAGAAAGTGGTGATTTGAATGGAGCTATACAAAAGTTAGATTACTTACAGGCCTTAGGCATCAATGCCGTTGAGTTGATGCCTGTACAAGAGTTTGATGGGAACAATAGCTGGGGGTATAATCCTTGTTTTTTCTTTGCATTGGATAAGGCTTATGGTACAAAAGAAATGTATAAACGTTTCATTGATGAATGTCATTCTAGGGGAATAGCTGTTTTGTTTGATGTCGTTTACAATCATGCCACGGGAAATATGCCATATGCAAGACTATATTGGAACAATTCCAAAGGATGTCCTGCGGTCAATAATCCATGGTTTAACGAAGCAGCACCACATCCATTTAGTGTTTTCAATGATTTTAATCACGAGTCAGAGTTAACACGTCGTTTTGTAAAGCGCAATCTTAAATTTCTTTTGGATGAATATAAAATAGATGGATTCCGTTTCGATTTAACAAAGGGATTTACAAATAAGACAAGTAATGAAGGTACTTCCGGAAATTATGATGCTAGTCGTGTAGCCATTTTAAAGGATTATTATCTGGCTATTAAAGAAGTCAATCCAGACGCTATTATGATTTGCGAACATTTGGCAGGTATTGAGGAGGAAAGCGAATTGTCACAAATAGGAATGAAGTTATGGCGTAATATGAATAATGCTTATTGTCAGTCTGCAATGGGATGGAGTGAAGGAAGTGGTTTTACTGGACTTACTACCTTTAATACGACTATGAAAGAAGGTGGATGGGTTGGTTACATGGAAAGTCATGACGAAGAGCGGTGTGCTTATAAACAAACCCAATGGGGAAATGGATTATTACAAACCGATTTGTCTGTACAGATGCAACAACTAGAGGCAAATGCTGCTTTCTTCTTTATGGTATCAGGACCTAAAATGATCTGGCAATTCGGAGAATTGGGATATGATATTTCGAGAGATGCTAACCAGCAAGGAGAAGTTATTTCTGGTGAAGATCACAAGACAGATCCTAAGCCTGTTTTATGGTCTTATAAAGATATACCAGAAAGAAATGAATTATATACCACTTATAGTCGGTTGTTAGCATTGCGTAAGGCATATCCTGATGTCTTTGGCCAAAATGCCTTTAAGGAATGGAGGGTTTCTGATAATGATTGGAATGACGGACGCTATATCCGTTTGGAAACTGTTGATGGTAAACAACTTGTTGTCGTAGGTAACTTTACTGACCGACCTGTTGATATGCAGTATGTATTCCCTGTAACGGGAGAATGGTATAACTTCTGTAAAGAAGGAATGCCAGAAATCATTACGGCTACACATTTGGAGGTTCCAGCACACAGTTTTGGCTTATATACGAATTTCTCTATTCCTGTAAAATAGTGCAAGAAAGGGAACATATCGTTTACGGCTTTAAAGGTATGTTCCCTTTTATTGTGTGTATATTGTTATCTTGCTTGACTTCTAAATTCTTTGGGTGACATTCCTGTATTTTTCTTGAAAAAGCGACTTAAGTATGACTGATCGGGGAAGTTGAAATGCTGTGCTATTTCGGTAACCGATAAATGTGGGTCATCCAATAACACTTTGATTTCGGCTGTTAATTGCTCATCGATCAACTGTTTGGGAGTTCTTCCGTTTACATATAAAGCAATAATCTCATTCAAATATCGTGATGTGATACATAGCTTGTCGGCATAAAAAGCTACCTGATGCTCTCGTGTACTATATTCTCTTACAAGTTGCAGAAACTGATAATAGAGAATCTGTTTGCGACTGTATTGTTTTTTCACAGCCAGTTTTTCCTGAATAGTATTGAATAACCACATCAATAGACTTTGTAGAAAGTTATATTCCTGCTGTTGGCGGAATTGAGGTGTATTGTCCATGAATTGCATTTGTGCCATGTCCATCCATAAATTTATTTCTTTCCATGTCTTTTGGCTTCGTTCGTCCTCTGTATGATGATAACAGGGATGTTCATGTGTATAATTATAATAGGGAGTATCAATTGGTAGTACTGCTTTTAGAAAAACCTCTTGTGGAAACATCAGAATACGTGCTTTAAAGTCGTACGATGATTGTACCACTTGTATCAGGCTGCCAGTCAGAAAGATTAACTCAGTCTGTTCTTCGAATATATATTGTTGTACACCAGTCGAAATAAGCGCTTGTCCGTGTGTACATATTAAATAGATACCACATTTAAAGTGACATGGCTTTTGTTTGAGCTGGGCCAGATCAGTTTCTTCGTATAAAATATATCGTGTGTCTGACGGTAATGAATATGGCATGAATGACTTCTGTTTTATACCGCAAATATACTTATATTCTCTGATGAAATATACATATGTTCCTAAAATGAAATGTTTTGTACTTTTAAAGAAATAAATCGTTCTGTGAGAATGGCGTAATTTTGCAGTCGAAAAAATGAAGGTAAAAAAGATGATAACGACGAAGAAACAAGATTCAAAGCTATTTATACTGATATTTTTAGGCATGTTAAGTGCATTTGGTCCTTTTGTTATGGATATGTATCTGCCTACATTGCCTGCTATGTCCGATTATTTTCATACAACTTCCTCTATGGTTCAGCTGGGACTTACTTCCAGTATGGTAGGACTAGCTATTGGTCAATTGATTTTTGGTCCGTTAAGTGATAAATATGGTCGTCAACGTCCATTGATAATTGCTTTATTCTTGTTTCTGTTTTCTACAGTAGGATGTATTTTTTCGCAAAATATCATGCAGTTTGTGGTATTGCGTTTTGTACAGGGAGTAGCTGGAGCTGGTGGCGTAGTTCTTTCTCGTTCGATAGCTACTGATAAATATTCAGCACGTGAATTGGCTACTATGTTAGCTATAATCGGAGCTATTAATGGTATTGCTACGGTAGCTGCTCCGATAGCAGGAGGAGTATTGGCAGAGGGTGCAGGATGGCATGGCATCTTTTGGTTTTTATTTTTGTTGGGAGGCGTATTGCTGTGCTGTAGTTTTCGTATGCAAGAATCGTTACCTGCACATCGCCGCCCGGAAGTGAATTGGAAAGGTATATGCCGAAATTTTGGTACAGTATTGAGTAACCGCCGATATTTATTTTATATTCTGCAATATGGCTTTACGATGGGAGTACTTTTTGTAAATATTGCTTCAGCTCCTTTTATTATGCAGCAGCACTATGGATTATCTCCTATGATGTTCAGCTTGTGTTTTGGAATCAACGCTATCGCTATGGTTATTTCTTCTACTATATCAGTTAAGCTTCCTACTATGGAACATGCTTTGCATATCGGTAGTAATGGCATGCTGGTCGTTTCTGCTTGTCTGCTTGTTTGTCTTTCACTGAATTGTAACTTTTGGATATATGAAATATTGATTTTCTGTTTACTTGCTATGGTGGGTATGAGTTATACTGCATCAAATGCTTTGGCAATGGATTGCGAACGCAGATATGCTGGTATTGCTTCTGCTCTGTTGGGAGCTATTGGTTTTCTATTTGGTGGATTAGTCCCTCCTTTAGTAGGTTTAGGCGATATGATGTACACGGCAGGAGTGCTATTCCTGGTTGGAGCTGTCTGTGCATATCTCTGCGCAAGATATGCGATGCCAGTTCGAGAAGGTGAAAAAAATCTGTTGTATCGCATATGTTATGTTATGATTCATTTACCCTATACTATTATAAATAGAAAACGTGGATAAAATATTTAAAGCTTGTTCCGACTCCGAAATTCTTTGGGGGACATACCTGTGTTCTTTTTGAAAAAGCGGCTCATATTGGCTGGCTCTTGAAAATTGAATAGCTGAGCTATTTCCATTATAGACAGACTAGGATTACTTAATTGTACTTTTAACTCGGCTGTGAGCTGTTCGTCTATAAGCTGTTTGGGTGTACGTCCATTAGAGTATTGAATAACGACTTCGTTCAGGTAACGCGGTGTAATACAAAGTTGGTTAGCGTAATAGTTTATTTGATGTTCCTGAGTACTATGCTCTCGTAATAAGACCATAAAACGGTGATACAATATTTGTTTTCTACTATACTTGTTATGTATGGAGAGATATTGTTGTGGAATCGTATTGAATATCCACATAAACAAACTTTGTAGAAAATTTTGTTCTAGTTGCTCCCGAAAATATTTGGCAGGGTGACTGAAAAGAAGTTCTGCCATATCCATCCATTGATTTACTCGTTTCCAGCTTGCTAAACTTGTATCGTTTGCTGCATGGTTAAAGTAAGGCGCTTCACTCATGTAGTTAAAGTAAGAAGTGTCAATAGGTAAGGCTGCTTTTAGAAAAATATTTTTAGGAAATAGCAACATTCTTACCTTAAAGTCAGGAGAAGGTTTGATGACTTCGATAAGACTTCCTGCTAGAAAAATCAGTTCCGATGTTTTACAGAAATCATATTGTTCTACTCCTGTAGAAATAATACTTCTGCCGCTTATGCAAAGCAGTTGTATGCCACACTCAAACCGAAAGGGGCGTTTTGTGAGTGAAGATAGATCGGTTTCTTCATATCGCATAATCGATGTATCAGAAGGAAAAGAAGATATCATGATAGTGTTCTGTTTATGTAGGCAAATGTAGTAATTTGTTGGTGAAAAATCTGCCTTTGTTCCTAAATTGATAGGTTTTGTGCTGTAAAACGCTGATATGTATGTTGAAAAGTTCTTTATTTTTGCAGCGGTAAAAAATAGAGTAAAATGAAAGGTAAAAAGAATTCAAAAGTATTTATACTAGTGTTTTTAGGTATGCTTACAGCATTTGGACCATTTGTTACGGATATGTATCTGCCTACTTTACCAGCTATGTCGGAATATTTCCATACAACTTCTTCGATGGTACAGTTAGGTCTTACGGCAAGTATGATTGGACTTGCTGCTGGACAGTTGCTTTTCGGACCATTAAGCGATAAATATGGTCGTCGGTTGCCACTTATTATATCAATGACTTTGTTTGCTGTTGCTACTATTGGATGTATATATTCTTATACTATAATGCAGTTTGTTGGTTGGCGCTTGATACAAGGTATAGCCGGAGCAGGAGGTATTGTTATTTCACGTTCAGTTGCAGCTGACAAATACTCTGGACGTGAGTTGGCAAAGATGCTTGCCTTGATTGGTGCCATTAATGGGGTAGCCCCTGTAGCAGCACCTATGGGAGGAGGATTTCTAGCTGGAAGTGTGGGTTGGACTGGTATTTTCTGGTGCCTTTTTGTATTAGGGATAATATTGCTTTTGGGTAGTATACACTTTGAAGAGTCGCTTCCGGTTGAGGATAGAAAAGAGAAAAGTTGGAGGTCTGTTTTTCGTAGCTTCATCGATGTTCTTCGCAATTCTAGTTATGTGTGCTATACGTTACAGTTTGGTTTTGCACAAGGAGTATTGTTTGCTAACATAGCTTCGGCACCGTTTATTATGCAACAACATTACGGATTTTCTCCGTTGATGTTTAGTATATGTTTTGGTATCAATGCCATATTCATTGTTATATCAGCAGCTTCGGCTATCAAGTTTCGTCGGCTGGAACAGGCTTTGCATTATGGTAGCACTGGAATGGTCGTCGTTTCTGCATTGCTTTTAGTAGCGTTAGTTTTAGATTGCAATTTTTGGATATATGAATTATTGTTGATTGGTCTTTTGTCAATGCTTGGACTTACTTTTACAGCTTCCAATACATTGGCCATGGATTGCGAACACAATAATGCAGGAATGGCATCGGCATTATTGGGAGCTTTAGGATTTGCTTTTGGAGGAATTGTTTCACCATTGGTAGGTCTTGGTAATATAATGGTTTCTACAGGAATAATCTTTCTTATGGGTTCTATCTGCTCATATGTCTGTACGCGTTATGCTTTGCATCGAAATCTTAAAACAGTATGTCAACGTTCGTGAAAGATATACTTGGAGGGTATAAAAATATCAAAATGTTGAGTGTGGAGAGAAAAAACGAGAGAAATATTTGGAAGATTAGAAAGATGTTCATATCTTTGCACCGCAATTAAGGAAAAACATATTCCTGATGATAGTTGCCCAGATGGCGGAATCGGTAGACGCGCTGGTCTCAAACACCAGTGGAGTAACATCCATCCCGGTTCGACCCCGGGTCTGGGTACTGAATGAAAGGCTAAGCGATTAACAATTAATCGCTTAGCCTTTTTGTTTGCCTGATTTTTCCCCACATTTTCCCCACAGGCGCAAAAATATAGTAGTAAGTCATTATTTTCTTTGGCTACGCAATACAAATACACTACCTTTGAAAAGAGATAAATCCAATTAAATAAAAGTCAATGGAACAAGGTGTTTGGCAAGAGATTGAACGGTTATACCAAAAGTTTCAGCAACTTGGTATTAGTGAAGCGGTGGACTATGAAAAGTACTACCTCTATTCTCTTATTACCCATTCTACAGCAATTGAGGGTTCTACACTCACCGAAGCGGAGGCACAAATGCTTTTCGATGAGGGATTGACAGCTAAAGGGAAGCCTTTGGTGTATCATTTGATGAATGAGGACTTAAAGAAGGCATATGAGCTTGCCAAAGAGGAAGCCAAAAGTAAGAAACCAATTAATTCAGCATTCTTGCAAAAGTTGAATTCGACATTGATGCGTACGACAGGCAGTATTTATAACGTTATGGGTGGCTCTTTTGATTCTTCCAAAGGTGAATTTCGCTTGTGTGGCGTGACGGCTGGTATTGATGGACGTTCTTATATGAGTTATCAGAAAGTCCCTGCCAAAGTAGAGGAACTTTGCGCTTTATTACAGGAAAAACAGAAGGCAGTGGGAACATTTCGGGAACAATACGAACTAAGTTTCAATGCTCATCTTAACTTAGTGACCATTCATCCGTGGGTCGATGGCAACGGAAGAACCGCCCGCCTACTGATGAATTATATTCAGTTCTGCTACAACCTTTTTCCGACTAAGATATTTAAGGAAGATAGGGAAGAGTATATTTCTGCCTTACGTCAATCACAGGAAGAAGAAACAAATCTGCCTTTTCTGGGCTTTATGGCTGTTCAATTAAAGAAATCGCTCTCTTTGGAAATTGAACGATTTAAGACTTCTCAAAAGAAAATTTTTAGTTTTATGTTTTAGTTGTGATCGTGTTGTTAGTTAATATAGAAAGAGGCTGTCTCATATTGAAGTGACCCCAAAAAGTTGGACAAGTTAAACACTATCCCGTAATAGAAAGAGT
>OGDG01000361.1_pt1 | contig 27321 bp, 22 predicted proteins | sample 1570391 | NCBI WGS metagenome assembly OGDG01 (sample SAMEA2582186, study PRJEB24529) | metagenome | biome: Human gut stool | place: China | collected 2011 | reverse complement strand
TTGATGCCCCAGGTGGAGTAGAAGAAGCCGAAGACCTTGCCGTTGGGGCCCTGGTCGGATGCCCACTGGCTGTCCCACAGGCTGGACTTGTTGTTGTAGCCCTTGTCGGTGTACTCCTTGGTCTGATCGACCCACTTCATGATGTTCTCATCGACGGTGACGGTGGTGCCGGTGACCCAGGGCGCTGCCACGTTGTTGGAGAAGGTGCGGTATGCGTCATCGAAGCCGGACAGCATCTTGTAACCCTTGGCGGATGCCTGTGCGGCGACGTCGTTGAACTTGTCCCAATCGGAGAGGTAGGTCTGGACTTCGGTGGGATCATCGGTGCCCAGAACATCCTTTGCGATGCTGCGGCGGTATGCAAACAGGCCCGGCGTCGCCTGCCAGGTGGTGCCGCGCTGGCTGCCATCGACGGTGACGATATCCTTGGTGTACTGATACTGACCCGCCAGGTCGGCGTCGGTCAGGCCGATGTCCTTCTTGACATCCAGAACGTAATCGGAATCGACATACTTCAGCGCGTAGTCGGCCTCGATCAGGAAGATATCGATCTTATCATCATCGGCTGCGGAGTCCTGGCTCAGCAGGGCCTCGTCCAGCTTGTTCTGATAGTTGTTGTTCTCGTTGGCATTGATGGTCCACTTCACGGTCGTGCCATCCTTCAGGGTGGTGGTGGACTTATCCGATGCGATGGCGGAGACTTCGGGGTAATAATCGTTGAAGCGGCTCTGGAATTCGTCGTTCCAGCACCAGATGTTCAGCACCTTGCCCTGTGCGGCAGGCCCGGCTGCGGCAGAAGAAGCGGCTGCAGAGGAGGCTGCGGTCGAGCTGGCAGTGGAAGAACTGCCGCCGCATGCAGAAAGCGCTGCGGTGATGGCGACTGCACCAGAAGCGACCAGGAAATTACGACGCGAAATCTTTCTCATAGTAGAAAACCTCCTTCAATGGTTCTCATGCAAACGAAATCCGATTTGTTTTATCAAAGCTCCGGTCCGCCCGGAGCCGAGGAACTAGGTTTGGGCCGGTCGGCCGACGGAGTCGCCTTCCAGCAGCTTGCCGGTCACGAGCAGCTGCTCGGCCAGCGTCACACGCGGGTGCTCGATCATCTGCACCAGCTTGTCTGCGGCGGTGCGCCCCAGCATCATGGTGTTCTGCTGGTAGGTCGCCAGCTGCGGCTTCATGACGCGGGAGAGGTAGATGCCGTCGTAGCCCATCACGGAGATGTCCTCCGGGATGCTCAGCCCCGCCTCCGCGATGGCATTGTAGCCGCCCATGGCAGAGAAGTCATCGGGGAAGAGGATGCAGGTGGGCCGCTGCGGAAGCGCCAGCAGTGCTTTCGTTTCTTGTGCGCAGCGGGCGGCGTCGTGGTAGATGCCCTCCCGCACATACACATCCGGAACTTCCAGCCCCAGCTCATCGCAGCTCTTGTAGAAGCCCGCCAGACGGTTCTCGGTAACGGCGGTCCGCTCGCCATGGATGAAAGCGATGCGGCGGTGGCCCTGGCTGTATGCCGTGCGGACCAGCGCCGAAAGGCCGGCCACGTTGTCCGAAAGGACTGCCATCCGGTTGTTGAACACGTGGTCGATCGTGACGACCGGCACATCGCTGTTCACCAGCTCGATCACCTGCGGGTCTGTGAAATCCACACAGGCGATCACGGCTCCGTCCACCCCGCGGTAGTGGCAGTGCTCCAGATAGGTCATCGTCTTGCCGCCGAGGTTCCGGTTGATAAAGGTGATATCGTAGCCCAGCTGCTCGACCCGGACTTTGAAGCTGTCCAGCACAGCGGAGAAGTATTCGTGTGCCAGGCCGCTCTGCCGTTCGTCCACGAACAGGACGCCGATGTTATAAGTACGGTTGGTCTTCATGGAGCGGGCCGCCATATTGGGAACATAGCCCATCCGGCGAGCCGCCTCCCGAACACGGGTGCGGGTGGCCTCGGAGATATCCGACTGGCCGTTGAGCGCCTTGCTCACCGTGGCCACCGAGACCCCGCATTCCTGCGCCAGATCTTTCAGGGATGACATTTCGTCGTCCTCCTCTCAGGAACCGATTGGTTCTGAACGAATCCTAAATCGTTTTCGCAACTTCAATATAGCGCATTTCGCACCAAAAATCAAGCGCAAACGAAAATCTTTTGTGTCGATTGCCATGATTTTGGCGGTTTGTTCGATTTTCGGCGAATTAAATTATGCAGTTTGCTCCATTTTCGTTCCCTTTCGCTCATTTTCGAATATTTTTTCGCTTCCTGCTTTCGTATCGGCGGGGATATTCTGACAGGATTTTATTATTACTTTAGAATGGGGATTTTCTTTCCCAGTTTGGAGCCTGTGGGCCGGTTCTAAAAGGCGCAGCGCTTCCCCCGCCCCGCCTGCTTTACATGAAAAAAGTTCGTTCTCTCTTCAAAATCATTACAAAATCCTTACAATTTCGCCGAAATCAGCTTCCTGCCCGGTGCGTTGTATATTTCATAAAACCACTTGAATTTCGCTGTGGAATCGGTTATGCTTAAAGCAGCGTAATCGTTCTCTCTTTTCTTGCAGCGCGTTCTTAATCGTTTTCGCTTTTCTGATGGTTGCAGCGCGTTTCCTGTTTTTGCAAAGGAGGAACTGATCGTATGAAATTCGGACATTTTGATGATGTGCATCGGGAATACGTGATCGACACGCCCCGCACGCCCCTGCCCTGGATCAACTATCTGGGCAGCGAGGACTTCTTCAGTCTGGTGTCCAACACCGGCGGCGGCTACAGCTTTTACCGGGATGCGCGGCTGCGCCGCATCACCCGTTACCGCTACAACAACTCTCCGCTGGATATGGATGGCCACCGCATCTACATCAACGACGGCGGCACGATCTGGAACCCCGGCTGGCAGCCCACCAAGACCGAGCTGGACGCCTACAGCTGCCGCCACGGTCTGGGCTACACCATCCTGACCGGCGAGAAAAACGGCATCCGCGCCCAGCAGGAGCTGTTCGTCCCGCGCGGCGACGCCTGCGAGATCGACCGCCTGACGCTGGAAAACAAGACCGGCACCCCCCGCACGCTGGATGTGTTCAGCTACGTGGAGTTCTGCCTGTGGGACGCCATGGACGACAGCTCCAACTTCCAGCGCAACTTCTCCACCGGCGAAGTGGAGGTCGTGGGCAGCGCCATCTACCATAAGACCGAGTACCGTGAGCGCCGCGACCACTACGCAGTGTTCTGGGCCAACACCCCGGTCACCAGCTTCGACACCGCCCGCGACGCCTTCTGCGGTGTATACGGCGGCCCCGCCGAGCCGGAAGCCGTCAAAGCGGGCCGCTGCTCCAACAGCATTGCCCACGGCTGGGCCCCGGTCGGTGCCCACCACTTCCACCTGACCCTGGAAGCCGGGGAGACCCGGACCATCCTCTTCGGTCTGGGCTACATTGAGAATCCCGTGGACGAAAAGTTCACCGCCCCCGGCGTCATCAATAAGACCCGCGCCGAGGCCATGATGGCCCGCTACGCCACCGACGCTCAGGTGGACGAGGCCCGCAGAGCGCTGGCCGACCACTGGGACAAGCTGCTCTCCACCCTGCAATTGCATTCCGGCGACGAGAAGCTGGACCGGATGGTCAACCTGTGGCACCAGTACCAGTGCATGGTCACCTTCAATATGAGCCGCTCGGCCAGCTACTACGAAAGCGGCATCGGCCGCGGGATGGGCTTCCGCGACAGCTGCCAGGATCTGCTGGGCTTCGTCCACATGATCCCGGAGCGCGCCCGCGGCCGCATTCTGGATATCGCCGCCACCCAGTTCGAGGATGGCAGCGCCTACCACCAGTATCAGCCCCTGACCAAAAAGGGCAACCGCGATGTTGGCACCGGCTTCAACGATGACCCTCTCTGGCTCATCGCAGGCACCGCCGCCTATCTCCGCGAGACCGGCGACTGGTCCATTCTGGACGAGTCCGTCGCTTTTGACAACGATGTGAGCAAGGCACAGCCCCTCATGGAGCATCTGCGCCGCAGCTTCCGCTTCACCCGCACCCACCTCGGCCCCCACGGCCTGCCCCTCATCGGCCGCGCCGACTGGAACGACTGCCTGAAGGCCCGGTGGCCGAAAGCGTTTTCATCGCGGGCATGTTCGTCAAGTACGGCAGCGAGTACGCCGACCTGTGCGACCACCGCAGCCTCCCGGAGGAGGCCGCCGAGGCCCGCGCCGCCATCGCGGAAGTCGAGCAGGCCGCTCTGACCGCCGGCTGGGACGGTGCCTGGTTCCGCCGCGCCTACGATGCCTTCGGCCAGCCCATCGGCAGCAAGGAATGCGACGAGGGCCAGATCTTCATTGAGCCGCAGGGCATGTGCGTCATGGCGGGCATCGGCAAAACGACCGGTCAGGCCGAGCAGGCGCTGCGGAGCGTGGAAGAGCGGCTTGACACCCGATACGGCATCGTTCTGCTCCAGCCCGCCTACACCACCTACCGCCTCAACCTCGGCGAGATCTCCAGCTACCCTCCGGGATACAAGGAGAATGCAGGCATCTTCTGCCACAACAATCCGTGGATCAGCTGCGCCGAGACTGTGCTTGGCCACGGCGACCGCGCCTTTGAGGTCTACAAGAAGACCTGCCCCGCCTACATCGAGGACATCTCGGAGATCCACCGCACCGAGCCGTATGTCTACAGCCAGATGGTCGCCGGCATCGACGCCCCGACCTTCGGCGAGGCAAAGAACAGCTGGCTGACCGGCACCGCCGCCTGGACCTTCTTCAATGTCAGCCAGTACATCCTCGGTGTGCAGCCCACGCTGGACGGCCTGAAGATCGACCCCTGCATCCCACACACGCTGCCCGGCTTCACCGTCACCCGCCGCTACCGCGGGGCCGTGTACCACATCCGGGTCGAGAACCCTGACGCCGTGCAGAAGGGCGTGAAGCGCGTCACCGTCAACGGTTCTCCCATCCCCGGCAATGTACTCCCCATCGCCAAAGCTGGCGAGACCGTGGAAGTCGCGGTCGTGATGGGATAAAGTTCCCGATTTTCCTTTTTCTCATAAACGAAATCCCCGGCTCTGCAATACGCGGAGCCGGGGATTTCGTTTTGCTCGATTTATTCTTTGAACGTTTAGCGCAAGTCAAGAAATTAGCGCAACATCAAAAACAGCATCTCAATGATGTACAATTCAACGATGTTGCAGTCGCATTAAAAAGTTGAATTGCTATAGAAGTTAGAATTTTGCATATCTATTGATGTCTGACGGCTGGGCATTGAAGTGCTTCGGAGCGTTGTAAAGTATCTTGTTGGTGCCCCTTTCCGTGTAGCCTTCAATGCTGATCTGGTTCCACATTGCCTCGCTTCCGCCATAGCAGATTTCCACATATTTGCAGTTTTCAAAAGTATAAACTTCAATTCGTGTCAGGCTGCGCGGAAGATAGACACATTCAAGAGCTGCGCATCCAGAAAACGCCGAGCGTCCAACACTGGTCACACCTTCCGGAATTGCAGTTTTATGAAGCGATTTACACTCATAAAACGCCTGTGCACCAATCGTTTTCAGTCCTTTTGGCAGAGTCAGCCTGGTCAAGCCAGCATACTGGAAAGATTTGTCTCCAATTGTTGTAATGCTGTCTGGCAGTGTGATCTCCTTTAATGCCTTACATCCCATAAAAGCTTCATTGCCGATATTTTTCACACCATTCGGCAACACGATTTTTTCCATTGCAGAGCAATTGTTGAACGCATCGTATTCAATGTTTACGACGCCTTCCGGAATCACAACACTGCTCAGAGAAGTGCATCCATTGAACAGACAACCCGAAATCGTGGTGATTTTTTTAGGAAGAGCTACGCTTTCCAGTGCAATGCACTTCTGGAACGCGTATTTTCCAATCGTCGTAATACTGTCTGGCAGATTGATGTTCGTCAACGCACTGCATCCATTGAACACCGACGGCCCAATGACAGCCAGACCGTCCGGCAGAGAAACACCGGTCAACGCCGTGCAATATTGGAAAGTGCTCTCCTTCAGTTCAGCCACCTTTTTGGGGATCGTAATTGTTTTCAACGAAGAACAGTTATAGAACGCACCAGTTCCGATGCTTGTGACCGTATCCGGAAGTGCGATCTCACCCAGCGAAATGCAGTTTTTGAATGCGCTTCCACCAATCACACGAATCGTCTTGGGAAGTGTCACATTTTTCAGTTGTTTGCAATCAGAGAAGGTATTCGTCGGAATCTCCGAAACCTCACCCACGATTTGCACACTCTGCAAACTTGAGCATTGATAGAATGTTCCGTATCCGAGACTTGCATTGCCAAGAATCGTTGCGCTCTGAAGTGCCGCATTGCCGTCAAAGACGCCATTTTCCATCTTTGTCACGCTCTTAGGAACAACTACTTCAATCAGTGCATCTGATGCAAACGCATACGTTCCAATCGTCTGCAACCCTTCCGGGAATGTTACTGCTGATAAATTTCCGCACGCATAAAAAGCCTTTGCACCAATCGACTTCACGGTATCCGGAATGACCACACTGGTAATATTGTTATCCTGATAGAAGCAGTTATTTCCAATCGCTGTCACTGTCAGCTTCTTTTCGCCTACCTTACGAGGAATGGTAACTGCACCAGAAGGCACCTTTTCGCCGGACTTGTTATAGCCGGTCAGAGTCGCGGTGCCATTGCCGTTGTCCTTGTAGGTCCACTCGATGCCATCGCTGGGTTCATCCGGTTCCGTAGGCGTTTCCGGTTCAGACGGTTCCGGTTGTTCCGGTTCTGTGGGATTTGGCGTCGGTTTTTCCGGCTCGGTAGGAGTCGGCTTTTCCGGTTCTGTCGGAGTCGTGACCGTTCCACCGCCCATTGTGTTGTTGTCCGGGTTGGACGGAGCCGGAGCTTCGCCGCCGCCCGCACAGGCCGTCAGAAGCACCGCTGCCAGCACAGCCGCCGTCACTCCACGCAAGATTTTCTTTTTCAACCGCATAGAAATCACTCCTTCGTTTGTTTTCCAAAGCGATAGTTTAACTTTATAGACTTTTTATGTCTATTCAGTTTATTCGATTATAGCACACTCCACTCTATACTGCAAGAAAATAATAAACTCTATGGTCAAAAGTTAAACCATGTAGACAAAGAGGAAATCTATGGACTATGCCGCTATAGGAAAACGAATCCGTGCACATCGGAAGCGTCTGAATTTATCGCAAGAAGAATTAGCCGAAATGGTCAACATCTCAACCGTTCATATGAGCCACATCGAAACGGGATATACGAAGCTCAGTCTCCCTGTTCTGGTGGACCTCGCCTGCGCACTGGGTGTACGAACAGACGACTTGATTTTTGATAAAGATGCCCTTGGCAAAACCGAATTGCTGGAAGAGATCACGCTGGAACTACAGGATTGCTCTAATGCCCAGCTTCTTGCCTTGCGACAAATTTTATCCAGCTCCAAAGATGCCATTTCCAAATATCTATAGCCGTTTGCATTTTTAATGTATCCGAATCATCCGCATCCTCCCCATCGCCGCCCCCAGCGAGACCGTGGAAGTCACGGTCGTGATGGGATAATTTTTGGATAGACAAACCCCCGGCCAGAGACTCCAACGTCTCTGGCCGGGGGTTCTTTTTGCGCTTTCTTACCAGCGCGTCATATTCTTTTCAAACTTGGCGGTATACGCTTCTTTCAGTTCCCGCCCACTGATCCCATAACACAGCAGGACATCGTTGTAATACATGAGCACATCCGCCATCTCTTCCACAAGATGCTGCCGTATCGCTTCATCCTCAACAGCAGTTTTGTCCCCGTTCTTTTTAATGATGTCGATGACCTCTCCCACTTCACCGAGCATCCACAGCAATTTATGTTTGCCCGCTTCCGGGCCGATCAGCTCCCACTTGTCTTTGTATTTTTCCTGTAGAGCCTGCTGCATCGCAAGCATCTCTTCTACCGCAAAATCGCCCATTCTCTCCTCCGTAAATTCAATCACACTTCTCGTTTCACCCAGTGTCAGGTAAACCGTTTACTGTCCATTTGACGTTCCAATTCGCGTTTTGAATAATGTTCTTTTACACAAAGAGAAAGATAAAAATGCCGTTCTTCTGCGGATTTGGAACCAGACATGATCAGCAGATGATTCGTCCAGCTGACTTGTGTCACCAGTGGTGACACAAAAACTATCGTTCTCACCCATCCAAAAACGCATCTGCCTGCCGCAGTATTTCACGGGTCGAATCAAAGGTCAATGCTTCCACGGCATTTTCAAATGGCAGCCATTGAATTGCTCTGACCTCTTCCTCCTGCGCTCTCGCATCCGTATGCTCTGCATGTGCCAGAAAGAATACCACCGTTTTCATGCAGTCGGTGCTGGGAGAATACGCGATGGTTTTCCGAAACCCTTCCACAAACTCCACTTCGAGGTTGGTCTCTTCCCGTATCTCCCGTATCGCTGTTTCATGTTCCGATTCATCTTGTTCAACATGGCCTTTGCAAAGGGACACATGCCCTTTCTGCATCTGCTCCACAAGGTAAAGCCTCATTCCATTCTGCACGGTATAGATCACTGCACCGCAGCTTTTTTCGTATTTCATTGCGAAGTGCTTCCTCTCAGCCGCCGTATTGTCCCGCTTCACTCCTCATCCAACGCCCAATGATAGGCGCAGCGCACGGCCTTATTCCAGCCCTTGATGCGCCTGGTGCGCTCCTCGGCCGAGATATCCGGCAGGAAGGTGCGGTCCACCGACCAGTTCCGGACCACCTCATCGGTGGACTGCCAGTAGCCTACGGCCAGACCGGCAAGGTAGGCCGCGCCGAGAGCGGTCGTTTCCACGCAGCAGGGGCGCTCCACCGGCAGGCTGCTGATGTCGGCCATGGTCTGCATCAGGTAGTTATTGGCGCAGGCACCGCCGTCCACTTTCAGGGCCTTCATGGCGATGCCGGAGTCGGCCTCCATGGCGTGGAGGACATCGTTCACCTGATAGCACAGGCTGTCCAGTGTCGCACGGATGATGTGATTTTTGTTGCAGCCGCGGGTCAGGCCCACGATGGTTCCGCGGGCGTACTGATCCCAGTGGGGCGCACCGAGGCCGGTGAAGGCGGGCACCACATAACAGCCGTTGGTGTCCTTCACCTTCCGGGCCATATACTCGGAGTCGCGGGCTTCTTCCAGCAGCCGCAGCTCGTCCCGCAGCCACTGGATGGCCGCACCGGCCACGAAGATGGAACCTTCCAGCGCATAATTCACGCTTTTTTCGCTGCCGCACGCAATGGTCGTGACAAGGCCGTTTTTCGAGACGACCGGCGTTTTGCCGGTGTTCATCAGCAGAAAGCCGCCGGTGCCGAAGGTGTTCTTCGCCTCACCCGCCGAAAAGCAGGTCTGCCCGAAGAGCGCGGCCTGCTGGTCGCCCGCTGCGCCTGCAATTTTGATGCCAGAACCAAAGTGCATCGGGTCGGCCTCCGCGTAGAAGCAGCTGGACGGCATGGGCGTGGGCAGCATACAGCGCGGGATGTTCAGTTCCCGCAGGATGTCCTCATCCCACTCCAGCGTGTGGATGTTGAACAGCATCGTGCGGCTGGCGTTGGTGTAGTCGGTCACATGGACCCGACCGCAGGTCAGCTTCCAGATGAGCCAGGTCTCCACCGTGCCGAACAGCAGCCGCCCGGCCTCGGCCTTTTCCCGCGCGCCGGGCACGTTGTCCAGGATCCATTTCAGTTTGGTGGCGGAGAAGTATGCGTCAATGACCAGACCTGTCTTTGCCCGGAAGGTCTCGGTCAGGCCCCGCGCCTTGAGTTCGTCGCAGTAGGCGCTGGTGCGGCGGCACTGCCAGACGATGGCATGATAGACCGGCTCCCCGGTCTCACGGTCCCAAACGATGGTAGTCTCGCGCTGGTTCGTGATGCCGATGGCCGCGATGTCCGACGCGCTGGCCCCGATCTGGTTCATGGCCGAGAGCGCCACGCCCAGCTGCGTGGTCCAGATTTCGTTTGCGTCATGCTCCACCCAGCCCGGCTTCGGGAAATACTGGGTGAACTCTTTCTGAGCCACGCTGCACATCTCGCCCGCCTTGTTGAACAGGATGCAGCGGTTCGAGGTCGTCCCGGCATCCAGCGCCATGATATAGTTCATATCCACGTTCCTTTCTTACACTGCATCCCCTGGGCTTCCTGGTCGTGTCTGTGTGGTTGTATTATAACGCACCATCCGCGCGATTGCAACGCATCTGAACCCACGCTGCAAAATCTTCAAATTTCGTATTGACAACTTGTCGTTGTTGTTTTATACTGTTTTCACACATCAACACAGTCATTTCACAACCAAAAGGAGGCAAATCGAATGGATCGTTCCCCATAGCGCCGTTTTCCCTGCACAGGGCAGCGTTCTGCTTTTTCCTGTTCCTGCTTGCACTTGATCTTTTTTACAGATGGGAGGTTTTCTATGATCGAACAACAAATTACGCTCTGCTCCAACGGCCGCGCCGTCCTTTCGGGCTATTCCGGCGGGCTTCTGCTTGGCTACGCGCACAACACCGGCGTCTATCGGCTGCGGGTCGTCTGCTCCGGCGAGTGGGACGGCACCACCGTTGTGGCGTTCTGGCATCTGCCCGGTCCGGCCGGGCCGCTGACCACCCTTGTGGCCGACGGAGCCGTCGAAGTGCCCGCCCTCGTCACCGCGCAGGGCGGCAGCGGGACCGTCACCTTTGAAGGCTCCGACGGCACCCGCACCGTGACCAGCGCCAGCGTTCCCTACAGGGTGCTGAGCAACTCCGGCACCACGGACCCAACCCTGCCCGAACCGGGCACCCCGGCGTGGCAGCAGTTTTTGCAGCAGGTCAAGCGGGAGCTTCGCAACGCCGCATCCGGCCTGTCCGACGAGGAGCGCGGGCTCATCCTTGCGCTGTTCCGCCACGCCGTCTACGACAACGGCGAGATGCTGCCCCACTACAACGCACTGGCTGCACTCTGGAGCGGCAGCAGTCTGCCCGATGTCCCGCCCACGCCCAGCCAGCCGGATCCCCCCAACAACGGACTGCCGACGCCGCGGTATAAGCTGGCAGCTCCGAAGACCTTTGTACCGGCCAACAAGGAATGGATCGACACGGGGATCAAGCCGTTCGCAGCCATCGACACCAGCATGAATCTGACGGTGTACGCCACCTTTACGGTGGCTGACAGTGCAGTTAATACGGTGACAGTTTTACTTGATTGCTTCAGCGATCTCACCAACGATCAGAGAGGCATCATGGCTGCAACATGGACCAACGGAACCGTGGGCATGAACATGTTCACCTACGGCAGTCACTTTGTCAAGATCGAATCCGGGAAGAAACTGAAGTTTCTGCTCCAGATCAAGGGAACGCAGTTCCGGTTCCTGTCGTACGGTTCCCTGACCGAGTGGAAGAACATCCCGAACTATGCCGCGAACAAGACCGTGGATCGTTCGCTGATCCTTGGCGCTTCCTGGACCACCGCCTCAGGCGAAATTACGGACGGCAAGGCACGTTTCTTCAATGGCACGGTGTACGACTTCCAGGTATTCGACACGGCGCTGACCGACGCACAGATCACGACCCTGATGGAGGCAAACTGATATGGTATACGACCTGAATGGCACGGCCCTGAGCGCAGGCGGGAGCAGCAGCGGGATGCTGAACGTACTGGACTACGGCTTCAAGGCCGACGGCACCACTGACAACCTGGCCGCGTTCCATGCGCTCATTGCCGCACACCCGGCTGAGACGCTGTTTTTCCCAAAGGGCGTCTATGCGTTTTCCGGCAAGCTGGTGTTCGACCAGTGCTACATGGAGCTGGACAACGCCGAGCTGAAATGCACGGCCAGCACCAAGGTAGACCGGTTCATTGAGATCCGCGGCAAGATGACCCCGCCTGAAACGCCCCAGCAGGACATGTTTATCCGGGGCAACGGCAAGGTCAACGCGAACTTCAAGGCAGACGACTGCATCGCCTTGGCGCGGCAGAAATGCACCCTGATCGACCACATCTCCATCCAGAACTTCCAGCGGTACGGCATCTGCGGAAAATTCGAAGATGCGTCCATGGGGAAAGAAGACGGCCAGACGGAAGTCAACCTCTCGTATGAGCTGATGGTGCGCAACTGCCTGATCGAATCTTCGCTGGACTACCCGAACGCCGTGGGCATTTACGACACCGGCGACTCCATGTACAGCGACACCATCATCCTGAACGTGAAGACAGCGCTCTCGTGCAAAGGCAGCAGCGTCTTCCACAACATCCATGCCTGGTGCTTCGATTTCAACTATAGCGACAACGACACCCAAAAGGCCCTGCTCCAGGACACCGTCTTTGCACGCATCCGGGGCAACGCCACCCGCTTCTCGGACTGCTACATTGACTGCTACCAGAAGGGTTTCCAGTTTGACTCCGGCCAGTATCTCATTTACATCACGAATCTCAAGTGGTACATTGCCCCCAATGCCTGGCCCACCGGCCTGACGGCCTACGTCTTCCCGGCCAGCCCGGCAGGCAAGACGATGTACAAGGTCTTCAATGCGGATATCAACGGTTCGGGCGTGACCCAGTTCAGCGACGAAGACCTGAGCACACAGACGAACTGCCGCTGGTACGGCATCGTGCACAACCTGAGCGACGCACCGAGCACACTGCAATAAATTTTTGAACGCACTTTACGATCTTTGACCGAATATCCCCCCCTGACGAACCGTGGGCGCGGAAGATGCCATTCCGCCGCCCACGGTTTTTTGCATTTTCGGGCCATCTTCCCCGCCAAATTGCGATGATTTTGTGAATACATATTGCAGGAAAAGAGGGATGATGCTATTATTAAGTTGTTTATTTGTACCTATTATATAGGAATCCTCCGATTCTACTTTTCGCAACGAAAGGCTGGACCCTGTGAAGATCTTATTCGTCAATAAATTTCTCTACCCCCGCGGCGGTGCAGAGACTTACTTCCTCAAGATCGGCGAGGAACTGACCCGCCGGGGCCACGAGGTCGAATATTTTGGCATGTACGACGAAAAAAACACCGTCGGCAATGCCCTGCACCTCGCCACCACCAATATGGACTTCCACAACGCCGGGCCGGAAAAGCTGCTCTACCCCTTCCGCATCCTCTACTCGTTTGAGGCAAAACGGAAGCTGAAGCAGGTCATCGGGCAGTTCCAGCCTGACCTCATCCATTTCAACAACATCAATTTCCAGCTGACGCCCTCGGTCATCTGCGCCGGGGCGGAATGCGGAGTGCCCATGGTGCAGACGGTGCACGATGTGCAGATGCTCTGCCCCAACCACATGATGATGGAGTTCAACTCCAAAAAGCTCTGCGAAGCCTGCATGGGCAAAAAAAGCAAGTGGCCCTGCGTGAAAAAGCGCTGCATCCACGGCTCGCTGCCCAAAAGCCTCATCGGTACCGTGGAGGGCACCGTTTACGAGTGCAATCACGTCTATGACAAGATCGACCGCTTCATCTGCCCCAGTGCATTTCTGGAGAAGAAGCTCCTCACCGTCCCCCGCTTCCGGGGCAAGACGGTGATGCTGCACAACTTTCTGAGCCGGGTCGCTGCGGCTGCCCCTGCCGAAAAGGGAGATTATGTCCTCTACTTCGGCCGCCTCTCAGAGGAAAAGGGCATCGACCGCATCCTCGAAGCCTGCAAGCTGCTGCCGGACATTCCCTTCGTCATCGCGGGCAGCGGCCCCATGGAGGATCTGTGCAAAAACTGCACCCTGCCCAACGTGAAGTACGTCGGCTTCCAGACCGGCAAAGCGCTCGAAGACCTCGTAGCCGGGGCGCTGTTCACCCTGCACCTGTCCATCTGGTACGAAAACTGCCCGCTGGCTCTGCTGGAGTCCCAGTCCCTCGGCACCCCGGTGCTCTGCAACCGGATCGGCGGCATCCCGGAACTGGTGGAAGAGGGCCGCACCGGCATCCTGAACGACACCTTCACCCCGGCCGCCTACGCAGAAAAGATCCGGGCGCTCTATGCAGACAAGTCCCTGCTGGCCGAGATGTCGGCCCACTGCATCCAGAAGAAAGACCGTATGATGACGCTGGAGCGCTACTGCGACCAGCTGCTGGCCCTGTATGGCGATGTGGTGAAGAAAGCTTGACGAATCGGAATTTTTTCTGTATTATCGACTGAATGTAAAGGAACGACGTCTATGAACGATCTGCTGCGAAAGACCCGGCGCGCCTTCCATCTGCTGCGGGAACTCCTGAAATATGAAACTGCCACCTGCTGTGCTGCCGTTCTGAAGTGCTGGAACAAGGATTACCGGCATGTCTGGCTCGTCTCCGAGCGGGGCCGCGAAGCGCGGGACAACGGCTACCACATCTTTGCCTACCTGAACCGGGAGCATCCTGAATTGAACAGCTGGTTCGTGGCAGACCCCACCCTGCCGGACTATGAGCGGGTGCAGGCGCTGGGCCGGGTCGTGCCCTACCGCAGCTGGAAGCACTATCTGCTCTGCGCCGCATCGGAGATGAAGATCAGCACCCATGTGCTGGGCTACACCCCGGAGATCGACAGCTACTACATGCTCGACAAGCTCCATGTGGTCCATGGCCCCCGCGCCTTTTTGCAGCATGGGGTCATCATCGACGACATGAAATGGTATCACTACCCCAACATCCGCACCGACCTTTTCGTCTGCTCCCTGCAAAAAGAACGGGATTTTGTAGAATCCGCCTATCATTATCCAGCTGGTATTGTCAAACGGCTGGGTCTGTGTCGGTTTGACGCCCTGCTGCGCCCCCACGAGACCAAGCGCCAGCTGCTGCTGATGCCCACCTGGCGCACCTACGCCATCGAGCGGAAGACCCAGACCGAGTTTGAGCAGAGCGACTATTTCCGGCACTGGCAGGACGTCATCTCCAGCCCGGAGCTGGAGGCGCTGCTGGAGAAGCACGGCTATGAGGCCGTCTTCTACCCTCATTTCGAGGTGCAGCGTTTTCTGAGCAGCTTCCACACCGCCAACCCGCGGGTGAAGATCGCGGCGCTGGGTGAGGCCGATGTGCAGACCCTTCTGATGGAATCCGCCGTCATGGTCAGCGATTTTTCCAGCGTACAGTTCGATTTTGCCTATATGAAAAAGCCCCTCCTCTATTACCAGTTCGATGAGGCACAGTATTGGGGCGTGCACCACGACGTCGGCTACTTCAGCTACCGGGACGACGGCTTCGGGCCTGTGGTCACCGAGCAGGCAGCGCTCTTCCGGGAGCTGGACCGCGCTCTGGCTCAGAACGGCACGATATCCCCCTTCTACGCAAAGCGTGTGGACGCGCTGTTCGACCAGGTGGATGACCAGAACTGTGCCCGCAACTATCAGGCCATCGTGGAGCTTTTGAACTGAACGAACGCGAAGAGCCGCGGCTTGCCCGCAGGCTCGCACAGGAGGGCAGATGCAAAGTTTTATAAAACTACTCTTTGGGGGATATGGCAGCGGAAACTGGGAGTATCTTGCGCAGCATGGAGGAACACAATTCCTGAAGCGGAAATCGGCGCAGCGGCCGTTCTGGCTGCCGCTGCTCTACATTGCCATGATGGGCATCGGGTTCTGGTACCGCGGCATGGGCCTGCCCTGGTTCATGAAGTATCTGGTGCAGGCCGCCGTGGTCGGCCTGGCCGCCTGTTTTCTGCTCATCACCGGAGACTTCAACCGATTGCCCCTCATCGAGGAATATTACATCATCTTTCTCATCCCCTTTGTGATGATGGCGGCGTGGTCCATGCTTGTCTGGTCGCTGGATTTCCAGCAGCTGAACTACATGTCCCGCGGGTGTTCCACTATCCTCTACCACATGATCTCGCTTACCTCGATGTGCGCAGCGGTGTATCTGTTCGGCGGCAAAGCCATCGACTACACCTTCTACGGCATGTGCATCGCCAATGTCTGCATCCTGGTGTTCGACAGCCTCCGGCCTTACGGCCTGAGCGAGTTCATCACCGGCTTCATCGCCTTTGCCAAATCCGGCGGCGTGGACACCAATGCGCCCATCAAAGCGCTGGAAGTCCACGACCTGACCTTCGGGTTCGGTCTGATGGTCCTCTATTACGCCCTCTTTGAAAAAGGTTGGCGGCGGGTCGTCCATCTCACACTGGCGGCGGGCTTCTTCTATCTGGGTCTCAAGCGCATCGCCCTCATCGGTATGCTCGGCGTGCTGGTGATGCACCTGTTCATCACCCGGCTCAAGCCCAAGGGGCAGAACTTTGTGCTCCATTCCATCTCCATCTTCGCCATCGCCGCCTGCCTGTTCTACGTCTTCTTCATCTGGTCGGGCCTGTTCAGCTGGACGGTGGACACCCTGGGCATTGACACCATGGGCCGCAAAGGCCTGTACGAAGCCTTCACCGACCTGTATTCTTTCAGCCCTACGTTCCGCGGCTACGGCATCGGCTGGGTCACGCGGTATATCAGCATCATGAACGCAGCGGGCATCGGCGTCTTTGGCACCCACGACTTCGGCGGGATGCACAACGACCTTGTGACCATGTACATTGAGCTTGGCTTCTGGGGCTTTTCCTTCTGGATCTGGCTCAGCTGGCAGGGCAAGGTCGTCTGGTGCCAGAAGCAGTACGGCACCGAGACCGCTTTCCTGCTGTTGTACTGCACCATTTATGCGTTTGTGACCTACGCGACCGACAACACCGCCTTTTACTGCTATATGAACACGATCTTCATGCTGCTGCCCATCGGCCACGCCATGAAGCTGCTGGATCGAAACGAGGTGATCTACAACCATGCCATCTCCCAAAACAAACCAACCGAACCGCCCGCAAAAAAGTAAGTTCTGGGCGCTGGTCGAACTTCTCTTCCAGGGGCTGTGGAAGCACCGCCTCCTCTACCTGGCCCTCATCCTTCTGGTGATGTGCTCCACCAGCTTTGTGATGTACCACCTGAAAGCCCGCACCGCAAAGATGATGATCGCCCTGAACTACGAGGAAGCCACCAGAGGGCTTTACCCCAACAACACCCGGTTCAACATCTCGCTCATCAAATCGGACGACGTGCTGGACCGCGCCATCGCGAAGGCCGGCCTCGAAGGCCAGGTCACCGCGCAGGATATGGCCGAAAACATCACGGCCTGGGCTTCCAACGTCAACGGAATGCAGCTGCCTTCCGACACCACGAACTATAAGATCGCCACCACCTACACCATCACCTACGAAAAGAACGCCGAGATCGGCCCCCGCATCTCGGCCAGAGATATGCTCGGCCTGATCATCGCGTCCTACAAAGAGGCCTTCTACGAGGACTATACCTACGTCGAGATGGGCATCTCCCCCGATTGGTCCGAGTGCGACAAGCAGGAGTACATGGAGATCGGCTCCTTCTTTGATAAGGAGTGCCAGAAGCTCCACCGCTTCCTGAACACCAACGCCAAGGAGAACGGCACCTTCCGCTCCGAACTCACCGGCGAGACCTTCACCTCTCTGCGCCAGAAGGTGGACAATTTCACCAGCATCGACCTTGAAAAATACGATTCCTATGTTTTGCAGAGCGGCCTCTCCAAAAACCGGGAACGCTACATCAGCAAGCTGGAATACCAGAACTTTCTGAAGAACATCAGCTACCAGAAACTCATGGCTGAATACCAGAACCGCCTGCACACCATCGAGATCTACGATTCGGCCCTGACTGCCGTTGTTCTGATCCCCACGCTGGACACCCAGAACAACTTCTATATGTCCCGCACCAAGGTCGCCATCGACTACCAGGCCTCGGCAGCCGAGAGCGCCAACGACTCCGCCAACGATACGATGGCCATCATCCAGAAAAACGAATACGCCATCCGCCAGATGAATGCCCAGACGGCCAATACGCCTTCCAGCGTTGCAACCGCCGAGAGCATGATCCAGGATATGAAGCAGAAGCTGGAGAACCTTATCGAGACCTCCCGGATCCTCAACAAGGAATACATCCGCTACAAGACCAAAAACTACCTGACCATCAGTTTCGAGAAACGTTCTCTGGCCGACGAGCTGAGCATCAAGTGGATGATCCTGACCGGCGGCGTCACGTTCTGCGCACTCTGCGCCTGGGTCCTCGCCAAGAGCAAAGTCATCCGCGATAAGGACAAAACGAAATGAAAAGCTTTAACATCATCCGATATCTGAAAAAATGGTGGCCGCTCATCGCGCTGATGTCGTTCTGTGCAGGCGTGTTCTTCATGCGCTATGCCACCAGCAATCAGGCCTATACGGCGCAGTCCATCATCAAATACAACTACTCCCAGGCCGAGGACGGCAAGACCCCCAGCGGCGGCGAACTGGATGTTTCGGAGATCTTCTCTTCCTCCGTCGTCAAGCAGGCCATTGAAAATCTGGACCTGACCGTCAACGTGGATACCATCCGCTCCGGCGGCACGGTCACCCCCATCGTGCCCGACGATGTGGCCAAGACCCAGGCGGCCAAAATTGAAAAAGGTGAGGACGTGGAGGAATACCAATCCACCGAATACCTCGTCACGCTCTCGCTCAGCAGCAATTACAACACCGAGTACGCCCGCACCATGCTGGATGAGATCCTGAGCTGCTACTTTGCCAGCTTCGGCGAAAAATACGTGGACTATTACACCATCCCCAACAATGCCTCTGCGCTGGACGGCCATGGCTACGACTACCTCGAACAGGCGGAGATCCTGAAAAACACCGTTTCCGAGATCTCCTCCAACCTCATCAACTGCCAGAAATCGCACCCGGAGTTCATCTCTTCCCACACCGGGATGTCTCTCTCGGACCTGCTCGATGAGTACAACTACGTCGGCGACGTTGAGATCCCCTATCTCTTCTCCGAGATTTTGGGCGGCAAGCTGACGCAGAACCGGGAAGTCCTGCTCAAAAAATACCAGGAGCGCTACAACACCTACATCATGGACGGCGATGTGGACACCGAGAAGGTCGCCGCCGTACTGGAAGTCATCCAGAGCTACGGCAACAAGAACAAGGACGGCTCCCTCTACTATCAAAGAGGAGCCCGGACCGGCACCGAGGATGACGCCGGCGGCTTCGTGCTGAACGATGTCTACGAGTATGACACCAAAGTAGACCGCACCACCGTCTACGACACCCTCATCAGCGACTACGTGACGATCCTGAACCGCAAGTCCAGCAACGTCATCGACGCTGCCTACTGCCAGTATATCATCGACGTGTTCCAGGATGCATCCGACTCCACGGACGTTTCCAGCAAGAACAAGGCCTTCTCCCAGCAGTCTGTGGAACAGGAGATCGACGCCCTGCAGAGTCAGCTGAACTCCCTGTATGAGAGCCTCTCCATCACCATGAAGGAGTACAACGAATACTGCGGCGCGGTCAATCTGGGCGTTCTGGCCAGCACCACGGTCAGCGAGAAGATCAACGTCAAGCTGTACATCCTGCTGGGCGTCGCGGTCTTCTTCATCCTGGGCGTCTGCGGCGCCATCCTGCTGGGCCGTATCCAGGACTTTGTGGAATACATGTTCTTCACCGAGCAGTCGCTGGATATGCCCAACCGCACCGCCTGTGATCTGTTCATCCGGAACAACAGTAGCCGCGTCCTGCCGGACGATACCGTTTGTGTGGTGGTGGAGCTGACCAACCTGAGCCAGATCAACACCGCCTACGGCCGCGAACGCGGCAACGCGATGCTGGACCAGTTTGCCGGCTTCCTGAAGGAAGCCTCGGCCACCTGCGGCACCGTCTATTACAACGGCGGCCAGCAGTTCATCGGCTTCTTCGACCAGTGCCGGATGGAGGACGCCGAGAGCTTTGCCGATTACTTCCACCGCCTCATCGCGGCCTACAACGCCGAGAGCACCGAGGCGACCTACGAATACGCCATCGGCATTTCGGAGAGCAAGGCCAACAATGCCTATTCCATCCGCGCACTGCTGCGCGAGGCAATGCGCTCTAAAACCAGACAGGAGGGATAATCTTTGGCTTCTCATTACGCACCCCGCAAGGCCCGTTTCGGCCCTTTGAAAAAAATCGTCCTGGGCATTCTTCAGTTCGTGTTGGGGCTGGCGGTGCTGCTGGCGGCCCTGTGGGGCATCTTCACCCTTATTGCAAAGCATCAGAGCTTCGTCGAGAGCTACTATCAGGTCCAGTCCGACAAGCTGACCTCGAACGTCCGGGTCGTGCAGCTGTCCGATCTGCATCTGCATGAGTTCGGCGACCACAATGCGGATCTGATCGAGCGGATCACCGCGCTCAAGCCGGACATCATCGCCATCACCGGCGACATGAACGACAAACTGGTGGACGACTATTCCGTCGTCACCGACCTGTGCACCGAGCTGGTCAAGATCGCGCCGGTGTACTACGTGCCCGGCAACCACGAATGGCCCAAGATCGTTTTTCACAACTCCCCCATCGGGACAGATCTGGAGGCCATCGGCGTCCACTTCCTGGCAGACGAGACCGAGACGCTGGAGGTCAACGGCAACACCATCGCCATCGGCGGCGTGGCCGAAGCACCCGCTTCCTACGAGCGGTACGCCAGTGCATATTTCGAGAGTTTTGAGCAGCTGGATGCCTTCAAGCTGCTGCTGGTCCACTACCCGGAATATTTTCTGGAGGACGGCTTCTTCTCTGACGTGCCGGTCGATCTGGCGCTCTGCGGCCACACCCACGGCGGGATGATCCGCATCCCCGGCATCGGCGGGCTTTACACGCCGGATCAGGGCGTTCTGCCAACGCTGACCGAGGGGCTGCATCAGATCGGCGACACCTCCCTCATCATCAGCCGCGGTCTGGGTGACGGCAAGGGTACGCCGGTCCCCCGCATCAACAATCCGCCGGAGCTGGTCATCGTGGACATCAACTGGTTCTGAGAACGTTCTATCCTGCCAAATGGCAGCAAAACGCCCCCTGGTATCGTAGCGATACCAGGGGGCGTTCCTGTTTTACTTCTACTTCAAAGTGTTCAGAACTTGAACAGGTTCACGATGCGCTCCCACAGGCGGGTGAAGAAGCTGCCCTCCTGGGTGGTGGTCTCGGCCACGGCCGTATTCTCGGCGGCGGCCACGGTCTCACCGGTCTTGTAGATGAACTTCACGTTGGAAGAAGCGCCTTCCGGTGCACCGGCGAAGCTGGTGTAGTTCTCCAGGCGGCTGGTCATCTCGTCCAGAACCGTCTTCAGGGCGTGGATCTGGTCGGTGTCCAGCGAGCCGGTCAGCTTGGAGATGCCCTCCTCGTTGAACTGGTTCAGGCCGTCATTCAGCTGATGGGTGCCGTCGTTCAGCTGGCTTGCACCCTCGTTCAGGGTGTTCACGCCATCGTACAGGGTCTTGGTACCGGCGGCAAGCTGTGCGCTGCCGTCCTTGGCAGAGTGGGCACCGTCGGCCGCAGTGGCGACACCGCTGGTGTACTGGTTGACGCTGGAAACGAAGTACTGGATCTGGCTCAGGCTGGTCTTCAGAACGCGGACGCTGGCGATATCGTCGCTGTTCTCGGCCTGCAGCTTGAGCTCATCGTGGGCGATCTGCTGGGCGTCGGCATTGGTCAGCAGCTGCACCAGACCGCAGATCATGGAGGGGTCGTAGCTCTGCATCAGGCGGAGGGCTGCTTCCAGATCATGATTGGTCTTGGTCGCGGAGAGGTAGAGGGCCAGGTCGAGCTGGCTGTCCTTGAAGCTGGGGGCCTGCTCCCAGATGGTGCGGACCATCTTCTTGCGGGCAGCGGCCAGCGTCTTGTCGTTCATGGTCAGGACTTCGTCGATGACGGCTTCATAGTTGTCCCAGGTCATGGGGGTGTCGATGAGGCCGCCCTCCATCAGGGTCTTGTTTGCGGAAGCCAGAACGCCATCGGCCACCTGCTGGGCACCGGCATTCAGGGCGGCATTGTTGGAGGTCAGGGTGTCGAGGCCGTTGGTCAGCTGGCCAAGGCCGTTGTCCAGCGCGGCAACACCGGTCTTCAGCTGAGATGCACCATCCAGCAGAGCCAGCGTACCGCCGGCCAGCTGCGAGACGCCGTCTTCCAGCTGAGACGCACCGTCCATGAGCTGGCTCATAGCGTCGTTCAGCTGCTGGATGCCGTCGGTCAGCTCGTTGATGCTGTCAAGGTCAAAGACATTGTCCGTGCCCAGCGCATCGGGGCTGGTGGCTGCAGCCAGCATGATCTGCGGAGCTGCCAGATCTTTCACATCGGCTTCCACCGTCACGCTGTCCTGCAAATAATCTTCCACCGTGGACAGGTCCTCCGGCAGCAGGCCGGACAGCGAATCCTTCACGCCGGGCAGGGTGACGAACGCGGCCACGTTGCTCTTGGCGGCAGACTCGATCACGCCGTGCTCAGCGGTCACATTGGAGGCGTCCTCCCCAAAGATGACGCCCACCGCCGTGATGAGCGGGGTGACGATGGTGCGGTCGGTGCCGTTGACATTCACGGTGCCGGTCTCGTTGTTGGTCAGGTCGATTTGAATGGTCAGGTGGCCGCTCTTGCCCATCAGGTTCTCCAGGCTGTCGGTCACGCCGTCCAGCGTGTAGGTGACTTTGGCCGAGATGGGCAGGTCACGGTCGGTGGTCCCTTTATAATAGACGTCGGTGTCGTCGGTGTTCCAGACCAGCTTTTCGCCGTCCTGTGTAAAGGCGGCATCGCTCTCGGTGTTCTGGATGTCGGTCAGGGAAGAGACATCGGTCACACCAGACAGGCCGTTGGCGTTGTACAGATGCTCGCTGACGGTGGTGCTCTTGATGGAGCCATCGGCGTTCATGACGGCGTAGACGTTCTCAGACTTGGCAAAATCGGACTTGCCTGCGGCAAAGGCAGGCATCGTCATGCTGGCGGCGAGGGTCAGCGCCAGCGCCGCACTGGCGAAACGAAGCGATTTCTTCATGGTGATTACTCCTTTTCAGATTTCGAGGCGGGTTCGGGGACCAGCCAGTGCAGGGTGGTGTGGCGGATGATCCAGTCCAGCAGCATCAGGGCAGCGGGCAGGACGATCAGGATGACAGCCATGCTGATCAGCGCGCCGCGGGAGATGAGCAGGCAAATGCTCTTCAGCAGCTCCATCTTGCTGATGGCTGCCACGCCGACGGTAGCGGCGAAGAAGGTCAGGCCGCTGGTCAGGATGGACTGGCTGCAATGTCGGTCGCGCCCAGCTGGATGGTGCCGATGACGATGCTGGCGATGAACGGCAGCTGGGTGCCGGTGAAGTACGGGATGCCCATGTTGATGGAGATGGCGGCTTCAATGCTGGCCACCAGCAGCACCGGGATGGACAGGCTGCGGAAAGAGATCAGGATGATGGCGGCAACGGCCAGGATGGACCAGACGTTGACGTTCTTGAAGTCCACATCCGCGACCTCGATCAGGTCTTTGGTCATGGCACCCTCGCCAGTGATGACGCCTTCGGGGTCCACCGCCTTGATGGCGGCGTTCATCTCGTCCAGCTGGTTGTTGATGGCGTTGGTGCCGGTCTTATAGGAGCTGTTGGCGAGGATGAGCTTGTACCCGCCGGATTGCAGGATCTCGGTCACGCTGTCGGGCAGCAGGCCGGTATCAAAGCCGGGGCCGGTGACGGAATCCAGGCTGATGACCTGCGTGATGCCGTCCACGTCCTTGAGTTCGTCGCACAGGTCGGAGACCTGGGTGGCGGTCAGGTCGTCATGCACCAGAATGAAGTGCGAGGTGGTCATGCCGAAATCCTCGCCCAGCTTGTTGGTGCCGACGATGCCGGTCAGGTCCTGGGGCAGCGAATCGAACAGGGTGTAATAGACTTCGGTCTTCTGCTGCGCCGCCACAAAGGGCACCAGCAGCACGAGGAAGACCGCCACAATGGGGGCTGCGTGTTTGGAAACGAAGTAGCTGGTCCGGGTCAGCTGCGGGATGATGGTGCGGTGCTTGTATTTCTCGACCCACTTGTCAAAGGTCAGGATCAGCGCCGGCAGGATGACGACGGTGCAGATGACGCCCAGCGCCACGCCTTTTGCCATGACGATGCCGATGTCGCGGCCCAGCGTCAGGCGCATGGCACACAGGGCCAGGAAGCCTGCGATGGTGGTCAGCGACGAAGCGGAAATGGAGGTCATGGTCTTGCAGATGGCGCTGACCATGGCTTCTTCATTCGAGGAGCGAAGCTCTTTTTCCTCCTGATAGCGGTGCAGCAGGAAGATGGAGAAGTCCATCGTGACGCCCAGCTGCAGCACGGTGGACAGCGCCTGGGTGATGTAGCTGATTTGGCCGAGGAAGATGTTCGTGCCAAAGTTGTACGCGATGGGGAACAGCAGGCCCAGCATGAACAGCACCGGGGTGATGGTGCTCTCCAGCGAGAGGAACAGCACTAGCATACTGGCGCCCACAGCGCACAGGATATACAGCGGCATCTCCTCATTGATCAGGGCCTTGGTGTCCTGCAGGATGACGCTCATGCCGCCAAAGAAGGTATCCTTCCGGAGCACCTTCTTGATCCCCTGGACCGCGTTCATCGTCTCGTCGCTGGCGCTGGGGCCGTCGAACCGGACGATGAGCATGGTGGAATCATTTTTGCCGAACATGAACTGCTGGATGTCTGCCGGGAGCATCTCGGTAGGGATGCTGGGGTCGATCACATCGCTCAGCCAGAAGGTCTGGGTGACACCGGGCACGGCGTCGATGTCCTTCTTCATGGCGATGAGCTCGTTCGTGGGCAGGCCCTCGACCGTGATCATACCGGTGGAGGCCAGATGGAAGTCGTCCTCCAATGCCCGTTCGCCGATCATGGAGTCAAGCTCCTGCGGCAGATAGGTGAGGACGTCGTAGTTGATGCGGGTGGCAACGGCGCCTATCGCGGAAGGGATCAACAGCAGGATGGCTACTGTTAAGATCAGTTTGCGCAGACGCACAATGCCCTGTGCGATCTTTTTCATGAAAACCCTCCATTGAAATGTTGGAACAGAATTGGCGCTCAAAAATGACTCGCAGTCACTTCTGAGCAAGCACTATTATAACCAGCTGGCGGAAAGTGTCAAGACAAAAACTGACCAAACGTCAGTTTTTTTATCATCCACTGAAAATTGTCTAACACCGATCGGCTATTTGGGGCTTGCGCCGGGAGGAAAGCATTGCTAAAATAATGTTTACACGACAGAACATCGCAGAAAAGAGGAATCGACCCAAAGCATGAATACCGTGGAAGGCAAAAAGCAGGAAAAGCGCCGGGCGCTTCTGGATGCAGCATACGAGCTGTTCCTGGAGCGGGGCGCATCCAAGACCAGCGTGGAGGATATCACCTCCCGCGCCAAGGTGGGCAAAGGCACCTTCTATCTCTATTTTGCCGACAAGGGTGCTGTGACCCAGGCGCTTCTGGCCCGCGTGAGCTACCAGCTGCTGGACGACGCCGTGACGGCCTGTGAGCGCACCAGCACGTTGATGGATTTTCCCGACAAGATGATCTTCGTCATCGACCACATCATCGAGGCCCTGCGGAACGACACCCTGATGCTCCGTTTTCTGGAGCGCAGCTTCGTCTGGCCGGGGCTGGACAAGATCGAAGCCTCCGGCGAGGCCGAGCCGCTGATGCGCAAACTGCTCCACGCCATCATGTCCAGCCCCGAAATGGCCGGCCTGACCGAGCGCGAAGTCTACCAGCGCATCACGGCACTGGGCAGCATGTGCATGTCGGTGTGCTACTCGTCCATCCTTGAAGGCAAACCCGACCACATCGACGCCATGAAACCCGTGCTCTACAACATCATCCGGAAGGCTCTGCAATGATTTTTGCAGAAATTTGCAAAAAAGGCTTGCAATCCGGCCAAAGATGTGGTATCATAATCAAGTCGATACGACATCTGGACGGTTAGCTCAGCTGGTAGAGCATCTGCTTGACGTGCAGGAGGTCACAGGTTCGAGTCCTGTACCGTCCACCATACAGTTCGTACTCGAACCCGATTCTTTACGAAAAAGGGTTCGGGTACGTTTTTTGTTTATCGGAAGTTCTGCGGAAGGACTACACAGAGCGTTAAACGAGCAAAGGCAGGGTATCACTATGACGGTGGTATCCTGCCTTTTGCTATTCTTCATAGAGTATGGTATACTCAGCTCAACAATTCAGAAGTTGGCATGGAGATTTATATGAGAAACTATGAAATCGAAAACGAAATGTACCGCAGGGCGGTAGAACTGATTGAAACACGGTATCCTGTCGGTTGGGGTGGTGCTGGTGTCGTGCATACATCGAATGGAAATTATTACACAAGTGTCAGTATTGAGACTGCTAACGCATCTGCTGTTTTGTGCATCGAGACAGGTGCAATGCTTGAAGCACATAAATTCAATGAAAAGGTAACGCATTGCATGTGTCTTGTCCGTAAAGATGAGAAATCCCCCTATCAGATATTGTCTCCGTGCGGTATTTGCCAGGAGAGATTAAGATACTGGGGTGAAGATGTGCAGGTAGCAGTTACCACAGAAGAAGAAAAAATCAAATTCGTACAGCTGAAAGAATTGCAGCCCTATCATTGGACAAAAGCATACCCTGCTGAAGAACTTGAACATTGGAACGAATAAGTTCGCCGCACATCCTCATCGCATCGGGGAACTGCCCATGAGCCTATCGTGTCCGGAAAGGAAGCGTTGTAGTCTACATCGCCTACATCGAGAGTCAGCCAGAAAGCAACCCGACTCTGACGGAACACAAGAAGTATTCGGGAATCGGCAAAGCTATGATTGCATTCGGCATACAGCTTTCGATTGACGCAAGCTGCAATGGCGTCGTGGTGTTTGAAGCAAAGACCGATGATCTGGAACAGCACTATATCCGTGATTTTGGTGCAAGGCCGGTCGCTTCTCTGTATCCAGATGGCCCGAAAACCTTTATGATTGCAGATGAAGCCGCGAAAAACATCTTTTCTTCTTACCTTTTCTGAAATTGAAGGAGGAAACCGTATGAAAGAGTATAGCAAAGATTTGGATATTGTCTTTTCCCCAATGTCCGATGAAACGATGTCGTGGCTGGACGAATTGTTTTCAACCTGCAAACGCTTCGGTGTGGATTATTACAATGCTTCCGAAAAAGACCGTGTCTTTGTGGAAGCTGTCGCTCGAAAGAACTATGGTTTGAAACAGGCATCTGCCACCGGAAAAGCCGCTTCTGCTGTAGAACCGTTCTTTGGGATTCACCGGGCTGTATAAGGCTTTCGGGTTCGAGTGCTATGGACACTATAAAACAGGCAGGGTATCACCAAGCGGTGGTATCCTGCCTTTTGCTTTGCATCCCCCTATGTTGCGCTTTTCAGGTCAATCGCTGCGTACGTCCGTACATGACCGGTACGCACGTACGCAGGAAAATGGCAAAATTCCACTATATCGGGGTGTTCTTTCATGGGGGAGTGTGGTATACTCGGCTTAGTTCAACAAATCGGGAGTTATATGTGGAGGAGGATTATTATGAATACAGTTAGAATGATTT
>OGDG01000328.1_pt1 | contig 29188 bp, 27 predicted proteins | sample 1570391 | NCBI WGS metagenome assembly OGDG01 (sample SAMEA2582186, study PRJEB24529) | metagenome | biome: Human gut stool | place: China | collected 2011 | reverse complement strand
TCTCATGTATTTGATAACCTCCGGAGTCTTAATTGTTTGCCTTATGAGTTAAAAATCTACATCGGTGGCAAATGTCACCAATGTAATTTAAAATAGCATACTTGCAACAGATTTACAAGATGTAAGAAAATCATGTGACATCTAACATAAAACACTTTTTAAATTTAACTTTAGTTTATTAATTGTGTATACGCTTTGCGTATGATATAATCAATGTAGAAATACGCAATGTGTATAAATTAATACCTGTTTCCTATTCGAGTACATACTTTATCAAAATTGCAGGCATTTACTTTAAAACTGAAAACGATTGAAGCGACATAAGCAGGAGGATTTTTATGGATAGCAGAGAATATTTAATTGAATTAAGAACAGATACCGGCATGACGCGCAGAGAATTTTGCGAATATTTTGAGATTCCTTATCGGACACTTCAGGACTGGGAGCTTGGAAACCGCAAAATGCCTGATTATCTGTTACGATTAATGGCTTATAAGGCTAAAATGGAAAAACTTGTAGAGAAGAAAAACTAGCATCTTGACAATATGTTGTTTTCAACATACTATAATATTAACGGAAAGAGGCATACTATTGTACGAAATCATCTTTTATGATACGGCAGATGGCAAATGTCCTGTTCAGGATTTTTTAGATTCTCTGGATTCTAAATTCCTTGCAAAAACATTACGGACAATTGATTTATTAGAAACAAATGGTCCATTATTAAGAGAACCTTATTCTAAACCGCTTGAAAATGGAATATTTGAACTTCGCACCAAACATGGTTCTGATATTAACAGAGTATTTTATTTTTTTATTATAGGTCAAAAAATCATTCTGACAAATGGGATTATAAAAAAGACAAACAAAACTCCTAAATCCGCTATTGACCTCGCCAAAAAATATAAAACTGATTATGAATGGAGGCATCGTAATGAGCAGTTATAAAGATTACAAAAAGAAAGTCCTGCAAAATCCTGAAATCAAATCAGAATATGACGCTTTGCAACCGGAATATGATATTATCCAGGCAATGATTGATGCCCGATTACAACAAAACCTCACCCAAAAAGATTTATCTGCCAGAACCGGCATTACGCAGGCTGATATCAGCCGCATCGAAAATGGTACACGAAATCCAAGCTTAAGTATGGTCAAAAAACTTGCACGTGGACTTGGTATGCAATTAAAACTTGAATTTATACAGACTCCTGCTAAGTAATAATTTATCTGTTACATTTCAAAATAATCTATAATTTAAAGATTTTTCTAAGATTTCTATGCTATACTCATCCTTATAAATCTTAGGAGACATTACCATGCGTATTTTATTGATCGAAGATGATCTGAATTTTTGTGAAACCCTGCGTTTTCAGTTGGAGCAGGAAGCTTATGAGGTGGATGTATGCCACGACGGAAGAGACGGTCTTGACCTCTTCTTACAGGACGCGCACGACATTGTCCTGCTCGACCGCATGCTCCCGACTATGAATGGTCTGCTCGTGCTGCAAAAAGCTAGACAGGCCGGAATTTCCACGCCTGTCATACTGATCACCGCCCTCGGCGAACTTTACGACCGGATTGAAGGGCTGGATGCCGGTGCAGACGATTACATTGTAAAACCATTCGCCTTCGAAGAACTGACCGCCCGCATCCGCTCCCTCGGCAGACGCAGCGGCAAATGGGAAGATGACAATTTACTTACCATCTGCGACATCAGTTATGACTGCAACGCGAGACTGCTAAGTGGATCTACTGGCTCCATCCGGCTCTCCGGCCGTGAGGGCAGATTGCTTGAAGTTCTTCTGCGAAGTTTTGAGCTCGTCATCCGCCGTGAAGTACTTCTTAGCCGTGTCTGGGGCGTGGATGCAGAAGTGGAGGATTGTAACCTTGACACTTATATCCATTACCTGCGCAAGCGGCTCTCCTACGTTGGAAGCACGCTTGCCTTAAAAACCATCCGCGGTGTCGGATATACGCTGGCTTCCTCCTGATCCCTGATTTTCCATATAAGATCATGAAGCTTCTGTATAGCTGCCGTTACTTTTCAATTATTTTATCCTTATTGCAATTTACAGATACCTTTTTTCACTATCTGCTTTATGTACATTATCAGGAGGTTTCTCATGTTTCCACACTTCACCTTTTCCGGCACAACCTATCAGGCTTTGCATCGCAAACTCACCTTATTTTGTACCTGCGTCACACAGATCATTCTCCTTTCCTTAAGTACTCTGTGTGTTTTTGTTGCAGAAAAAAATATAAAGCAGGGAAACGAAACCGCTTTTCTCACAGAGACAAGTTCTGTCATTTCCCATTTGCAGGAGCAGGATGTCATCTCACACCAGTGGTTAAACCAGTTACAGGAAAACAGTTCTATCCAGATTTATCTTTATGAGAATGGGACTCCACTCTTTTATGACCAGTATCATCAGACAACTGCAGACGAGCAATTATGTGAAAATGCACTTCTCGCCGCAGAAGAACTTACCGGGAATCCTCCTTTTTTCACGAAAAATAAAAGGCTTTCCTCGCATACGGAATATCAGTTCAACTCCGGCGATAACATTCCCTACATTGCATCCGTCGGCAGTATCCCAAAAGGCGACAGCTACTTAAACTTTCTGATCCTGCGCTCGCTCGCCGAACAGTCTCACCAGATGCTGTCGTTAAGAATTATCGTGAGCATTGCAAATATTACCGCATTTTTACTGCTGTTTCTCTTTTTCCACTTCTTCATCCGAAAAATGTTAGAACCAGTCGAAACTGCACAGAAAAAGCAGACACAATTCATCGCCTCCGCCTCCCACGAGCTGCGCACCCCATTAGCGGTTGTCCGCTCCGGCTTGGAATCCGTTGAAAAATGTTCAAATGAAGAGGAACGAAACCACTTTCTCCATCTGATGTCCGAGGAGACCGTCCACATGAAACGTCTGATCGACGATATGCTGCTGCTCGCAAATTCGGATGCTGACACGCTCACCATCAAACCGGAAGCCTGTCAGCCGGATTTGCTGCTCTTAGACACTTATGAAAAGTTCGAACCACTGGCAAAGAAAAACGGGCTTCACCTTATCCTCACTCTGCCGGAAGAAATTCTCCCGGACTGCTTCTGTGATATCCACCGCACAGAACAGATTTTTTCCATTATCGTGGATAATGCACTCTGTTACACACCATCCGGTGGAAAAGTGACACTCTCCTGCCATGCTGAAAATGAAATGCTTTGTTTTCTATTCGAAGATACCGGATGTGGAATTTCAGAGGAAAAGAAATCCCATATTTTCGAACGATTTTACCGCGCCGACGATGCCCATACCGACAGAGAACACTTTGGACTTGGACTCTGCATTGCGAAAGAGCTCACCGAAAAGCAAAATGGGAACATCCAGGTTGTGGATGCTCCCATTTCCGGCAGCTGCTTTATGGTACAATTGCCATGTGCACTTTAATTTTTATGTGATTTCTACGCTCTCCTGTCAGGTTATATTTTTCCTGTTATTCCACATTTTTCAGTGCCTGATCCATCGGAATACGCTTGATTCTTCTGAAATCCAATACCATGACAAGCAGATATCCGATCAGGATAAACAGGAACATTTTCACATAGCCCATCGTGCTTATGCGAAAAGCGTACCATCCACTGTAGGAAAAGAGCATGATCCTCCAGACAGCCTTCATGATGACGACACCTAAAATCACGCTGACAACATCGATCACCACAAGAACAATGGTTGTAGACAACAGATATAAGCTTGCAATCTCCCGGTTCTCATAGCCCAGGATTTTTGTCATGGAAATTGCATTTTCGTTCTTCTCGATGATCAGCTTCGTGAGCAGGTAAATCAATACTGCGGATAACAGGATGCACAGATACTGGAAGTAGGTCATATAAGAGCCCATGGAATGATCGAGCTGATCACACATTTTCGTAATGTCATGTTCTGTGATGACGGTTGCAATCTCATCCTCATCAATATCTGTGATCTCTGAATCCGAGAGATAGCCTGTGAATGCATCACTGTCCATGTCAAAGATTTCACAATACTGCTCATTGGACAGAAATACTGCCAGCGTCTGGCTGTGATCATAGATTCCTGCAACCTCAAACTCATACTGTTTGTTCTCATATTTTTCGTCAAGAACCACTGCGTCACCCACGCTCAGGCTGTATTTATCTGCATAGGAAGCAGAAATATATGCCTCGTTTCCTTTCAGTGCAGACTGGTCACTGATTTTCACATACCGGCTGTCATCTTCGATTCCGTAGACAGAAATCTCTTCATCTAACGTATCGCTCTTGTGCTGCAGAGATGTCATATTGAATTTCTCTGCATCCTTATTGCCCGTTGTGATAATGTCTCCATCCTCATTCTCATAAGACTTTAACACATACTGATAATTCGTGAACATCATATCTGAAACATTGGATTTGTAATAGTCGAGCGTCTCCGGCATACCGACCGCCATTGCGAGCATAATGCCGATAAACCAGATCCCCACAAATAAAATCAGGTAATTCGTCACGTTCTGGAACATGATACGCAGACGGAAACGGCTTAAAAAGCTCCATTTTGGCAGACGCATTGCTTTTTTACGTTTTGTTTTTTTCAGATCATGACGCAAAAACTGTAATGGTGTATGCCGCATCATTTTTATAATGACGACGAGATTGACCGCAAGCATTAAAACAACCGGGATGATTGTTGTCTTGAAAAAGGCATCCGGGTTCCAGACTGTCTGATAAGTTGGAAGACTGTAGCTGTTATAATACATGCCGACAACCACATTTTTAAATACGGTATAGCCGAGGATATTTCCAACGCACGCTGCGAGAAGTGTCACGATCACCGGCATGGAAATATAATGTCTGACCAGTTCACCTCTCGTATAACCGGAAGCTCTCAGTGTTCCGATCGTAGAAGCCTCCTTCACGATCGTGTTGCTGATGGTCACTGCAAAAATAAATGCAATGATCACGATCAAAATATCCAGTAAAACACCACCCATAGCTTTGTCTGAACCCATATCATCCGTTGCAAAATTAATAGCCGGATTTGCATAGCGTGGCATATAGTCCTCTAACTCTTTGTCATCGCACACAACCTGTGTGAGCAGTGCTTTCATGAAATCATCGGATTTTGCTTTCTGCTCCACTTCATCTGCAGGAATATCCACATAATTCCATGTGTAAGAATAATGAACAGTTTTATGTAAACTATCAAATCCTTCCTGTGTGACCATAGCCACATCGAATTTGATTGCATCAAACATCATATCCGTTGACTTCTCATGCAGTGTCGCATAATTGACATAGGCGATCAGTCCGACAACTTTGAACCTCTGCCCGCTGACAGAAATCTCATCTCCCACTTTGACTCCGACATTGTCTGCATGCATACGGTCAATTGCGATTTCATCCGCTTTTTCCGGAAATGCTCCGTCAAGCAGGCAGGCAAGATCCACGTTATCGTTTTTCGCATAAACGCGGATGGTTCCCTCTGCCTCGCCGTCGTTGTTGTAATCTTCCTCCTCATTTCGGAAAAAGTTCTCATAAACCTGTACCGGAACTTCTGTAAAATCAGGATCGTTTAACTCATATTTTTCTTCTGCGTCAGCATATTTATCATCGATTTCCTCTACGATCTTATCCCATGCCTCGTCGTAGGCTTCCGGATAAGCCTTTTCATCCAACTTTTCGTCCAGCTCTTTTTTTGCTTTGTCAAGATAATACTGTTTGGCGTCCGCCTTCGTCCCTGTCTCGATAGCAGCGAGTAGCGTCTCATCTGCCTTTTTGTCCAGCTCAAAATGTCCATCCTCTAACTTGTATTTTGTCACACCCTCATTTGCTGCAATAAGCATACTCTCATTTGCAACATACATACCGGAAACAAAACCAATTGTAAGAATGAGGAATAATGCCACCACAAGATATTTTTTCCAGTCACCGAGCAATTCACGCGGAATGCGTCTGATGAGTGGATTTTTGATTTTTTTCTTTTTCATGACTGCCACGCTCCTTACCACTCAAGATCTGCCGCTGAAATCCTGTGCTCATTTCTCTCGTTGTGGCGCACGGCTCCGTCACGAAGTTTGATGACATGATCTGCCATGTTTCTGATCGCTTCGTTGTGCGTTACCATGATGATCGTGTTTCCATATTTTTTGTTTACATCTTCGATCAGTTTTAAAATCTCTTTGGAGGTGTTATAGTCCAACGCTCCGGTCGGTTCATCGCAGAGCAGGATATCCGGGTTTTTCACGATCGCACGACCGATGGAAACACGCTGCTGCTGACCACCGGACAACTGATTCGGCAGCTTGTATCTGTGCTCGTAAAGTCCCAGCGTGTGAAGCAGCTCGTCAATGTCCAGCGCATTGTCGGAAAGATACGCTCCGACTTCAATGTTTTCCTTCACGTTCAGATTGGCGATCAGATTGTACATCTGAAATACATAGCCGAGATGTTTTCTGCGGTATTGGGTTAGTTTCTTCTCACTCATATCTTCAAGCTTATCACCGTTGATCGAGATGTAACCGCAATCGGCACTGTCGATTCCTCCGATAATATTTAATAAAGTTGATTTTCCCGAACCGGACGGTCCAAGCAGAACACAGAACTCTCCTTTTGCCACGGAAAAGTTCATTCCGCGCAATACTTCCTGACGTGTTTCTCCACTTCCAAAACCTTTTTTCAGGTCAACGATCTCCAAAAATTTTTTCTCTTCCTCTGACATAGTCTCCCCTTTTCAAAAAACATATTTGGCAACAGCCATTTTTGACATCTAGGTTAGTTGTAACTAATCTCAGGAAAATTATAGCACATGATATTGGGGATACAAGGAAGAGATATTGTTGTTGAGAAATTTTGTCAGTTAAATTAACTATTTGATTACATGTTGACCTTTGATACTATTCGATATAATATATGTATATACAGTTAATACTATATAACAAAGACCGTCGCATGAAGTGCGTGTAGATATCGATTATGAAACTAAGCTTCATGATCAACAATATCTTTTTTAAAGGAGTGAACATTTATGAGCGATCAGGTTGCCATCAAAACATGGGGAAATAGTCAGGGAATACGTATTCCAAAGAATATTCTTGAAAAACTTGGACTCCATGTCTCAGATACTTTACAAATTGAAGTAATTGATGATTCGATTGTTTTGAAAAAAGCATTTAAACACAAAACATTTGAGGAACGCGTTGCTGAATACAATGGGGAAATTTCAATTTGTGATTATGATTGGGGAGAACCTGTCGGAAAGGAAATTTTATGATGAATTTTTCGCAGGGAGATATTATCAAAATTTCTAATTTAAAAGATGCAATGCTTGTTGTAAGTAAAAATGAATTTATTAAAAAAACAGGTGTTTTTCACGTCTGCCCACTTTTAAAGAATTATGCAGAAGGTCCTCTTCACATAAAAGTACGCGGTGTCAAAGACACCTCAGGAACTGCTATATGTGAGCAATTGAAGCTAATTGACCCTTCCGCCAGAAGCTGCAAACGTATCGACCGCGTCCCTTATCATATGATTATGAATGTTTCAGACGCAATACAGGGTATTTTTGAATATGACTAATATAAGAAACAAGGAGACTTCCATGACCGAAACCCTATCAAAAGCCTGGGCATTATTTGACGCAGGCAATTACACCGATGCCGAAACGATTTATAAAGAATGTTATGCAAAGATTCCTTCCACAGACCATGACAATTACTGGCAGGTTCTCATGGGATTGATTTATGCAGAAAGCTTTCTGGAACATTTTGCAGAGGCTCGTACTTACGCTTCGCAGTTGATTGCGTGTGCAATTGATCACGAAGAAAAACACATTGCAATCCATCAGGCAGGCATGACCGAGCGGATGGCTGGTGCGTATGATAAGGCTATGGACTTGTTTTTACAGGAAGATGCACTCATTGAAAAAAATTTCCCGGATGATGCACTTGCCCGCTCCGCAAATCTCTATGAGCAGGGCTATGTTTCCATGAAGCTTCATGATCTTCCTCTCGCAGAAAAAAACATGCTTTCTGCCTTAGATTTTGCTGAAAAGTCGAACGATCCTATCTCCATCGGCTGTGCTTACCGCGGTCTTGGGGAAATCCTGAAAGCGTCAGAAAAAGCAGAGGATGCGGCTGTCTATTTTGAAAAAGCTATCACCGCTTTCCAGAAAGCCGGAGATACCTACGGTGTGGAAGAAGTAAAAGAACTCATGTCAAAATAACATCTTACATAAACATACTTATGTTCACCACATCCGTTTTTAAATGAAACATGTTTTTCAAAAAATATGCATGTTTAGTTTGACTCTCTGTTCACTTGTACCTTGTTCCAGTAACGGCTCACTCTCTTCGCATCCTGCCAAAATCCGTCAGACTGTACTCTGTCTTTGGCGGCAAAGACAATACCCGTCCTGTCTCCGGCTCTTTTTATGTAACTACTTCGTTTTCCCCTCTCCCTCGAAATACTCCTTCACCAGCTTCACAACCACACCTGATAATAAGAATACTGCGATCAGGTTCGGGATTACCATAAGTCCGTTGAATGTCTCTGCGATGTTCCACATCAGTCCGAGGTTCATGGTCGCACCAACGATCGCCACCAGCGCATATAAAATCATGAACGGCTTATTTGCCCGCGTTCCAAATAAAAATTTAACGGAGGCGAATCCGCTGATGGTAAGCTCTGCACCTGCTGCCTCGCCATATCCAACCGGAACGCCGCTGCATAAAATGACCAGTGCGGTCAGTGTACAGATCACGATCGTGTCCACAAACACTTCGAAAATACCGAAAAATCCCTGTTTTACCGGTTTTCTCGTATCGGCACAGGCATGTGCGATCGAACCGGTTCCAAGTCCTGCCTCATTGGAAAAAATACCTCTGGAAACACCCTTTTTCATACTCATGAAAAAGCTTCCCACTGCTCCGCCTGTCACGGCTGCCGGGTTAAATGCACCCTCAAAAATAGAACCGAATACCGCTGGAATGGATCTGAAATTGATCAGTACAACACCGATCGCCAATAAAATATAAATGATCGCCATAAATGGCACCAGTTTCTCTGTCAACTGTCCAATTCTTTTAATTCCACCAATCAAAATTAATGCGATCAGTGCGGCTAAAACTATTCCGATGACCAGGTTTAAGGTCGGTGCGGATTCCTCGGAGAGCAGGTTAAAATTATAAAGTGCTGAGTCGATCGCCGTAGTGATCGTGTTGACCTGCGTTGCATTTCCGGTTCCGAATACGGTCAGAACTCCGAAAGCAGAAAACAGGTACGCAAGCCAAAGCCAGTGTTTTTTCAAACCGTTTTTGATGTAATACATCGGTCCGCCGACCAACTCTCCGTTGGCATTTGTCTCGCGGAAATGTACGGCAAGTGTCACCTCGAAAAACTTGGTGCACATGCCAAGGATTGCGGATATCCACATCCAGAAAACTGCACCCAGTCCGCCGATTGCGATTGCGCCTGCCACACCTGCCACATTTCCAGTTCCAACTGTCGCCGCGAGTGCGGTACAGACCGCCTGAAACGGAGTCAGTGCTCCATCCGATGCCTCTCTCTTTTTCAGCATACGTCCGATGGTCACTTTCATTGCATACGGAAATTTGCGGATCTGCAAAAACCGGGTTCGGACACTCAAAAACAGGCCGACACCGATAATGCAGATCATTGCGGGCACACCCCAGATAAAGTTATTTACTACATTGTTGATTTGTTCTATCGTCTGTAACATTTTCTTTGCATTCCTCTCCATCTCATAGCACATACACATTACTCTGTCATAGTGTAAGTGCAATGCACGAATTATAACATATTGTTTTCGAGTATGCAAAAAAAATTGAGTAAAAACCGCTTATTTTATGGTCTTTACTCAATTTCTACAACGACTTATACATTTTTCATAATTTTCACCAGCCGGCTCGTGCCAAGCCGGTCTGCGCCAAGCTCAATAAATTTTTCCGCATCCGCAAAAGAAGAAATTCCTCCGGCTGCCTTTACTTTCACGTTTGTGCCAACGTATTGTCTCATCAGTTCCACATCCGAAAAAGCAGCTCCTGCGGTGGAAAATCCGGTGGAGGTCTTAATGAACTCTGCGCCTGCATTCGTCACGATCTCACACATCTTGATTTTCTCCTCATCTGTCAGAAGGCATGTCTCAATGATCACTTTTAAGGTTTTTCCGCTGCATGCCTCATGGATTTTTCGGATTTCCTGCTCGATGTCATCATACCGTTTGTCTTTCAAAAATCCGATATTAATGACCATATCGATCTCGTCGGCTCCGTTTGCGACCGCATCCCTTGTCTCGAAAATTTTTGTCGCCGTTGTGTGGTATCCGTTCGGGAATCCGATCACTGTACAGATCGGCAGTTTCCCATCGACGTACTCTGCCGCCTGTTTCACATAGCAAGCCGGGATACAGGCAGAAGCGCATCCATATTTTATTCCATCGTCTAAAATCTGCCGGATTTCTTCCCATGTTGCAGTCTGTGAAAGCAGTGTGTGATCTACTCTGCTTAAAATATCTTTTTTATCCATGTTTTTCCTTTCTCCTGCCGGCTGCCCAGGCATCGTATAGCTTACTCATCATGCAAAGATGTATTTCTTGATTTTCTGCTATGTTTTGCTTTCCCAATATGCCAGCACATCAGTATTTTCCACGCTTCTGTCACTTCAACATTTCATGATCATTCATTATCTCAACTCTGCAAGCAGTGACGTACCAATTGTATGTTCCGGCATCTGCACACCAAAATTATCTGCGATCGTTGCCCCGATCACTGCAAATGTATCCTGATCTTCAAGCTTTCCTGATCCCTTCATGGAAGGCGAATATGCAACAAACATCACCTGTTCCCTGGTGTGGTCTGTTCCCTTATAGGTTGGATCATTTCCGTGATCTGCCGTAATGATAAGAAGATCATCTTCCCGAAGTACCTTAAGAAGTTCGCCGAGTTTCACGTCAAAGCGTTCCAGTTCCTCTGCGTATCCTTTTACGTTTCTTCTGTGTCCCCAAAGTGCATCAAAATCTACCAGATTCACAAAACAAAGTCCGGTAAAATCGCGCTCTGCGATCTCGATCGTCTGCTCCATTCCATGTACCGAGCTTTTGGACTTATTGGATTCCGTGATTCCTTCCCCGTCAAAAATATCCCGGATTTTTCCGATAGAAATCACATCATATCCGGCGTCTTTTAACGCATTTAATGCGGTTCTTCCATATGGCTTTAAGGCATAATCATGACGGTTGCTGGTGCGGACAAACTCACCTTTTTTCTTTCCAACATAAGGTCTTGCAATGACACGCCCAACTTTCCATTCATCTTTCATGGTGATCTCTCTGGCGATCTCACAGCAGCGGTAAAGTTCCTTTAGCCCAAACGTTTCCTCGTTTCCACAGATCTGAAGAACCGAATCCGCAGATGTATACACGATCATGTGCCCGGTTGCAATCTCTTCCTCGCCCAGTTCCTCTAAGATTTCGGTTCCACTCGCACTCTTGTTTCCAATCACTTTGTGACCGGTACGTTTTTCCAGTTCATCGATCAGTTCCTTTGGAAAACCGTGCTCGGTAAACGTCAAAAATGGCTTGGTAATATGAAGTCCCATCATTTCCCAGTGTCCGGTCATGGTATCTTTTCCGTTGCTCGCCTCAGAGAGCCTTGTAAAATATCCCATTGGTTTTTCCACCGGTGCGATATTCTTCAGCTCTTTTAAATTGGCAATTCCAAGTTTCTGCATATTCGGAATTGAAAGATTGCCCACCGTCTCCGCAATATGTCCTAACGTGTCGGTTCCCGCATCGCCGAAACGTTCTGCATCTTTTGCTCCACCGATTCCACAGGAATCAACTACAATCGTAAAAATTCTACGGTACTTTTTTGCTTCCATGATTCTCACACCCCATTTTCTGTTCTCCATTGAAATCTGCTTTTCAGGTAAAACTTTTCCCGCTCACGTATTATTTTTCACGGTCTGCCCTGATCAGTCTGCGGATCGCCTCCACGCCGACCATCACTGCTGCCTCCGTGTCATGAACGATCGGATTATCCATGCCGAGGGCATTGCGCTCCTGATTTCCCATAACAAGAAAATCAGAACCACAGCGGACTTTCAGATGCGCAGCCACAATAAACAATGCCGCTGATTCCATCTCAGACGCCTTGCAGCCCAGACGTTTCCATGCCTCCCACTTATTCAAAAGTTCATAGCTTACGGGCATGCGCTCCGGCTCATGCTGTCCGTAAAATGCATCTTTGCACTGGACTACTCCGGTATGATAAGTAAACCCCAGTTCCTTTGCTGCCGCAACAAGTGCATTTGCCACCTCAAGATCTGCCACTGCCGGATACTCGATCGGTGCATATTCCCTGCTGGTTCCTTCCATGCGGACTGCTCCGGTAGCGATCACAATATCACCGCCCCTGACATCCAGATCAATTCCGCCACATGTTCCAACACGCACAAATGTATCTGCACCGCACTGCACCAGTTCCTCCATCGCAATTGATGCGGACGGTCCGCCAATCCCGGTGGATGTCACACTGACCTTCTCACCTTCCAGATAGCCTGTGTAGGTGACAAACTCCCTGCTGTCTGCCACAAGTTTTGCATCCTCAAAATGTTTTGCGATCTTCTCACACCGCTTCGGATCTCCCGGCAGGATCACATAACGCCCCACATCCCCCGGTCTGATCTGTAAATGATACTGTAACCCAGCTTCTCCTGAATAGTTCTGCATACCCCCACACCTTTCTTTTTATCTGTCGTTTTCCATTCTCCAGCTGATACATCTCTGAAGATATTCCACATATTCCGGATTTTTGCACATGCCTTTTCCCGGAGTATCCGAAATCTTGGCAACATCCATTCCATTACACTTGGTTGTCTTCATGACAATATTCAACGCCGGAACATCCGTGTCATTTGAAATATAAGTTCCGATTCCAAATGCAATTTTTACTCTTCCTGCAAAATAAGATGCGATCTTATCTGCCCGCTCAAAATCGAGACTGTCGCTAAATAACAGTGTTTTCGTTTTTGGATCGATTCCAAGGCTCTCGTAGTGGCGGATCATTTTCTCTCCCCACTCAAACGGATCGCCGCTGTCATGACGCACACCGGAGAACAGTGTTGCGTAAGTCAACTGGAAATCTCTTAAGAAGCAGTCTGTTGTAATAGCATCGGTCAATGCGGTTCCATTTAAAATACCGTATTCTTTTACCCACCAATCCAGCGCATACCAGTTTGAATATGCCGGATTGTGCTTATGATTTCCCTGTCCGACACACATGATCCATTCATGCGCCATCGTTCCTACCGGAGTGATGCCATATTTTTTTGCAAGGAAAACATTGGATGTTCCTACAAACGTAGAACCAGGATATTTATTCTCGTTTAATTTTTTCACTGCCAGCTCCTGTGCCCCGGCAGAGAGTCTTCTTCTGAGTCCAAATTCGCTGAACAGTCCAAGGTTATAGGTACTGTTTTTCAATAAAGTAATTTTTTCATCCAGCTTTTTCTCAAAACTTGCAAGCAGATCGTCATAATCATATGCCATGCGGAAATAAACTTCATTTACAATGGCAAGTGTCGGAATCTCATACAAGGAAGTGTTCAGCCATGTTCCGAATGTTTCGATCGTCAGTCCACATTCTGCGTCCTCCGTAATCTCATAATCTTCATATCGAGGCTGCCACAGTCTTAAGAAATCCACATAGCTTCCCTTCATCCATTTGATCTTATGCAGATATTCCAGCTCCTCTTCTGTGAAACGCAGTCCACAGTATGCCTTGATCTGCTCCTTGATCTCCTCCACCATCTCATGGGTAAAGTGAACGTCGGTGTTTCTGCATTTAAAAGACCAGGTTGTCTTATAATCCGAAAACTGATGGTAAATACACTGTCCCATCGAAAACTTGTACATGTCTGTCTCTAATAAACTTGTGATAATTGGTTCTAATAACATCTTTTTCTCCTCTATTTTCCGTAACGATCACTTCTATGCATCAACCAGGTCTGCCTGTTACTTTTCTTTTCACGGACTGCTTTGCGCAGGTCTTTTTACTATATTATAACTCTGTGACGGTTTTGACAACAATTTTGTGGAAGAACGGGGCTTGTGGTATGAAATACGCTTTTTGCTATAAAGAAAAGAGACTCCCTTTTTCAGAAGCCTCTCCTTACTTAATGCTTTATTATTTTTGCAACTGCTGGGTGATAAGTGTTCTTTCCTTCCCCTTAATTCCAAGTGCGTCAAGTGCCTGGTCTAACGTCCATTTCATGTTGTTCATGAGATTTTGAACTGAAATTGTCTTTTCTTTTTCTACACGTTCTTTCACGCGTTCTTCGACACATTCCTTCACACGTTCCTCGACACATTCCTTCACACGTTCTTCGACACGTTCTTCGACGCGTTCATTAATATATCTCTCTACAATCTCACTCATTTCTTCACGCCCTCCTTCTTTCTCTTTAAAATGTTTCACACTTTCTGCCAGCTCCGTGTAGTGCATGCACTCCGGATTTTTACTGCAGTGCCCTGATTTTCTCCTCCAATGCATCTACCTCAGCACCGTATTTTAAGCCCCAGTCCTCACGTAAAAGTTCCAGTTCTTTCTTATAATATTCTACTGCACTCTCGTGATCGCCCATTCTGACACAGCACTGTGCCATCGCTTCAAATGAGTCTGTATATCGTGGTTTTGGCATGCAGTCGAATGTCTTTTGCCACATCTGGATTGCCTCTTTAAAGTATTCATTGTATGAAAATACATTTGCAATGGAAAATAAAATTCTCCAGCTATTTTCATTTGCTTTCGCCAGTGCCTCATACTCTGCCTTCACAGCTTCGAATCCCACCTGTTTTTCTTTGATAAAAACCTCATAAAAAGCATTCAGTTCATCTGGATTTTTCTGATAGGATTCTTTTAAAACAGTTTTTGCCTCCTCAATCCGTCCATCGTCAATCAGGTTATCCAGCAGATAAAAATATACCCTTGTATTTTCCGGTGCAGTCTTTAATAATTTGTACCAATATCTGATCAACTCCTGATGATTGGCTGTATCCCAGTCAAACCGTTTTCCATGATTTCCGTTATTGATGTTGTTGATATCGCCCTTCTGGTTTGGGTGTAAATCAATTGCCCGCTTTGCGTAATACACTGACTTTTGGTACATACATTCTGCCCGGTGTCCGTAAAAGTCTCCAAGCAGAGAAATTGCATGATAATTCGTCGGGTCTGCCTCTACCTCGCGGATCAGGAATGCTTCTTCATTCTCAAATTCCATATTTGTCATGACTCTTCCATATTGCAATTTCTTTTCAATGCTCTCGTAACGTTTTTCGGTAGAGTATTCAAACAGATCATCAATCTGAATCCCGAATAAGGACGCAATATCCGGCAGCATTGTCATTTCCGGCAGCGAGCCGTCATTCTCCCATTTGCTTACCGCCTGACTGGTAACTCCTAATTTATCTGCAATATCTTTCTGGGACATGCCTTTGGAACGACGTAATTCTTTTATTTTATTGCCAATTGTTTTCATAAAATCTCAGCCTCTTTTCATTTTTTGTTTTTCCAAGATCTTGTGATTTTATTATAGCAATCATATATGCAACGAACAATTTCAAATTAGTTGTGTTTGTGAAACCGTTGGTTGTTTTATATTGTTTTTCCATTAAATTTTCACTATTTTTACACTATTTTTCATTACTTTCAAGTGTTATTACAAATTCTAACGAATCCATAGCTTTTGCCTATAGCAGAAATTTAATCTTCAAGGAATAGTCCTATAGCCCAATCTCTAATCTTTTACGATATTCTCTTGGCGTTATCTTGTACCTCTCTTTAAAAACCCGGTTAAATGTCCTTTGACTTTCAAAACCACATTCAAGACATATGTTTGTTATCGTATCCTGCGTATTTTCTAATGCACCAACTGCATAATTTAATCGCACGCCATTTAAATATTTGCTGAAGTTACAATGAAAAGTTTTAGCAAACATTCTCGACAACACGTATTTACTTATCCCCAGATCGAATGCCATCTTTTCAAGACTGATTTCATCTCTAAAATTTTTTGCTATATACTCCACAGAATTGTAAATCAAATCATTACTTCCTAACGATTTTTTATCGATCATCGGTATTTCAGTGAATACATATGCAAGAATTATTTGTGCATATGCCTGTGCCAATATCGGAGTACACTCTGGATTTTGCATCAAAAATTTTATTGCATGAACCACATCCGGATGTACATTTTCTTTTTTTAACACCGGATTTTTTGGACTGTATATTTGTAATTCTTTCAAAAATCCTGAAAGAACTGCCGGATCTATATAAAGGAAAATAGCTTTATTTTCTTTTTCGTCAAAAACCTGATAATGGTGTATTACATTCGGAAACACTATCGCAAAATCACCTTCGTCCATGTTATACAGCTCCATTCCGACTCCAAGTGCAATATTTCCATTTGTGACATACACAACCTCTATTGCTTCATGTAAATGGGGTGGCATATGTACTGTTTTTTTCCACTCTGCTGATATTCCCTTATCTTTGTTTTCGTATACTAACAGCATTTAGAGCCACCCTCTTTTTCTTAGATCTGCTTTCCGATACCGTTCTACACTTCAATTGCGACTAACAGATGGTGAATGAATATCTGATATCCTCTTCTGCACTGACATGATATTCGTCTGCCACATCAGTTCCCCAGCTGTCGATACCTCCGACTCCTCTGACTGCTCCGTATACACATAAAACCGTTCTTCTTGCTGGTGGTAATTCCTCATGATGCAGAGCATTTTCAATTTCAGATGCTGTATAAGGAAGGCATGAAAAAGCAAATTCCCGATCCATCTTCTCAATGCGGAGTGTCTGTGGCGAATGATCTGTTCTACTATTGTCAAGACTTGTATGTCTGCTAATTTCGAGCCACTCTGTATCCATTCTCATTCCACATTCCTGTGGAACAAGGTAAGGTGTTAAGCTCAGATCTGTGACTTCGTAAATACCCTTTTCGGCACCTGCTTTTCTATCCGGATATGTCTCACCGGACAAACCCTTATAGATATATTTATCTGCAAGTGTCGGCATGATAAAACGCATTCCAAACACCGGAAGCTCAGGCAGTCCTTTTGCTCCATTATAATGTACATCCACACGGATTTTTCCGGATGCATCAACCGTATATGTCACTAGTACCGTTGTTGACGGATTGGATATCGTCTCATAAGTATATTTTACTATGATCTCATCAGCCAAAACATCCCCACCGAAGCTGTTATTGTCCGGTGCATAAGGTTTCTGCTCTTCTCCGTCCATAATGACTTGTGTTCCCCTGCAGTCAATGAACATATCTGCTGAAAGCCAGCTTCCGCTTTTAATATGGAACTTGCTTCCTCTGTCGTTGTCTGTCAGTGCTCTCCAGAAAGCAGGTTTGGGACAACGGTACAGCCACTCATATCCGTTTTTCACGATAGATTCGAGTCCGCCTTGTGCATAAGAAAAAATATAATCAAATCCTTCACCATGTACACCAAGTGTATAGTCACCATAGACCACTCTTAATTTATCTGTATAAGCCATAGTAATACCTCACTTCCTGCATTGCCGGTTTCTCTTTCCTGTCAGCAAATACGATTCCATTTGCCGAAAATTCATAGTCTGCCGGTTTATCATCAAAGTCACCACCATAACGTAAAACTTCTTTTCCTGTCACCTGATCTTTTACAAGAATTGCCTGATCGATAAAATCCCATATAAATCCACCATGATACATGTCATATTTATCAATCAGCTTCATATAAGCTCCCAGACCTCCCATGGAATTTCCCATATCATGCATGAATTCGCATAAAATATACGGTTTCTTTGGACTGTTATTTAAGTATTCCTCTACATCCTCCGGCTTTGCATACATTCTGGTCTCCAAATCAGAAATCGTATCCTCATATGCCCTGTTGTAATAAGCACTTTCATAATGAACTAATCTTCCATCTTTCTTTTCAGAAAAATAAACGTTCATTGCTTCAATGTCATCACCTGCATAGGATTCATTTCCCAATGACCAGAATAGAATGGATGTATGGTTTTTAAATGTTTCAAAATTATTTCTTGCACGATCAAGTACCGCCTCTTTCCACTGTGGAAGAGATCCCGGCACATTGCAGGATGGTTCGATCGCTCCTAATTTCTGGAAGGAACCATGACTTTCCAGATTTGTTTCTGCCATCACATAAATTCCTGCATTGTCGCACATATAATACCATGGTATCTGATCCGGATAGTGACAGGTACGCACAGAATTAATATTATTTCTGAGCATACATGCGATATCTGCTCTCATATCTTCCAAGCCAATGCATCTTCCTGTTTTTGGATTCCACTCATGACGGTTTACTCCTGTGATAATCAGGCGTTTTCCATTTAAATAAATGATCTTATCAATTATCTCAATTCTTCTGAAGCCAATATCATAAGGAATTACTTCTGCTAAACTTCCATCTTCCGCCTTAAGCTCTACATACGCATGATATAAATAAGGATCATGATTATCCCACAGTTCCACAGTTTCTAAATCAGCACAGATCGTACCTTCTAAATACTCATTTTCTTTCTTTAACTGTACGGATTTTTCTGCCAACAAATTTTCTTCCCTGTCTTTTAAAATAAAGCTGGCAGTTATATTCTGAGCATCCGGTGCAGATACTTTCATGCTGACAGTTACGCTTCCACTCACATTATCCTGATTCAGCACAGGTTTGAACCATACATCATCCATATGTACATCCGGTATCGCTTTCAGAGTAACATTTCTAAAGATTCCAAAAAAACGGAAAAAGTCCTGATCCTCTAAAAATGCTGCTGTGCTCATCTTATGAACCTGAACTGCCAGCACATTTCCCTTTTCTTTTATATAAGGTGTCAGGTCAAACTCAGAAGGCGTAAAACTATCTTCTGCATAGCCTACAAACTGACCATTCAGCCACAGATACATCGCTTCTTCTACACCTTCAAAGCAAATATGGATTCTTTTTCCACACATACTCTTATTCAGGTCAAAGTATTTGATATAAGAACCTACCGGATTGTACTCTGCTTCTGAAAACATTCCTTTTTCTGCTCCGGTCGCCTCCATGCTGTAAGCTCCTCTATGGTACTCTTTTCCTTCCCACGGATACATGGTGTTGATATAACGGATTTTATCATATCCAGCCAGTTCAATATGTCCCGGAACCATAATTTTATCGAATCCTGATGCATCAAATGTTTCCTCATAAAAATTAACCGGTCTGCTTTTTACATTTTTACTATAAGAAAACTCCCACTGTCCGTTTAATGACTGAAATAATGGGTTTTTCTCTTTTTTCATGTCCGAATAATCCAAATAATAACAATGATCACTGTGTGCTTCCAACTGATTCACACGAAATACTTCCGGCTTATCCAACCATTTCATATCAGCATTCATATTTTTCATTCCTTTCCAACTGTTTTCTAAGTTTTTCATTAGCATCTTCTACATTCATTCTTGACATGATAAATGTAATGATCAATGACAATACCATCGGAATCCACAAATACATAACGTGAAGCATATTTAAGCATGATTCTGGCTGGATTGCTGACTCTTTCACAAATCCACTTGCATCAAGTAACCATCCGCAAAGAGCAACTCCGATTCCTCCACCGATTTTTGTTCCGAAAGAAGTACAGGAATACATTGTTCCGTCAATGTGTTTATGTTTTGTAAGGTATGTATATTCTGAACAGCTTGCAACTACAGCTCCCATATCCCCCTGCCATGGTGCCATTCCAAGTGCTGCAACCGCTGTGAACGCAAGCATAAGCGGAACACTTCCCATATAGCCGGCAAAAATCACTCCGACACGTCCTGCTGTCCCAAGAATATAGCCTGCAAGATTCATTCTATATAAACCTTTCATCTTCTCTACCAGCATTGGTGTAATACACATTGCAATGATGACAGGAATATTGATTGCCCATGAGAATACAGAATATAAATCTTCATTTTTCAGTATGTAGATCATGTAATAAATCCCCATATTTAACATAGCTGAATAAATCTGCTGACAAATATAAGTAGCACAGATCATAAGATAATACTTATTGGAAAATAAAAGCTTTGCAGCCTCTACCAGACCATACTTTTCTTCTGTGTGATCTTTACCTGCTTTCAGTTCTTCTTCCGGAAGCTCCTTGATTGAAAATACGGAAATCGTATTTACGATCAGACCAATAACTGCATATACTACCGCAACTGTTCTCCATGCAGCTGCTCCACCGCCTGCTGCTCTTACAAACTGGACTGTAACAGACTGAATCAGTAAGCTTGTCGAAAATGCAAAGATAAAACGCCATGACCCCATCTCAACACGTTCTCTGCTGTTTTTTGTACAGAAAGTAACCAATGATGCATACGCAATATTGTTCGCAGTAAAGAATACTGCATTTAACAGTGTATATGCAACAAAGAACCATGCATACTGTGCCGTTGTTCCAAGAGTGTCCGGTATTGCAAAGTTTGCTACAAGTGTTACCGCACAACCAATATACGCATAAAGCATCCAAGGTCTTGCTTTTCCAAGTTTACTTTTTGTTTTGTCGATCATCGTTCCAAAGAACATATCACTGATTCCGTCAAATAGCTTTGATACCATGATCAGTGTTCCGATAATACCGGGATTCAAACCTACCGTATTTGTCAAATACAGCATTACGAATGATGAGAGGAACGCATATACTACATTTCCTGCCAGATCCCCCGAACCATAACCAACCTTGTTATACCATTTCAGGTATTTTTTTTCTTCCATGTGAAACTTCTCCTTTCAATGTACCCTCATTTTTTTCCACAACTTTGTTATATCTATGATATAACAAGATACATTAAAAGAGCCATGTCACAAATCGCATAAAATATGCACAAAATGATATTGTTATATTAAAATCACAATAATCTATTGTGTTATAGCACTAAAAGCATGCACAAAATAGTATTATTTATGATATACTAATTATCAATACAGATAGTTTTTGTCTATCATTGTGCTTGCATTTGCAGTAATATTTTTAATGGGGGATTAAAATGTATACAAATAATGCCTATCTGAATAATTCTACTGTTGACCGAAAAGACAAATCAAAACCCCTGGTGATAACCATGTGCGGTACATACAAATTATATACCAAACCAAAACTTCCTACATGGCGTCCCCGGGGCAGGCTTGACTTTCAGCTGTTATACATTGCTGCTGGAAAAGCACATTTTCATTTTGGCAGCGATACGGAAGAAACCATTGTTCCGGCTGGCCATATGGTATTGTATCGACCTAAAGAACCTCAAAAATATGAATATTATGCCAACGACCAGACAGAAGTTTTCTGGGTTCACTTTACCGGTAACAATGTTACTAATTTACTACGTTCTTATGGATTAACCAATGATAAAAAAGTGTTTTATTGTGGTTTTGATTCCGAATATAAAACTCTTTTTCAATCAATGATAAAAGAATTACAGATGTGTCAGGATGGATACCCTGAAATGCTGGAAATGTATTTACGCCAGATTTTTATAAAACTACAACGCCATTTTCATTCTTCTATAACTATCACAAGCTCTCGTACTGCTGCTGAAATAGACCGTGCTGTTTCCTACTTTAGTGAACACTATAATGAACAGATCAACATCGATGATTATGCCAAACAGAATTTTGTCAGCACAAGCTGGTTGATCCGCAATTTCAGATTATATACTGGAATTACACCAAAACAATTTATTATGAAAAAAAGAATATATAATGCAGAAATGCTTCTGCAAAATCAGCATTATAGCATTAATGAGATTGCTCGTATTGTAGGCTATGACAATCCTTTGTACTTCAGCCGTATTTTTCAAAAAACGAAAGGTATCTCCCCTTCTGAGTATAGAAAAAATGCATAAACCAAAAAGCAGAGATGTGCTATTCTCTGCTTTTTGCAACTTTTGTCTATTTATTTTTTCATTTTGGCACGAAATACGCTCTTTCTCATTTTATAATGGCATCGTAAACAGAAAGGAGATGAACTTCCATGAGAAACAAATTCCACAACTATATTGAAAATATACTCAGCTTTTATTCAACCTTCTTCACAAAGGGATATTACCGTTTTTAAGTACCATTCTATACATAACGATTGCAATGTCACAAAGCGTAATGCCAAAACTATTAAATCCATTTCTGAAAGAAATAATATTAGTCTTAATTATGTTAGAGATGAGGTTGAAGGAATGCTTTATTCAGCATATTCGGTTATTTTAGGTGGAGATTGCAAGCTTTCTGATAAGGGTTTTACAGATATAGATATTTTACTAAACGAAAATGACGAACAATTCTTCTAGATACCCAAATAATCAATTTATTAAATGAGTATGTAGAATTTATTATAAACGATGTCGATATAATGTCTGATTGCATAAGATCATCACTAATCGATAACTCATGGCCGAGAAACAAAACTAAGCAACGTTATAGAAAAATAATTTGCAGATGCCTGTTTTGCTTCGTCTAAATTCATCTGAAAACATGAAGTGTTATAAATTATGATCCTCTTTACACTTTTCCTTGCATCAGCTCATAAGATATGTTATATTATGCGTAGAAAGAGGGAAAGCCAGAGAAGCGGCTTACCCGAATGAATTAAGTAACTGTTTTATCAACAGCCGTCATTATTCGCAGTAATGGCGGCTATTTTCGTTTTCCCTTGAAAATCGTGTAGCACAATCCAACAAGGGCGCAAATGAATATTCCAATCTGAATTAAGTCAGAGTATGTAACATACATTGGCAACGCCCTCCTTTCTTTCGTCTGGAGGGTTGGTCTACGCTTTGCTCCGGTCGTTGCTAAACAAGCCCCACCGGGGCTTAGCAACCCTCCGAAAAAGAGGGTAAGCCGCCCGGCTCTCTGGTTTCCCATGTGCGAAGTATATCATAACTTATTAAATCAGACAACGATATATCGACAAAATCCCCTTAGATTACTCTAAGAGGATTTGCTTATTTCGAGATATTTTTCTATAAAAGTGCGTCAAAAGGTGTGTCAGTCTTTTATTTCATATCAGAGAATTGTTTCGGAACCCCTATAAAATAAGCATTCTTCGGATTATTTTTCGTCTACAACCTGGAAAATAAAAAACTTCAGATAATAGCTTTCATCCGCCGCCCACAAAATTGGGTGATCCGGTGCCTGTGTACGGAATTCCACCTGACGGAGTCTCTTATGCGTTGCCTTGGCAGCCTCTTTCACAGTCTTTGCGAGAAGATCCTGCGTCATAAAATGAGAGCACGAACAGGTGGCAAGATAACCGCCATCTTTCACTAACTTTAAGCCCTTCATGTTAATCTCACGATAACCTTTGATTGCATTTTTTGTCGCCTCGCGGGATTTTGTGAACGCTGGTGGATCCAGAATGACTACATCATATTTTTCTCCTGCCTGTGCGAGTTTTGGAAGTTCATCCAAAACATTTGCCTGACGGAAATGTACGTTGTTTTCCAGATGGTTCAATCTCGCATTCGCCTCTGCCTGGCTCACTGCATATTCGGAAATGTCAAGTCCGGTGACATCTGCTGCCCCGGCGATTCCTGCGTTCAGCGCAAATGTTCCCATGTGTGTAAAACAGTCTAAAACTTTCTTGCCTTTGCAGATACGCTGCATGGCAAGACGATTGTATTTCTGGTCGAGGAAAAATCCGGTTTTCTGGCCATTCGCGACATCGACCATATAATGAACACCGTTTTCCACGATCTCCACATTCGTGTCAAACGCATCCCCGATGAAGCCCTTCACTTTGGAAAGCCCTTCTTTCGTGCGCTCATTTGCATCGCTCCGCTCGTACACGCCGCGGATTTTGATACCGTCCTCTGCCAGAATGTCTTTTAAAAAGTTCACGATTATTTCCTTGAACTGCTCCATGCCAAGTGCCAGACACTCGACCACGAGCACATCCTCATATTTATCGATCACTAAGCCCGGCAAAAAATCAGCCTCACCGAAAATAATACGGCAGGAAGAAGTATCTACGGTTGTCTTGCGGTACTCCCATGCATTTTTCACACGCATTTTCAAAAATGCTTCATCGATCTCCTGATCCGGTTTTCTCGTCATCATGCGGATACGGATTTTCGAGTTCTGGTTGATAAATCCTTTTCCCATCGGATATCCGTCAAAATCATGTACAGTCACGACTTCTCCGTTTTTGAACCGTCCTGTAATGGTGTCTATCTCATTGTCAAAAATCCACGCACCGCCCGCTTTGATGGTACGTCCTTCCCCTTTTTTCAATGTCACAATTGCACTCATATCTGCTCTCCTTCATTCAAAAATTTTCATAACGTCTACTCTGTACCCTCACCACTACAGCTTTTCTGTATCAGGATCAATCTTATCTATTATTTTCACTCTATCGGCATATTTTAGCATGGTTTTTTATTGTTCACAAGATTTTGCTGCCAAAGGTTTTTATTTTTACAAATGTAGCTTTGTAAAAATTTTTATTTCCTTGCAAAATGACGCCTGACTTATCATAATAAGAGATGAAGCAGAATCTATACAGCTGCGCTCTCCGCCTGTGCGTGAAAGTGTGCGCCCAACGTATACTTCCTGCTTTAAAATTTTCTGATTCGGAAGGTAAAACTTTTATGATAAAAATAAGTTTATGCATGATCGTAAAAAATGAAGCTGCCATCCTGTCCAGATGTCTCGACTCTGTCTGCGACCTGATGGATGAGATTATTATTGTGGATACCGGCTCCACCGACGATACAAAGGCTGTCGCAGCAAAATACACTGACCGGATTTACGATTTCACATGGAACAATGATTTTTCTGCTGCAAGAAATTTTTCTTTTTCCCTCGCAAATATGGATTATATTTACGCACCGGATGCAGACGAGATACTGGACGAGGAAAATCGCAAAAGATTTCTTTTGTTAAAGGAAGCCCTTCTGCCGGAAATTGAGATCGTACAGATGAAATACCGCACCGTCTCTGAATTTAACACCGTTTTGAATGCAAGAACCGAGTACCGTCCAAAATTGTTTAAACGTGTCCGGGAATTTGAGTGGATCGATCCGATCCACGAGACGATCCGCCTCACACCGGTTGTATTTGACAGCGACATTGAGATTTTGCACATGCCGCAGTCCATGCACCACAAACGGGATTTTTCCATTTTTGTGGACGCCTTCAACAGAGAGGGGACATTTTCTGCCAAGCTTCGCAGCATGTATGCAAAAGAATTATTGAAAACAGGGGATGAAAAAGATTTTGCAGAGGCACTTCCGATTTTCCGCCTGATATATGATTCCGGCACAGACACCGACGCACAGAAAGAAGCCGCCTGTGTGCTCGCACACGCCTACCGGATTGCCGGGGACATCAACCGCTTTTTCCAGATGACACTGCGGGATATGCTGTCAACACCATGCGCCGAAATCTGTCTTGAACTTGGAGCTTATTTTGAGGAAGCCGAAGATTATGAGGAAGCTTCCCTCTGGTATTATAATGCTGCGCATGAGACTTCCAGCATTTTAGATGTACACACGGGCGGCGATCTGCCGCTTCAGGGATTGATCCGCTGTTATGAGATAATGCTTGCAGTTCTGCCGGAGGATGATCCGTTTGCCGCACTTACCGCAAATCAATATGAAGAGGCTCTCGCCGATGCCAGGGAAGCACTCGCCAACTGGGATGTGCCGGAAGAATTATAATTCCTTGCGGAGTGTTTTACTCCAGTCTGCCACAGCGTCCGTTTGTGGCAAGAACAGAACATTTCTGCCCCAGAGTGACTGCGCCGCCCTCGACCGTTGTGACAACGCCACCGGCTTCTTCCACGATCAGCGCTCCCGCCGCAAAGTCCCACGGACTCAGGCGCAGTTCAAAGTATAATTCTGCGCGCCCTGCTGCTATGCTGCACAGATCGATTGCTGCGGAGCCGCTTCTCCGCACATCCAGCGCTTTCTTAAAGTATGCGTAAGCCATCTGAAATGATTTTTTGCTCAGTTCTTCGTAATACGGTGCTGTGCCAAATAATACAATGCCCTCAGAGAGCGGATTTCTGGAAACATGAATCGGTCTTCCGTTTAAAAATGCACCCTTTCCACGTTCTGCCGTGAACATTTCATCCAGATACGGATTGTATACAACACCTATATATTTTTCACCGTCTTTTGCCAGTCCTACTGAAATCGCACTCACATGATAGTCTTTGATAAAATTTGTCGTTCCGTCAATCGGATCCACAATAAACGCAAATCCTTTTTTGATTGATGCGTGCACGTCATCTTCTTCCCCGACAAACACTGCCTCCGGAAGTATTTCAAGCAGCTTTTTCCGAAGGGTTTCCTGTACCTTTTTGTCATAGACTGTCACAAAATTAGCGTGTCCTTCCTTCGTCTCCACCATATCGGCAGTCCGCACTGCGTCCAGCATGATTTTTCCACATTCACGCACTGCATCCGCAATTTTTTCCACAAGTGTGCGGTTCAATTTGTATAAAACCTGTGTTTCACGTTCCAGCCACGGAATTTCCGGTGCAAATGTGACCTGCTCTTTTATTTTCTGATCCATCTGTGCGATATATGCTTTCTGTAAAAAGTCATGCATCTTCTTCTGCTCTCTTTTTAATAATGAAAGATTGCTCTGATATGCCTCCTCCACAGTCACAAAAGTTCCATGGAATCCCAGTTTTTCCTCGTAATCGTCCTGCACTCCCGGCGCTCTTTTATCGCTCATCAGCCAGCACTCGTAATAACAGGATTTCATCTGAAAATAACTTTCCGGATCCTCAGTATCAATGTTCTGCTCAAATGTTTCCCCGATTTTCACCCCGATATGGATATCCGTGTATCCTGTCTCCTCCGTGATCTCCCGAAGCAATGTTTCTTTTTCCGTCTCACCCTCTTCCATGCCGCCACCCGGGAATTTGTAATCACCGCGGTTGGTCTGTACCATAAGGATTTTATTCTGATAATGGATCACGCCGCGGACTGCGGTTCTTTGATTGATATGTACCGGTGTTTGCGGCAGCTCGTCCGTGATAAACTGTAATTGAAACTGCATATTGCTGTCCCCCTTCTGTAAACGCATATGTTTTGATGTTAAAAGCTTAAATGTATTTGCATAAAAAATCAAGATGCCTCGTCTTAAGCCCTTGTAAAACATCTCATAAAGTGTTAAAATATTAATTGATAATTTTTTAACAAACATTGCCTGTGTTTTTTATTTACTGAAAATGAAACACAGCATACATTTCATTCAAATTTAGGGGAGGTATTTACAATGGATTACTCACAGGAATACAAACAGAAACTTGTTTCCGCAGATGAAGCTGTAAAATTAATCAAATCCGGTGACTGGGTTGATTATGGATGGTGCAATGGTACGGTTGACGTTTTGGATCAGGCACTGGCAAAACGTACCGATGAACTTAAAAATGTAAATTTACGCGGTGGTATTTTATTAAAACCGCTTGCTGTTTTTGCCCGCGAGGACGCCGGTGAACATTTCACATGGAACTCCTGGCATATGTCCGGTATCGAACGAAAACTGATTGCCCGCGGATGTGCTTACTATTCTCCGATCCGCTACTCCGAACTGCCTCGTTATTACCGTGAATCCTCATGTCCGGACGATGTTGCAATGATCATGGTTGCGCCGATGGATAAACACGGTTACTTCAACTTCGGGCCAAACGCATCCCATCTCGGTGCAATGTGTGAGACTGCCAAACATGTCATCGTGGAAGTCAACGAAAATATGCCACGCTGCCTCGGCGGTACAGAATGCGGCATCCATATTTCCGATGTCACATATATTGTGGAAGGAAACAATGCTCCGATCGGCGAACTTGGTGCAGGCGGTCCTGCCACTGATGTTGATAAAAAAGTTGCCCAGCTTATCGTAGACCAGATTCCAAACGGTGCATGTTTACAGCTCGGTATCGGCGGCATGCCAAATGCAGTCGGTTCCCTGATTGCAGAATCTGACTTAAAAGATCTTGGTGTCCACACTGAAATGTATGTAGACGCTTTTGTTGATATTGCAAGAGCCGGAAAGATCAACGGTTCCAAGAAAAACATCGACCGTTTCCGCCAGGTTTACGGTTTTGGTGCCGGAACAAAGAAAATGTATGATTACCTTGATGAAAACCCAGAACTTATGAGTGCTCCGGTAAGCTACACCAACGATATCCGTTCCATCGCAGCCCTGGATAATTTTATTTCCATTAACAACTGCGTAGATATCGACCTCTTCGGACAGATCAGTTCTGAATCTTCCGGTATCAAACAGATCAGTGGTGCCGGCGGACAGCTTGACTTTGTTTTAGGTGCTTATCTCTCAAATGGTGGTAAGAGCTTTATCTGCTGCTCCTCTACATTTACTGATAAACAGGGCGTTATGCACTCCCGTATCCGCCCGACTTTAGCAGAAGGTTCTATCGTAACCGATACACGTGCCAACACACATTATGTTGTAACCGAGTATGGTATGGTAAATCTGAAAGGACTTTCCTCCTGGCAGAAAGCTGAGGCATTGATCTCTGTTGCTCATCCTGATTTCCGTGATGAACTGATCGCTGAGGCTGAGAAAATGCATATCTGGAGACGGTCGAATAAATAGTTGACCGGAGTTTCACTTAGGAACTGCCGCTTGCAGGTGGTGTTACGGATTTTTAGATTGAATTTTATAATTTAGGTTATGTACAAAATATTGCAGTCTGACATGTTTATGAAAACATGAATGTGAAATGGACGAATATTGTGTTTCGTTGCGTTAAACATTGCGATGAACCTCTCTGATCATTTGTGTTCAGCAGAGGCTTCCACAAATGGAGAGTTTCATCTCCATAACGCAAAACGAAAACAATATTCGTCCATTTTACATTCATTATCTCATAAGTTATGAAACTGCAATATTTTGAATATACACTCCATAGAAATTCAATCTCAAAATCCGTCAATCCATGTTACGAGCAGCAGTAATCATAGCTTAAACTCCGGGAGGTGTACCCTTTATCATCGATGAATCACAAGACATTGAAAATGACTGCATTTTGTCGTCACCTCCTTTATAGGCACTCATCCCATAACCGT
>OGDG01000308.1_pt1 | contig 30652 bp, 21 predicted proteins | sample 1570391 | NCBI WGS metagenome assembly OGDG01 (sample SAMEA2582186, study PRJEB24529) | metagenome | biome: Human gut stool | place: China | collected 2011 | reverse complement strand
GAATACCGGGATATCGAGCATTGCCTTTAAACGTTCCTCAATCTCAAAACAGCGTGGAGCGGAGATGTCCTCAAGATTGATTCCGCCGAATGCAGGAGCAATATTTTTGATGGTTGCAATGATCTCTTCGGTGTCCTGTGTGTCTAAACAGATCGGAACAGCATTCACATCGCCGAATTCTTTGAAAAGAACACATTTTCCTTCCATAACAGGCATAGCGGCATATGGCCCGATATTGCCAAGTCCTAAGACAGCACTTCCGTCGGAAATGACGGCAACAGTGTTTGCCTTCATGGTATAAGTGTAGGCTGCTTCTTTATCTTCTGCAATGACTTTACATGGTTCGGCAACGCCCGGTGTGTATGCAATTGCAAGGTCCTCTCTGGAGTTGACCTTTGATTTTGCGATCGTTTCTAATTTGCCATTCCACTCTTTATGCATGGCTAATGCTTTTTCTTTTAAATCCATGATATGAACTGTCTCCTTTATGTAAATATTCGTTTTAAAGCTCTGAAAGTAATGATAACATTTCCTTTTTTATTAATCAAGAAAATTAGGACTTCCTATTTCGTAAAAAGTGTTGTATAATAAATTGCAGTTATAGATTCATTTAGTCGATTCAGACGTTGTTCCCAAATGATACAATTATGATTAAGGAGTCATTGAATGAGAGAAAAATATGAAAGCTTATCAGCAACGGTTTTGCGTGATTTAGCAAAATCAAGAGGAATTAAAAGCACTTCCACAATGAAGAAAGCCGATCTTGTAGAAGCAATGCTTGCAGAGGATGCGAAGAAGGAAAAAGAAAAAGCGGCAAAAGAATCGGAGAAAAAACAGGAACAGTCAGCTCCTTCCGAGAAACCGGAGAGAAAAAGAGCAGATTCAGCAGAATCAGCCAAAGAGGGATCAAAAGAGGGAGAGCGTGAGGAAGCAAGCCAGGATGATACGATCAAGAATCTTGACAGCGGAATCACTGTGAATGGAATTCTTGAGGTTATGCAGGATGGATTCGGATTTATCCGTTCCGACAATTACCTGCCGGGTGAGAATGACGTTTATGTGTCTCCATCCCAGATCCGTAAGTTCAACCTGAAAACAGGCGATATTATCTGCGGTAACACAAGGATCAAAACACAGCAGGAGAAGTTCTCTGCATTATTATATATCACAACGATCAACGGTTATCAGCCGGGCGTGATCCAGCAGAGAAAGAATTTTGAAGACCTCACACCGATTTTCCCTAATGAGAGAATCCGTTTAGAGAGACCGGGCAGCAGTGTTGCAATGAGGATCGTGGATCTGATCTCACCGATCGGTAAGGGACAGCGTGGTATGATCGTTTCCCAGCCGAAAGCAGGTAAGACAACTCTGTTAAAAGAGATTGCAAAATCGGTTACAGCATCTAATCCGGACATGCATCTGATCATTTTACTGATCGATGAAAGACCGGAGGAAGTTACCGATATCAAGGAAGCGATTGAAGGGGATAATGTAGAAGTTATTTATTCTACATTTGACGAATTACCGGAACATCATAAGAGAGTATCTGAGATGGTCATTGAGCGTGCAAAACGTCTCGTGGAGCATCATAAAGATGTCATGATCCTGCTCGACAGTATCACACGTCTTGCAAGGGCATACAACCTCACAGTTCCACCAAGTGGACGTACGTTATCCGGTGGTCTTGATCCGGCAGCCCTTCATATGCCAAAACGTTTCTTTGGTGCAGCCAGAAATATGAGAGAGGGCGGAAGCCTTACCGTTCTTGCAACAGCACTGGTAGATACCGGAAGTAAGATGGACGACGTTGTGTTCGAGGAGTTTAAGGGAACCGGTAACATGGAACTTGTACTCGACCGCAAACTTTCCGAAAAACGTGTGTTCCCGGCAATCGATATTGTAAAGTCAGGAACCAGAAGAGAAGACCTGCTGCTTGACCCGGATGAGTTAGAGGCAGTGGAGATCATGCGCAAGGCTTACAATGGTATGCGTGCAGATGAGGCAGTGGAGAATATTTTAAATATGTTCGCCCGCACAAAGAATAATAAAGAATATATCGCAATGGTAAAGAAAAATAGAATTATTTAAAAAAATATCTTGATTTACTATGATGCGTATGCTATACTTTAAAAGCTGTTTATCGGGATAAAGAATCTTTTACAGATTCTGGACAGTTTTTATATCGTGTATATTCTTGCAGTAAGTGCCATATGCGAATCGGGTATACGGGCATAAAGAATATAGAACAAGCGCAACAAATCAACGATAAGAATAGAAGAGGTGAAAATCATGAGAGAAGGAATCCATCCAGATTATTATCAGGCAACTGTTACATGTAACTGTGGAAATACATTTGTTACAGGATCAACAAAGGAAGATATCCACGTTGAGATCTGTTCTAAATGCCATCCATTCTACACAGGTCAGCAGAAAGCTAACAGAGCTGATGGTCGTATTGATAAGTTCAACAAGAAATACGGTATCAACAAATAGAAAAAAGTGGTTACAGATAAGGTTGAGGTTATTAAATCTCAACCTTTTTTAGAACATGGAAACTCTATGAGAAAGACATGGTTATTTAAATGAAATATTCAGGAATTGGCGGACAGGCTGTCATGGAAGGCGTGATGATGAAGAATCAGGAAAAGTACGCTGTTGCAGTGAGAAAGCCTGACCATGAGATTGAAGTGAAGGTTTCAGAATATACTGGGATCATCAGAAATAAGAAAATAAGAAATATGCCGATTTTAAGAGGTGTATTCAGTTTTATAGAGTCGCTTGTACTCGGAATGCAGACATTGACCTATTCCGCTTCTTTTTTTGAGGATGAGGAAGTGGATAAGAAGAAAAAAGAGCCAATGACGGAAGAAGAGCGCAGGAGACAGGAGCAGAAAGAGAAGAAGCAGGAAAATGCCATGATGGGCGGAACGGTTGTATTATCGATTGTTCTTGCTGTGGCAGTATTTATGATGCTTCCATATTATTTATCGACTCTGTTTCAGAAAGTAATTACATCCCAGTGGGTGATCGCATTGTTAGAGGGAGTGATCCGTCTGGTGATTTTCATCGGATATGTAGCACTTATCTCTCTGATGAAGGATATCCGGCGTGTTTATATGTACCATGGTGCAGAACATAAATGTATTAACTGCATTGAACATGGCATGGATCTTACCGTGGATAATGTGAGAAAAAGTTCCAGATTTCATAAACGCTGTGGAACAAGTTTTCTTTTGATCGTAATGTTAGTCAGCATTTTGTTTTTTATGTTTATCCGCGTGGATTCTCCAATCCTCCGTGTGGTTTTGCGTCTGCTTCTGATCCCGGTGATCGCAGGTGTATCCTATGAATTTATCCGGCTGGCAGGAAGAAGCGATAATGCAGTTGTGAATCTTTTGAGCAAGCCGGGATTATGGCTGCAGGGTTTGACAACAAAGGAACCGGATGATGAGATGATCGAGGTTGGAATTGCCTCTGTGGAGGCCGTTTTTGACTGGAAACCTTATGTGGAAGAAATCCGCCGGGAAATGAAGTAGAAGGGCGTGAGATAAGAATGACATATCGGGAAGCTGTTGCCCATGGAGAAAAAGTGCTGGAGCTGTCGCATATTGCAGATGCGAAAACAGATGCATGGCTGCTTTTGGAAATGGGCTGTAAGATAGACCGTAAATTTTATTATATGCATATGGAAGATGATCTTCCTGATGATCTGCTGAAGGAATATGAACTTGCCATCAAAAAACGTGCAGAACATATCCCGTTGCAGTATATTGTGGGAGAAACGGAATTTATGGGACTTAAGTTTAAGGTAAATTCCAATGTCCTGATTCCAAGACAGGATACAGAGACACTTGTGGAGGAAGCATTAAAAACAGTAAAGCCGGGAATGAAAGTACTTGATATGTGTACCGGTTCCGGTTGTATTATTATCAGTATTTTACATAACGTTGAGGGCGTGAAAGGATATGCAGTTGATATCTCCAAGCAGGCGGTCAACGTTGCAAAAGAGAATGCAAAATTAAATGAGGTGCCGGTTCTTTTTGAACGCAGTGACCTTTTTGAGATGGTCACGGAGAAGTTTGATGTGATCGTGTCAAATCCGCCTTATATCCCAACGGATGTGATTCCGCAGCTCATGCCGGAGGTACAGGTGTTTGAACCGATCGAGGCGTTAGATGGAAAAGAGGATGGACTTTACTTTTACCGCAAGATCGTGGAACAGAGTAAAGATTATCTGAATTCTGGCGGTTCTCTGATGTTTGAGATTGGGTATGATCAGGGAAAAGATGTATCTAAAATGATGACAGACGCAGGATTTTCAAACGTCTGTGTGAAAAAAGACCTTGCAGGAAATGACAGGGTTGTGACTGGGATGTTGTAGCGGCATCAGAGTGTAGAAATATAATGAGCGAAAGAGAGGAAAATGCAAATTTATTTGCATTTGACGAACGACGAAATTATTGAGTGATGAAATCACGATATTTGATTAGACAGAAATGAGGGAGAAATATGTTTGATAAATTAGAGGACTTACTCATCCGTTATGAAGAGTTGATGAGTGAATTAAGTGAGCCGGATGTGGCAAATAATCCGGAACGTTTCCGTAAGCTGATGAAAGAGCAGAGCGATATTTTACCGATCGTGGAGGCTTACAAAGAATACAAACAGTGCAAGCAGAACATCGAGGATTCGCTTGCCATGTTGGAGGAAGAATCTGACGAAGAGATGCGCGAACTCGCAAAAGAAGAGTTAAACGATGCAAAGAACCGTGTCGCAGAATTAGAGAATGAATTAAAAATCCTTCTTTTACCAAAAGACCCGAACGATGACAAAAACGTTATCGTGGAGATCCGTGCCGGTGCCGGTGGAGATGAGGCTGCGTTATTTGCGGCAGAGATTTATCGTATGTATCAGCATTATGCAGAGACAAAGAACTGGAAAACAGAGATCATGGAATGTGACGACACCGGGATCGGCGGCATGAAGAGTGTGACATTCATGATCACAGGAGCAGGTGCTTATTCCGTTATGAAATACGAATCTGGTGTGCACCGTGTACAGCGTGTGCCTGAGACTGAATCCGGCGGACGTATCCATACCTCTACCATCACGGTAGCTGTGATGCCGGAGGCGGAAGATGTTGACGTACAGATTGATGAGAAAGATATCCGTATCGATGTCTGCCGTGCGTCAGGAGCAGGTGGACAGTGTGTCAACACCACAGACTCTGCGGTTCGTTTAACACATATTCCAACTGGAATCGTGATCTACAGCCAGACTGAAAAATCACAGATCCAGAACAAGGCAAAAGCGTTTGCGTTGCTCCGTACAAAGTTATTTGACTTAGAGCAGCAGAAAGCACATGATGCAGAAGCTGAACTTCGTAAGAGCCAGATCGGTACCGGTGACCGTTCTGAAAAGATCAGAACCTACAACTTCCCACAGGGACGTGTGACAGACCACCGTATCAACCTGACACTTTACAAATTAGATAAGATCATGAATGGTGATATTCAGGAGATCATCGATGCATGTATCGCAGCCGACCAGGCTGCGAAGCTGGCGAATATGAATCAGGAAGCGTAAAATTCCGGTTCATGAAGAATATCCTATAATTTTGAGGAACCAGAGAAAATCTCTGGTTCCTTTTTTGGAGTGGTGTTAATTCTCTTTTGCGAACATCTTCACTTGTCATTGATTCCGTGACCTGGACATAAAGTTTATCATCTGCTTTTGTTGCAATAAAATCCACTTCAAGATTATCAATTTTACCAATAGAGACATCATAGCCGCGACGAAGCAGTTCAAAGTAAACAACATTCTCTATTGCATGACCGCTGTCACGGTCTCTGAACCCAAGCAGATAGTTTCTGAGTCCGATATCGACAATGTAGTATTTGCCAAGAGTGCGTAAAAATTCTTTTCCTTTAATATCGAATCTTTTGATGTCGTAGAAGAAATATGATTCCAGCAGTGCATTTATATATGTCTGAACTGTGTGAGCACTTGGGGTTCCTTTTCGATTCTTGTTTTCCAGAAGTCCTTCATTTACTAAGGTGTTGCCGATAGAAGAAATAGAGATATTGTTTCCAATGTTATCAGCAAGGAACATAGTGATCTTTTTTAAGAGGATGGGGTCGGTGACTCGCTTTTGACCTCTGCGATTTTCTCGTTCGAGAATGTCTCGAATGATAACGGTGGAGTAGATACCATCAAGCAGCACAAGTGCTTTTTCCTGATCTAAACCTATGTCAGCGATACCCGGCATTCCGCCAAATCGCATGTATGCATCGAAAACTTCACGGAGTTCATAATGTTCTCCCATTTTATCATAAGCCTGTTTTCGTGTACCGCCTAAAGCACTTTTGGTCTCTCTTATTTCAAAATCATGGAATGTTAAAAATTCAGAGAAAGATAACGGCAGCATTTTTATTTCTATGCATCTTCCAGATAAATAGGTGGCATATTCAGAGGAGAGCATATAGGCATTTGAGCCTGTGACATAAATATCGCAGTTGAAATCGACACGAAAAGAGTTAACAGCATCTTCCCAGTCAGGCACACGCTGAACTTCATCAAAAAAGAAGTACATTCTTTTATTTGGTACGATATGTTGTTTGACATATTCGTAGAAGGAATCGCTGGTCATATTTTTATAAGCGTAGGATTCAAAATTCATTTCCAGAATCTGATCGTTAGTAATACCAGTTTCTTTCAGATGAAGGGTCATTAACTTCAACAGACTGGATTTGCCGCATCTACGGATTCCGGTAACAACCTTCACTGGCTCGGTGTCTTGAAATGCTATGATCTTATTCAGGTATAAATCTCTTTTTTTGAGTTCGTGAGTATCAATCATTTGATATACCTCCTTATGACAGGAGTATAGCATAAATTCTTGAAAAAATAAAGTTTATGCACTGAAATGCAAAAACTTTGAAAAATCGACAATTTTTGCAATGGCGCATTACATAGAAAATATTTCAAAATACTGATATAAATGTTAGTGAAATTTAAAAATTGTTGTGATAAAATAAGTTGTTGGTATTTACAGTGATGGTGAGTAAGAATGGCGATAACAACAAACATCACATGCTTTAAATAAAAAATTAGAATACAGGAGACAAAAAATGCAGGACGATTTAAGAGCAGAACTGATCAAACAGTTCCCATCAGAGGTAATAGAGACAAAGGATATGACAGGGAAAGAGTACTATGCCTGTCCGACATGCAAACGCGCAGTTGCAACCGGTACTGAAAAATGTCAGGGATGCGGACAGAAATTAAGCTGGGACAATATCAGGCATGAGAATGAGGCAAAAGGAAGTAAAAAAGCGAAAATCGAGTTTGATGTTCCGGCAGATTTTGCATTAGAGGACTGCAGAAAATGCCCATTGTCCTATATCGGAAGAAATGGGGACGAAAATGTTTACGAGTGTCCACTGCAGATGAGAGGAAGCTGCAGGCTGGAATTATCATAATGAAATATCAGTCAGAAAGGAAGCATACATGGCATCAAAATTCTACGCAGTAAAAAAAGGTAAAATTCCGGGAATCTACAACAGCTGGGATGATTGCAAAAAAATGGTAGACGGTTTTCCGGGTGCCGTATATAAAAGCTTCAAAACACTTGAGGAAGCGGAAGCCTTCGTGGGTGCAGAAGGCAGCTCCAGAAAGCGGAGCGAAAAAGCAGAAAAACCAGATACAGGGAAGCAGGAACAAAATCCGGCAGTCTACGCCTTTGTCGACGGTTCTTACAACATTGCCACCAAAGTCTACGGCTACGGCGGATTTCTCATTCATAATGGAGAGAAAGAAGTGCTGCAGGGAAGCGGAAACGATGCGGAGATGGCATCCATGCGCAATGTTTCAGGAGAAATATTAGGAGCGATGGCTGCAGTAGAACGTGCGATCGAGTTGAAACTTCCGGAAGTGACGATTTATTACGATTACATGGGAATCGAGATGTGGGCAGAGGGAGCCTGGAAACGAAACAGGCAGGGCACGATCGCCTACTATGAATATATGCAGTCTGCAAAAAATAAAATCAGGATTAAATTTGTGAAAGTAAAAGGCCATTCCGGTGTGGATGGCAATGAAGAAGCAGACCGCCTTGCAAAGGAAGCGGTCGGAAATACAATTTAGAAACGTTTTCAAACAAATAATTGAAAAAAGTCATTTAAGGTTTGACAGACATAAAATATGAGACTATAATGTGAGAAACTAGAAGAAAATTGACAGATTTTTCAGGTGGAGGGTAGAAGAAAAAACAGATAAAAAGTGAAATAAAACGAGGCAATTAATACATTGTCAGACTGGAAAAATTAATATATCAGAGAAAGAAAAAAAGTATATTAGAATGGAAAGGAAAATACAATTTATGTTGTCACAAAAGAGTACAATGAAAACAAAACTTGAAAATATGTATCTGCAGAAAAGAATCAGTTACGGTTATAGAAAAGTCATTAACATGATGCTGCTGTCAGGAGTGATTTCTATTATTGCAATAGGCATTCTGTTTGCCAATATGATGAATTATGTCAATAATGTCAACGCAGCAGATCAGGCAGTAAAAACATGCAGAATTAATATAAATACAGCAGCAAGAAATATCCGTGAAATGGCGCTGAATGATGACGAATCCACTTACGACAGCTACGAGGAGAAGGTGAAAGAGCTTCTCGGGACCGTAGATACACAGATGAATGTTTTACACGGCACAGGTGTCATTACAGAGGATCTTTATACAGAATATAAAGGTGCATTTACGGACTGGGGAACGATCGGATATGAGATCATGGAAGAGATCAAGGCCGGTAAGGAAGATCAGGCTGTCGATGGTATCTTAAATAAGTGTACCCCTGCATTAAACAGCTTAGTAGAAATTTCAAAGAAATTAGATGCATTGACTGATAAACAGAGAAGTAAGGCTGTCCAGAGCACGATCTTCTGTGCAGTTGCCGGTATTGCAGTGATCATTATCTTCCTGCTCCTTGCATGGGCAATCGCAAAGAAAGTGAGCAGGATGGTACTTGAAACTATTCTGGAACCATTACATGCGATCGAGGACGTGGCGAAGGAACTTACGGAAGGAAATCTGCACAGCCAGCTGGAATACCACTCCGAGGACGAGATCGGAAGACTTGCACACAGCATGCGTAAGTCCATCCATATCCTTGGAACGTATGTCGATGATATTGACCGCTCCATGAAACAGTTCTCAGAGGGCAATTTTGATGTACAGCCAGAGGTAGAGTGGAGAGGGGACTTTGTTGGTATTTTACAATCCTTTATGGAGTTCCAGAACAGCATGTCTGATACGGTAAGAGGAATCCAGAGGGTTTCCGATGAGGTATCCAACGGAGCAGAACAGGTGGCATCCAGCTCGAACGAGCTTGCAGACGGCGCAACGAATCAGGCAGCAGTTGTCGAGGAACTGACCGCTACCGTTACCGGTGTTTCCGAACAGGTGGCAAACAATTCACAGGCAGCAAAGGAGATCAGCGGAAAAGTGGAACAGCTTGGACAGGCGCTGATCGAGAGCAACGGAAAGATGCAGGAGATGGTTGTCTCCATGAACGAGATCAATGATGCATCGCATGAGATTGACAAGATCATTGCGACGATCAATGAGATCGCATCCCAGACCAACCTGCTTGCCTTAAACGCATCTATTGAGGCTGCAAGAGCCGGTGAGGCAGGAAAAGGTTTCGCAGTAGTTGCAAATCAGGTAAATGTCCTGGCAGATCAGAGTGCAGAAGCGGCAAAGGAATCAGCAGCACTGATCGAGCGCTCTGTGAATGCTGTTGAAAAAGGTATGATAGTTGCAAAGGAAACAGCAGCACAGTTAGAGGAAGTGGCAGAGAATTCAAAAACGATCACAAGTGAAGTGACAAATATCGCAGACACCTTAGAGACACAGACAGCAGAGATCCATCAGATCAATGAAGGAATCGAGCAGATCAATGATGTGGTACAGACGAATTCAGCTACTTCAGAGGAATGTGCGGCTGCAAGTGAAGAGATGAGCAGCGAAGCAGACAATTTACGTACAATGATCCGCAGATTTAAAGTTGTAAAGACGGAAAAATAATATCAGACCAGATAAATTCAATTGGATGCGCAGGAGTATAAGCGCAAAAGAAAGAGGAAAGGTTCTCTGGTTATGAATAAGGATGTATATGGAATATTAGGAGATCTGACAGCAGAGATCTTATTGGAGATCATAGCGGAATGCATGGATGATTACCTGTACGTAATCGATCTCCAGAATAATAAGATGGAAATTTCCCAGTCTGCCCTGGATCGGTTTATGATTTCTGAGACACATGTGAGGAATGTAAAGCAGGAGATCATGTCCGTTGTCTACGAAGAAGACCGCACTATGTTTGCAAAGCATATGCAGGCTGTGATGGATGGAAAGGAAAAGGTGCATGATATCCATTACCGGTGGCTCGACAAAAACGGGCTTCCGGTGTGGGTCAACTGCCGCGGAGTAGTGATCGATGATGAAGATGGGAAGCCGGGGTATCTGGTGGGATGTCTGAATGAGACCGGAAACCAGCGGCGGGCTGATAATGTGACCGGGCTTTTAGGCGGAATGGAATTTTGTGCTTACCTGCGGTCACAGAAGAAACCTGTGACGACCGGATTTCTTATGCATATTGGAATTGATGATTTTGCAACGGTGAATGAAACACATGGCAGCAATTATGGCGATTATGTGTTAAAAAGTGTTGCAGACTGTATGAAAGAGTGTCTGTCCGGAAATCAGCGACTCTATCATCTGATCGCAGATCAGTATGTGATCGTGGATCTTGACAGTACTTCCATGGATGATGCCATACAGCTCAAAAAAAAGATCGGTGAGAAAATAGACGAATTCATCATCTCTGAAAAATATGAAGTTGTATTTTCAGCTTCTGCAGGAGTGATTGATGCCTCGACTGTGGCAGAAGGCTACGAGGAATGCCGCAAAAAGTTTGAATTTTCCCTGAAAAAGGCAAAACGGATGGGAAAAAATAACATCTATTTTTACAGGCAGGAGGATTACGAGAAATTCCAGCGGAATGGAAGAATCATAAGTGCACTGAGAAATTCCATCGCTAACGGGTGTGAAGGCTTTGAAGTATATTATCAGCCGATCGTGGATTGTGTTTCCGGGCGTGTGATCGGTGCAGAAGCACTCATGCGGTATACCATGGTGACAGAGGAAGGCAAGGAGTGGCTGTCTCCGGTCGAGTTCATACCGCTTCTGGAAAAGTCAGGACTGATCATTCCGGCGGGAAGGTTTGTGTTAAATGAGGCAGCAAAAATGTGCCGTGAGATACAGCAATATATACCGGAATTCAGTGTGAACGTGAATATTTCCTGTTATCAGATCGAGCATGGAAAGATCGCAGACAAGATACTCACTGCGGTCAGGGACAATGGACTGACGCCGGATCGCATCTGCATAGAAATGACTGAAAGCGGCTTCATAGATATGACACCGGTCTTTTGTAAATTCAGGAAAGTGCTTGAGGAAAATGGGATTCAGTTCGTGATCGATGATTTTGGAACCGGATATTCCAATCTCCACTGCATCAGTGACATGAATCCGGGCTATGTGAAAATGGATAAGGATTTTACAGCAAAGGCAATGAGCTGCGAACGGGATTACGAGCTGTTTAAAAAGATCATTGAGATGGTTCACAGCATCGGCATCCACATCTGTGTGGAAGGAATTGAAAAAGAAGACTGGCATCTTAAGATGAAAGAACTGCAGGCAGATTATCTTCAGGGGTATTTTTTTGGAAAACCCTGTGAAAAAAAGAAGTTTATGGAAGAGTTTGTTTGTAATCCGCATAATAATGGCGTATGGTGAGATAGTACCTCTCAGGAGGTGCTATTTTACTATACAGATTTTTATAGAAATTTCATATCTGCATGAAACGGAGTATAAAGAATGAACGAAATAGAAGTTATCTGGAAGTTTTTAGATAATCTGGATGAGTACGTGTACGCAACAGACATAGAGACAGATGAGCTTGTTTATATGAACCGCAAATTGTTAGAGGTGTATGGATTACAGTCCATAGATGATGTGAAAGGGATGAAGTGCTACGAGGTGCTGCAGAAATCTTCTGTTCCCTGTGGTATGTGCAATAATGACAGGCTTTGTGCCGGAAAGTTTGTCGAGTGGCGTTATTATAATCCGGTGATCGATAAATACATGATGTTGAAAGATACCCTGGTGGAAGATCCTGTCACAAATAAAAAGTACCGGATCGAGATCAGTATAGATATCAGCGAGGAGCGTTCACAGGACAAGATGATCCAGAAGTACAGGGATATGGAGTCCTTTGTCAACGAGGCATTGAAGGATGCGCTTTCTGTCGAGTCGCCGGACGAGACGATCCGTATTATTCTGGAATATCTCGGAAAAGTGCTGAACGGAGAGAGAACATATATTTTTGAGAAGAACAGAGATGGCAGGGATGATAATACATATGAATGGACGGCGCCGGGAGTGCCACCGGAGATCGACAATCTCCAGAATCTTTCGCCGGAGATCTGTGAGAACTGGTATCACATTTTTGAGGAGGGAAAATATGTCCAGATACCTGATATTGAGGAGATGCGCCTGAGCGATCCGTTACAATATGAGAATCTGAAGCGGCAGAAGATCCATTCCATTGTTGCCATGCCAATTTATGATGCGGAAAAAGTCATTGCTTTTTACGGAGTTGACAATCCGCCGGCATTTTCATTGGAATATACGTCGGATATGCTTCAGATCATGGGTTCTTTTCTCAAGTCCTGCATCAGACGCAGGAATCTGATGAGGCGTCTGGAAGATCTAAGCTATAAGGATGCGCTGACTCAGCTTGGAAACCGCTTTGCGATGGACAAGTATGTGAGACAGATCGATCCGGAGCAGAGCGTTGGCGTAGTTTATTGTGACGTTACTGGTTTAAAGGGTGTGAATGACACACTGGGACATAAGGCAGGGGATGACCTGATCCTTAGAGCCGGTGCATGTCTGGAGCAGGTGTTTGGCGATTACGGCGTATTCCGTATCGGGGGAGATGAGCTGCTTGTATTGTGCGCGCAGATCGATCAGGACACGTTGGCGGAACGCATAAGGCAGTTAGAGTGTCTGACAGCTGAGAAGGACGTAAATATCGCAGTGGGAGTGATCTGGCAGGACAGGGCGGACACACATCTGGATGAACTTCTGCAGGAAGCTGAGAAGCGCATGTATGAGGATAAGGCAGAATACTATAAGAAAACAGGGATTGAGCGGAGAGGTGCAGACAAAAAAGGCTGAATCTGCTCTCACTAAATGAGAATAGATAAAAAAGTGATAATAATTTTGTCTGAAAACGGTATTTTCCTAGGCGAAATGTAAAAAATTTTAAAATAGAAATAAAATGATTGTGATTTTGTCATGAGGTACAGTATAATAAGAAATGTCGGTTAAATGTAAAAATCATGTAAAAAGTTTGTAAATAAAATTGCAGACAGGGATACGTTAGGATGTATAACGTGGTTAGGAGTACAAATGACAACATTTACTATTATTTTATCGCTGCTCAGCGGAGTGGCACTGTTCCTTTTTGGTATGTCCCTGATGGGAGACGGACTGAAGAAAGTAGCGGGTAATAAGCTGGAGCTGGTTCTTTATAAGCTGACGAACACACCGTTGAAAGGAGTGCTGCTTGGAACTGCTGTGACAGCGATCATCCAGTCCTCCTCCGCCTCCGTGGGGATTGCACAGCTGCTGTCCACAGCGACCATCTCAGCGATCGTGGCGATCATTGGTATTATCTTTAAAATGTTTGTAAAAAAATCCGGCTTTAAAAATGTCGGTGACATTATGCTTGGGTTCTCCATCCTGATGGTGGGGATGCAGACCATGAGTGGGGCAGTTGCACCATTAAAAGATAACGAGCATTTTGTGAATGTATTGACAATGTTTAAGAATCCGGCGGCAGGTATACTGGCAGGTATTTTATTTACGGCGGTATTACAGAGTGCATCTGCCTCAGTCGGTATTCTTCAGGCGTTGTCCATGAGTGGAACGATCACTTTTGCAGCGGCGCTTCCTATTACCATGGGTATTGGTGTCGGCGCAGCCTGTCCGGTTCTGCTCTCCTCGATCGGAACGAACAAAAATGGTAAGAGAACAGCCCTGATCTATCTGTTTAACGATCTGTTCGGCATGCTGTTCTGGTCAATTGTATTCTATTCTGTCAATGCAGTGGTGCATTTCCCGTTTATGAATGCAACCATGAGCCCGGTACTGATCGCAATGTTAAACACGGTTTTCCGTGCGGCAACGATTTTAGTACTTCTTCCATTTATCAAATGGATTGAAAAAATTGTTTATCTTGTTGTAAAAGATTCGCCGGAGGACGAGGAGGATCAGGCAGACTTCGATCTGCTCGAGGAGCGTTTCCTTGCTTACCCGGATCTTGCGATCACACAGAGCCATCTTGCGATGAACGGCATGGCAAAGAAGGCAAGAAAGAATATTTTACGCGCGTTAAGCCTGTTCCTTGTGTATTCGACAGAAAAGTTTAATAAGGTACAGGAAAAGGAAACGCTGATCGATAAATATGAGGATAAGCTGGGAACCTATCTGATGCAGATGTCCACGCATGAGATGAATGGAAGCCAGGCGAAGCAGGTATCCAAGTTTTTGCATACAGTGAGTGATTTCGAACGTCTGGGCGACCATGCGGTGAATATCTCAGAGGTTGCGGCGGAGCTGAACGAGAAGAAAATTGCATTTTCGGATGAGGCACAGTATGAGCTGGATGTGCTCGAGAATGCAGTAAAAGAGTGTGTCAGTCTTGCGGTGGATGCATTCTGTGCGGACGACCTTGAGATGGCGGCAAAAGTAGAACCACTCCGCGAACTGATCGGTATCCTCTGCGATGAACTGAAACTGCGTCATATCGCAAGACTCCGCACCGGAAAATGCGAGATGAAGCAGGGATTTGCGTTTAATGATCTGCTGACGAACCTGGAACGAATCGCAGCACACTGCTCGAACATCGCAGTTGCCATGATCGAGCTTGAGGCAGCAGACTTTGATACCCATGAGTATTTAAAGAGTGTCCGCGAGTTAAAGAATGACACTTACATGGCATACTTTGATGAGTATGAAAGAAAATATGACATCAATGGTTACCGGAAGAAAAAGACAAAAGCACAGAAATAGAGATCAGTGATTACGGCTGTCGTACTGAAAGGAGAAATTCCCGGATTGTATGGCAGCTTTTTTGTTCCATTCTTTTGGAGAAATTTTCTGATGGAAAACATCATAAGCCGGGAACTTTATTCTAGTCAAAAAAGATAGAATGATGTACTATGAAAAGGAACAGAAAACGAAAATTAGAATTTGAAAAAAGTTAGGGAAAAACATGTCGCTGCAATTTATTTTCGGAAATTCAGGAAGTGGAAAATCATCCTATTTATATAGGAACATACTAAAAGAGGCGGCAGAGCATCCGGAGAAAAATTATCTGGTGCTTGTGCCGGAGCAGTTCACCATGCAGACACAGCGCGAGCTTGTGCGGCTTGAAAAGTCACATGCTATCATGAACGTGGATGTGTTAAGTTTTGCGCGCCTTGCATACCGTGTGTTTGACGAGCTTGGGAAACAGAACCTGCGCGTGTTGGAGGAGACCGGAAAGAATCTGGTGCTCCGCAAGCTTGCAGGGGAGCAGAAGAAAAACTTAAGTGTGCTGGGCGGTAACTTAAACCGGATGGGGTACATCAGTGAGGTGAAATCCCTCATTTCCGAGCTGACGCAGTATAACGTGTCACCAGAAAAATTGGATACATTTTTGGAGACGGAGGATGTCGGGGAGACATTGCGCCTGAAAATGCAGGATATCTCGGTCATGTATCACAGTTTTTCTGAATATCTGCAAGGGCAGTATATCACCTCTGAGGAAGTGTTATCGCTATTGTGCGATGCCGCAGAGGATTCGAATATTATAAAAGACAGCGTGATTGTGTTTGACGAATTTACCGGTTTTACACCGATACAGAATCAGCTTCTTAGAAAACTTTTAGTGTTATCAGAGCGTATCATTGTCTCCGTGACGATGGATGCAGGCGAGGATTTTTACCATTGCAGGGGCGAGCAGGAACTTTTTTCCATGAGTAAAAAGACGGTTTCGGTTCTGATGAAAATGGCAGAGGAACTTCATGTCACGGTGGAGGAGCCTGTTGTGTTATCCGATGGAAAAAATCACAGATATAAAAATGCTCCATCCCTGTACTTCATGGAGCAGAATCTGTTTCGACCGTATTATCATAAATGGCGGCAGAAGGAGGATGAACTGCGGATCGTGAGCCTTAAAAATCCGAGGGAAGAGCTTCACTTTGTGGCGCGTGAGATCACGAAATTTGTGCGTGAGAAACAGTACTGTTATAAGGATATCGCAGTGGTGACCGGGGACGTCAGTCTTTACGACAACTATGTGGATGAGATTTTTGCAGCGTATGATATTCCGTACTTTCTCGACCAGACGAGAACCATTTTATTTCATCCGTTTATCGAGTTTATCCGTGCGGTGCTTGAAGTGGTGGAACTTGATTTCTCTTATGAGAGCGTGTTCCGTTTTCTGCGCTGCGGTCTGACCGATATCACAGAGCAGCAGATCGATCTGCTGGAAAACTATGTGCTTGCCAAAGGGATACGCGGCAGAAAAAAATGGGAAAAACAGTGGACATTTGTGTTCGACGACACGGAAAAAGAGAACCTCACAGAAATGAATGAGGTGCGGGAAAAGATTTATGGCTTCTTTGCACCGTTATCGGAAGCGTTCACACAGGGAAAGACTGTGCGTGACGAGACCACTGTGTTGTATGAATTAATTGAAAAATTAGAAATAGAACAAAAATTAAAACAAAAAGAACTGGAATTTGAACGGCAGGGCAATCAGGTCAAGGCGAAAGAGTACGCCCAGATTTACAAAATTGTCATGGATCTGTTTGATAAGGTTGTGGACTTCCTGGGAGACGAAGTGCTTCCGGTCAAAGAGTATGCGGATATTTTAGACGCCGGATTTGAGGCTGCAAGAGTCGGCGTGATCCCGCCGGGAAATGATAAAGTGACGATCGGTGACATCGAGCGAACCAGATTGAACCATATCAAAATCTTATTTTTCATCGGTGTCAATGACGGTGTTGTGCCGAAAGCGGGCAATGCCGGAGGTATCATCTCGCAGTTTGAACGTGAGAAAATGGTGGCATGTCATCTGGAACTTGCACCGGGTGCGCGTGAAAAAGTGTTCATCCAGCGCTTTTATCTATATCTGAATGTGACGAAGCCATCTGATTTTTTATATGTGACTTTTTCAAAAGTGAATGCGGACGGAAAAGCACTTAGAAGGTCGTATTTTGTTGGAACGCTCTTAAAAATGTTCCCAGAGAAAACGGTGGAGGAAATCGAGGAGACAACTTCTGCGGACTGCATCATGACGCCGAAGAGCAGCATGGCGTTTTTCCTGGAGGGACTGCAGGATGATAACAGAGCTTCTGAGCCTTCACAGATAGAAAAAAGAAAATTATGGAATGCTCTCTCAAAATTCTACCTCACAGATTCCGAGTGGAAGCCGGAAACGGAAAAACTTTTAAAAACTGCCTACGAAGTGCACAGCGATGAGCCAATCAGCCACGCAGTGACGCAGGCACTTTATGGAACCGTGTTGGAGAACAGCGTCACAAGACTGGAGCGTTTTGCGGCGTGTGCCTACGCGCATTATCTGAATTACGGTTTACGCCTAAAGGAGCGTCAGCTTTTAGAGTTTGCAAGCGTGGACATGGGAAATATTTACCATGATGCGCTTGAACATTTTTCCAGACGTGTGGAAAAATCAGAGTACACCTGGTTTAACATCCCGGAGGATGTGCAGGAGACATTTATAGAGGAGAGCATGGATGATGCGATTGCCGGGTGCAAAAATGCCGGAGCGTTTGAGAACGTGAGAAACCGTTACCTGACCGGTCGGATGCGCCAGACCATCAAGCGCACGGTGTGGGCACTTACCACCCAGATCCAGAAGGGAAAATTTGTGCCGAGTGATTTTGAGGTGTCCTTTTCGCGGGCAGATAAATTGGACGCCATCCGTTTTCAGCTGAGTGATGAGAAAAAAATGAACCTGCTCGGCAGGATTGACCGTGTGGACACTTACGAGACGTCGGATAAAGTTTATGTGAAGATTATTGATTATAAATCGGGAAACACGAGTTTTTCACTCGTCAATCTGTATCACGGACTACAATTACAGCTTGTGGTCTATATGAATGCGGCATTAGAATTAGAGGAAAAACGCCATCCGGGCAAAAAAGCGGAACCGGCGGGTATCTTCTACTATCACATTCAAAATCCGATAGTAGACGGACTTGGAAATGAGACAGAGGCAGAAATACGAAACAGCGTTTTGGAGCAGTTAAAATTAAATGGTCTGGTGAACGATAATCCGGAAATCTATGAGGCGATGGATTCAGATTTTGCCGGAAATTCTTCGGTCATCCCAATCGGAAAAAAAACGGACGGAAGCTTAAAAGCAACTTCCAAGGTTGCCAGTACTTACGATTTTTCTGTGATGTCTGATTATGTACAGGAGAAAATCAAAGAGACCGGGAAAAAAATCTTTGCCGGAGATATTTCGATTCATCCATACTCGCTGGACGGAAAAAGTGGCTGTGATTACTGTCCATACCATACCGTCTGCGGTTTTGACACCCGGATGCCGGGTTATTCCTATCATAAACTGGAAAAATTTGACAGCGCGGACGAGATATTAAAGCGTATGGAAAACGAAAAGCAGGAACAGTAAATAACAGGAGTGAGAAATATGGGAGTTTCATGGACCACAGAGCAGCAGCAGGTCATTGACTTAAGAAATCGAAATATATTGGTATCTGCGGCAGCAGGTTCTGGAAAGACCGCTGTTTTAGTAGAGCGGATCGTGAAAATCATAACAGACAAAAATCATTCGGTCGACATTGACCATCTGCTGATCGTGACGTTTACCAATGCGGCAGCGGCAGAGATGCGGGAGCGAATCGGAAATGCGATTGAGAAAGCGTTAGACGAACAGCCGGGGAATGAGCATCTGTTAAGGCAGCTGACCTTGATTCACAATGCACAGATCACGACCATCGACAGCTTCTGTCTGTATGTGGTGCGCAATCATTTTCATGAGATCGATCTGGAACCGAATTTCCGTATCGGGGATGAGGGTGAGTTAAAATTACTGCGCGAGGATGTTCTTGGCAGAGTTTTGGAACAAAATTATGAGGAGCCTTCGGAAGCATTTTCCGATTTTGTGGAGGGCTATGCTTCGGGAAGAACCGATGCTGCATTAAATGAGATGATCCTTCAGTTATATGAGTTTTCCAGAAGTTATCCGTGGCCGGAAAAATGGCTGGATTCGTTTGTGGGAGCCTACCGCATCGAAACCAGGGAGGAGTTAGACCGCGCAGAATGGCTTGCTCCGCTCACGGAAAATATCTGTTTTGTCTTAAAAGACTGTGAACAGCTCTTAAAGCAGGCGCTTGCAATCACACAGCAGGATGACGGACCGGATATGTACGAGAAAGCAGTGCAGAGTGATCTGGAAAAATACGAAAGTTTGTCAAAACTAACCTCTTTCTGTGAACTGTACGGGGCGCTTTCCGATATCAAATACGACAGACTTGCGAGCAGCAGAGGTTTTGAGGGAGATCCCGATAAATTAGAACTGGTGAAAAGCCTCAGGGAACAGGCGAAGGATGTGGTGAAAAAGATCTGCAGACAATATTTTTTCTGTTCGCCGGAGATGATGATCGAGCAGTTAGAGCGCACGGAGCCGATGTTAGAGGAGGTTGTCCGTCTCACAAAGCAGTTTGCAGATGAGTTTGCAGCCGCAAAACGCCGGAAAAATCTGGTGGATTTCCATGATGTGGAACATTTTGCATTGCAGATCCTTGTGGATGAGGAGACGGAGAAGGCGAAAAAGACTGCGGAAGAGTTCCGGGATACCTTTGAGGAGATCATGATCGACGAGTATCAGGACAGCAACGAAGTGCAGGAGACACTGCTTCGCTCCATTTCCAGAGAGGAGCGTGGGGAAAATAATATTTTCATGGTCGGGGATGTAAAGCAGAGTATTTACCGGTTCCGTCTCGCAAGACCGGAACTTTTCATGAAAAAATACGATTCCTATTCGCTGGAAGAGAGCACCACGCAGCGTATCGACCTGCACAAAAACTTCCGAAGCAGAGAGGAAGTCTTGACCTGCACAAACGATATTTTTTATAAAATTATGGCGCGGAGTCTTGGAAATGTGGAGTATGACGCGGAGGCTGCACTGTATCCGGGGGCAAGCTATCCTGTCAGCGCGGACTTCATCCCGGAGATCCTGCTCGCAGACAGCAACGACGAATTATTGGAGGACACCGAACTTACGGATAAAAAGACACTGGAAGCGAAAATTGGGGCAGAAGAAATCAAGCATCTGATGAAAACGCAGCAGGTCACGGACAAGGCAGCCGGAACACTTCGGGCGGCGCATTACTCCGATATTGTAATTTTGCTCCGCAGTCTGTCCGGCTGGGCGGATTCCCTTGTGGAAGTGTTGAACGAGAATGGAATCCCGGCGCACACGGTTTCTTCGACCGGATATTTTTCCACGGTGGAAGTGCAGACAGTACTGTCCATGCTGAGGCTTTTGGATAACCCAAGGCAGGATATTCCGATGGCGGCAGTGCTCCGCTCTCCGATGGCTGGGCTTACCGATGAGGAACTTGCAGTGTTAAGGCTTGAAGATGGCAGTGTGCCTTTTCATGAAGCGGTGCTCGAACTGGCAGAAGGACTTTATGAAGAGGGCGGGCAAATAGAAATTTCAAATTCAGAGGAAGATCAGAAGCAGGGAAGAAACGCGGATGAGAAAACAGAAAATCATATAGAGATAACCGCTCACTGGAAATTACTCAAATTTTATAAAAAATACAAGCAATTACGGCAGCTCGTCCCGGACACTCCGATCCATGAGCTGATCGAGATCATCCTGCGCGAGACCGGATACGGTCATTATGTGGCGGCAATGCCGGCAGGAAACAGAAGAACGGCGAATTTAAACATGCTTTTGGAAAAAGCCGCAGCCTACGAGAAAACGAGTTACAAGGGACTATTTCACTTTGTGCGTTACATTGATGAACTGCAGAAATATGATGTGGATTTCGGTGAGGCAGACATGGTCGGGGAAAACGAGGACGTTGTCCGAATTATGAGTATCCATAAGAGCAAAGGTCTTGAGTTCCCAATTGTGATCGTGAGCGGTATGGGCAAAAATTTCAATAAACAGGACACACGGAGCAAAATGGTGCTTCACCCGGAACTTGGTATTGGTCTTGACTACATGGACGGAAAAAAGCGTATCAAATCACCGACTATCGCAAAGAAGGCGATTGCAAAGCAGATCGAGCTGGAAAATCTCGGCGAGGAACTTCGTGTACTTTACGTTGCCTTAACCCGTGCAAAAGAAAAGCTCATTCTCACCGGGACATTAAAGGATGCCCCGGAAAAACTAGAATTTTTCAGGCAGCAGGCGAATCTTTCGAAAGCAGCAGACAGACCGCTTTCCTACCTTACAAGAGAAGGGGCTTCCGGTTATCTGGACTGGATACTTCCGGCAGTGCTTTCCTATGGGGACAAATACCCGGTTCGGATCGTGGAAGCGGCAGAGCTTGTCTTAGACGAAGTGGAAAACCAGTTAGAGCAAAATGAAAACCTGACAGAGCGGATCGAAGAGATTGAAGCGGCGGACACACAGCTGGTTGGACAGTTAAAACAGCGATTTTCGCAGCGTTATCCATATCAGACAGATATTTTGCGGAAAAACAAATATTCCGTGTCTGAATTAAAGCATCGTGCAATGCGTGAAAAATTTGAGGCAGAGCAGGAGGAGACCATCCCGGCATTTTTGGAAGAACCTGTGACACCAACGATCCCTCTTTTTATCCAGAGACAGGGAAGTGTGGAACAGGAGGCACAAAATAAGGCACAGGATGCAGGGCAGGAAGCAGAAAGTAAAGCAGAACAGAAAATAAAATCAAATACAGCAAACCGTGGTGCGTTGAGAGGAACCGCAGTGCACCGCGTCATGGAGTGCTACGATTTTGCCTCAGAAAAAAGCGCGCAGGAACAGATGGAGGCTATGGAAAAAGAGGAGAAGATCACTGCGGATATGCGCGCACTTGTGAAAGAGCAGACTGTGGCAGATTTTGTTTCCTCGGAAACAGGAAAGCGGATGGCTCTCGCACAGCGCGGGGGAGCACTTTACCGTGAGAAACCATTTGTCATGGGATTTACGGAAGAAGAGCTGGAAAACTATGGTTTCGGAGTAGGCAGTAACACAGATTCCTGTGAGAACATCTACGAAAAAACAGACAGCGATCAGGAAAAGGAAGAACAGAAAAAAGTCCGTCATGAGGAGGACTTAACCTTAATTCAGGGAATCATCGATGTATTCTGGATTGAGAAAGACGGAATCGTCCTGCTTGACTATAAGACCGACCGTGTGCAGCAGGCAAAGGAACTCATCGACCGCTATGAGACACAGTTAAAACTCTATGCGGATGCATTGGAGCGTGTCTTTGCCGCACGAAAACTCAAAGTGAAGGAAATTTTGATTTATTCCTTCTCTTTGGAACAATTGATTACTTTATAACAGGAGAACAAAATGGGACAGATCATACTTGCCTCGGCATCGCCGAGAAGAAAAGAATTGTTAGAACAGATCGGACTGGAATTTGAAATCTGCCCGGCGAAAGGGGAGGAAGTTATCTCGAAAAGCGCGCCGGAGGAGGTTGTGATGGAGCTTTCCGAGCAGAAAGCGACAGAGGTCGCAGCAATGGTAAAAACATATGAGAGCGGACATGGGGAACTGATGACACCGCAGGATATCTTAGTGATCGGGGCAGACACCGTCGTTGCATGTGATGATACCATCCTTGGAAAGCCGAAAGATGAAGCCGATGCAAAGCGGATGCTCACACTTCTGTCGGGAAGAAAACATGCCGTGTATACAGGCGTTACGTTTGTGTTTCTGGATAAAAACGGACGAGCGGGCGCACATACCTTTTACGAGAAAACAGAAGTTACCATGAAGCCGTTGTCGGAACCTGAGATCGACCGTTATGTGGCGACCGGAGAGCCGATGGATAAAGCCGGTGCCTATGGGATCCAGGGAAAATGTGCCATTTATATTGAAGGGATTGAAGGTGATTACAATAATGTGGTCGGACTTCCTGTTGCACGTATTTATAAGGAACTGCAAAAGCTTGGAATTGATCCCTATCTATGGTAAACTGCATATACACACAATTACAAAGGAGAACAGCGTATGAACGAATTTGATGAAGTATGTCTGGAATATTTTCTGGCACATCAGGAACAGCTTCTGCCGGAGCCAGTGGCAGAGACAATGGAAGAGGCAGAGGAATTTTTAGAGGACTGCATGGCGGTTGTCTGTAAGAATCTGAAAGAGGTAAAAGCTTATTTCGAAGATCAGGGGGCTGATATCGAGGGAATGTCACTCAGGGATCTGGAGGAGGCAAGCGAAGTTTTTGCCCTCCCGGATGGCAGATATCTGATCGTGGAAGCTTAGGTTTGTAACGATTCAAACCAAGGCAGCTTTCATAAACTTACGAATGGGGGCTGAATGGTTACTTATTTCAACAATTTATTACTTCAACAATTTTTGAAAATAGGATTGACAAACGAAAAATAGTTTATTATACTCAAAAAGTTTGCAAAACAGGCAGAATGAGAACGTCCTTTTGCAGCAGAAAAAGACTGTAAAAAAGGCATTTTGACAAGGAGAAAACTACATGAAAAATTATGATGTGATTATTATTGGGGCAGGTCCTTCCGGTATTTTCTGTGCATATGAACTGATCCATGCCAACAAAGACCTGAAGATTTTAATGATTGAAAAAGGACGCCGTATCGAGAACAGACAGTGTCCGAAGAGAAAGACAAAAGTATGTGTAGGCTGTCAGCCATGTTCCATCACGACCGGATTTGCCGGAGCAGGAGCATTCTCCGATGGAAAATTATCTTTATCCCCGGACGTAGGTGGAAATCTTCCGGAGATTTTAGGATATGATGAGACTGTTACATTATTAAAAGAATCCGATGATATTTATTTAAAATTCGGAGCAGATACAAAAGTTTACGGTGTGGATAAAGAAAAAGAAATCCGCGAGATCCGTAGAAAAGCGATCACAGCAAACTTAAAACTCATCGAATGTCCGATCCGTCACCTTGGAACAGAGGAAGGATATAAGATTTATTCCAGATTGCAGGAGCATCTGTTAGAGCAGGGTGTTGAGATGGAGTTCAATACCATGGTCAAAGATATCATCATTGAAGATGGCCAGGTAAAAGGACTTGTGACAGACAAAGATGAAACATACCATGCAAAAGAGGTCGTATCTGCAGTCGGACGTGAGGGAGCAGACTGGTTCTCACACATCTGTAACGGTCATGGGATCGAGACGCAGGTCGGTACGGTAGATATCGGTGTCCGTGTGGAAGTGCGTGACGAGGTTATGGAATTCTTAAATGATAACCTTTACGAGGCAAAATTAGTTTACCATACACCGACATTTGACGATAAAGTACGTACCTTCTGTACGAATCCATCCGGTGAAGTTGCGACAGAGTACTACGACAACGGACTTGCAGTTGTAAACGGACACGCTTACAAATCCAAAGATTTAAAGACAAACAATACCAACTTTGCAATCCTTGTATCCAAGAATTTTACAAAGCCATTCAAAACACCGATCGAATACGGCAAGCAGATCGCACAGCTTTCCAACATGCTCTGCGATGGAAAAATTCTGGTACAGACCTTCGGTGATTTCAGAAGAGGAAGAAGAACGACAGAGGAGCGTCTCTGCAGAAATAACCTGATCCCTACGTTAAAGGATGCAGTACCGGGAGATCTTTCCCTTGTATTCCCACATCGTATTATGGTGGACATTGAGGAGATGATCCTTGCACTTGATAAGGTGACGCCGGGTATTGCAAGTGATGAGACTTTATTATATGGTGTCGAAGTAAAATTCTACTCGAACAAGGTTGTGGTAAACAAAGACTTTGAGACAAGCGTAAAAGGTCTTCGTGCCATCGGTGACGGAGCATCGGTAACCCGTGGTCTGCAGCAGGCATCCGCAAACGGAATCTCTGTTGCGAGAAGCATTTTAAAAGCTATGGAAGCTTAAATGAACAGCATGAAAAAAAACAGAAAAAAAATGACACTGATATGTCTGCTCTGCTTTTCCTTTCTGCTCACAGGATGCAAGATAGGAAATAAGGAAGTGATCGTCTCAAACACATTGAACAACCGTCAGGTATTCCGCATTGGAAATGTGTCCTGCGGGCTGAAAGAGGCGAAGGTATATCTGGTGAACTACCAGAATATTTACGGAACAGCCTATGGACTCGATCTCTGGCAGCATGATTTTGGAGACAGTTCCCTGGAAAACTATGTGAAAAATATCACAATGCGGGAGCTGGCACAGGTGGTCTGCTTAGACCAGCTTGCAAAGGAAAAAGAGATGGAACTTTCCGAAGAAGAAAAGGAAAAGACCGCTCAGGCGGCAGAGGAGTACTTTGCCTCGCTCACGGAGGAGGAGACTGCCTATATGGGCGTTTCGGAGAGTGACATCAAAGAGTACTATGAGCATTATGCGCTGGCACAGAAAGTGTACCACTCACTCACAAAAGCGGTGAATGAGGAGGTCAGCGATGATGAGGCACGGGTGATGGAGATCATGCAGATTTTTGTTTCGGATGAGAGCCGGGCAAATGAAATCGCATCCAGATTAGCCCAGGGAGAAGATTTTGCAACACTCGCCAATAATTATAATGAGCTTGGCAGCATTCAGGTAAATATTTCAAGGGATGATCTCCCGGCTGCAGTAGAAGAGATCGCATTTCAGATGGAAAATGATGAGGTTTCCGGTAAGATCACAGTGGATGGAGGCTTTTATTTCATTAAATGCCTGAACAAATACAATCAGGAGCTGACAGAGGCGAACAAAGCCAATATTGTAGACAAAAGAGAAAAGGAAGCTTTTGATGATGAATACAATGGATTTGTTTCTTCCCTGAGTTCGAATATCAACGAAGAACTCTGGGAGAATCTGGAACTTGAGACAGGTTCCGGGATGAAGACGGATACGTTTTTTGAAGTTTTTAATACTTATTGTGGTGATATGTGATATCACCACAATTTTTTCGAGGGAAAAAGATATGACGAAGGATATGACAAACGGATCGCCAATGAAGCTGATTCTTGGATTTTCCGTACCACTTTTGTTTGGATTTTTATTTCAGCAGTTTTACAATCTGATGGATACGTTGATCGTAGGACGTTTCCTCGGAGTAGATGACCTTGCAGCGGTAGGTTCCACAGGCTCCGTCAACTTTCTTATCATCGGATTCTGTATGGGAGTGTGCAACGGATTTGCGATTCCTCTGGCACACAAATTCGGCGCAGGAGACTATAAGGGCATGCGTGGCTTTATGATGAACGCCATTTACCTCTCTGCTATTTTTGCAGTGGTCATGACGATCGTGACGGTCATTTTCTGTATGCCGATCCTGGAGCTGATGCGCACACCGGAAAATATCATTGACGGTGCATACCGTTACATTGTGATCATTTTCTGGGGGATTCCGGTCACCTATCTGTACAATCTGGTTTCGGGAATTATCCGTTCCATGGGGGACAGCAGGACACCGGTTGTGTTTCTGGTGATCGCTGCGGTCATTAATATCGGACTGGATCTGTTTTTTATCGTAGTGCTCGGAACTGGAGTGGAAGGTGCAGCATGGGCAACGGTGATCTCACAGCTGATCTCCGGTGTGGGATGCCTTATTTACAGTATCAGACATTTTGAGATACTGCATCCGGAAAAAGAGGAAATGCAGGTAAATAAAACGTACATGATGACATTGTGTGGAATGGGCGTTCCGATGGGACTGCAGTATTCCATCACGGCGATCGGAAGCGTTATCTTACAGAGTGCGGTCAACTCCCTTGGCTCTCATGCGGTTGCCGCAATGACAGCCGGAAGCAAGATCGGAATGTTTTTCTGCTGCCCGTTTGATGCGTTGGGTTCTACGATGGCAACCTATGGCGGTCAGAATGTCGGGGCAAAAAAACTGGACCGTGTCTCAGGAGGTTTAAAGGCGGCGTCCATTCTCGGATGTGCGTATGCGGTGCTGGCATTTGTCATTATGATCTTTTTCCGTGGGGCGCTGGCAGGCTTCTTTGTCGGAGAGGCAGAGCCGGAAGTCGTTTCCAATGCAGGACTGTTTTTGCTGATCAACAGTGCATTCTATATCCCATTGGCATTTGTCAACATCGTGCGCTTCCTGATCCAGGGAATGGGCTACAGCAAATTTGCTATTTTGGCGGGTGTGTTTGAGATGGTTGCAAGAACGTTAGTCGGATTTGCGTTTGTGCCTGTTTTCGGCTACGTGGCAGCGTGCTTTGCAAGCCCGGTGGCATGGATCTTTGCGGATGCATTTTTATTCCCGGCATATTTCCATGTCCTGAAAAAGACGAAGAAGATGTTGTACAAGTAAAAAATAACTGCGAAACTTCCCACCAGAGTAGAGCAAATTGTGAAAAATTGAACAATGTAATTAAAAACGAAAGGATTCAGTATGAGTATTTTAAACGTGGAACACCTGACACACGGATTTGGTGACAGGGCAATTTTTAATGACGTGTCTTTCCGGCTTTTGAAGGGAGAACACATCGGATTAGTCGGCGCCAACGGCGAGGGAAAATCCACATTTATGAATATCGTGACCGGAAAGCTTATGCCGGACGAGGGAAAAGTGGAATGGGCGAAAAACGTCCGTGTCGGTTATCTCGACCAGCACTCCACACTGACCAAAGGCATGACAATCGAGAGTGTGTTAAAATCGGCGTTCGCATGGTTGTTTGAACTCGAAGAAAACATGAACCAAATCTGTGACAGGCTTGGTGAGGCGGCACCGGACGAGATGGATGCGATGATGGAGGAACTCGGAGTCATTCAGGATACACTCACCATGCATGATTTTTACATCATTGATGCGAAGGTGGAGGAAGTGGCGAGAGCGCTCGGTCTGCTTGATCTCGGACTGTCCCATGATGTCACGGATTTAAGCGGCGGACAGCGTATGAAAGTTCTTCTGGCAAAGCTTTTGCTGGAAAAACCGGATATCCTCCTTTTGGATGAGCCGACGAACTATCTCGACGCAGAGCATATCGCATGGCTGAAACGCTATCTGCAGGAGTATGAGAATGCGTTTATCTTAATCTCTCACGATATTCCGTTTTTGAATGACGTTGTGAATATTATTTACCATATGGAAAATCAGCGTCTGGACCGGTATGTCGGGGATTACGATAAGTTTCAGGAAGTTTACGAGGTGAAAAAATCCCAGTTAGAGGCAGCTTACCGCAAACAGCAGCAGGAGATCAGTGAATTAAAGGATTTTGTCGCCCGGAACAAAGCGCGCGTTGCCACAAGAAATATGGCAATGTCCCGCCAGAAGAAGTTAGACAAAATGGATGTCATTGAGCTTGCTGCCGAGCGTCCGAAGCCGGAATTTAATTTCAAACTCGGAAGAACACCGGGACGCTATATTTTCGAGACGAAAGACCTTGTGATCGGATATGACGAACCGCTGTCAAAACCGTTAAATATCTCCATGGAGCGTGGACATAAAATCGCACTTGTCGGCGCAAATGGAATCGGTAAGACGACACTGTTAAAGAGTATTTTAGGATTGATCCCATCGCTTGGCGGTTCTGTGGAACTCGGCGAGAATTTAGAGATCGGATATTTTGAGCAGGAGATCAAAGGCGAGAACAGGAACACCTGTATCGATGAGATTTGGGAAGAATTCCCGTCTTTCAGCCAGTACGAAGTGCGTTCTGCCCTTGCAAAATGCGGACTTACGACCAAACATATCGAAAGTCTTGTCCGCGTGTTGAGCGGTGGCGAGCAGGCAAAAGTAAGACTCTGCAAATTGATCAATAAATCGACCAATGTTCTGCTCTTAGACGAGCCGACCAACCATCTGGATGTCGACGCGAAGGATGAATTAAAGCGCGCGTTGCAGGAATACCGCGGCAGTATCCTTCTGATCTGTCATGAACCGGAATTCTATCAGGATATTGTCAATGAAGTCTGGGACTGCTCGAAGTGGACAACGAAGATTTTGTAGTATAAAAATAAGCATAATGAAAAGGAAAAACATTGACATTTTCATCACAAAGTATTATCTTGATGTCAGTAATAATTCCTATTATTAGATGATAAAAACATATGGAGGCCATTATGAAAGATACCTATATTTCAGAAGCAGTAAAGTATATCGGAGCAGACGATACCACATTAGATTTATTCGAGAGCCAGTACCAGATCCCAAACGGAGTTTCTTATAATTCCTATGTGATCCTGGATGAAAAAGTTGCGGTTATGGATACCATTGATGAGCGGAAAACAGACGAGTGGTTTGCAAATCTTGAGAATGTGTTAAACGGAAGAACGGTAGACTATCTTGTCATTTCCCATTTAGAGCCGGATCATGCGGCAAATATCAAACGTGCGGCAGACAAATTCCCACAGGCACAGCTTGTACTGAGCGCAAAGGCAAAAGCGATGCTGCCACAGTTTTTTGATATCGCACATTTAGAAGAGCGCTGCCTTGTGGTAAAAGAGGGCGATACATTAGAGCTCGGAACACATAAGCTGCATTTTGTGATGGCACCGATGGTACACTGGCCGGAGGTCATGGTGGAATATGAAGAAACGGAAAAAATCCTTTTCTCCGCAGACGGATTTGGAAAATTCGGTGCGTTGAGCGCAGAGGAAGAGTGGACAGACGAGGCGAGAAGATATTTTATCAATATCGTTGGAAAATACGGTGTGCAGGTTCAGACACTGCTCAAAAAAGCGGCAGCGTTAGACATTCAGACGATCTGCCCGCTGCATGGACCGGTTTTGAAAGAAAATCTCGGTTTTTATATCGGAAAGTATCTTACATGGAGCAGCTATGAGCCGGAAGAGGACGGTGTTTTAGTTGCCTGCGCATCCATTCATGGAAATACAAAAGCAGCCGCTGAAAAAATGGTAGAAGTACTCCGTGCAAACGGAGCATCCAAGGTAGTATTTATGGATCTGACCAGAGATGATATGGCAGAGGCAGTTGCAGATGCTTTCCGCTATGGAAAGATCATTCTTGCAGCAGCTTCCTATGATGCAGGGGTATTTCCTCCGATGGAAGATTTCCTGCACCGCCTTGTACATAAGAACCTCCAGAAACGTACTTTCGGACTGATCGAGAACGGTTCCTGGGCGCCTTGCGCAGCAAAAGGCATGAAGGGTATTCTCGAGGGTATGAAAGAGGTAAACATATGTGAGAATGTTGTGAGCATCAAATCCACAATGAAAGACACAGACGTTGCTAAAATGGAAGAACTTGCAAAAGAAATCCTTGCATAAAACTGGTACAAATTTACAGAAGTATATCTGCTTGAGTGAAAAAGTAAATTCCGCACGTAAACTTAAATTCCATACG
>OGDG01000298.1_pt1 | contig 31233 bp, 28 predicted proteins | sample 1570391 | NCBI WGS metagenome assembly OGDG01 (sample SAMEA2582186, study PRJEB24529) | metagenome | biome: Human gut stool | place: China | collected 2011 | reverse complement strand
AAAGTCTGGGCTTTGCACATAAAAAAGCTGTGTCAGCGTTTTAACACAACCTCATTATTTGTAGGAGACTTAATGCAACACCGGGCGCAAATAGATGCCGCCCGCACTTCCGACGGGAAATATGATTATTCTCCTTGTTTCTCCCTTGTAAAGGAAGAAATCTCTCGTGCCGATTAGGTAATCTTGAAGCGACTCTCAGTGGAAAACCTTATCAAGGCTATCCTACTTTCAGTGCACCCGACGAATATCTGCAAGCTATCAAAGATGCCGGATTCGACGTTCTTCTCACAGCAAACAATCATTGCCTGGATCGCGGCAAGACCGGATTGGAACGAACCATCACACAAATCGAATCATTTTCCATACCCTATGCAGGTACTTACCGGAACGCTATAGAACGTAAACAACTCTATCCTCTCTTCATCCGGAAAAAAGGTTTCTGCATAGCCATACTCAACTACACTTACGGCACTAATGGAATCAAGGCATCTGCACCCAACATCGTCAATTGCATTGACAAAAAAACAATTCTAAAAGACATACATAGCGCCCAAGCCGTACGCCCGGATGCTATTATAGCCTGTATGCATTGGGGAGAAGAATATCAATCACTCCCGAACCGTGAGCAATGCGAGCTTGCCGACTGGTTGCTGAAACAGGGGGTGACCCATATTATCGGTTCGCATCCGCACGTAATCCAGCCTATGGAATTACGCACGAACGGCAATCAACAGCATGCCATCGTCTATTCTTTAGGAAACTTCATCTCCAATATGAGCGCTGCAAATACAGACGGTGGACTCATCTTTACGCTGCAACTTGAAAAATATCCTCTCCCCAAGCCCATCCGTCCATTACAAAACCATTCAAATCATTCACCGTCGCCCGAATCTTTTGCCTCTTCTTTTCCATTCGCCCGTGTTGTCCGATGCGGATACACTTTAGTATGGACCGGCCGCCCCACTCTCACCGGAGAAAAAAATTACATTTTATATCCTTCTTACTCACCACATAGCCATTTGCCGCAATCAGCCCGTAACCGTCTGAATATCTTCATTAAAAGCACTCGAAAGTTCCTGATACAGCATAATACAGAAATTTATGAAAATAATAAATAGCTATTTTTTTGGAAAAAAAACGCCAAAACATTTGTAATATCAAAAATTATCCATAACTTTGCACCGCATTTAAGAAATGCAACAACATGGTGACTGTAGTTCAGTTGGTTAGAGCGTCAGATTGTGGTTCTGAATGTCGAGGGTTCGAGTCCCTTCAGTCACCCAAGAAAAAGAGGAATTTCAGTGATGATTTTCCTCTTTTTTTTATTATATACCCCCTTTACCGGGACTCAGGGTTCAGTTCGAAAAACTTGGGGGAATTAGGGTTAAAAACGCTATCTTTGGCGCATGAAACAGAAACTTCAAAAAACCGCCAGGGTCAGTCCGAAAATTGTTTTAGCAATGTTTTAGCAAAAAGAGTATGGCTACATTTACTGAATGTCCCGCTTTAATTTTTGAGTTCAACATAAAAAGAGTCCCGCAAATCTCAACGACCTACGGGACCCCAGAATAAACAGAACTTAGGATACTCTTTAGTATCCCTTCAATAAGTTGCAAACAGCAGAATAGAATCACTCAAAACAGACTTTCCACACCGATTAGGAACCAACGCTTATGATTCCATTCCCGCACTCTTTACAATAGACTTGCATATTGATAACCCCAAACCAGTCCCCTGTGCAAAAGAGCCGGGCTCTTCAAATCAGTCAAAGAACGTAGAAAATTGTTCTCGTGCATTTCATATACTGCGTCAGTAGCACTCAAATTCAACTCCTGTTTATTATTGCATAAAATATATCCATACATTACTTTGGCGTATATTATATGGCATCAGCCAACAAAATATATACATAGCAATGTTTTTATACTGCAAAGAAAAGCTTTTCTGCATGAAGCATCTTAATTTAAAAGCTCTTGCTATAAAGAAATGTCCTAAAGTTAAAAATTGTATTTACAACCGATTATTACTCAATATTTTATAGATAATAAGTCAGAAATATGGTCTTTGCCTTTAATTGTACATTCTAAAGGATGAAGATTTAACGCTTTTATTGATTATTAACTCAAAAAGAACATCAACTTGGGTCGTTTCTTCTCTTTTCCTTGCTATTCGTTTCCGATATTCCACTTTTGTTTTGGTCTATCTCATATGTACTGCAAAGGTATTGATTTTTGTTTGATATTGATCCTTGCTTACTCCTTGTCGTAGATTAATTTTCACACAGTAATTTTTGTTCTCTTTCTATAGGGGCTTGAAACAATCCATTTATTGGAAACAATTAAAGACGGAACTGGTTTGCCCCAGTGCTTTTTAAGAAACAGGGCAATTATTTTATCTCCACAAAGGCTCTTGTTCCCAATTATGAGGAAAGCCTAATAAATGGGTTCTTACTGAAGGGTATTTCGATAAAAGCTGCTTGAAATCTGCAACAAAAGTGTTACCCATAGAAATGGAGTTAAGCCAATACACCACATAGCAGAGTTGCGGATAAAGTGTTTGTTCACGGAACGAGAAATCCGTAATCCATGTGTTTGGCATATGCATAGGCATCATTGGCTTGACAGGAAAAACCCGATTTGACAGTCTTGAATGATGGGCGCAGCAATTACGAAGTACGGCAAGACATTCCAGCCAGCTTCTCAAAAATTTGTGATGGTTCAAACCAAACTCTCTTGCCACAGCGTGTTTGGCAGTAGCATCCGAAAAATTGGAATAGAGTTTGGAAAGTGTGTCCATAGAGATAACCTCCAGTGTTTTCCATACAGGGGGCAAATCAGGCTCGCTATATTTACGAAAATGCTCAGTGATAAAATCATCGTGCGAGCGAGACACCTCCTTGCGAATGACAGCTAAATTTGCTGTGAAACGGATTTCATTAGTGGCATAGCTTTCGTCCATAAACCAAAATGCACCAAATTCGAGGGCGAAATGTTTTATTATCTTGGTACGTACAGAAACCTCAATCGTTTGGATAGCGGTAAACAGTAAAGTACGAAGCTCTTTGTCAAAAGAATAGAGGTCTATAACATCAGCAAAGCTACAACCTTTTTTGAATTGATGAGAAAAACGGTCGATTTCAAAATGTCGCCAATAACCAGCAAGACGAAAATAACTGATGGTGTCAAGAACTTCAATAGCTTGTTCAACATCATCAATGAGCAAACCTCTTTCTTTGAGTATATCAATTTGCTGTTCTGTGGTTATGGCTTGATGCGTGTATCTAAGTCCCATAAATAAAAAATGTCCCGCTGGGTACGCTAATCTTACGGGAAGCGGGCGGGATTTGTTGGCACAAAGATAATCTATTATTTTTAATCTGCCAAGAGAAGATTTAAAAACAGACAAACTTTTTCATTCTACATTCTTCTTTTCCAAATGTTTTCTATATTTTTGTATTCGGATTTGGGTAACCTTTTCCAAACATTTGAAAATATAAGGAGCGTTATGCTACTCTTGTAAGTGCGAAGCCTGAGAAACTGAAACACGAAAATCAACAAGAATTGGCATGGCAGTTCCCACGTTATAGCGTGGGCTGCTTTACCATATCTGTTGATTAAGGTTTTCTCAGGGCCTGCACTTTAAGACGTGGTTAATGGCAGTGCCACGCTTCTCGTTTTATAACTATAAATTTTATATTATGGGATTATTCGATTACTTCAAGAAGAAAAAAGAAGAACAAAAGCGGGAAAAACAACGTGCGGAAGAAGCCGCTAATCATAGAAAATTTGAAGAAGAACGCATTGTAAATGAAAGAGAAAAACGTTTAGAAGAGAATCGTCAAAAAGAAGCCGAACTCCAAGCAAGATTAAAAGTGGAAAGAGAGCAGACATTACAGATTGAGCCCTTTATTTTCAAATCAAACTGTCATCAGCGGTATGAGAATGGTCAGCCTAAAATGGGATTACAAGAGTGTTTTAGAACCGTATGTGTAGATAAAAACATTGATGGCTGCAATGGTTACAAACTAGAATCGGGAGTTGGTTACATCGTTAAAGTATTCAACGATGATTTGGGTAGACCCAATATGTCTGACAAACCGATGAAAATCGTTCGTAAAACGGAAAACTCCGTTGAACTACGAGGCTTTCCTATTGAAGCTATGTCTCCTTTTGGTTGGCAAGAAGTGGATTATAGCGTTTACGGCTTTATCGTTTATTATGAGCACGGTAAAGTGTCAAAGTGCGTCTTACATATGTATGATAGAAACACTTTCATTGAGTACAGATATGTAGATAAAACCCCTTTGATGACTGCGAACACCAATAGCAGTATAAGTGAATGTGAACAGTTCGCTCAACAGGCACAAGATGCTGCCAATATAGGCAATACCTCTAAAGCCCATCAGTATGGGCTAAAGGTTTACGATTCTATAATAAGAGATCCTCTACAACTTAGTAAGGTATCAGATATTCAATCTATAGCTCTGACATTAGGTAAGTTAATGGAAGGAGATTTCTTTTCAGATAATGATTCAATCAAAAAAGCGGTTGGTTTAAGTTACTATTTTTTGAGTAAAGCCATTGCTGATGGTAATGACAATCCATATCTATATGCGTATCGGTTCTCTATAACATGGGAGTACAATAAAGTTTTTTATCATTTATTTGCCCATTCTGAAAATGAGCAACTTCCCGATAGTCCGTATGATCCATTCGGCCAATCAATGTTAATGGCGTATGATCATCATTTACAAGGTATGCAAATGGCTGACATGCTGATTAAACCTCGTATTGCCAATTTAGATCCGGCATTGGGTAATATTTTTAATGGAATATACGCACGTTACCGTTCTACTCCATCAGAACAAATTATAAGATTGGGCAAAGAATATCATGTTCAAATATTTGAATACTTGGATAAAAAAATTAAAGCATTGGATTTTGATTTTTAAATATGGCAACGTGGAAAAAAGCTATCAAAAAACGGGAAAACGGAGAAAATGTTGAAATGCAACTTCCTGAAATCGTATCAGCAAGTCGTAGTACAGATATACCTGCGTTCTATGCAGATTGGTTTTTTCATCGTCTAAAAAAAGGTTATTCTGCATGGACTAATCCTTTTAATGGAATACGTGGTTATGTTTCTTATGAAAACACCCGATTTATAATCTTTTGGTCGAAAAACCCACGTCCTCTTTTAGAGCACCTGCATGAACTGAAAGGGCACAATATTGGATGCTATATACAGTACACACTCAATGATTATGAAAATGAGCGTTTGGAACTTGGTGTTCCACCGCTTGATGAACGTATTGAAACCTTTAAGCTTTTGGTAAAACAACTTGGTGTTGGTCATGTGATTTGGCGTTTCGACCCACTTATTCTAACAGATAAGATAAACATTGATTTACTCCTAAAGAAAATTGAATATATCGGAAACAAGTTGTTTGGTTATACAGAGAAACTTGTATTTAGTTTCGCAGATATAGCATCATACAAAAAAGTCAAATCAAACTTGGAAAAGAATGGTATCAATTATATTGAATGGAATGATGCCTCAATGAATGAGTTTGCAAAACAACTTTCAGAACTCAATAAAAAATGGAATTATCAGTTGGCAACCTGTGGAGAGCGGATTGATATACAACAATATGGGATTGAGCATAATCACTGCGTAGATGATAATCTCATGATTCGTTTTGCCCATGAAGATAAAGTTTTAATGGATTTTCTTAAAGTTGATATTATAAAGATGCAACCAGTACTGTTTGATATGCCTGAAATACCAGAAGATGCCATTAAAATTGACGATAGCACTTATGCGATAAAAAAGAAGAACAATAGCGATAAAGGGCAACGTGCTTTTTGCGGCTGTATGATTAGCAAAGATATTGGAGAGTACAGTACTTGCCCTCATTTATGTGAATATTGCTATGCAAACACTAATAAATTATCGGCAAAGTCCAATTATAAGCAACATCTGAATAATTCTTTTTCAGAAACGATTACAGGAAAATAAACATGTTCGAGTTTAAAAAGAATATTGAGGAATATCATGACGTTTCTCTTGATAATATCAAATGCGCTGCAGTAAATGCACTGCCAGCTCAATATCGGCATAAACCTTGGTGTATAACCAATAAAGGAGGCTCCGATGCAGATAATACAATATATACAGAGGAACTTCAATTGAATGCTTACCTAGCTTCTTATACAGATTGGCACAAGGGAAAATTAGAAAAAGCTTTTGCTCTACTGAATGAGCCACTGCCTCGTCAAATCAACATCATTGATTGGGCATGTGGTCAGGGAATGGCAACACTTTTCATTCTTGATTACATCAAACAGAATGTTTTACCATGCTCCATCAAAGAGGTGATTCTGATAGAACCGTCCAAGGTGGCACTGGAACGGGCAGTTTATCTGATAGCTAAAGCTGCCTCAGGTATATTTATCAAATCTGTAAACAAGAAAATCAATGATGTTACGGCAAACGATTTGGCATTCAATCACCAATCACCTATTTACCAAATGTTTTCCAATATCTTGGATATAGGTGGTATTGACCATAAACATCTTACTCAGATACTTTATACAAATAAGCTGTATAGCAACACCCTCGTATGTGTCAGTCCATATTATTTAAGTGGAAACTTTCGTATTAATTCGTTTTTCAAGTATTTTCAACGTCCACTGGCGTTAGAGAAACATGAATTGCTTTCCGATAAAAACCAACTAGGATATACTTACAATATAGGTATTGTAAAGCTATTGCCAAATGCGCAACAGCAGATTATCAAGTACAAGTTCTACCCAGCTGTACAATTCCGGGCTGCTTATGAGCTTTCCATGATAAGAAATATGGTGTCTTTTCCTGATACACTTACTTATTTTGATGTATATGCCCCATTTGATTTAGGTACCAGCATTAGTGATGACCCACATCCAATATTGGCGGTTCTTAACAATATCATAACAAGAGGATTGGCAACAAATCCCTCACCGTTTATAGAAAGAGCATTTTGTAAAGCTGGTAATTTTTATGCGGAGACTTCTAACAATGGTCTTATCGAATTTGATATTATAGAAGATAGTCGTTGCGCTATAAATAATCTTTTTATAGCTTTAGGAAAAAGGAATACATTAGAATTCGGAGAATTTATCCCTCAAAATGAGGTAGCTTATTCCCCTTTGGCTATAGCGCGTATTCAGAAACTCCTTGTAGAGATACTTATATCAAAAAGGCTTAATCTTGAGTTACCTGAATGGAATGTACTTGTTGAAGAAAAAGATGTGCCATGTGCTGCATTAGCTTTTGAGGATTTTAGGCAGATGTTCAATACATTAACAAGTATGAGCGTTGAATATGAAAGACTAAGACTACCAAAAATAAAATTGACAATTATATCCAATGAACTATATGATAGTTCACCGTTGCATCTAAACGAGTATCATATTAAACATATAACGGATGATATTAAGAATATCGAGTATGATTTAGTTATTCATTATTCTTCAAGTAAAAAAAATAGAGATTATGACTTCAGCACATTCAAAGCAAAAAATGATTGTTATTTTGCAATCTTCTCAGCAGACGAGGATAATTTAAAAGCAGAAAGATATATTTATACAACTGATAGAATTGACTATAAACCATTTGTGTTAAAGAATGAGCAAGGAATTTTTGTAGATAATGAGGAGCAAGTAAAAAAAATAACCTATTTCCTTAATCTGCTATTCCGAAAAGAAAAGTTCAGAAATGGTCAGTTGCCAATCCTCACGAGGGCAATGAGTAACCTATCAGTTATAGGATTGCTTCCAACAGGTAGTGGTAAGTCATTAACATATCAGATTGCAGCCTTATTGCAGCCCGGCATTACTATAGTAATAGACCCACTTATATCTTTGATGAAAGACCAATATGATGGGTTAAGAAAAGCTTCAATAGATAGTTGCACATTCATCAATTCTACAGTTTCCGATAAATCCAAACGAGAAGAATTGATGGAAAGATCTTTGGTGCAATTTGTTTTCCTCTCCCCAGAACGTTTGTGTATTCGTGGTTTTAGAAGTAGGCTTCATAATATGCAAGATTTACATGTATATTTTTCTTATGGAGTTATTGATGAAGTTCACTGTGTTTCAGAATGGGGACACGATTTTAGGTTTACCTACTTGCATTTGGGCAGGAATCTTTACAATTATGTATTGCCAAAACAATCTGCGATTAGACCAGACAGAATAGCGCTTTTCGGATTAACCGCGACTGCTTCATTTGATGTGCTGGCAGATGTTGAACGTGAATTATCGGGCAATGGCGCATTCCCTTTGGACAGCGATGCTATCGTCAGGTATGAGAATACAAACCGATTAGAACTTCAATACCATATTATAGAAATTGATGGAACCTCTTGCTGGTCAAAGTGGGATGTGTACAGAAAGAAAAATGACACACTACCAGCTATAATAGAAGAAAGTTATCACAAACTTTTGGAACTACAATCTCCTGAAAATATAGCCCGTATTAAACAACGTTTCATTGAGCGTGAATCTATCACAAATGAGAATATCTTGAGAGAGATAAAAAATGCGGAACTATGTGTTGATATTTCTGAGGATTGGTATAGAAAACAGCCCAATAATGCTGCGGCAATTGTTTTTTGTCCTCATCGTCGTGGTAGCATTGGTGTAAACGATACATCAAGTAATATAGGTGTGGCATCTTCACTAAAAGATAAGTTGACCGGTGCGAATATTAGTACTTATATTGGTGGCGATGTCCTTACGGAACAAGAAAGATTTATCGCTGGGAAAACTTCGATTATGGTTGCAACTAAAGCGTTTGGTATGGGAATTGACAAGCCCAATGTACGTTTTACTTACAACATTAATTTTTCAGGTTCATTAGAAGCATTTGTTCAAGAAGCTGGTCGTGCCGGTCGTGATAGAAGAATGGCTCTTGCGACAATATTGTATTGTCCTCAGCTATTTATGGAACAAAATCCACGTACTCGCTTGATGGAATCAGTACCTGTTGATTATGGAGTTCACAAATTCTTTTTTGATAACAACTTCATAGGTGAAGAATTCGAAAAGATGGTCATGTATTATCTTTTAACAAAATCCATTACGGATGTAACGGATGAAGAAAATACAAACTTGTCTGAAATATCACATAAACAAGTATCTGGGTTTATGGATGAATTGCTTGACACGAAGATTGGGGATAATCTCGTTTCGTACATTTCATATTCTCCAGAAGTTAATTTTGAATCTGTACAACAAATCAACGCTTGGCTAAAGAATAAGAATTATCCTATTTTGGTATTTAAGGATTCTCGTGATGTAAAAGATGGTGAAGTAGAGTTTGTTGCAACTGTAGAAAAAGCCATTTACCGTATGTGTTGTGTCGGTATTATTGATGATTATACACGAGACTATCAAAATAGTCAATTTCGTATTGTCACCAAACGCAGAAGTGACAAGGATTATTTCAACTATCTCAAATTATTCCTTATGCGTTATTTTACGGAAGAACGTGCCGATGTTGAAATGAAAAAGGCTTATACATACAAAGGTGATAACGCTATGCAAAAGTGTTTAGGGTATATCACTGAGTTTGTGTATAATAAAATCGCTAAAAAAAGAGAGCGTGCCATACGAGACATCGAATCCTTTTGCCAACAAGCTGTTAATACGACTGACAGTTGGTCTGTTGTCAATGAGGATTTAAAGGATTACATATACTATTATTTCAATTCAAAGTTTGCACGTGAGGATTATGTTACCGAAAACGGTGTACCTTATAGCCTAACTACGGACACTGAACATGGTAAATTTTCATCGTATGATATTCTATTTAAATATATGGATGTAGTTGATGATAACGTTGTCGGTTCATCGGGTTCACCCAAAGATAACATCAAACACCTGCAAGGTGCCATTCGTCTAATCCGACGTTCACTTACAGACAGTAATCCGGCATTGGATTTTTTGAACGTATATTGCCTGTTGTATTTAAATACTACAGATACAAAAAATCTACGCCATGAAATGCGTGATAGCTTTATCAATGGCTACAAAGAATTTAAGGCACGTTCAGAAGACTATGATGATTTCTATCAAAAAATGACATTGTTCATTCAATTAATGCAAGAGAAAAATATTCTATCTGAAACAAGACTATCTGAATTGAATGAGTGGCAACAAATAAGTGAAATCCAATTTCAATTAGATTGGCTTGAAAATTTTAAAAAGCAATATATCAATTAGCGTTTATGGAAAATAATGAATTGTTCCAGACTATAGAGCAACTGAAGAACACTCTTTCAGATGTTGCTTCTGCCCGACAACAAGTGGAAGATGTTATTTCTGCTTATACTCATACAAATACGGAAATCAACACTTATATTGAGAACTTTGAAAGAATTGAAGTTACGATTTCCGCTGTAATTGAACTATTGAGTAATAATAAGGCTGTCATTGAACAACAAGCGACTTCTATTGTAAGCGAATTTGAAAAATCCTGTACTTCAATCGTTGACGACATAAAAAAGGAGTTGACAGCTTCTGTCAAACAGTTTGAAGTTGAAGCCAGCCGGAATATCGTCAACATGGCGAAGCAGATTGAAAGTTTAGAGGCAGTTGTGGATAATGCAGCCAAATTAACTTCTATCGCTGAAATAATTTCTGATAGTACAAACAAAATAGTTGATTCCCTCAATGTCGTCAAGCAAGAATTAGACATCTCTCAAAAAAATCAAGATGAAGCAATTAAGAATGTGAGTAATGCACAAATATCTGTGTTAAATCATGCGCAGTCGTCAAGTAAATTGTTGGATAATATTAACAAATTGCTTTTAGAACAAGAGAAGCTTTTAGTCACTCAAAGAGAATGTTTAGATATACATTCTAATTCAGCAAGACAGGCTTTAGATGCCCTTTCAGCTAGCACCACCAAAATAGGAGCTTTATGCGATAATATCAAAGCTTCTATATCACATACTCAACAGGATATTGATAGCTTAAAAAAGACAGTGAAAGACAATTCGGTTCGTATGTCTAAAGAAAATAAAATCAATCATTGGCTATTGATACTATTTCTCATTATACTGATAATCATACATTTTGTTTAGAACTCTAAAAATAGAGGTATTCATATTGGGGATTGGAATATGAATACCTCTTGTCATTGGGCTATCTTCTCATCGAAAATCCTCTTTTCTGCTGCTGGTCATAATTTCCTTCCACCATATTGTCAACCTCCCGTCTGGCTTTGATTTGCTCCCGGTTGTCAAATTCACCCTTTTGCCGGGCTGTGAAATACAGGAAATCCCCTGCCGCCTGATGTGATTGTCTGTCATCCCCGAACAGGTTAAGGACACTCTTGATGTCCGACACTTGTTCCGTGTCAAAACGTGGCTTGTAATAATCACGGGCGAAACGGATGACACTGTGTACCGCCTTACGGAAGATGTCGCTCGTTTTGAGCAGCAGGAAACTGAGACAGCCGATGATATGGCTTTGCCATGCAATCCGGTTCTTGAGTCTTGTTGTTTCCTGTGCATGTTCCGTTTCCTTGCGGCTAAGTTCGGACTAATGCTTGCCTTTCAAGTCCATCAGTTCCCGATGATGGTTGTCCTGCATGGTTTGTATTTTACCCTGTAACCGCTCAATGGTTTTCTCGTGCGTGGAAATCTCATTGCGCAAATCCTCTATTTCATTTTTCAGTGCTTTTGATTTCCCGGTAGCCCAGCCGACAGCGGCATTCAGAAGTTCGCTCCCTTTTTCCCTGTTCAGCTTGGAGCGTTTCTCGCTGATAGCCCTGTCAAGGTCTTCGCTTTGCCGTTCCTTTTCATTTGCCTTTTCGATAAGGGCGTTGGTCATAGTTTCCGCTTCCTGCATCTTCTTGTTCGCCATTTCCAATTGGTACTCCCTATACTGCCTTGTAGCGTCAAGACGTTTCATTTCCTCTTTCTGCTTCTCAATGATGAAATCGTTTCGCTCCAAATGTTGCTTACCTGTAACAGCCTTTGACTGCCCACGCTCCATCAGGAGAATGTCGGATGCCAAGCTCTGCATTTCGGTCATATCCTCGTCATTGAGCTTGCGGCTCTTGCTCGTATCATGGTTCATCCAGTCGAACACGATGTGCGCATGATAGTTCGGCTTGAACCATCTTTCACCTACTTTGAAACTCTCCTTGTCCCCGGCTTCGGGCTGTCCGCTTAGCCAATGCCCCTCGTCCTTGTGCAGGAAGATTTGGAGCGGAGTGATGCCCCAGCGTCTTTGGCATTCCTCGCCAAATTTTTGCACATCTGCCAATGTCGTGTCCGGTCGGATGAGCAACACACCCTCACGGATTGGCGAGCATCCTACCACCTTGATGATTTTCCCGTTCTTGCCTTTGCGTTCACGTTCCTTCTCCTGCATGGCACGACCTGTCTTTTCCTTGACCATCCGCTTGATGTAGTCATAGTGCGCTTGCAGGTCGGGGTCGCCGAAGGCGGAGTTTATCCATTGCTCATTATTGGCAGTGAGTTCGGGCACGATGTAAATTTTGGACTTGCCGATATTACGCACGTACTCGGCTATTCTTCGGTTATGAGCTCCACTTGATGTGACTTTGCAGGGCTTGATATGTATGCTGCTTTTTGTAGCCATATTCTCAAAATTTGATTTGGGTTGTTGATTAAACTTATTGCTGTCCGCTCATAACAGCACGGGGTTCTCAGGGGTGAAACGCCCTGAGTGGGTTATTAGGGCAAAGCCTTAATCCCCTCGGGAGAGCCCACAACTACGAAAGCGGAGCGTGTAGTTATAGTGGGCTATATCAATGGCAAGCCATTGTCTTTTACCCACAGCCTACGGCTTCCGCTCTCCTCCGTTATGGAGGGCTCTCGCCGCTGCTGCCGATTGGGGATGCACCGACCAGTACAAGGTCAAAATCATCTATCAGCTTTTGCAGGACGGGATTCTTTTCTATCATCCGCCGGAGGATTCTTTCCGCCTCTACCAAGTGGTCGGCTGTACAATTTATTTTGCTTTCCCGTATCTGGATAACAATCCAGTCGGCTATGTCTATGTGTGCCGCTTTCTGTTCCGGGGTGGCATTCTTCTCAATGATGTCGGACACGACCGTCTTGCAATATCCCATGCTCTCGGCACGCTGTTTCCATTCCGCATATCCGTCCGCATCGGGAAAGAGGAGCACGGTGCGCCCGGTCAGCACACGGAGCTTTTCCTCTCCCAACTGGTTCTTGCCGCCTGTCGCCAGCCATACATAGCCGGGGAAGATGGCAGAGCCGATAACGGCACTCTTTTCGGATTCCACCAAGACCACGACCTTATCGGGATAAGTGCCCAGCAGGTGTTCACCGAACAGGCATTGGGACAGTTGCCATTCCTCTGCCAGCTCATGCCGCCTTTTAAGCAGGCTGTGTATCCAGTCCACTGCCGATGCCTGTCCGTCCTTGACACGGTGTCCGTCATTGGGATTGTACTGCATCACCTTGCCCGTGCGTACCCTGTTTGTGCGGTCTATCTGCCAGAAGATGACAGCCCCGTCACGGGTAGCCCCCAGACGGTACTCTTCCAGCAACCGCTTCAACACTTCCTTTGCCTTGCTGCCGTAATAGGAATCAAGGAGCGATGAAATGAAGCGGAAGAAATTGCTATGCACGCTTTGCGACCTCTCTACATACTTTGGCGGTATGCAGCCTATGGCTGCTTGCCGTGGGTTCTGTACGGACTTCTGTTCCGACTTTTGCCTGTCAAAAGAGAAACCGTTGGCAGTACGGCATTCGGGGTGGTCATGGAAATACTCCTTTGGAGTGTAATGATACCCGCAACTGCTTTCATGGTTGCACCTGCCGACAGACGGGTGTAGGGGCGTACCGCTTTCATCCACATAGTATGTGAAAGAACGCCTGTCCCCGCAGTTCGGACAGGTATGCCGTGTTGCCGTTCCTTTATATTTCTGTAATGTATAATTACCCATTGCGTGCCTCCTCTATTTTTCAATGAAATTATTACCATCCCGTCCTGTCCCATTGTCCCACGTCCTGTGGGTCGGGACAGTGGGACACCTTGGGACACTCTGGAAAATCAGATTCCCGTTTACACCGTTACTGCTCCGATAAACAAGGCGGTTATCCTTCATACAGATATGTACAGGCTGTTTCATTGCTTGTCCTCCTCTCTTTCTTGTCCGGCAAACAACTCCGTCTACCCTGCTTCCTCCGTTGTCCCGCCTGTCCCATATTGTCCCACCGTCCCGTTTCCTACGGGTTGGGACAGCGGGACACTTGGAACGGTTGATTCCTCCACTTTCCTGTTGCGCTGGATTATCCGGCTGACGGTGGATTTTCCGCAATTTACCTGTGAGGCTATTTCCCTGACGGACTTCCCCGACTGGGACAGTTGTAATATTTGGTAGTCCCTCTGGTTGGATTCATTGTCGCCAAGTTTTTTCAGGTGTTCCTTTTCCGTTGAATAGCCCCTGAACACAAATTGCAGGAAAGCGTCCACCTTCTCAATCTCGTAGATGATTACATTGTCCGCATCGTGGGAGAATGTCCCATATCGGACTTTGAGCTGTTTTACATAGCGAAACCCTCCGTCCTGCGCACTCTTCCCGATGGCGAACACGCTGTCAAAGAAATTGTAGAGCCGTTTGCTGCCGGCAAGGTCGTTGGACGTGATGGGACAGTCCAAAGAGCGTTTGGGGGTATGCGCCAGCACAAGGACGGACAACCCGTATTTCTTTTTGAGGTTGTTGAGCTGTATCATCAGCCGTCCTGCCGCATCGCCTTTCTCCATAGCACAGCACAGGTAGGTAAGATTGTCAACGATGAAAATCTTGCACCCGGTTTGCAGAGCAATCTGTTCGATACCTCCCATGATGGCTTCCTCGAAATCGGCTTCCAGCAACGAATTGCAATCAAGCGAAACCCGGTACAGCCTTTCAGGAAAGGTGTAGGGCTTCCCATGCTCGTTGGTATAGCGGAGCTGGAACTGCTTTTCGGACAGTTCAAAGTCCAGATACAGCACATTGTCCGTCCAGGCGATACGGTCGGCTATCTGCACGGCAAGGATGGACTTGCCCACATTGGAATCCGCAAAGAGGCAGGACAGTTCCCCCTCATACCAGAAACTGTCCCACAGCGCACGGGGCGTGGGCAGCAGCGATGCTTCAAGTATCGTCCGGTTTGCGGTCTTGATACTCATTACACCGATGCTGTCCGGCATTCCGTGCTGCACTTGGGTTGCCCTCGTCAGGTCGCCATGTATCAGACTGATATAATTCTTGTCCTCTTCCATGACGTTTACCAATTACGTGGAGCGGGTTTGCGGCGGTGGGAAGAAGATAAGGATTCGCTCAGTTCCTCGTCGGACAGGGGTACGGGATTCTTCCGGGAGGATTCCAGCCATTTGTCCAGCTCGTCCCTGTAAAGGCAATATCGTTTGCCGGGCTTGGTGGCGGGAATGCTTCCCTCCGACAGCTTCATATAGAGCGTGCCTTTGGGAATACCCAAGTATTCCGCCGCCTCTTCCACCGACATGGGGACATGGGTGTCCACCGCCTTTGCGTTGTTCACACTGCGCTGCTCGGTAAGCAGGCTTCTCAGGCTCATCACCTCGTCCCGAAGCTGAGCCACGACCTCCGGGAGGTCGTTGAATGTAATCACTGTTTTTTCCATTTGCGTACTCGCCTCTTTTGTAAGGCTTGGCGCAAAGGACTGGAATGATACAGCCGTGAATACCTCCACGAAAGGTCATTGCAAAATAATTCCCGAATAACGATGCCCAACCGTGAATGACGGGCAAAGTTATTCGGGAAACGGTGTAATACAGACAGTTGTCTGTTGTTGATTACTCGTGGTTATTGGTTATGGGAAGGCTGGTTATACTCTTCTCGTACATAATCTGCCGGATAATGGAAATCCAGTCTACCGTTTTCAGGCTCGTCAATGGGAATCAGTGTCTTTAACGGCTCTACCTTGAAGTTCTTGATGGTCGCTATGTCCGTATCGGCAAACTCCCGTGGGAAAAGGGTGCTGATGAAGCGGGCACGGTTGTCCCCCGTGTAGTACTTCTTGTACATGAAACGCTCAGAGATATTCCACACGAAATGGCGGAGCGGAATGTTTGAAATGTCTTTGGTCAGCCGTCCTTTTATCGGCTTGGGTTTGTAGCTGTGAAGCCGCATCCAGTTGTTGACCTCGCCACAGATGTGGTTCACAATCTCCTTGTCGGCAATACGGGGCATGATGAAATGGATGTATTCCATGACCATAGCGATGCGCTCTTCATTTTCCCGTTGCTCCCTGTCCTCGTAATCGGCACGGTTTTTCTCGTGAAGTTCCGGGGATATGGCAATCTCTGTCGGTTTTATATCCGGAGTTGCCTCTCCGCCTGTCTGCGTTGATGCCGGGGGTACAGGCTCATGTGCATCTTGGGGTTGGTTTTCCTGAACTTCTGTAATTTCGGCAGATGTCTTTTTCTTGCCGAACTTGATTCTGTAGATTTCGTATGTGTCGAAGATGACTGTCTGGAAAGAGAAATAGAACAGCCAGCCTAAAAGGTTGCTGCATACAAAGACTATCAGCCGTACAAAGTTGTCCTGATTGAATTTCTCAGCGACAATCAGTGTCGCTATGGAAGATATTAGGAGGATGGCAAAGCCGACAAATCCTAAAATGATATGTTTGTCTTTTACGGACGGTTCCATGTTGTATTATTCGGTTGTTACTTGTTTCTGTTTTCGCAAATTTAATAGTCTTCTTCCAATTATTACTCATTATACTTGGTTATCGGTTTCTTTTTCAATGTTTTTCACCAAATGTCCGTAATCATACCCGGTTATCATACTTTAAGGATATGTTAAGAAATAGTGCCATCAAAACAGGGGGAGCGGTTAAAGCTCTACGCAATAACCACTCCCCCTGAATATCCCGGATTTTGAACCGCCTTACGCTTCCTTGCGTTTCAGGGTTATCTTGTCCACGACCTCGCACATCTGCTGTGCTGCCATCTTGGAATAAATCTGCGTGGTGGTAATGTTCTTGTGTCCCATATAGGCTTGTATGACAGCCATGTCCGTACCCATTTCCACGTGCAGGCTTCCGAATGAATGCCGGGTGCAGTGAAAGGTTATCTTCTTGGTAATGCCTGCCGCCAAGAGCCAGCGTTTGAGCGGTCCTTGCAGCATCTTGTCCTTGAACCCGTCAAAGATAAGCCCCTCGCACCGTTCTCCGAGCAGTCCGTAGGCTGCATCACTGATGGGGTTGTGTACAATCTGCTTCGTCTTCTGCATACGGGTGGTCACGAACATCTTGCCGTTGGTGTACGGCTGTATCTGCTGCCAAGTGAGCTGCCTGATGTCGCTCTTCCGCAGTCCGGTCAGGCAGGCGAACAGAAAAGCCCTTTTCAAGACCTCTTCTTCGCAAGGGGTTTCGGCAAGCCGTATCAGTTCCTCTTGGCTCAGATGTTCCCTCATGGTGGGGATGCACTCGATGCGGTCTAAGAATCCGTTGGGGTTCTCCTTTATCTTCCTGTCCCGGTAGGCAGTGTGCAGTACCGCACGGAAAGCCGACCAATAGCCTGCCGCAGAATTGATATGCAGCTTTTGGTTGGTGTGTATGGATTGTGGTGCGTTAAGCAGGTATTCCATGAACTTGCAGCACAAGTCCACGTCCACCTCCTCAAAGGTGCATTTGCCGTTTACAAACCGCTCAAAGTGCTTATAGACGTGCTGCTACTTGATATTCTTCTTGTCTGCCAGTTCCTTAAAGTAGGCGAGGAAATCCCCTTTCATCTTGGCTTTGTCAAAGAAGCCGTTGTTCTCGTTAAAGATGGCTTCGTAACGCCGGTTGCGGAGTATCTCCGCCTTTTTCATCATGCGTGCGTTGAAGTCACGCTCCTGCTGGTTGGCAGGTTTGGCGAAAATGTAAATTCCCAGAGCTTCACGTGTTATCACTTTCATAGTGATGTTGTCACGATAGCCGGGATAATAGTCCAGACACAGCGAATACTGTGTCCCGTTCTTAATTTTGCGCTTGCGCAAGGTAACTGTCTTGCATTTACTCATAATGATGTTGTTTTAACTGGTTGTACATTTTCGGAGGTGTCTCCGTGTTCACGGTGGCAAAGGAACAACGTGAAACAACCGTGAATACCTCCACGGCAATCATTTTGAAATAATTTTCCGGTAATGTCGGTTGCTCACGGTTGTTTCTCCCTTTCAGCCATGACACGTTCCACATCGGAGCGCAAAAGCAGGTTCTTAACGCCTACCTTTACCTTTTCGATGTGCTTCACCTTGACGATATGGCTGATGTTGGCGGAGGAAAGCCCGTAAATCTGCCGGACTTGCTCCACGGTGTAGTAGCGTTCATCGTTCACGAGGTCAGTCCTGCGGAGTTCGTCCAGATGGGATTTGGAGTAGTAGGTGCGCCCGTATTCTCTTTTGGTCGGTATCTTGTGGCGGTAGGCGTATGCCCGGAGTGCGCCCGGCTTCATGCTGAACTGCTCTTCCACTTCTTCAGTCAGAAGCCAGTCGGTGATATTGCTTGTATCTACAGCCACGCCGAAGAACTTGTCAACGTGTTTCTTGCTGTAATAGTTCTTTCCTGCGATGCGGCAGATAGGTATGCGGTTGCGTTTGGCGGTGGTATAGAGCCACGACTGCTTGACCTTGAAGAGCGACATCACCTCCTCGCCCGAATAGAAGTCCAGCACTTCATCGGTTTCCTTTTCCCTTTTTTCTCTTTTGGCTGGTAAAGACGATGATACGGATTTTCTCGGTGCGGAAGTGCTGCCGGGCAGGACACGGTGGTAGGGATTGCCCTCCAGCATCCGCTCAATGTCTGCCTTGCGGATGAATGCCATACGGTTGCTGATACGTGAGGCTCTCAGCTTACCGAGGGCTACAAGTTTGTAAACATACTGCCGGGAACAGCCCATGAGCGTGGCTGCTTTGGAAAAGGTGAGATACTCCTGATGCTGTATCTCCATCAGGGGTCGGGCGACTTTGAAGAGGTTGTTCTTCTGTTCCGTTCTGGCTCGTTTGGCTTCCGCCTGACAAGCCTCGCTGCAATATCTCTGCACACCGCTCCGGGTTACAAATGACTTGCCGCAAAAACTGCATTTTCTTGTTGTTTTCATGCTGCTTTATCGTTTACGTGTTCATTCCTTCAATCGTGTATCCCTGAAACGGTGAACGGAGGTAAACGGAAGTCAACCGTTGTCGCCTTTCTGCACGATGTTGCCATTGCTGCATATCGGGACGGGAATTGTCGCCTGTCGTAAATGGTTGTAAACCCTTGTAAACTGTCTGCACGGTGTGACAAAAAACAAGCTCCGCAAATTCTCTACGTCAGAAATACGTCTCAAAAATATGTGGAAATTTGGGAAGCGTCAAAAAGCAGTCGAAAAGTGTTAATTTTTAGAATGTGTTGACAATTAAAGGTTTATACTTGAATATTTCTGATTGTTTTTGGTTGTTCTACGCTTCTAAATACTATAAAGAAAAGTCTTATAATATTGTATAACAATAATTTATTGTTTCATATCCATTTGGGTCTTTTTAAATTCAGAAGGTGTCATTCCCGTTTTATTCTTGAACAGACTATGAAAAGTAGGCATACTATTAATGCCGGAAGCCTCAGCTATAGCACGTAAAGTATATTCAGGATGTTCCTTCAACAAATGTATAGCATGATTCAAACGCAACTCATTGATATAACCACTCAGATTAGTACCCGTATTTTCTTTTATCATCTTAGCAAAACGGGTATTATTCATATGCGCCATTCTGACTAAATCTTCTCTTGACAAATCTGCAGAAAGATACAATTCATCTCTCCTTATCAAAGAATCCAATTTCTGAAAGACCTGTTTATTGATTTCATACTCTTTATCAATGTCGGAAGATTCTGTATCCAAATCATTATACAGAATAGACTTATCATCTTCACCTGGCGATTGCTGTTTCTTCTTTTGCTCTGACAGCGCCTCATTTACATACTTCACCAATGCCCTGTTCTTTTCTTTGATATTACGATTCTGCAGCCAAACCTTCCAAAGAAAAAACAAGACCAGCAGTACTATAAAAAAAATAAAAGCCAGAGAAATTGTCCGTATCTTCAATTTTAAAGCTTGTTCTGCAATGTGGGCTTCTCTCTCATCAACATCGTACAAGGTTTCTAATTCCAGTGCCGCATTTGTTTTTTCACGCTGATATATGCTGTCAGTCAAAGCAATGAAAACAGTACTTAGCTTCACTGCCTTTTCATATTCCTTCAAACCGGTATAAGCTTTTATCTCTTTAGACAAAATGCCACGATACTGATAATTAATTGTATCCTCTCTCCTAAAAACTTCTTTCAGCTCGCGACAATTATCTAAAACTTCCCTATACCGGCCTGTCACAAACAAATAGGGAGTAGCATCGTATTTCCCGGCAGGAGTTGAAGCTGCCAAAGTAGACTTATATTTTATAAAACATTCCTCTGCTTTCTCCTTATCACCCGAACAATAATACAAATAAGCCAGTTTGGAATACAGATAAGACTTCTGTAAGTCCAAATAAGCAGCTTGTATTCCTTCCTTGCCTTCCATTTTATCCAACAGCTTCTGTCGATATAGCCCAACGGACAACGCATCATCTATTAATCCATCATCTATCAAAAAACTCATTTTAACCCCGTTGAAATAAGAAAGCATACGCAAACCATATGCATCGTCAGCATCCCTCAAAAGTTGAATAGCTTCATCAAATGTTTCGTAAGCATCCTTTTTAAAAGACAGCCAACGCTTATTTTCTCCCATACAGAACAACAGTTTAGCCTCTGCCCGCTTATTCTCCATATCCCTTGCTTGCCTGATGCCTTCAACAACATACCGGTTACTCACCTCATATTCACTCAACAAACTTGATAACTCCGCCAATGCAATCGTCATCTTAAGCAAATGTTCAGGACTATTACCAGCAATGGAATCCTGAACATAAGCTCTCCGTGCATAACGAAAAGCCAATTTGCACTGATATCTATTACGATAGACCATACTCCGCAAATCGTTTATGCGCGCAGGCATCATTACCTTCTTCTTTTCAGCTTCATCCAGTAACTGCAAGGCACGGTCGGGTTCACTCATATATATATCTGTAATATATTGATCCGTATAAAGTGAAGATTGTCCACTCTCTTTTTTTTCCTGAGCCATCAAAAAAACGCTGTTCACCCAAAATAAGAAACAGATATAAAGGAATTTTTTCATAGCATTTGAACCTATTCGGATTTACTAACTGTTCGCAAATATATACTTTTTTATTTATCCTAACAGTAAAATCATCTATCTTTGCAAAGACGAAACTTAATCAGATATGAAAATTCTTTGGATAGACCTAAATAGTTCCTACGCTCATTCTTCATTGGCACTTCCTGCGCTACATGCACAGATAGCAAACGACCCATCTATTGAATGGGCAATAGTATCTGCCACGATAAATGAGAATGTAGGAACCGTTGTAGACGAAGCTTACCGCCATAAACCCGACATCATAGCTGCAACAACCTGGCTTTTCAATCACGAACAGTTGCTGCATATTACTTCAAGGCTGAAAGTATTACTTCCCGAAGCATGTCTCATATTAGGCGGTCCTGAGTTCCTCGGAAATAATGAATTATTTCTGCGCAAGTACCCTTTTGTGGACTGCGTATTCAGAGGAGAAGGCGAGGAGGTCTTTCCCCAATGGCTGACTTGCTGGAACCAGCCGGAACTGTGGAATGATATTGCCGGACTATGCTATTTGGACACTGACAAGCAATACAGAGACAATGGAACAGCCCGTGTCTTAAACTTTTCCAGACTCATTCCACCCGAAAAAAGCTGTTTCTTCAATTGGGACAAACCGTTTGTGCAACTTGAAACCACACGCGGATGTTTCAACACATGTGCCTTTTGCGTCAGCGGCGGTGAAAAACCTATACGTACACTCTCCATTGAAAACATCCGCCAACGGCTTCAAACCATTCACGAACACGGTATCAAAAACATACGTGTACTTGACCGTACATTCAACTACAATACGCATCGCGCAAAAGAACTGCTCCAGCTGTTTTTAGAATATCCCGATATACATTTTCATTTAGAGATACATCCAGCTCTTCTTTCCGAAGAACTGAAAGAAGAATTGAAACAATTGCCACAAGGTCTGCTTCATCTCGAAGCGGGAATTCAAAGTTTGCGCGAACCTGTTCTTGAGCAAAGCCACCGTATGGGAAAATTATCCGATGCCTTAAAAGGGCTGAAATTTCTATGCTCGCTCCCGAATATGGAAACGCATGCCGACCTCATTGCCGGACTTCCCCTCTATCACCTCTATGAAATATTTGAAGATGTATATACCCTTGCCGGATACAATGCAGGAGAGATACAGCTGGAATCACTCAAATTGCTTCCAGGTACGGAAATGCGTCGACGGGCAGAAGAACTTGGAATACGCTATTCCCCCTTTCCTCCTTACGAAGTTTTGGAAACCAACGAAATCAGCGTTGGAGAACTGCAAACCGCCCGCCGGCTGTCTCGCCTGTTAGATGCTTTCTACAATACTCCCGCCTGGCATACACTAACCAGAGAGTTAATATTAAATGACAAAGATTTTCTACATAACTTCCTTAAATATCTGATACAGGTAAATCTGATAGACCAGCCTATGAGTTTGGAGAAACGCGGGCTTATACTTTATGAATATTGCAAACTGGCCTATCCTGAATATAAAATCCAAGCAAGCATTGCTTGGATAGAAGCTGGCATGTCCTTAAAAAAGACTCCGGCAGAAAAAGTAAAAACCAAACATCAGATTCCGCCTGAGAAATGGGAAGTGATATATGGAGAATATAAAAGTAATCTGCGACTTTGCTTTCTTCCGCTCGATGAAAATACAAAATGCGGTTATTGGTTTGGATTTGAAACAGAAATACAGAGAACATTCCCCGTATTCAAAGCTAAAACAGATATATAACAAATATCATTTTACTACGTTGAATAAAAATGAATTGCCGCTAAAGAAACTGTCACGCCACGAAGCCTGCACTGCCTCAATTCACTGCCGAAAGCTTGAAAATGCTGGTTGCAGGCAACATAAGACAGCAATAAATCCCCGTGAAAAGTACTTTAATAAAATAGAACCAACTACTCTGTCGGTTTTTCTATTTCTTTCTTTATCTTTGTGGCTATATGATATTACTTTCGGCTGCATGGACAACGTTCAGAAACAGAGAGGGAGCATCATACAAAGAAGAAAAGAATAGTGAGAATTGCATACGGATAGAGTATGCAAACGTCCAAGCTGACAACAATTCTGGAAAATGAGCATAAAAAACAAGATACACCATACGGTCTATTTTCTCCTATTTGGAATAATAATAGGTATTTTAAGATGGACTATATGTATAGTAGATACAAATGGAGGCATGAATTTCACTCCTTTTTTACAAGCATTCTTGTTGATAATTGCACTGTTATTATTTGTAATTTGGGATATTGTTTTGCATAAAATAACCTTGAGAGTAATTTCAACCATCATTTTATTATGTTTTAACATATGGTCTTACACCTACTATTTTAAAATAGAAGAATTAAAAGAATATTGGGATGGGGTTAGATATTCGCCTAATGATGCATATCTTCCCCCCGACATTGATAATTTCATTTTTGTATGGTTGGCGAACCAAGTTCTTGTTTTTTATTTGCTTTTAGCAATAGGTATTTCACATCTATTACAGAGAAAAAAGACATTAGCAAAGCATGATAACATTTGACAGTATCCCTATCTTAACCCATAATGATGGAGATATATGAGTATATGTACGATAACTATTATAGTTATGACAACTTTATTGTCATAACTTTTATCGAAAAAGAAAGATAGTATATCTTACGTTAGGCATCTACATTTTGTTCTGTATGATTACATTACCAAATAGGTGTACATAGTATTAAAAGCGATCAGGTACACCGAATAGTACACCGAAAGAATGCTTTGATATGCTTATTTTTGCTATGTACCAAAAATAAAAATCCCCGTAAATTATTAGTTTACAGGGATCTTCTTTGTTTTGCAATTCTTTCCAGCGGAGAGACAGGGTTATGAACCGACTCCCCAATATCCTTGAAATTCAATTTCTTATCATCATGTCAAAGCCTTAGGGGGTATAACTTAGGTTACAAGAATAACGCTTTTCTGTCACCTTTTGGCTGTTCGTTGTCTGCCTAAAACTACGGTTCAAAGATACGGCTTTCTTTTGATAAATGCAAATCATTGAAAATAAATATTCTGCGGTTAGTGCAAGGTGCAAGCTATATATAGATATATACTTGCACCTTGCACTAAAAATGCTCAAAATATTCTAGTCTTGATATTATTATCTTAAATTTGTATCCAAATATATCATAATTAAAGAGAAAAGCCTTATGAATAAATTACATATTATTACTAATAGAATATCTACAGCAATAACTCAACAACCAAGTTTGAAAAAAAATATCATTAAGGATTTTAAGTTTCTATTTTATCGTCACAATAGAGTTATATTGTTTTTAGTAAAGCATTTTCCTAACAATTCATTCTTTCGCTGGATAATAAAACTTAACACCGAAATTTGTTTATATTACTATTTTAAAAAGATATTACCTTTACCTCATTATCAAACAATATTAGATGAAGAATATAACATTATTTGCAAAACATTGGATAGCTTGAAAATTATCATTCCAATAGATGGAATTAATGATGTTTCAGGATGGAGTATTGTAAATGCAGACTATGCATCATGGTTTGGTATGGATAAACGAATTTCTATTACATCGGGAACTTGTTATTTTGCGCATGTCTTTTGCAGATGTTTGCAGCCTTTTATAATAGAGCAACAAACTAATTCCAATTTATGGAATATAATTAGATGGAGAATGCATCGACAATTTAGAAGAACGACAATTGGACTACTTACTAATAATCATGCAAAAGCATTTAGCTTTTTTAATCTAATCCCTGAAGACGAGTCTCTGTTATCAGGAATTGAAATATTTATAATTCTTCATGAAATGGGACATGCTTATATTGATAGTATAGAAGAACTCGTATGGCCTTTCAGCAAAAAACCTTCTCCTAATATTAGAAATAAAATGAAAAATGATGAAGAAATTGTGGCTGATATTTTTGCAGTACACGTATTGTATCATATTTACCTAACAGATAAAAATCAGATGTTATTACTTTTTGCACCTATTTTCTTTTTTCTTATTTATTCTTGGTTAGAAGAGGCAAATTTGATTCCGACTCCTAATAACCATCCTATAAATAGTAATAGATGTTCCTATCTAATGGAAGAAGTTCAATATTTACATCCGGAAAACGAGTATCAAATATATATAGACCTATTAAATAAGGTCTGGATAAAAAACAAGAAAAAGATATGTCGACAAGTCAATAATATACATGGAAATTACAATAAATACACTGATATATTGGAAAATGTGAGCAAGCGCATGAAAAATATATTAGACTCAATTAGTGATAAAGATTTGTAAAATGATTCAAGATGAGTTCAAGTTTTACAAACCTTGTAAGTTACTGCAACCTTACGTCAGGTATTATTGGGTATTCAAGAGCAATCGACCGCTGGATGCCTTTACTTATCCTATCGGTTGCCCTCAAATCATTTTCCATAAACAAACACCGTTATATATCCCTGAACTGAATGTTACACAACACAAACTGACTGTCAGCGGACAAGTTAATTTTTCATCCCATTTGTATGCTGACGGCAATACAGAAATGATAGTGGTTGTATTCCACCCTCACGCTATGAGTATGTTTCTGAACATACCGACTTCACTTTTTTATAATCAAGAAGTGTCCGGTTACAGCCTTGAAAACAAAAGTTTGAATGAACTGACTACACGAATATTCGACTGTGAGAATAATTCCATTTGCATAAGCTATATAGAAAAATGGCTGGTGTCACAAATTGCCGATAATTTAGCTGATACCACATACAGACTTAGAAGGATAGATGCCGCCATACAGCGAATATATATCACTCCGCAAATCTCTGTAAACGAGTTATCTTCCATTGCCTGCCCTGAGCAAAAAGCAGTTTGAGCGGTTGTTTCATTCATTTGTAGGCATCAATCCTAAAGAATATACCCGTATCGTCCGTTTCCAAAAGGCTTTGGCGCAGATGCAGCATCAAGCGGGCAAAGAAATCAATCAGGCACAAATAGCATACGCCAGCGGTTATGCTGACCAGTCACACTTTATCCGGGATTTCAAGAAGTTCTGCGGATATACGCCCATGTCTTTGCTGAAAGTATCAAATCCTTATTCCGATTTGTTCACCAATCCCGTATAAATGTCCCGTTTGTTCTATCCGGGTTCAAACGCTTCTCCTACTTTTGCTACCTGATTCATTAAATGAAAATAGCATTAAGTATGAAAGAAGTAAATCCCCAAGAAACCAGCCGGGCATACGCCTTTGAAATGTGGGTGAACGCACCCATGCCAATGGTGACGTTCTTTAAGACACTCAACGTGTCACGCCTTGTGAAAATTAGCCGAAAATCGGGCATGAAGTTTAATATGTTGCTGTGCTGGTGCATCGGCAAAGCCGCAAGGGACGTGAAAGAATTTTATACGCTGCCCGTTGGCGGTAAATTGATGCAGTACGATACCATTGCAGTAAACACCATTGTAGCTAACAGAAAAGGCGAGGTAAGTTCGTGTGATATTCCTTTCTGTGATGATGTATCTTTGTTTAACCAACACTATCTGCAACTTACCAAACAAGTGGCTGAAAGTTGCGTCAATCACGACTTGACGGAAAGCATGGTTATCGGAACTTCCGCATTGGCACAATATGAAATAGACGGTGCTGTCGGGATGTATAGCGGCATTTTTAATAATCCGTTTCTTATTTGGGGCAAATACAAACGCCGCCTGCTGAAAACGACACTTACCGTTTCTTTCCAGTTCCACCACACGCAAATGGACGGGGCGCACGCTTCCCGCTTTTTGGACGGGATTCAGAGAGCAATTGACAATTTGCAGTATAAGTAAGTTTGCTATAAATGATATACACAGGTTACGATTTTGCAGCTTATTTCAAAAATGACTATTTATGGTAACTGATTTCGTAACAGATTGAGTAACTTTGCTCTCAATAATAGAAACAGCAATGGAAACAGACATAGAAACCAAATATTGCCAAAGTTGTGGTATGCCATTAGATATTGAGGATATTACAGAATATGGAACAAATTCTGATGGTACACTCAATCAGGAATTTTGTTCTTGTTGCTTGAACTCCGGCAAATATCTTTTTAATTTCTCAATGGAATACCTCATTTACCTTTGGGGACTTTTCCCCGATTCTTATAATCAAATTGCTGGTACGAATTACAAAAGCGAGGAATTGAGAAATGTGTTATCCGACAGGTTACCCAATCTAAAGCGGTGGAAGCAAAAGATAAACACTGCCCATATACACTATGACCTTATAATGAATGTTCAAGAATATATTAACAGGCATTTATTTGAGGACTTAAATTGTGACAATTTATCTCATGTAGCTTGTATGTCTATGTATCACTTCCGGAGAGTATTCAAAGATGTTGTTGGAGAGAATGTCGGTGATTATATTCAGCGGTTAAGGTTAGAATATATTGCTTTCAAACTTATTTCAACGAATACAAGGGTATCGGAACTACTTGAACAGATAAATTTTCAAAACAAACATACTTTATCAAGGGCATTTAAGAAGCATTTTCAGATGTCTATTCCTGCTTTCAGAAAAGCATATTCAAATGTTGCTTATGAAAACAAGATTATAAAACAACTGGAGTATTCAATAAAGAGGATTAAAGAAATTAAAGTTGCATATTTGAAATTTGAGCGAACACATAGAAATAAGCAAGCATATTCTACTTTATGGAAGCAAATAATGGAATTTGCCAAGAAATACAATCTGACAGATAAAGGCTTCAAATACGTTAGTATCAGTTTGGATAGCCTTGATATTACGGAAATAGATAAATGCCGATTTTTGATTGGTATAACTGTTCCCTATTCAATGGAAATTCCTAAAGGTTTCAGTGTTCTAAACATACAAACAGGTCTATATTCGGTATTCAATATAAAAGGAAGATACCATGAATTAAATAGAATTTATCGGGATATTTACCTTGATTGGTTACCTAATAGCAAGTATCGTTTAAGAGAACAAATGACTTTTGAAATATATACCAATACTCCCGATAAAGCAAGCATGGAAGAATTGGTAACGGAAATCTATTTACCTATTGAAGTAAAACAAAAGATAAAATGAAAGACGAAATAATTCAATTTTTAAAAGAGAACATCATTGGTAAAACATTGCTTACTGGTGCAGTCTATAAATTAGAGAACGGAAATTTAGAAGGCGTATATAACGACAAAATGACATTCTCAAATTTAGTGACAACGGGAAACGGTTTCAAGTTCGACATGACAACTGTTACCCAAGAATTGGTTTACAATTTGGATGATAAAGGAGCAAGAACCACCATAGCCAAAGATTATACAGGAACGAGTGTGTTTTGTTATGAATTGGCAATGCGAAAAAGCACAAAGCAAATCACAGGTTATATGCGCTGTGTTTCAACAACAGTTCAAGATTCCACAATGGAAGCCGTAGTTTGTGGAATATTTGATGTAACTTTTGACGGGATAGAGCTAAAATGGCAAGAAAATCAGTTGTTATATAGAGATAATCCCATAGGAGAAGATAAATATAAACCTGTCGCTTTCAATTCTAAAGTTCGTTTTTATCTTGATAACGGGAAAGTCGTATTTGAATATTTGCCAACGCTTTGGGATATATCCCCTGACACATTGGAAAAAAGGTTGTCTAAAGATGATTATCCTCCTTATATATCAAAAGAACAGTGACTGAATGAAAAAGAAGTAAAATCGAATAATAGCATAATGAAATAAGCTACTTATACGATGAAAAAGGTAGTAGATAAGATATTAGAGCAAGTAGAGGTTGATATTTCAGAAATCGACCTCTACGGCTATGATATTATCGAAACCTCTCTTTCAATGGTACATAAACTGCAAACAGTTCTTGATGATTTGAGAACTAAAATACAAACCTATATATTTCCAACCAAAGAGGATGAAATCTTATTTTTCAAGACACAGAAACCGGAATTACTTGGTCGGTTGCTATTCTTCTATAAAATATATAAGATTGAAACACAATGTCCTAATGGTAGCGATGAAGTAATTAGAAATTATATCAATCGGGAACTGGATAATCTAACCTATTTCTTCAATCGCAATTTGGACTTTTATCAATACTACCGTTCACACTCCACTGTGTATGATGAATATTATTTTGTTCGTGGAAAGGTAGATTTGCGGTTATGTACCGATAGCGCACAGTTTGACAAAGACCCTAATTTCTCAACTGGATATGACTATAAAGTGGCAAAGATTATCGCCAATGAAATGCTGCGCATTTATCTGAATAAGCGATTGGTGAAACTGGTAACGAATAATCAGATAGAAGATAATCTACAAAGATGTTTCAAATACCCGTTCCGCTTCACAGGCAAAAAGTCATATCTTATCGAACTGGGATATTCTCTTGTATCTTCAGGCGACATAAACAATGGCAACGTGGAGATAAAAGAAATGATGAATTTCCTTAGCACGATATTCCACATTGATTTAGGGGATTATTACGCTTCATATATAGCCATGAAAGAGAGAAAAGACCGGACGGCATATCTTCATCATCTGATAGATAATCTTGTTAAGCGGATGAATGAGGATGATATGAAATAATCTCCAGTATTCCAGTATGTAAGAAGTACCATGTTCTCCCCAACATGGTACTTTCTTTTTATGGTGAAATCTACTCTGAAAAATGACATTTTGGGGAACTTTTACGCCAATATTCCCCTAAAAATAGCTTGAAAAAAAGTAATACCATGATAGATATAACCATGACTTTTAGGCTATTTCTTCTCCCGAACTTTGCGGCAAATCAATAAGTTAGCAATATGGAGATTATAACATTTGAGTCAAAAGCCTATAAGGAACTTGACAACAAGATTACCGCCATAGCAGACTACATTTTCAATCACTTGGACGAAAACAAGACTGATGAAGATGAAATTTGGGTGGATAGTTACGAAGTCTGCACGTTCCTGAAAATCAGTGACCGTACTTTACAACGCCTACGGGCGGCAGGAATGATTTCTTACTCCGACATCAAGGGGCATTACTTTTACAAGATTAAGGAAGTAAAGCGAATGTTGGAAGAACGCCTGATTAAGCGTGATAAGGAGTGTATAAATGAACTGATAACCAATCATCAGAAATATGTTGGAAAATATAAAGCCCCTAAACAGTATTTCACGAACTTTTCTTCTCCCGGTGTTTGGGTAATGCTTACCCCGTTTTTGTTAAGTGACTGTATGATGTTCTATTTTTTTATGGTTATAATATCAGTAAGAAAAGCAACGACAGGAAAAGCAGAGCCACGCCCAGCGCATAAACGGCTGAAAGGCAGACACGGAGCAGGAAACAGGTGACACGAAATACGATATACGCCGTTATCGTCGTGCCCGCTCCGGCTACGCTGGTGAACCGCCATGCAAGGCAGAGCAGCAACGCCCGCCAAAGGTTTTATAAATGCTTTTCCGTTTCATCGCTTGGTTGTTTTTAGCGGGCAGGGCTTTGACACCCCGCCCGGATTGGTATTTGGTTATGCCGCACGAAACACAAAACCGTCATCAAACCAGTAATCGCACATAAACAGGTCACGGGCGAACTTTTCATAATCAAAATAGGTCTTTGCGAACTCCGGCAGGTCGTAACATTCCTCGATAATTTCATAGGCGAAATCTTCTTCATCGTCATATTGTCCCTGATACTCGTCCCGGAAATCACGTACAAGGTCGTCCGCATCTTCCTCGCTCAAATCATGGCTTTTGTAGTTGCACCACACGAAAAAGGCTTCCTGCTCGGTGTCGTCCAAATCCTCTACCGCATCACGCAGGGAAAAGAAGTTTTCAGAAATCCAGCTTTCGCCGATTAAGCCCTCCGGCACGTTCTCCCAGTCTTGAAACATATATTCCGCATCTTCCTCGTCCTTGTGAAGTTCCCGGCAGGCTTCGT